>JAEEGG010000642.1_pt1 | contig 105772 bp, 96 predicted proteins | sample 9134161 | NCBI WGS metagenome assembly JAEEGG01 (sample SAMN16246543, study PRJNA631951) | gut metagenome | biome: gut microbiome; feature: rumen; material: CR-attached | host: Bos | place: Iran: Karaj | collected 2018-10
AAGCGTCTGCCCGCAGTGCCTAAGGCGCTCTGCATGAAGCACGTCGGCCCATATGAAAGATTCTACGAATCGTACATCGAAGCTTTCCGTTACATAGAGGAGCATGGTTACAAGCCTGTTGGTCAGTTCCGCACCTGCTACGTTGATGGAGTCTGGAACCAGGAGGACCCCGAGAAATGGCTTTCAATCATTCAAATACTAATAGAATAGCCGTTTATCCTAACCGCCCCCCAAAAACGATGGGGCGTCTTGGAAACCGGAGGCTATTGTTTTTTCAATGGTCTCCATTTTTCTTTATATCCCCAACCACGCTTAAACCCCATCATATAGCAATCAGGGCTCAGAGCCTTCTTTGAAGTGCCGAGGTGGACAGCCCCCTGATTCCCAATCACACAATGGCAGCTGGATTAGAGTTGGACTTGTTTAACATCATCTACATTTAATTGGAAGCTGGATTGTGGGTCCCTAGTTGCGTTTTCTCCTATTTATATGGCAATTAGAGCGAATAAAATACCAATATTTTGGTATTGCTATGAATGTCATTCCCATTGTACATTTGCAGCCAACTAAAAAGCTAAATGATATGGGATTATTAAAAACGTTCTTTACTAATTGTGCACATCCTAGAGGGATGATGGGGAGAATGATGCTGCGCTTCATGAACTTCGGACACGCGCCGCTGACAAATTGGGGACTTGACCTTGTGGAGTTCCAGCCAGGCTGGTCAATGCTTGACATCGGCTGCGGTGGCGGTGCGACACTGAAGAGACTGCTCAAGCGCAGTGACGGGGCACGGGTCTATGGCATAGACATCTCGGAGGAAAGCGTGGCAAAGGCTCGCAAAGTGAATGCCGCCGTGCTCGACAAGCAAGTATTCGTCTGCCAAGGATCTGCCGAGAAACTACCCTACGAGGACGGGAAGTTCGATCTCGTGACGGCTGTCGAGACGGTATATTTCTGGCCCAACCTGCCAGGGTGCCTGCAGGAAGTGCAACGTGTGTTGAAGCCGGGTGGCCGTTTCGCCATCATGGTGGAGGTCATTGAAGGAGACTCGATGTGGACTGAAGTGGTGGAAGGCATGACAGCCTACTCGCCCGAGCAACTGAAGAAGTTGCTTAACGAGGCGGGCTTCATTGATACTGCCATCCACCGCAAGAAACCCTCGTATGCTGCCATCACTGGCCTAAAACAGGCATCGAAGGAATAGTTATGACCATACTGGTTATCGGGTTACTCATTCCCTTACTGGGCACCATGCTCGGGTCGGCCTTTGTCTTTATGATGAAGGGCGAGATGTCTGTGAGGCTGCAGAAGGCACTGCTGGGCTTCGCTTCGGGGGTAATGGTGGCTGCTTCGGTCTGGTCATTGCTGATTCCCGCAATGGAGATGGAAACATCAGGGAGAGTATGGGCGGTATTGCCCGCTGCCGTAGGATTCCTCTTGGGCATCGGGTTTCTGTTGCTGATTGATGAGTTGACTCCACACCTGCATCTCGGGAGCAGCAAGCCCGAGGGCCTCCGTTCCCACCTGTCCCGCACAGCGATGTTGGCCCTGGCGGTAACCATCCACAACCTGCCCGAGGGCATGGCTGTGGGCGTCGTCTTTGCCGGTGCCGACAGTGGTGTCACAAACATTTCGCTAGCCAGCGCCATTGCTGTATCGCTGGGTATTGCCATCCAGAACGTCCCCGAGGGCGCCATCATCTCGATGCCGATGCGTGCGGCGGGAAACAGCAGCTGGAGGTCTTTCCTCATCGGCTCACTGAGCGGTGCCGTTGAGCCCATCGGTGCCCTTGCGGTCTTGTTGTTGTCATCCCTGATTTTACCCGTTCTGCCCTATATGCTCGCTTTTGCCGCGGGAGCCATGTTCTATGTGGTCATCGAGGAACTGATACCCGAAGCCTCAAGCGGCCAGCACACCAATGTCAGCACCATCGGTTTCGCCATCGGCTTCGTCCTGATGATGGTGCTCGACGTGGTGATGGGTTAGCGATAGTGTGTCATAATAGGCTCCTGGTTTTTTAGTCGGCCTTGCGGCCGATCAAAGCTCTAGGCGCTTATTATGACACACCATCTCAGCAAGCGAGCCTTACCAGTTGAGGGGCTCCTGCAGAATGTTGCCGTCGGTCATGGGACTGTCGGCCTCGGTGAACGGGGTGGCCTTGTACTGGATGCAGAGCATCGTCAGGTCCTCGTTGCCGGTGTTCTTCAACGCACGCTTGCCGTCGGGCGACACGCGGATCACGCTACCCTCGCTAACGGGGAAAATCTCACCGTCGACCTGGTACTGGCCCTCGCCACGAAGGATAAAGTAGAGCTCCTCATGGGTCTTGTGGGTGTGCAGGAAACCGCTGTCCTGTCCAGGAACGAGCGTCTGGAATGAGAACTCGCTGGCAGCTGCGCCAACGGCCTGTCCGCCAAAGACTTTGCCCTGAATCGTGAAGTCCGGGCCCATAGGCAACTCGTGTTCGATAATCTCGCTGATGCGGCCAACGTTGATGGCGGCATAATTTGCACCCTGTGCAATCTTTTCAATCTGTTTCATTGTAGTAAATGTGATTAATGGTTTTTATTGGATGAATAATTCTTGCGGTCGTTCAAGATGTCGGCCAGGTTGGCCAGTGCCCACTCAATCAGGCTGTTGATGTGCGGCATGAGCGACTTGCCGCGCTCGGTGATGCTGTACTCCACGCGTGGCGGTATCTCGGCATAGGCCTGCCTCGATACCAGCCCGTCGGCCTCCAGATTGCGCAGGGCCACAGTGAGCATCTTCTGCGAGATGTCGGGGATGGCCGCCAGGATGTCGGAATAGCGCATCGCCGTGTCCTTCCCGTCGAGCGTGTACAGTATCAGCATCGACCAGCGGTCGTTGATGCGCGACAGGATATTGCGTATCGGGCAATCAGGAAAGTATGGATCAACTATAATGTCTCGTAACATATTTCGTTCTGATTTTCAGTTATACTAACTTTTCTCTCGTTTCGGTTGCAAAGTTACTACCGTTAGTTGACATGACAATGAACCGCCCGAAATGTTCGCTACACACTTTGATGTTAGAAATGGGCAAATCAACGCCTTAGCAAACTCACTTTTATGTTTTGTTAAGACTTGAATGCCCAAACCACGCGTTGAAAAGAAGTTTTTGAACAAAAAATGAAGGTTTTTTTTGAAACGCAAAAAGACTGCGGTCGGGCATATTTCCTTTGCAGCGTCAAACGATGGCTCCGCAGCTCAGCAAGTCAGAGCACCACACTTTTAATGCGGGGGCCTGGGTCACCGCAGGCTCATCTTCGTAGAAGTAGAACACGAAGAGCCCTCGACAACAGACAGCGAGAGTTAAATCACGCAAGTTTAATGAACATATTATACTGATACTCAATCATTGTGGCTGTGTCATAATTCAACGTCGCAATATTTAACCGTGCTACGCACGGGAAATTTATACAAATTAATTGAAAAATTGATATAAAAATTTAATTTGCTTAATTTAAATACAAAATTAGTTGTAATTTCCCGCTCGTTAGAGCGGTTATTATTTCGGGCGAACATTTATGACACACCCTCGAGGAAGAAGAGTTCACTGAATATCAAGAAATGATTATATCAATAGGCTATAATTCTTTACGTCGAGGACACTTTTATTTAACCATTAGAAGAAAAGTAGTATATTTGCAGGCATGAACGTGAAAGTGAAAATGCCAAAATTTGGGAAACCAGGAAAGGGCAATTCTTGGACCAAGGAATTGCTGATGAGTGTAATAGGCACTACTATCTCAATTGTACTGACCTTTGGCACGGCTTATCTGATTGAGCAAAAACAGCGCAAGGTCGAAGGGCGTGAAATTGCCATGATGGTTATCCATGACATCGACTTGTATGCCGAAAGTTTCAGGGACTATGCCAAAGAAGAAACTAAGAATCATGACCTGGCTATGTATGTGATGGAACACATCGACAATATTGAGAAGTTACCCAATGACACAATCAATTCGTTAATCAATTACATCTTTACTGCAGAAGGAGTCGAATCCCGAGTTGACGACAGCATTGAGAGGACCTTCCAAAGCAACCAAGAGATATGGCGGAGCATCGATGCCCCGCCGTTTATCGACATGGCAAGGGAATTTTTCAATCACCGTCGGATGACTTTCCAAATTATCAACACGTCTCCCATTTTTCACAAACCTATCAATGATGAAGAGAGTCTACCTTTAATTGCCAAAATAATGAATACTGGCAAGGAAAATGACTGGTATGATTTCCTGCGAAAGAAACTGCAAGACGAGGATGTGCTGACATACATCAATTTTCACGACCAACGTCTGAGAGTACTCAACGCCACTGCCGACGATTATCAAGACATGAGCAATCGGTGCAAGTTTATCATGAACATCACCGACGAGGAACTGCAAGCGTTCCTGGATAAGCGCAAGCGCACCGGCGAGAAACTGACCGACAGCAAGCTGATAGGACGATGGAGCACTCAGGAAGACCAACCACAAACCTTCGAATTCAAAAAAGACCACACATTCAAGCAGATTCTCGTATTTCGCTATCCATCACTAGCCTATCGTGGATACCTGAATGTAACACACACATACACAGGTAGTTGGGAAATCAAGAAGGACACACTCTACCGATACTTTGATGCCGACTTTGACTTCAAGATTGACCGCTCAAGCATCAACTATTCACCCGAGAAACGGGATACTGTCGAGCAGATCCTGAAGAAAGTGGAAGCCTTTACAATTGAGCAAAAGAAGAAGCAAGATCGTGACACCATCGTCCGTGCTGTTGCCATCGACCGTTCGGGTAACAAGGTGGAACTGACCTTCCCCGAAAACGACCAAAACGGCCGCGTCAGCTACCTGATCAGGGAAAAGGCAACGGAAAAACCATAGGTCAACAAAAAGGGACCGACGACCGAGTAGAGACGCAAAATTTTGCGTCTCCACAGGCGAGTGCTCTTGAATAAACTGTTGAGGTTAGGGATTTCTTGCTTTCACCAGCTCGATGGCTTCTTTGCCTGACATGTGCTCGATGTCTAGGCGCAGAAGCATGACATGGTCCAGCGATTTGTCGATTTCGTGTTGCAGCCCGTGCTCGTCGCCTGGCGAGTATCGGTGTCCCAAAAGGCGCAGTGCCTGAACTTTTTCATCGGTCTTCTCCAGAATCTGGATGTGGCCAAAGGCGATCACGCTCCTGAAATAGGTCGTGAACTCAGCCGGTCTAATCTCATCCTGCTCGATGACGCAAAACGAGCAACGGTTGTCTCGCTTGATGGCATCAACCTTGTGTCCCTGCACCGCCGAGTGGAAAATAATCGCCCCATCGGCATAGACATAGCTCAGTGGCACGGCGTAAGGGTAACCGCCTTCACCTGTCAACGCAAGCACTCCTGAGGTGCAACGGCCGAGGATACGCTCACATTCTTCTCTGGATAACTGCTGCCTATGGCGGCGCATGGGTCTGAATTCTGCCATGATGAAATGAGTTTAAGCCAGATCGTTTCAGTTCTCCTTATTCAAGTAATCCCATAAATTGATGGAACCTGCTTCGCTCTCGATATCAAGAGCCGGAACATACTCAACCATTCTTGTCGCTCCACTGGCTTTGTCAACATAAAAATAGACAAATGAGCCTGTATAACTGCGGAATGTCACTTGATACTCTGTTTCGGTCTCATCCTCTATCGCGACATACATCATGGAAGCATTCTTTTTAGCGGCGCTCCAGTCATAATTTTTATGGCAATAGTTATTGACACCCTCATAGGCCATTTCGGAGGTGATGTCACCATGTGAGGAGCCAGGCTTGCATGAGCATAAAAACAAGACCGCCAACGCTAATGATATAACAAGATATCTCATGAATCGGTATTTTTAACGTTCATACAACTCCAAGGCCTGGCCATCAGGATCTTGGAAAAACATGAAACGGCGATTGGTGTATCCATCTATCCTGATGGGTTCATGCTCAATGCCCAGTCTCTCCAACTCTTTTGCCTCTTTGTCGATATCATCTACCTCAAAAGCCAAATGACGAAGCCCTACGGCCTCGGGATGCGTTAGCCGGGCAGGTGGAGACGGGAAAGAGAACAATTCTATCACATATTCATTACCCAGTGCCAAATCGGTCTTGAAACCCTTGCTCTCCTCGCGGTAATGCTCGGCCAGGACGGTAAACCCCAGCACATTTTTATAGAATTCAAGACTCCGCTCATAGTCTGAGCAGATGATGGCAATGTGATGTACTCTATTAATCTGTATCATAATCTGATTTTAAAGTTCGATGACATGAGGCTCGACGTCGGTGTCATGGGTGGCCAGCGAAGCGAGGCAGTCGGGTGAGAGGCTTTGCTCGCGTATCCATTGCAGTGACTGGCGTTGCAACTTTTTGTCCAGCGAGATGCCCGAGGTGATCATGTCGCGCCACGACTTGGTGGCATAACCGCCGTCGGCAAACAGCAGGACATATTTGCCCTCATCATTCTTGACTTTCAAGGCGCAGAGGCCCTCGCTGTGGCCAGGAATATTCACCATGACGAGGCTGCCGTCGCCCAGCACGTCATAGGATTTGCCAACCGGTCCTTCAGTGCCGTTCCAGTCAAAGGTCTGCAGGTTTACCCCATCCCACCAGCGGTGCTGGAAGCGGATGCGGATTTGGAAATTATTACGAGTGGTGCCCTCCATCTCGGCCTTAGAGACCAGGATGTGCTTGGCATCGGCCACTTGATTCAAACCGTTAGCATGGTCACAATCAAGATGAGAGATGAGCACATAGTCCAACTGAGACGGCTTGATGCCCAAGCGGTCGAGATGCTCGTTGATGGCCTCGCCAGGGGCAATGCGGCCCTGATTGATCTGATAGAGCAGGAACGAACCCAGGGATTTGATCTGGGCCTTCTTGTCGAACACACCATCGGGCGACATGTCACGGTGCCAACCCGTGTCAAAGAGGATCATCCCCTTGGGATGCTCAATGAGAAAGCTGAATACAGGTAGCCAAATCCACTTGCTCTTGGGCGTCGTAATGCCCGAAGCCTTGATGATGCTGCAGTTGTCTCCGCCAAAAGGGAGATAAGGAGAGACACGCACCTCGCCAGTGCGCAACACATGTATCTTTATTTTTTCCATGCTCATCGATTTGTCTAATTAGCCCTGCAAAGATAGCGATTTCTAGCGAAAACGCCTACCAGTTTTGGAATTTACTTCGCAATGGTACAGCCAATACAGACAAATCTACATTAAGAACGACTCCAACAAAGCTAAAGCCGAGAAATTGATGGAGGATTTCAAAATGTTCAGCCACGAGGCATAGCTCTTCACCCACATGAACGAGACAGAGGGCCAATACTGTAGCCCATCTAACTCACTGTTCCTGTCCAACTCGGTTTCAATAAAAAAATTACCCAAAAAAGAGTGCCCATTGAGGCACTCTTAAGTCTATTAACTGAAAAAAACTCGTTATTTCAGATTGGTCTTGAAGAAGTCTGCCAGCTTGTCCCAGGGGATGAGATTTTTGGGTTCTCCCTTACCGACAAGTTCGGTGTATCCCCCGTCATAGAGGTCGCAATGCGATGCTCCGGGGATAATCAACAGTTCCTTATTCTCAGGATTGGGGTTGGGCTTGCCAACGGTGTTATAACCCTCGGCCTTACCCTCGACCATGTATTTGTAGGCTGCCTCGCCAAAGTAGCGCGAGTGGGCCTTCTCGCCATGCATCACGAGGACAGCAGAGCGGATCTCGTTGATGTAGTAGAGGAAGCGGGCGTTAGCATAGGCCTGGGTGCCGATGACGCGCCAGCCGTCGTTACTGTTGCCCGAGCGGGCATGATAGCCGCGCGGAGTCTTGTAGTAGTCAAAGTAGTCTTTCACGAATTGGGGCGCATCCTCGGGCAGCGGATCGACAACGCCGCCAGCCATTGCCGTGGGATCGGCAAGACGCTGCTTGGCGATAGCCTCACGTGCAGCATGACGCGACTCCTCCTTGTCCTCGCTGTCATAGTAACCGTTACCGCTCACGCGGGTCATGTCATACATCGTGCTGGCCACGGTTGCCTTGATGCGGGCGTCGGCAGCGGCAGCGTTAAGGGCAATACCACCCCATCCGCAAATGCCGATGATGCCAATCTTCCCAGCATCAATATTCTCCAGTTTCGAGAGGAAATCGACGGCAGCCATGAAATCCTCGGTGTTGATGTCGGGCGATGCCGTGCGGCGAGGCTCTCCACTGCTCTCACCAGTATATGAGGGATCGAAGGCCAGCGCTACAAAGCCACGCTCTGCCATCCTCATGGCATAGAGGCCGCTCGACTGCTCCTTGGTGGCTCCGAATGGACCGCTAACAGCGATAGCGGGCAATTTACCCTCGGTACCCTTCGGCTCATACAAATCAGCCGCCAGAGTCAGGCCATACTGCGTCTCAAACGTCACCTTGCGGTGGTTCACCTTCTCGCTCAGCGGGAACACCTTGTCCCACTCCTGAGTCAATTTCAAATTACTGTTCATATTCTTTTCATTTTGATTGCAGGCCATGAGTAACAAGCTCATGAACACCACAGTGATTAAACCTCGTTTCATCATCGTTAGTTTGTTCATTTTTTCGGTTGCAAAATTATGATGTTCATCGAAAGGGGCTCTTATCTGAAATGACTGAAAACCTACCTATTTTATTTTTTCTCAACAAAACATGATTAATTCTGGTAAATTGACTATTTTTGCCATGAGTTTTATGAAGAATCTATTGTACATCAACAAGGCGAACGATTTCGCTCTAGGGGTGGGGGCCGAAGTGTGGCATCCCATGGTGAGCGTCGTTCATTTTGATGAGTTGGGCGAGATTCCCCACACACTGAACAAAATGGGCGTGTACGCCATCTTCGTGCAGGACAATTTTCCCACCGAGCCCACCTACGGCATGGGCGGCTATGATACATCAAAAGGATCGCTCACGGCGGCCTCGCCCGGGCAGATCATCGGCAAGGCTGATGATGGTCACCGCGAAGTGTATCATGGTTGGGCGTTGCTGTTCGATCCTGAATTCATGCGCGGCACTGTGTTCGAGCAACGGCTTACCGACTACCACTTCTTTTCTTATAATGTGAACGAGGCGCTTCACACCACCGAAGGCGAGAAACAGGTGCTGTGGCAACTGATGGAGCGCATCCGCATATTCATCCGTCACAGGGAGCAAACGCCGTTGACCGACCGCATCGTGCAGGACTATATCGTGCTTGTGTGTGACTACTGCCAGCTTTTCTATCAGCGTCAGTTCCAAACCTCATCGGCACAGCAGAGCGACCTGCTGGCACGCTTCCAAAGGGTGCTAAATGACTACTATGACCGTCAGTTGCAACATCGCCACGGACTGCCCAGCGTGAAGCATTGCGCTTCAGAGCTGTGCCTCTCGCCAAGTTATTTCGGTGACGTGGTTCGCAACGCCACCGGCGACAGCCCCACACGCATCATCCAGCGCTTCCTCATTGACCGCGCCAAGAGCCTGATGATTGGTGGCATGACGGTGTCGCAAGTGGCAGAAGAACTGGGCTTTGAGTATCCCCAGCACTTCACCCGCTATTTCAAGAAGCATGAGGGAATGACGCCCTCGGGTTATGTTGCCTCGAAACGAAAACAATAATCGAGGTAAGTATTCAGCCGTTTCAGATAGCCGTCATTTTACCATTTGTGCCCACCTTTGCAGCCGTATTCAATTAATTCAAGACAAACATGAAGAAACCATACGTGATTTGCCACATGATGGCATCAATTGACGGACGCATAGACTGCGCCATGACCGAACAGATAGAGGGTAACAGCTATTATGAGGCACTTGAAGCCCTGAATCTCGATGCGACAATCGAGGGGAAGATAACGGCCATGATGCACTATGCCGAAAAAAACCTTTTCGAGGACGGCAACAGTCCTGCCGTCGGAGCCGATGAGATTTTCAAGTCTCATGACAGCAAACACTGGGAGGCTATCGTGGAAACGCGCGGCACCCTGCTGTGGCCCGAGGGCGACACGCCCGACCGCTTGTGCATCGTCAGCCAGCTGACCAGCCGTGCCTATCTGGACTACCTGCGCGAGCGCGGCATCTCCTATATCGTGGCAGGACGCGACCACGTGGACCTGGCCCGTGCCACAGCTTTGATGTATAGCGAGTTTGGTGCCGAGCGCATCGGCGTGGTGGGTGGTGGCCATATCAACGGCAGTTTCCTCTCCTTGGGGCTGCTCGACGAGGTGAGCATGGTCTTCGGTCCCGCCATTGATGGTCGAGAGGGATTCGGGGCCGCATTTGACGGCATCGAGGCCAGCCATGAGCATCCTTACAAGCTGCACCTCAAGTCAGTGCGCCAGATGGACGATGAGTGTGTGTGGCTGCGTTATCAATGCTAAAAATCAAAATTGAACAATGACTATTCAGGAATATAAAGAATACATCGCTTCGGGCCAATCGGTCAAGGCTGGCTCCGAGGCCCATCTTCTCATGCATCAGGCGAGTCGAGAGGCACAAAAGATCACTGTCAAATTGAACAGTGAATTTCATGAGCCCGAGGAAATCCGCCAGTTGCTTTCAGAGTTATGGGGCTATGAGGTACCCGACAGTGTAGGCATGTTCCCGCCGTTCAACACCGACTTTGGCAAGAACACTGTGGTTGGCGAGCGCACGTTCATCAACGCTGGATGCAAGTTTCAGGACCAAGGCGGCATCGTCATTGGCGACGACTGCCTAATCGGGCACAATGCCACGCTATGCACCATCAACCATGCCCAGGATCCCGACCGACGGGGCGATATGGAGTTCCGTCCCATCCACATCGGGAACAAGGTTTGGCTCGGTGCCAATGTCACCATCCTGCCGGGCGTGACGATTGGCGAGGGCGCCATCGTGGCTGCAGGAGCCGTGGTCACCAAGGATGTCGCCCCCAGAACCATCGTCGGCGGTGTCCCGGCAAAAGTCATCAAGAAGTTATGACTTTTCAGTGACTACAAGCCGTCAAATGACACGGCCGACGCCATTACCTAGCGATAAAGCGCCCACGTGAGTCTAACAAGGGCAAGCAAAACGGCTGTATCACCATGCCAATCAGGTGTACAGCCGTTCATTTGTGTTTATAGCAGTGAGAACTACAGATTATTTGGCGGGTTCCCACTTGCAGCGGATGGGCGACACGATGGCTCCCTCCTTTTTCAACTCGGCGAAGGCCTTGTCAACGACCTTGCGGTCGAGTCCAGTCAACTCAGCTACTTTGCCTGCGTTCAACGGAACACCAGCCTTGCGCATGGCTTCCAATACTTGTTCTTTTGCTTCCATTGTCATTAAATCATTAAAAAGTTACTGTTTCTACCGGTTCCATGAGCTGGAAGAACGTGGCGGTTGCATCGTTCAGGTAATACATCACGCCATTTTCTCCATTCTCTCCTAGGGCTGGTTTGAGTGCCGGCATCTTATCAACGAGAGCCTTGCCCACTTCGGGTCGGTTGTCCTCGACGAGTTTGCACTCGATGCGTAGTGTCTGACCCTTGAAAGCGCAAATCTCGGCTTTAGCATTTTCGGCAATCTGACGGGTAGCATTGGTCTGCCCGAAGGCCATGATGTAGATTTTGTCATCGTACATCAGCAATGCACCGTAGGGGCGCACGCGGGGCTGGTCGCCCTCAACGGTAGCCAGGTAGAATGTCCCGGCCTTCTCGAGAAAATCGTATACTTTCTTGACGTTTTCCATTGTTGAGTTTTTATTGAAGTTATTAGATGGCTGTCTTCATGAGCCAGGGCTTTGCTCCGATGCACTCGATCAGGCCCAGCTGCTCCTCGCTCCAGTACATGTCCTCTTCCTCGTCCTTGAGGTACTCCTTCATCATGTCAAAGGTGGTCAAGTCGTCCTTGATGCCGTCCATGCATTTGCGCAGCAACTCAATGCCGTCAACCGACACCTTGTAGTCTGCATTGAGGAACTCGATAGGATCCTTGTAAAGGGTCTGAGCCTCAACAGCCTCTTGTTTGAGCTCGCCACCCAAGTCGAGCAAACGGCCAATGAATTGATCTACAAATTCGCCTTCCTCCTTGGCATGCTCGAGATACTTGGTCTCAAGTTTCTTGAAACCCAGCGAGCCGAAGATTTTGGCTTGCAACTTGTGCTGGAATGACTGAGCGTTCAGGTTAGTCACAAAAAATTGTAATGCTTCGATTGATTTCTTTGCGTCCATATTATTTATGATTTAAATTGATAAAAAACTGTGCCACAAAGTTACCACCAAGTCATTCGGCAGCAAAAATCACAACAAACCAATGATTATCCCAAACGAAACAAATCAGATTTTTTTGTAATTTTGCTCGGTCAAAATCTTTTAATGTTATGTATAACCTGCTAGAGTATTACAATCGGCACGGCAAGAAGCACATGCATGAGATGTGGAACGGCAAAATGGCCTGTGCATTCACCGATAAGGAACGCACTTTCACCACCAACGAATTGACCGATTCGCTCAACTGCTACACTTTTACGTTAATCACTCGAGGCGAATTGTCGCTGGTGAGCAGCGATACCGAGCTCTCGTTTTGCCCAAACGATATTTTCACCTACTATCCCGGCAGCGCCATATACGTCAGCAACGTGAGTGATGATTATCAAGGCATTTGCCTGCTGGTTGACGAACAGATGGCTCACGACGCACAAGCATTCCGCAACCTGTTGAGGGCCTCAATGATTCCCCTGTCACAATTCGGCAACTCCAAGCTCTCACTCAATAGCGATGATGCGAACAGGGTGCGATCGGTCTTGATGCTGATTAGCGAATATATTACCCGCCCGTTATCGCTGAAAAATGACATTCTGGAAATGCTTTACTCGGTATTCATCAACGATTTAATCAGCATTCAAGCGTTCCAGAAAGCCCGCCTTTCAATTTCAAGGCAAATCGAAGAAATATTCATCTCTTTCTATGCCCTGTTGCAAAAGAATTACATCAATCATCACAACATCGGCTTTTATGCCGACCACTTAAACATCACCACCACCTACCTGTCTCGCGTTGTTAAAGCTGTCTCGGGCAGGACGGTGATGGAGTGCATCAATGAGATGCTGGCCATCGAGGCGACGTGGCTCATCAAGTCAACTAACCTTACAGTGGCACAAATAGCCGACCGCCTGCATTTCTCAACATCGGCCGCCTTTGACAAGTTTTATATGCGCATGAGAGGTAGTACCCCCTTAGCGGTGAGAACGGCAATCGAACGTAAAGAAAAAGAGTACCATTGACGGCACTCTTAAATAATTAAATGATTTAGAGGGGTTGGCCTTAACCAATAACCTGCTTTTGGCGGGTTCCCTTATCCCAAAACAACGTCGAGGACCATCATCAGGACGAAGCCCGCGGCAAAACCGATGGTGCCAAGGTTACTATGCTCACCCTGTGAAGCCTCGGGAATGAGTTCTTCGACCACGACATATAGCATCGAACCAGCGGCAAAAGCCAACAGGAACGGCAAGACGGGTTGAAGTGTGGATGCGAGCAGGATGATGGCTATACTGCCGATTGGCTCGACCAGTCCGCTTAGCGCTCCTATGCCGAAGGACTTCATGCGGCTATTCCCCTCGCTCCTGAGCGGCATCGAGATGATGGCTCCCTCGGGGATGTTCTGGATAGCTATACCAAGCGACACAGCCAGGGCACTAGCAGCAGTGATGCCGATACCTCCCTGTAACATGGAGGCAATCACCACACCGACTGCCATCCCCTCAGGGATGTTGTGTATAGTGACGGCTAATGCCAGCATCGATGTGCGGGACAAGTGACTGCGCGGTCCCTCGGGCTTATCCTCACCGGGATGAAGGTGGGGAATCAGCATGTCGATCAGCAACAGGAAGCCCATGCCTGACAACAGGCCCAACGCTGCGGGTAACACCGACGAGATGCCATCACCGCCAGCCATCTCGATACTGGGGATAAGCAACGACCACACTGCGGCAGCCACCATCACTCCCGAAGCGAAACCGAGCAGCGTGCGTTGCAACGTGCCCGACATCGTGTCGCGCATCAGGAACACAAAGGCTGCACCCAACACCGTTCCGGCGAAGGGTATCGTGAGCGCAAGTGTCAATCCGTTCATAGGCTATAGGCCTTGTTGTGGTCAGGAATATTACAACTTCATCACGCGCTTCATCTCCAGATTCTCATAGCCCTCGGGGCAATGGGTGGAGAGATAAACGGTGGGATTGTTGCTGATGAATTCGCGCACGCGGTCCAGCGTCTCACGCGTTGCCTCCTTGTCCTCAAAGACAATCGAGAGCTTATTGGCCTTCAATGCGGCGTCACAATAGGTCACGTCGCCGTGGAACATGTAGTAGAGGCCATCATGCTCCAGAATGGCGATGCTGTTGCCCTTGGTGTGACCCTTGGCCTCAATGAACCACAGCCCGTCGGCCACCTGCATCGCGTTGGGGAAGTTGTGATAGGCCTGGCCATACTCGGCGCGGACGATGTTGTCACCCTCCAGTTTCATGGCATCGGCATCCTCAGGCGCAATATATATCTTGGCATTGGGGAACTCGTCAATGCAGTCGCTGTGGTCGTTATGCTTGTGGGTGATGAGGATTTTGGTCACCTGCTCGGGCTGGTAGCCTGTAGCGGCAAATGCCTCCATGTAGTCGGCCACCTTATCGCCCATATAGAGCGGAGTGCCATACTTCTTGGCCGGTGCATTAAAATCAGCCTTGAAGCCCGTGTCAATAAGGATTACCTCATCGCCCGTGTCGATAAGGAAGTTCTGCAGACTGCTGCGGTAGATAATCTGCTCGTCAAAGGCTTCCCTACCCTCCTCGCCACCAAAAGCAAACGGTTGGTTCATGAAGCCTCCATCAAACATGCGGATTGCTAAAATTTTCATAACTGTCTTGAATTTATATGAGTAGATGTTGTTCTACAATTTGTTGACGAGGTCTTGGATCTTCTGCTTCGTGGCGTCGGTCTTCTGCTCATTGACGTTGGCGGTCACGATGCCGGTGTCCTCAACTTTCCAGTAGTTGCAGATGTCACGATACTCAGCCTTAGCGCCGTCATACACGCCTGGTGAATAGGAAGACATGAGCAAAGCCATCTTCTTCACCTTGGCGGGACTGTTCACGCAGTACATGCGTTGGATAGGAGCCTGGATCTGGGCATTCATCGTGAAATAATAGATGGGAGCGGCCAGTACCAGTACCTCGGCCTCTGCCATGAGCGGATACAGCTCCTGCATGTCGTCCTGCTGGATGCAGGCACCGTTGCCCTTGCCGTGGCAATACTCACAGGCCAGACAGCCCGCAATTTTCTTCTTTGACACGTTCACCAGTGTCACCTTATGTCCTGCTGCCTCGGCAGCCTTCTTGTACTCCTCGGCCATCCAAGCCGTGTTACCGTTAGCCCTAGGTGAGCTTTGTAAAATCAGAATGTTCATAGCGGTTTTTGTTTAAAATGATGATAATTGAAGTTATATTGATAATGTACGCGTTAACAACATTTCATTCGTTTCTCAAACACGAACAGGCCGTCGCTGGGGTCAAACTGCTCGGGCATGTTCGGGTCGCGATGATGTGAGTTGAAGAACTCGATGGCATGGAAACCGCAACAGTTGATATAGAAGTGGATGTTGCGGCGGTCGAAATAGGGAGTGCAGGTCTCCCACACCTCAACCTCGGGATGCATCGCCTCAATGGCGTTCCAAATGGCTTGGCCAATGCCCTTGCCCTGCACACCATCCTTCACGTAGAGGAATGACAGTTCCCCATGAAGCTTAGTGCCGTCGATGTCGATAATGGCACCACCCACGCGCTGGCCGTCGGCATCGACAGCCTCATAGGCTTCGGCACCCTCGGCCTGCAATGCCTGGTAAAAGTCTCCATCGGGCAACACCTGCCATTGGTTGGAGTTATCAACATCGTCTTTGATATGCCCCTGAAAGCCTTTCTCAAATGCCTCCTGCATTTCCTCTTTGAAGGCGATAGTACGCTCCTCAGTGAGCCTGATAAGTCTGATTTCTGTTTCCATTGTATTTCGGTTTATGCCGTTAATAAATCTCCTACAGCTTGATATACAGGAGGATGATGTCCTCGTAGTGGCCGTCCTTCATGAGGAAGCCTTGGGGGATTCGGCCCAGCTGCGTGAAGCCCAAGCGCTCATAGAGATGCAAGGCATGGACATTGGCAGCCACAACCGCGTTGAATTGCATGAGGCGAAAACCCAAACGGGCACCCATGGCCAGCGAGTCCTTCACGAGTTGCTCGCCAATGTGAAGGCCGCGCTTGTCAGATCTGACGGCATAACTGGTATTGCAGATGTGTCCACAACGGCCCACGTTGTTGGGGTGCAGGATATAAAGACCCACAACCTCGCCCGTTTCGCCATCCACTGCAACGCCAGTATAAGATTGGCCGCTAAAGAAGTCGTCTGCTTCCTGCTCCGTCAGTTCCTCAACCTGCGGAAACGCGACACCCTCACGCACCACTTCGTTCCAGATTTCCATAGCTTCGGCCCAGTCCTGTTTCTTATATGCCCTGATTGTGATCATATCGACAATATCCGATTCATCTAATATCAACTTCCGCAAAAGTAGCGATTTTTCACGAAACATCCGCTTGATTTTGGAATTTACTTCGCTGCAATCCAGCAACCAGCCGCCATGATGGCCGAGGCAATGACGAATAACAGTGTGATGGGCTCGCCCAGCATCACAATCGACAACAGGGCACCGATAAAAGGCGCTAGAGCGTAGAAGGTGCTGGTCTTTGCCGCACCGATGGCCCGTTGGGCATAGGTATAGAAATAGATGCTTAGTCCATAGGCCACATAGCCCAGCAGCAGTATAATGGCTAGATGCTGCCACTGAGGCAGGTGCTCGCCAATAGCGAAGGCAATAGCGAGGGCACCCAGGCCAGAACCGAAGCCCTTGATGGTGACAATCTGCATCGGATCACGGTCGGCAATCTGGCGAGTGCAGTTGTTCTCCAGACCCCAACATACGGTGGCGCCAAGCACGAGCAGGGATCCACGCGAGAAGGTCAACGCCTCGCCGAGACTGCCGTCATCGAGCGAAAGCAGGATGCTAGCCACAGTGACTAAAGCGATGGCCAGCCACAATCGGCGGCCGACTGCCTCACTGAAGAACAGCAACGCGATAAGGGCCGTAGCCACAATCTCGAAGTTGTTCAGCAGCGAGGTGTTGGCGGCGGAGCACGTCTTGAGGCCGTACATCATCAGGATGGGAGCAATGATATCGAGCACCACCATCGCAGCGGCGTACGGCACATCGCGGCGATGCAGCCGTTCCTCGGTCGATGCCTTGGTCCGTTTGCCTCGCACTAACATCATCGCCCCAACACCAATGCCCGCTCCCAAGTAGAGGAACGCCGCCACCATCGTGGGCGGTACCAGCTGCAGCATCACCTTGGACACAGGAGTGCTGATGGCATAAAGCGCTGCAGCCAGCACCGCCAGCAGGATGGCAGTGGAATTCTTTTTCCTAGACATGCCTAGAGCAAAATCAGAACTCGAGGGGGATGGTGAGTTTGAAGATGATGTTGCGGCCCATGTTCAGCACGCCCTGGCGGCCCGTGACGGGATTGACATCAGCATACTTGAGGCGGCTCAGGTGGCTCTGATAGGCCTTGTTGGTAAGGTTGGTCCCCATGATGCTCAAGCATGCCACGCGCTGTCCCTTGCACATAATATCGGCACCGATAGCGGCATTGAGCAGGCAATAGGCCGGTGTGGCGGTCTCGGTGTCGTCGGCACGGTAGAAGTGGTTCTGCTTGAAGTTGTAGTCCACACCCAGCGAGATGAAGGCGTTGTTCATCACGCGTCCGTCATGCAGGATTTCCCACTTGATGTCGGACTGCCAACGCGGAGCCGGGGTGAACGGCAGGTACTTGGATTCCTCGGGCTGATGCAACTGCACGGCATTGACCAGGGAGAAACTGGAACCCAAATGCAGGAAGTGCCAGGGGTGAATGTCCACGGCAAACTCGCCGCCCAGCAACTGGGCATCGCCGCTGTCGTAGCGATAGGTCATGAACTGATTGTAGATGACGGCGCCAGTGCGATGAATGAAAATGTAATTGTCGATGCGGTTGCTGAAAAGCGACAGTTGTGCGTCCATCCATGAGGTGGTGAGTTCCGCGCCAAGGTCGAACTGCAGGCTGAACTCGGGCTTGAGGTCACGGTTGCCTACCTCGTAGCGCAGCGAGCCCTCATGCACGCCGTTGCTTGCCAACTCGCTGATGTTGGGCGCACGGAAGCCACGGGCCGCGTTAGCCCTCAAGTCCAAGTGCTCGGTGGCGTGCCACACGGCACCCACGCTGGCGGTAAAGCCACTAAAGTTGCGCTTGAAGGCCTGGAAGCGCACGTCGCCATATTCCGTCAGTTTGCGGCTGTCGAGATGGCGGTTGTCGAAACGCATACCTCCATTCAAGGCCCAGTTGCCAACGTTGGCGGTCGTCGTGATGAACACACCGAAGTCAAATAGGTTATAGTTGGGAATCAGGAACTCGTAGCCCTTGTTGAGCGAACTCTGCCACATGCCGCTCACGCCGCTGGTGATGCGCCAGTCTCCCAAGCGCCTGGTCACGTAGTGGATGTTATAGTTGACCGTGTGCAGCTTGAGATAGAGACCGTACTCATCCGGATACTCAAACTCCTGGCGACGGTTCTGCTGGTAAGCCAGCACGGCATTGAAACGGCCGTCAGCCAGATAGAACGAATTATCAAGCACAGCCTTGTAATGATACACCTGTTGGTAAGGCAAGCCGTGGTGATAGGTCTTAGTGTCGGTATAAGGTTGTTCCAATTCGCCCGTCAACGGGTCGCGCTCGCCCTCGGCGATGCTGGGCGTGAGGTGGAAATATGAACCAATCAGACGCGTGTGACCCCACGCCTTATTGATACCCAGCATGCCCGAAAATGCACGCTCGCGGAACTGGGTGTTGGGCACATAGCCGTCAATGGGGGTCTTGTAGGCATGGGCAAACTTGTCGCCATAGCGGACATTCCATGACAGGCCCCGCTTGTTGCCGCCATAGTTGAACGAGTAGTTCACGAGACCGCTGTTAGTGTGGTACTCGGTGTTCACATTCAGACGCATCTTGCCCAACGGCACAACGGGGTCGGTGTTGAGTTTGAGAACTCCCGCTAGGGCGTCCGAGCCATAGAGCAGGCTCGCAGGTCCCTTGAGCACCTCGACCGAGCTCACGGCATTGGCGTCAATTTCCACGCCGTGCTCGTCGCCCCACTGCTGCCCCTCCTGGCGTACGCCGTCGGCAACAACGACCACACGGTTATATCCCAAACCGCGGATGACGGGCTTGGAGATGCCGCTGCCGGTGCTCACCTGAGACACCCCAGGCAACTTGGCCACAGCATCGACAATGTTGGTTGCCGGAGTCATGCGCAACCTGTTGCGGTCAACGATTCCTGCAGGCATCGACATGTCCTGCATCTTCACGGCACCTGTCGGGCCGGTAACTACCACTTGTTTAAGTTCTATGTGGCGAAAGAACACATCGGTCGAGTCGAGCACGGCCGTTTCTTGAGCTGCCATCGTGCAAGCGCACGCCAACAGCAGAATCGATAAGTATGATTTCATTCTGTGATTCTTTTTAATGAGTAAATAGGATGTTGAAACAGCCAGATAATCAATCTATAGCAGACTATCTGACACACACTAATGAATCACAAAACGAATGGTGGTGCACGCAACGAGGGATGGGCCACGACCCGATCAACCAGCTCGATGGCCAAGAAAAACTCCAAATGAGATGTTACCTGCTTTACCACAAGGGTGGCTACCGCGCGGGGAACATCTATCTGTGTGCTGAGGAACCTGCACGACAAGCACTCATCAATATGGTGGTGGCTTGCAGTGATGTGGCCCGAGTGATGAACCGCAGTGTGGCACTGATCGCAGTCAACAACCCTGGAGAAGTCATTGAGTGTATGGACATGAAGCGAAGCAAGCAGCAGCATCGGCACATAAACCAACAGCATAATCCAGGCGAACAAACGTTGCCTGCGAGTGATGCCGTTATGTAAGTGCTCGCTTCTCATGCGCCGCAAAGATAGTGCTATTTCTAAAAAAACAAATCTAAAACCACAATAATTCACTCTTTTCGGGTGGGATGCGCTAAAAATGTAATTATCCTAAATTTATATAGAATAGGATGATGTCCTCGTAGTGGCCGTCCTTCATGAGGAAGCCTTGGGGGATTCGGCCCAGTTGTGTGAAGCCCAAGCGCTCATAGAGATGCAAGGCATGGGCAGCTACAACCATAATTATAAAAAAACCGTGACTAGAAAAATCACATCAGATGCCGTTAAGATACAGCTGCTCCTAGTTATTTATATCGCGTGCGATATAATGTTAAACTATCTTAAAGTTTAGGGTAAATCGCTTGCGATATAAATTTTTTGCCCTACATTTGTATCGCGAACGATATAAATAACAATTATAACATCAATTGAAATGGAAAAGATTTATGATTTCAAGGCTCTGTCGAGCAGAGGTAAAGAGATTGATTTCTCGGAGTTTAAGGGTAAGGTATTGCTGATTGTGAACACGGCCAGCAAGTGCGGTTTCACACCCCAGTTCGCTGGACTGGAGGAGTTGAACCAGAAGTATAAGGAGCAAGGTTTGGTGATCATCGGTTTTCCCTGCAACCAATTCAAGGAGCAGGATCCAGGCACTGACGGAGAGATTGAACAATTCTGCCAGTTGAACTACGGCGTGACGTTCCAAATCATGAAGAAGGTCGATGTAAACGGCCCCGCAGCAGAGCCCATCTTTGAGTATCTGAAGGCTCAAGCCCCCACCGAGGTGTACCACGGCCTGAAGGCAAAGGCCATGTCCAAACTCATCAAATCCATCAGCAAGAGCGTGGAGAAGGACAGCGACATCAAGTGGAACTTCACCAAATTCTTGATCTCGAAGGATGGCGAGACCATCAAGCGTTATGCTCCCACCACCGAGCCTAAGGACTTTGAGAGGGATGTTGAGGCAATGCTGGCTTAATACTGGGTTATGCATCCTGAATTACAATTAGATAACCAAATCTGCTTTCGCCTCTATTCGGCGGCGAGGCTGGTCACCCAGGCCTATACGCCGATGCTCAAGACCCTGGGCATCACCTATCCGCAGTACCTCGTGCTGATGGTGCTGTGGGAAAAGGACTGCCAGCCCGTCAACGACATCGCCCAACGCCTGCTGCTGGAGACCAACACCGTCACCCCCCTACTCCAGCGCATGGAGAGGCTTGGGCTCCTGAGCCGCAAGAAGTGTGAGCGGGACAAGCGCCAGCACATCGTCTGCCTCACTGCAAGAGGCAAGCAGCTGGAAGAGAAAGCTTACGAACTGATTCCTGCAGGTATGGGCGAGCAGCTTGATGCCTGTCACCTTAAGCTACAGGAATTCCAACTGTTAGCTCAAGAATTAGACTCAATTATCAACACATTGAAAAAATAATCAAGAAATGATGGCACATGGATGCAATAAACAGCTAATCCCGTGCTATCAGCTATCACAAACCCCACACCTTGATGGGTTAGCTCAAGAAACAGTATAACTAATTTATAAAGGAATAACTCTATGAAAAAAATGATGACTATCTGCCTGCTGGCAGCCGCAAGTGCGCTGAGCCTATCGGCCCAATCCATCTATGACATCACCGTGAAGGATGATATGGGTAAAGACATCTCACTTGCCGACTATAAGGGCAAGGTGTTGCTGATCGTGAACACAGCTACCCGTTGCGGTTTCACGCCACAGTACAACGAACTGGAGGCGCTCTATGAGAAGTATCATGCCGACGGGCTCGAAATCCTCGACTTCCCCTGCAACCAGTTTGGAGAACAGGCTCCCAGCACAATCGAGGAGATTCACCAGTTCTGCACGGCCAACTTCAACATCCAGTTCCCGCAGTTTGACAAAATCGATGTGAACGGAGCCAATGAGTCACCACTGTTCACCTATCTGAAAGCCAAGAAGGGATTTGGCGGCTTCGACCTTAACGACCAGACTGGCAAGTTCATGGATGAGATGCTCCGCAAGCGTGATGCCGACTATGACAAGAAGAGTGACATCAAGTGGAACTTCACCAAGTTCCTTGTTTCCCGTGACGGGCGTGTCGTGAAGCGCTATGAGCCCACCGACAAGATGACCGACATCGATGCCGATATTGAGATTGAAATGAATCCCGTCATCAGTAACATCATGGCCCGCCGTTCTATCCGCAAGTATCTTGACAAGCCCGTTGAGCACGAGAAACTGGAGATGGTCGTGCGCTGTGGCATCAACGCTCCGAGCGGCATGAACCGCCAGCCGTGGATAGTCCGCGTGGTGGAGGACCAGCAACTGATTGCCGACGTGACCGAGGTCTATAAGCGCAATAACCCCGAACAGGTAAAGCGCGACAAGGACTTCAAAAACATGTTCCGCAATGCCCCCAACCTCATCTGCGTCTGCACTCCGGCCGAGGGCGGCGGTGAGCTCGATGCCGGCCTTCTTGGCGAGAACATGATGCTGGCAGCACAGTCCTTAGGACTCGGCACTTGCTGCCTTGGTGGCCCCGTGCGCTTCCTGAACGCTAACTCAGATGCTAAGTTCTTCCTTGACCGACTCGACATTCCCGAGGGCTACAAGCTGAACTACATCCTCGCCATCGGCTACCCCGACGAGCAGCCCGATGCCAAGCCTCGTGACGCGGCTAAAGTAAAGTATATCAAATAATCATATGAACATGACGATGAAAAGTTTCAATGCTAAACCGTGGATACTTCCACAACCTGTGCTGATTATCGGCACTTATGACAACGACGGCAAACCCAATGCGATGAACGCAGCATGGGGCGGCCAGTGGGACATGAACGAAATCATGATTTCGCTCGGCTCTCATGCCACGACCGACAATCTTAAAGTGAATGACGGCTTCACCGTTGCATTTGCCACGGTCGGGACGATGGTGGCCGCCGACTATGTGGGCATCGTGAGCGGACGCAACACGCCCGACAAGATGCAAAAGGCGGGCTGGACTGCCCAAAAGGCGCCCAACGTGAATGCGCCCGTATTCATGGAGCTACCCATGACAATGGAATGCCGCGTGAAAGAGAAGCTGGATGAATCAGAATCAGGCTATAATCTCGTTGCCGAAATCGTCAACGTCCTATGTGACGAGAAATACCTTGATCTTGACGGCAATCCCGATGTGGAGAAAATGGAACTGATTACCTACAACCCGGTTCAACACACCTACATCCAGCTGGGCAAAACTGTCGGCAAGGCTTTCTCTGACGGCGCGAAATTGAAATAACGCGGCCTTAAGATAAATAAAGCACTGATAATCAAGCTATTTGTATAGTAGAGACGCAAGATTTTGCGTCTCTACTATTATTAATGGCAATATATTTAAATTTTTAGTTTAAAAACAGCATATCAATTTACTGATGTTCAATATTTACCATAATTCAAAGATAAACCAATAGGTCTCTTGATTATTGCCATAAACACAGGGCCATCCATCATTATTGCGCCTATAGTTTTCCTGTACCATGGTTGGAGGTATGATGGATTTATTGTATCTTTGCAGCGTTAGTCGTTACCCATTGACGGTACGGCACGCGAGCAAACCATTCAGAACATTCTAACCAATAAATTGATATAACGATGAAAAAACTCTTAATTATCGCCGCTGTGTTGCTTGCCACCACCATCGCACTCACAGCATGTGGTGACGATGAGCCCAGCGAACAAACCACTGCGACCGCCACCTATTCCCTGACGTTATCACAGGATCTGCTTGATGCCTGCAACGTGTTTATCACTTACAAAGCCGAGAATGGGCGCAATGTCCATGAAGCGGTATTGACGCCCCGCTGGACCAAAACCGTGACTTCGACCCGATTTCCTGCCGAGTTTGGAGTGGAGTACACTTTCAGCACCAAAAGCGACGGCGAACTGGTCAAGGACAAGTATGACCTGGAATGCATCTTCCAGTTCTCGGTTTACACATCCAAGGGCGCATCTTACACTAACAGCACTGTCATCTTGAGCGACGATGATGTTGCCAAAAACAGGGTAGTTGAATTCCTAAAACGCTATAGCGGTAAATCCACTGGATATAAGGTAACCGAGAACGGTAACGTATCCCCAGCCAATAACATGGACTACTCTTATTAAATTATCATCGGGAGAGTTGTGGCCCGTTATCATTCATCAAGATAACTTTTCCGCAAAAATTAGCTACATTTTTTTGGCAGAATTAATCTTTTTCTATATTTTTGTGGCTAAATAAAGCAATAAGACCATTAATTTATTATTATTATAGTTTTCCAATTGACTATCATTTAGTGTTTTAACCAATATTTTTTATTAACTTTAATTTCATTATTGTATGAAGAAATTATCTGTACTCTTGGTTGCCATGGCAGTTGCTGTAAGTGCATCGGCAGGTGTAACCAAATTAGTGAAGAGTGAAATGAGTGCAAAGCAAGTAAAGGCTAAGGCCGAACTTCGCGAGGCCAACAGGTTCACTCGTGGTAGCCAGACCCTCGTTCAGGGTATGAATGTTCAAGCTATGGATTGGTCGGTTCGTCCCGCCAGCCACGTTTTGAGGGATGGTGCATCTCTCTTCTGGGACTTTGAGACTCAGGCTCAGGCTGATGAGTGGACCATGTGGGACAATGATGGTGACGGCTACGGCTGGCAGTACTTCAACATGACCGGTGTTGAGACTGGCCGTATGACTCCCTACAGTGGTGAAGGCCTTATGGCATCAGCAAGCTATGACAACGAACTTCAGATCGCCCTGTATCCCGACAACTGGCTGATTTCACCCGTTGTAACTCTCAACAAGACTTTGTCATTCTATGCAGCAGGTCAGGATGCCAGCTACGCAGCCGAGAAGTTCTCGGTATATGTTTGCGTTGGCCAGCCCACCGGCGTTAACGATTTCGTACAGGTTGGTGTCGAGAGGACTGCTACTGGTAGCTATACCAAGTATCAGTATGACCTGAGCGAGTATGCAGGTCAGGAAGGCTGCATCGCCATCCGCCACTACAATGTTACCGACATGTTCTGGCTGAACATTGACGATGTTGCTATCAACGACGACGAGCTTGAGCCCGAGCCCGAGATCCCCACCGTTATTTATGACATCCCCGAGGGTTGCGTTGTTAAGACCTACTGGCGCAACAGTGCTTGCATCTACAGCAGCATCTTTGGCATTGGCCAGACCGCAACCGACGGCAAGTTCAATATTGCCTTCGACGAGGCTAATGGTGAGGTTTACGTTCAGAACCCCTCTTGGTGGAATGACACCTATGACACCTGGGTAAAGGGTACCTATGATGCAGCTACTGGCATCATCACTATCCCCACTGGCCAGTACCTGATGTACTCTGACTACGGCTACGGCATCGTTCTTGGCCTGGGTTCAACCTATGTTTATGAGGAGGATGGCGAGACCTACATGGGCTACGAGATCAACGATCGCGATACCGAGTTCCAGATGATGGTCGATGGTGACAACATCTATCTGCTGGGCACCGAGGGCGACGTTAACGCTGAGTTCCCCTTGAACTACAATGCTACCGGTCTGATGACTTATTACAGCGACGACCTGAGCATGACATCCCTTGAGTTCTGCTACTTTGACGAGGAAGGCAATCCTCTGCCCTTCGGTATGAACTTCGAGCTCGCTCCTGCTGTTCCCGCTAATCCCAGCGCTGACGAGTGGTATGACTGTGGTGACGAGACTGGTTACAGCCGCTTCTACTTCACCCTGCCCAAAACCGATGTTGATGGCAACATGATCGATCCCAGCCTCTTGAGCTACAGCATCTTTATTGACAACGGTAACGGTCCTGAGATCTTCCACTTCACTGGTGATGACTACACCTATGACCTGTACCCTGATGATGACATCACCGAGGTTCCCTACGAGCTCTACACCAACGCTGTTGACTTCAGCACCTACTATGTTTACATGTATCGCACCAACATGGAGGGTTACGAGCCCCTGTTCACCAAGAACATCGGTATCCAGGTTTACTACACCGTTGACGGTGAGAGGAACGCTTCTGAGATCGTTTGGCTGTATGACACTCCCGTTAACGTTGACGAGCTCAACGCTGGCAAGACCGTTGCTAACGTACGCTACTTCAACGTAGCTGGTCAAGAGGTAGCTCAGCCCGAGGGCATGGCTATCAAGGTGATCACCTACACCGACGGCACCAAGAGCGCTGTTAAGGTTGTGAAGTAAGCTATTAGCTTCAACAATTTATCTAGTAGAGACGCAAGATTTTGCGTCTCTACTTTTCTATTGGCCCAAACGCCAATTTCTTTCCCTTTGAATGGGGGCAAATCGACTTGTCGGTAGTTGCCATACAGGTTGATTTAGTTGTCCCCAAGAACTGTTAAAATCATTTCCCTAAGCCATCTATTGATTTTTTTAGCAAAAATTCGGCTACCATATTTGGTATAATAAATTTTAGTTTGTATTTTTGCGCCTAATTAAAACTACCATTTCTTGTAATAAACCATCAATGATTTATTATTTAGTGTATTAACTACCTTTTTTTTAACTTAATTTCGTTTTCATTATGAAGAAATTATCAGTACTTTTGGTTGCTATGGCAGTGGCTGTTAGTGCATCTGCAGGTGTGAACCTGAAGGCTAACCGCGCCATCAAGAGCAACAAAATCATGCCTAAGACCGAGATGACCAAGTCAACGGTTAAGGTGAATGACCTTAAGGCCAACACCCAGCTGCGTGCCACTATCGCAGATCCTGAGGGCGAGGCTAAAACCTACCTCCGCGCAGGTGGTTCTGTTTATGTTAGCGGTGGCTACATCACCTACGGTGAGCAGAGCAAGCGCATCGACATGGTTTACGGTGAGAATGGCAAGGTTTACATGAAGAACCTGTTGTTCGGTAGCGGTGACCGCTTTGGTGACAACTGGGTTGAGGGTCAGCTCAACGAGGATGGTACCATCATCACTGTCGAGATGGGCCAGTCAATCTATTGGAGCGATGAGTACCAGGCTGACGTCGTTCTGTGCTGGGGTTCAACCATTGTAGAGGGCACCACCCTGTCAATGATTCCCGACGATCGCGTGACCGAGGTTGAGTTCGCTGTTGACGGCGAGACCATCACCATGCTTGGTGACATGGCTGCTCCCGATCCCGAAAGTGGTCACGAGTACTACCAGTACGAGGCCACCGGTCTGACCTGCATCTGGACCGATGACGACAGCTGGGGTGGTCACCTTGACTACAACAGTGTCTTCACCGAGACCGAGGCTCCCGTTGCTCCCACCATCATCACCGAGATCCCCGAGGGTTGCGTGGTTAACACCTACTATCGCAACAGTGCTTGCATCTACAACAGCATCTTTGGCATTGGCGAACAAGCTACCGACGGCAAGTTGATTGTTGCCTTCGACGAGGCCAATGGCGAAGTTTACATCCAGAACCCCGCTTGGTGGCACGACAGCTATAACAGCTGGGTAAAGGGTACCTATGATGCTGAAACCGGCATCATCACCATCCCCGCTGGCCAATACCTGACCTACAGCGAAGCTTATGAGTATGGTATCGTCCTCGGTTGGGGTAGCACCTACACCTACATCGACACCGACGAGAATGGCGAGGAAGGCTACTACCTTGGCTATGAGATCGACGAGCGCACCACCGAGATTCAGTTCATGATCGATGGCGACAAGATCTATCTGCTGGGTTGCGAGGGCGACATGAATGCCGAGTTCCCCGAGAGCTACAACGCTACCGGTTTGATGACTTATTACAACGACGACCTGAGCATGACCGCTCTCGAGTTCACCAACCCCGGTGAGGCCATCGGCCAAATGGTTAACCTCGTTCCCGCTGTTCCCGCTAATCCTAGCGCTGACGAGTGGTATGACTGCGGTGACGAGACTGGCTTCAGCCGCTTCTACTTCACCATGCCCACCACCGATGTTGATGGCAACATGCTCGATCCCGAGTACCTGAGCTACAGCGTCTTCGTCGACAACGGTAATGGTCCCGAGATCTTCCACTTCACTGGTGCTGACTACACCTATGACCTGGCAGCCGAGGATGACATCACCGAGGTTACCTATGACCTCTACAGCAACGCTGTAGACTTCAAGAACTACTTCGTTTACATGTATCGCACCAACGCTGAGGGTTACGAGCCCCTGTTCACCAAGAACATCGGTATCCAGGTTTACTACACCGTAGAAGGTGAGAAGAACGCTTCCGACATCGTTTGGTTGTATGACAACAACGTTAACGTTGACGAGCTCAACGCTGGCAAGACTGTTGCTAACGTACGCTACTTCAACGTAGCTGGTCAGGAGATGGCACAGCCCGAGGGCATCGCTATCAAGGTGATCACCTACACCGACGGCAGCAAGAGCGCTGTTAAGGTTGTGAAGTAAGCCATTAGCTTCAACAATTTATCTAGTAGAGACGCAAAATTTTGCGTCTCTACTTTTTTTATTGGACCAAAGGCAGTAACTTTGTCGGGTATGGAAAAAGAAGCAAATTATCAGTTGCTGGCCAAGCAGGTCGATAGCCTGCTTGAGGGCGAGGACAACGTCATGGGTCAGTTGGCCAATGCAGCCGCGATCATCCACGACACCTTGCACGCATGGTGGACAGGTTTTTATGTGGTCAAAGGTGAAGAATTACTTTTAGGACCGTTTCAGGGGCCTGTGGCCTGCTACCGCATCAAGCGAGGCCGGGGCGTGTGTGGTACGGCATGGCAAGAAAACCGCACCCTCGTCGTCCCCGACGTGGAACAGTTCCCTGGTCACATCGCCTGCAGCAGTCTGTCTCGAAGCGAGATTGTCGTCCCCTTGCGCGACAGCCAGGGCGAAGTCATCGCCGTGCTCGATATCGACAGCCGTGAGTTAGCAGCCTTTGACGACGTGGACGCCCGCGGTCTTGAAGTCGTCTGCCACGCCATCGAGCGACATGCCTTCAAATCTTAAATATTTACTTTAGATTTTATGAGCTACGAACCTCTTGCTGAGCGATTGCGACCACGGTCGCTTGATGATTACATCGGGCAACGCCACCTGGTGGGCGAGGGTGCCGTGATTCGTCGCATGATCGAGAGCGGCAACATCTCGTCATTCATCCTGTGGGGACCGCCAGGAGTGGGCAAGACCACACTGGCGCGCATCATCGCCGAGCAGACCCAAGTGCCGTTCTACACCCTCAGTGCCGTCACATCGGGCGTGAAGGACGTGCGCGAGATACTCGACCGCTGCCAAGCCGACGCGCGAAGCGTGTTTGCCAAGGGGCGCCCAATCCTGTTCATCGACGAGATCCACCGCTTCAACAAGTCGCAGCAGGATTCGTTGCTCGGCGCAGTGGAGCGCGGCACGGTCACGCTCATTGGGGCGACGACCGAGAACCCCTCGTTTGAGGTCATCCGCCCCCTACTCTCTCGCGCCCAAGTTTATGTGCTCAACCCGCTGGACCGCGACGACCTCCTGCAACTGCTGGACCATGCCTTGAAGACCGACAAGATGTTCCAGGGGCGTGAGGTGCGTGTGGAGCAAACCGAGGCGTTGCTGCGCTTTGCAGGTGGCGACGCACGCAAACTGCTCAACATCCTAGACCTCATCCTGCAATCGCTTCAGGACAGCGAGCCCTTTGTAATTACCGATGACATTGTTACCAGCCGCTTGCAGCAAAACCCGCTCGCCTTTGACAAGAACGGCGAGATGCACTATGACATCATCTCGGCCTTCATTAAATGCATACGCGGCAGCGATCCCGATGCGGCAGTTTACTGGCTGGCTAGGCTCATCGCTGGCGGTGAAGACCCCAAGTTTATCGCGCGGCGGTTGTGCATCCTTGCTGCCGAGGATATTGGCCTGGCTAACCCCAACGCGCTGCTGCTGGCCAATGCCACATTTGACATCATCAATAAGATCGGCTGGCCCGAGGGACGCATCCCCCTGAGCGAATGTGCCATCTACCTCGCCACCAGTGCCAAGAGCAACAGTGCCTACCTGGCCATTGACAGTGCGCTGGCTCTGGTCAATGAGACGGGCAACGCGCCCGTGCCATTGCACCTGCGCAATGCCCCCACGGGACTCATGGAGCAACTGGGATACGGCAAGGATTACATGTATGCCCACGACTATCCAGGGCATTTCGTCAAGCAGGAATATATGCCCGCCGAACTGAATCACCCGCAGTTGTGGCATCCGCAGGACAACCCTAGCGAGAACCAAATGGCCGCACGCCAGCAAAGCCGATGGGGCAAGCCCAACGACAAGAATTCTTAATCTCTAATCACTGCTGTCAGTAAATCCGATAGGCCCTATACTCTTTCCTATTCTCCGTTGCGCGCCTGAGTGGGCGTCATCTTGTAGTAATTACGGAACACCCTCGAGAAATAGGCGACATCGACAAAGCCACACTTCTCAGCCACGTCGCCGATGAGCATATCGGGATTCTTCTTGAGCAAGCGCATGGCTTTCTCCATACGCAACTGGGATATGAACGCTGTTACATTCTTGCCGGTAAGGGTTTGGATGCGTTGTTTGAGCTGACTCTCACCGATCTTGAACGCTAACGCGATTTTATCCAAATCGGGCTTTGTCTCACCGCTGGCAAACTGTTCATCAACCAGTTGAGCAAAACGGTACAAGAATGACCTGTCATCAAGACTCACATCAGCGCTCAAGGCTGGAGCAATGGTGACATTAGCGCTTTCGGGGGCCCGCTTCAACTGGCCTCGCACTACCAGATGGTCAACCCATGCCAGCAATTCCAAGCCCACAAACGGTTTAACCAAGTAAACATCGGCGCCGGCTTTGATGCCTTTAATGCGGTCGGCGCTGCCAGTACGGGCGCTGAGCATGAGAATAGGAATATCACATAACTGGCTGTTCGCCCTGATCTTGCGGCACATCTCACAACCGTCCATCTGGGGCATCTTCACGTCGGTGATCAGCACAGCGGGATTCAACTCCAACGCCCTGGCCAGGCCTTGCTCGCCATCATAGGCATATTGCACATCATAATTGTCCTTAAGGACACTTCCCACCAGATGGGCCACATCATTATGATCCTCGACAACAAGCACCACAGGTTTACCCTTGCTGCAACCCTCTTCCAGCACATCGGGAGCCTCATTTCGGCGAGCGCCTTGCACAAACTTGACCGCGGTATCTACGACACTGTCAAAACGTTCTTTCACGTCCTGCTCTTGCTTGCACGGCAATTTAACGGTAAACACGGCACCTTGATCCTTCATGCTGTCCACAGCTACCGTGCCGCCCATCGCCATTACCATGTCACGTACAACCGTCAGGCCGATGCCCATACCCTCGACCAGTCGCTCGGCCTCGGTCGAACGGTAGAACGGCTCAAACACATGGAGCAGATCTTCCTTTCTGATGCCCATACCGTTATCGGCTACCCTGATGATAAACATACCCCCATCGACCCGAGAGGTCACCGTTATCTTACAGAACTCGCGGCAATAGTTCAGGGAATTGTCCACAAGACTGCCCACAATAGTACTCAGGTAACTGGGCACCATGTCAATCTCAACACTATCCTCAAGAGGGGCATAGATGAGCTCGATATGGCGTTCCACACACTGCTCACGGTATTTCTCCAATGTCATGCGCATGAATGCCACCACGTCGCCTCGGCGCCACTCGAGATCATTAATCCTACTGCGCACGCTACCCACTTCCAGAATGCGGTCCACGAGCAGCAGCAGGTTATGAACCTGACGATCAATTATCTCGACATTCTTTCGTTGCTCAGGGGGAACATCGGCAGTATCTGCGTGGGTCACGATATTGTCGGCCGCACCCATGATAGCGGCCAAGGGTGTACGCAACAAGTGAACCACATTAGTGAAGAACAACGAGCGTGTCTCCTCCACCTGGCTCATGAGACGCTGCGTGCGGTTCCTTACCCTCATGGCATAGACCAGAGCGGCAATGATACCGCCGGCCATGAGCAACAACGCGAGGAGAAACAGGAATTGCATGTTGCGCATGCGTTTCAAGTGGGTAATATCCTTGTTGAGCAGGTCAACCTGTCCCGAAGCGCGAGTGCGTTCATAGTCCACAAACTGCGAGCGCATTTCATCATTTTTCTTCAGGCCATAAACGCTGTCGAGTAGCTCTGTTCCTTTCACATAGTGATCCAATGCCTCCTGTGGGTTACCCTCAAGCCGCGCAAGCTCGTAATGCGTCAAGTGGCCACGTGCCTGGTGTTCACGGCTACCTATAAGTAACGCCTCGGCCTCGGCCTGTTGCAGGTACTCCTGTGCTTCTTCCTTCTCTCCCATCTTGATGCTCACGCGGGCCAATGCCAAACATGACTCAAGCCAGTACCACCGCTCATTCAGGTCTTTCAACTGATCATAGGCTTTGTGGTACTCGTCGATGGCGTGAGAGAAGCGGCGTTCATCCTCGTGCAACTCGCCAAAGTGCAAGTGACACAAAGCGATACCTATCTTATTGTCAGCCATTTGATTGCACTCTAAAGACTTGCGATAATAGTACCAAGCGGAATCCAACTGACCAAAAGCCTGCTTGACTGCTCCCAACCGGGAATAGTTCACTGCTTTCCCCACATCGCGGCCAAGCTTGATTTCTCCTTGAAGCGCCTCGTGAAACACACTGTCGGCTATCGGATAATTGCACATATCAATCTCAATCATACCGATGCCGTTGAGCGTCTTCACACGCATCGACAAAGCCTCCTCGCTCTCATGTTTACTGTAGGCGTCGGTCAGTTTGAGTGCCCTGATCAGATGGTCATTGGCGATGGTCAAATCGCCTTGACGGCGACAGTCGGTGCCCAGGTCGTTAAGTGCCTCTACCATCTCGATAGTGTCCTCGGCCACAATGGCTAAAGCCAGACAGCGGTTATGGGCCGCTATAGCATCATCAAAACGAGACTGTTTACGCATCTCCCGGCCATAGTACTTACTCGCGAGCATCTCACCCATGACATCCTGCTCGGCATGATAGCTTCTCATCATCATGGCAAGGCTGTCGGCCGACGTCACATGGCCAATCATGCTGTCCAGCTGGGCATAACGCACCTCATCACCATGACCAACTGAGCTACCGCGATGGCACGATTGCAGCGACAGCAATCCTCCCATAACCATCATCACGATGAGCACGGTTGGAAATAGGATTCTTTTTGACCTTGCAATGCAAGGACTGAGGTGTTTCATAACACGAGCAATATCACAAACAAGAAGTGAATAAGACGCGCAAAAATAACACTTATTTTGAAACAATCGGCTTGTTTTCACAAAATTTTTCACTATTTCATGGTAATCCCTCAGATAAACCCGTTTTTCACTCATTTTTCACCATTTTAGGCCACATTTTTCACTCACAAAAAAACTACTGAAAAACAACAAAACCCAAAAACATCATTTTTTTAACGACCAGTAGCCCCATTATCGATTAATTTGCCTAATTTTGCAGGTTATCTCATGGAAAAGAAAAAAAGCATATATCAACGCGCAGCTGAATGGGGTGTTCCATTCGGTCTTTACCTTGCTTGCGCGGCAATGCCATATATCTTCAGCGACTATTTTCCGCCGCTCAGTTTCTTGTTCATCATAATGGTACTTGGCATACCTTTCATCGTCGGCTATTTTCAGCGACGCAAATTCATTGAGGATGACGGCTTTACCGAGTATGCGGGCCTGTGGATGCTAGGCATCATGCTGTTCTTGTTGGGAACGTTGGTGGCCAGCCTAATTGTCTATCTCGTGCTTCAATATTTCAGGCCCACCTTCATGTATGACCAAGCTCAAGTGATTATCAACGCTTACAAGGACATGCCCGAGATGAAGAACAGTGACATGTTGCGAGTAATCAAGCGCATGGTGGATGAGAAACTCATGCCGTCACCCATCGAGGTCGTGATGAACATGTACTGGTTAATCACTTTCTCCGGGTCATTATTGAGCGCCATCACAGCGTGGCCCGCCCAACGTGCAATCAAAAAAAGCCGCCGAAACAATTAATGCATATCACTATAAAACGATAATTTCTAGACAATTATATGGATATTTCAGTTGTCATTCCACTGTATAACGAAGCCGAGTCGCTGCCCGAACTGGCACAATGGATCGAGCGCGTCATGGACGAGAACAAGTTCTCTTATGAAGTGCTATTCATCAACGACGGCTCCACCGATGACTCTTGGGAAGTAATCAAGGGACTTCACGACAAGAATCCCCGCATGAAAGGTATCTCTTTCAGGCGCAATTACGGTAAATCACCCGCACTGAACACTGGTTTTGAACAGGCTCAGGGTGATGTGATCATCACAATGGATGCCGACCTCCAGGATAGTCCTGACGAGATTCCTGAGCTCTACCGCATGATCACACAAGATGGTTATGATCTCGTGAGTGGCTGGAAAAAGAAACGTTATGACCCGCTCAGCAAGACCATACCCACCAAACTATTCAACGCTACCGCGCGACGCGTGAGCGGCATCCACAACCTGCACGACTTCAACTGCGGCTTGAAAGCCTACCGCAAGAAGGTCGTGAAGCACATCGAGGTGTATGGCGACATGCACCGCTATGTGCCCTACCTGGCCAAGATCGCTGGATTCACACGCATTGGCGAGAAAGAGGTTAAGCACCGCGCACGCAAGTACGGCTCGACCAAATTCGGACTGGACCGCTTCGTCAACGGCTATCTGGACTTGATTACCCTGTGGTTCCAAGCCAAGTTCGGGGTCAAGCCTATGCACTTCTTCGGTTTGCTGGGCAGCCTCATGTTCCTGCTGGGTTTTGTCGCCGTCATCGTCGTGGGAGCCCTCAAGCTCTACAACATGTATAGCGGCCACAGCTACAGGTTGGTTACCGAATCTCCTTACTTCTACCTCTCACTCACGATGATGATTTTGGGCACTCAACTATTCCTCACGGGATTTTTGGGAGAGCTCATCATCCGCCACAGCTACGACCGTAACCATTACGAGATCAACGAGCGTATCACCGACGAGGTCGACTCAAAAGCCCTGCCTTCACGCCAAGTCGATGAGTTGCCCGAGCAGATAAAAGAAACCGTCAAGGCCACCGAGAACATAGACGCGCAATGAACCGACTGTCCTTCATAGCACTCCTATCACTGCTCGCTCTGACCATTGGTTTGGGGGCGTGCAGCGACGACAGTTGCTATGACAACGGCAGCAGTCTGCCTCTGGCCACCCTCCATATTGGCGAGAATCAGCAAACCGTCACGGGTTTATCCATCATGGGCATCGGGGTTCCCGGTGACAGCCTCCTGGTGGACTCCAGTTCAATCAACGAGGTTTACCTCCCGCTGCGCGCTAGCGTGAGCAGCACCAGTTACGCCCTGTGGAGGTGGGTCACTACCGATAATGTCAGAACGATGTTGCGAGACACCATCACATTTGATTATGAGCCCGTTGAGTATTTCCACTCGATAGAATGTGGCGCCATGTTCAACTTTGACATCAATAACGTGAGCACCACTCATCATGGCATTGACTCGGTTGTCTTGCTCACCCCCCATGTCACTAACTCGCGCACGCCCGCCCTGCGCATCCATTTCTCCCAATCCGCCCTATGAGAACCAGCCCACATAAAGCCATTGACATCAAGGGGACGATTCTCTTGATAGCATTGATTCTCATGACTGCATTGGGCGCTGGAGCGCAAGAGCCTGACAAGCGGCACGTCACACCCGTCAAGCCCGAGACCAACCGCGTGCAACCGCCTCCCAAGGGCACCGACGAGAAGATCATCCAACAATACATCAGCGGTGACAGCACCGCCGCTATCCAAGAGGCGCTAAAGGACTCTCTCAGGCGTGTTTACAAGCGCTATCCCCGCTTGACCGACCTGTCAATTGGCATCAATCTGGCCGAACCGTTATTCATGGCATTCGGGCAAAGTTATGCCAGCGCCGACGTGAACGCGACGCTCAACATGTGGAACCGCATCCAGCCTACGGTTGAGCTGGGTCTAGGTTGGGCCAACAAATCGCCCGATGACATGAACTTCACTTACAAGGGTAAACCATCTCCTTATTTCAAGGTAGGTGCCAACTACAATTTCTTATTCAAAAACACCCCTGATTATCAGGTGTTTTTGGGCGTAAGATTAGGTTACAGCACATTCTCTTATGATGTGACCAACGTCCGTTATGTGAACAGCTACTGGAACGAGGATATCCCCTATGCTATCAAGGGTGAACGCTCCCATGCCCTGTGGGGCGAGGCGGGAGTGGGCCTAAAAGTCAAACTGTTTGGTCAACTGGCCATGGGGTGGATGATTCGTTACCACGGCATCTTTGACTATGGCAAAAACGCCAATTCAAAGCCCTGGTTCATACCTGGTTATGGGCCTCGCGGCAGTTCCTTGGGCTTGTCGCTTGGCATCTTCTACACGCTTCCCCTCCACCGTGAAACAACGGTTAGCGGGAGCGACAATAACCAACAACCTTAACTTTGCACTAAAGAATGAGAAAATCCTTTGGCATTCAACATCCTAGCGAGAAAATACCCAAGATAAGGCCTGCGGCAAAACCCGGCTGGTATAAGCGTTTCAGGCAATTGGCTGCGCTAGCCGACAAATCGTTCAAGATCAAGTTATGACAAGATTGACTAAGTTCCTGCCACTCTTGATGTTATTGGCCGCTATCTGGTGTGTGTCAGCGTGCGACCACGATGAGCCGCGCAACAGGCATACGGGCAATGGCAATACGATTGTGACCAATGACACCACAGGAAGAGTCAATCCGTCAGACACCACCCGCGACACGACCGGCAATGTCACGCCGAAAGACACAATCGGAACAGACACCACAAATTATCCCCCACCACCTGCGGCTTTCACCATCACGCTAAATGCTGATAGGGATTATGCCTATATGGGACAGAGCCTCCAAGTCCATGCCATCACTAGTGAGACAGCTACCGTGAAATGGAGATCCACTAACTCCATGGTGGCAACGGTCAACAACGAGGGGCTGGTGATGATGGCCAATGTGCGCGACGACTGCGAGACACACATCATCGCCACCGCTAACAACATGTCCGACTCCCTATTGCTGCATAACCGTGTGTGGCACGTCGCCATGAAGGAAAACAACGCATGGATAACCGAGGGAACCCGCAAGGTTCATCCTGGAGATACCATCCTGATGACCATTGTCAACAGTTCGTCACAACTCATTAACGATGAAGGTTTCAATGCGGGCACCTGCCAGTGGACAGTTACCTGCCGTGAGGCCGATGTGGACAGCCTCTTCTCGGCCATCGAGGCACCTTCCCAAGCCAATGGCTGGCAAGCGAAATATGTGGTTGCACCTGGGTCGCCCCTCAATGTCACTTTCTCGATCCAAGTGCGTTACAATGAAGCAGCCACAGCGCTATCCTGCATGATCCTTCCTTAAAAAACAACCGCAAAAAATGTTTAGAGATGGGAAGTAAGGAAACCAGACGGCTCATCTCGGTACCCAAAAACGATTGTTAATTTTTTCGGTTGTCAATAAAAAAATTTGGTCAGTCCAAAAAAAGTTTGTAATATTGTACTCTGAAAAGGGGGAAAAATAGCCACTTTTGTGTGCAATTTTCTCATTTTCAGGTTAGTACAAGTGCCCGTTGCCAGCATGTTGGTAATGTGCTTTATTGGAATTAATTAGCAACAAAACTAAAAAAAATATTAATTGACATTATTACTAACAATTTAATTCATTTAACTATGAAGATTAAAAGTTTACTTCTTTTTGCTGCCGCAGCATCGCTGAGCGTTTCCGCTTTCGCTGATGATCTGTCAACTGGTGAATTGGCATGGCTGTCCAGTGGCGAACCCGCCATGACTGGTCAAGCAACCCAGGACCACTTCTTTGTTCGTGGTGACTATGACGACATGGGCGATATGCAGACCTATGACAACACCTTGAGCTTCAAGAGTGGCGCCGTGCAGACCATTTGGTTCTATCTGAACGACGATGAGATCTATCAGAACGAGGCTGTTCAGGCACTCACTCCCATCGCTTACAACTCAGCAGGCGACCTCTATAACGAGATCACTTATAACTCATTCCAGTTGGACATTTATCTGCCCGAGGGTCTTGAGTTCACCGTTAACGACGATGATGAGCAGTTTGCACAGGGTGACCGCATGCCCAACACCAGCAACCTCACATTGGGTCTGAAAGAAGGAACCAAGGTGATTGACGGCAAGAACTACGCTGCCTATACCGTTGTAGTTTACAACTCAAACGCTTATGGCTCACACCTGTCAGCCCAGACCGCTGGTAAGTACAGAGCAAATGGTGCCCTCAAGAAAGACTATACCGTGTTTGGTCTGTTCATTAAGAACAACAACCAGGATGCTATCGAAGGTCAGATTGACGACATCGTTCTTGGTAACATGATTCTGAACTTCCGTGAGAGCGCTATCGCTGAGTGGAGCTCAAACGAGGGTACTTTCTTCTATGGCACCGGTGGTAACGCCGAGACCCAGCGCTTCATGCTGTACAACCGCGTGAGCACCTTCGGTAGCGCCAACGTGGTTGAGAACCTGGCCCAGAAGACCATCAACAACGTGAAGTACTACAACATCGCTGGTATGGAGAACAACGAGCCCTTTGATGGCGTGAACATCAAGGTCGTTACCTACAACGATGGTACCACCAGCACCTGCAAGGTGATCAAGTAAGAAACTACATTTTTCATAATGCTTTAAAGTCCGCAAGCCAAATTGGCTGCGGACTTTTTTATTGTCACATCTTGTGTTGACCAACGAGCCAGTGGTCCTTTGCCAGTGACTTGTCAGGAGGTGGAGTGCTGGGGTTGATACGCTTGTCCTGGATAAGCAACAGACCGATGGCGCGGGTCATGAGGATGTCATCATGTTTGCCCGAGCGCGCACCATAGCGCCCCTTACGTTCCTCATAGTCACGCATCTCGTTCACCGCCTCGATGTCACGCTCCACATAGGAGTTTTTCCTCAAAGCGGCAATTAGGGCAACAATGGCCTCGCCCTTGGTCTTCACGTTAGTGTGGAAACCCAATTTGTGTGGCCCGCGTTGATACACATTGCTATAAACCGCATGAACCTTTTGCAGGATATAGTCGCTCTCCCCTGCCCTTGCCGCCTCGTTAGTGAGGGTATTGCTCTCCACAGCGAGCAGGGCATTGTTATAATACTTCGACAACTGCATCGCCTTCCACGCCAACAAGTCATGGTCAATGTGACCTCGCCACTGGGCGACAATGGCATGTTTACAGCCCTGGCCTCCCAGGCGCCACACGGCGATCACCGAGTAGTCACTGCTGTCAGCCCTGCCTCCCACATCAACCACGGTTAAATACTTCACCACGACAGGAGAATCCCGTTCAGGGTATTCCCACACCTTGAGATGCCCGCCCAGTTCCTTGACCAAATGAATGCCGCTCTTGGCCTCATTGCCGCTCAAGCCCTCGCCTTGGATATCACCCACAAGCAATGGTTCCGTCGAGCAACCTTCTTCCAATCGGTCAAGATAATCGGTAGGGAAAGGATTGAAACCGGTCGCCGTGAAAGCCTCGCTGGCAGTGCTCGGATATTCGGCCATCATTAGTTCATGGCTGCGATACTCACGCCGCTTTTGATGATACCAGTTGATCTGCTCCAGCGTGCAACCGTCTTCATATAATTTGTGTTCATATTCGTCCATCTGCTCCCACAACGCTTGAGCGTCATCCACCGCCACCGAGTAAATGCCTATCTCGCGCCACGGCACAAATATCGGGGCCTTATCGCTGCGACCCATTTGGGCGCGAAGCCACTCGTCGTGAAAGTAGTCGCCCACGCCATTGGCCGTGGATTCAAGCACGATAACCGTCTCGGGTTTCAGGGCAATGCTGCCACACACGCTGCGCACCACCTCGTCAGGGTTATGCATCACGCTCGACTGCCAGAATGCCACCTCGCTCAGATGGGCCATTGAAATGTCATAGCCTCTCACGGCATCCTCGCTGCGTGAGCTGCCAGTGAGAACCAAACATTCGCGCGCCTCAATCTGCTGGACATTGGGCTGGCCTTCAAGTTTGGTGAAAACCAACCGTTCGCCATCTTCAATCAGTTCACGGGGATAATGGCGCAGCATCAGGTTATACATCCGCTTGATGCTCTTGCTCGTCGCGTGCAGGTGACCACATATAAGGCTGTTCCAGCCCTTGTGGCGCACGAGCTGCATCCATGCCAGGTACATTTGCACCAGGGTTGAACCACCCCACTGACGCGCCTTAAGCAGAATCACCCTCACCGGCTTTCCTGCCGCCCGCTGTTCCTCCATCACGCCCAACAGGCGGCGTTGGGGACGATTAAGAATGAGCGGCACATTACGGCCGCTCATCTTGTCCTTGATGGTCACGCAACGGGCACACCAGAACTCAAAATCCTCCTTGATGCGCTGCCGTTCTTGTTCCAACGGTTCCAACTTGGCATAATCAGGACACGCCTGCAACACCGCGCGGGGCACATGACAGTCGCCAACCGCCACGCGGTCACCCCAACAACCCACGCCCGCCAGTGGGTCATAGCGGTCACGGGCGAGCATGCTTTTACGGCGCTCGTTCTCGATGAGCACCGCCTCCAGAGTGATAGCTCTCTTTTCCATGCTATTTCTCATTGATAAGCGTGGGCAACAAGAGGGTGCCAGTGGTTGCCATACCCGACATCTGCATCCTCAAGGTACGTGCCGGCACCAGGATGGGTGCAGTAGCCAGCGGTTGATCGATGATGCCCGTCACATTAATAAGACTCACGTCGCGGTCAATAGCCATGATGCCCCATTGACCCGTGACCCGCAATGTCAAGTCAGCTCCCGCGCTCGACAGGTGCCACACAATACGTCTAGCCTTTCTTGACATCAGCGGGGACAACGCGATGGGATGACTGTGCCACTTCACGGACACCTCGACGGCCTCTTCCCGTTCCAAATCCAACAAACTGCCCGTGTCGCTCACTGCCACAGCGTGCAAGGGATCACTGTAGAGGCTTGCAGCATCAATAGTGCGATCGCTCATCGCTCCGCTGGCCATCATCGCCACGGGATAGCCCCGCGACGGCAAGAGCCACAATTCATTGTAAGCATTACACCAAGCCATCGCAATATATGAGACATGATGCTGGCACACGGTCACCCGCGATGCCTGCAAGCGGCATAGGTGCCCATGACGAGAAATGAACCAAATGTCACCCCCGCCCTCAACCGGCGGCACGTCGGCAGCGATAACCGTGCGATCAACAAGGCGCGCCTCGCCTAATGTTCCTGTAGAACGCTGCGGAATCGCAAAAATACCGTCATCGGTAAACAGATAGACCGGATAACGGCCAAAGCCGCCCGAATACAGTGGTTTAGTGACAACAGCCATTGCTAACGGCGTTGCGCCCGCCACGATTTGACTATGGGATTGTGCCATTGCATTGCCTGGAGCCGAAACGACGACTTCACCGGCCGATGTGCAACAATAAAGCCTACCACTGGCAGCAGTTGAGCAAACCACGCCATTCAACCGAGTCATCGCTCCGATAGTGGCACATTGGGCTGAGGTGAGCGACAACTGCTCAACAGGAGCAGCAAAATCACCGCCAGAAAGGGCAGCTGTTGCCGGGGCAGTGGCGACGAGCCGCCATGGCGAGGAATTTAACTGACGTGTGATCGCATCCGGGCTCAAATGGGATAGCCCCATTTCCAATATATACTCGCGTTCACCTTCGGTACGTGTGATGCAGCGATAATCCAGCGAACGGCTCGACGAGAGCAGACGGGCAGCATCGGTGGCAAACACGTCGATACTCTTGACGAGCGGCAACCACTCAGGCGAGATGCCACTTGTCACATCTACCGTCAAGGAATAATGTGTCAACGCGAGGGTTGTGTTTTCAGTTCCTGTGAATCCGCTGTTGTTATTCACCACTTGGGCAGCAATGCGGTCAGCATTGGCAAGGGTCTCATCACCCACTCTAACGGGTTCACTCATCCATAAATAGGAATCATCTTGCAGGCGCACTGCCCATCTCACCAGCATGGGACCGACATGATGCCCATCGGCAACCGCATCGGCATTCAGGGCATTCCATACCGCTCGCAACTGTCGTTCCAAGCCTCTGGCATCGGCATCGGCAAGCGGAGCCTGCCATCGGCTATAGGGCGCAGCAAATGAATATGCTCCCACATCAGCGCGAGTGACCGCAGTTGCCGCGCTGAATGCCAACGATGGCACCGCTTCGTCGGGTTCCAATACTGTCCACTCACCCTCAAACTGTGACAGATAAGTCAACCCACCGGAAGCCACCACAACAATCACCTCGCCGATGAGATATGCGCCTTTAATCGCGCCCTCGACAGTGGCAACAGGTTGTCCATCGATTTTTACCGTCGTTTGGCTTGCGGTCACAATATGCTCGCCCGTCATGAGCAGCAAACGTTCGCCTGGCGTGATAGCGCCCACCGTAGCGGGAACGCCTGTCACCTGTAGCGAGAGTTCTTGCTCACGCACATTCTGGGCCAGCACGGCCTCGCCTAAACGTGCCGCCTCGCCATTGGCGTGCGGCACCATCGCCTTGGGAACGACCAGGGTTTCTTTGAAATTGTGTTTCTTCATGGTATATTTTATATTATTAATGTGTAAAAAATCTTCGGGTGCAAAAATATCCCGATTCTCACCCCTTATGCAAGCACAAAAAGCAAAAGAGCGCAACAACAACCCCGTGCTTGCTCATATCGCAAGCACGGGGCCTCAATTCTTAATTCCTATATTTCACACAATTACCATGCGTTGCTCAACAGATAGTCAACCAATGCACTAACATCGGCAATATTTACATTACCATCCTGATTGCAATCGGCATTCTCCAAAACAATGACACTGGTGTCACCACTCAGCAAATAGTCAATCAATGCACTAATGTCGGCAATGTTCACATTACCATCTCCGTTCACGTCGCCACGCACTACTGTGGAAGTGCCAGGAACCACAAACTGTGAGCCATCGGTAAAATAAAGCTTGTTAAGGTACCAACCCGGCCAATTCGTGTTGTTGTCACTGGGAATTGTCAAGCCCCAAGTAATCATTTGGGAGTTCACTTCACCTTCGTTTCCTGGATTGCCCTGGCTAGTGGTATTGTACCACACGCCATCTCCATTAGGATTCTCAGCGTCACTGATGTCGGCAATAGGCTGACCAGGGAATGACATCGTACCGTCGCTGCTAAGAATCATGTGGTCGCCAAGCCATCCCAAACCATACAGGTTAGTCACATATACCGTGTCACCCGATTGACGCATATAAACATCGTTAGTATAGGTCACACCATTTGACTGGCCTTTGTACTCATGTTTACCATTCGGTGTTTGCAATCTGGTATTTCGCATCAGCAATGAGATTGAGAAGGTCGTGTCATTGTACACCTGGGTGCGTCCTTTCACAGTCACGGTCGTCGTCTTGATATTCTCAATATAGAAGCAAAAGCCCTCATCAATCACGATTGATCCATCGTTTTCGATCCTGCCGGTCACGTCGGCAAGCGGGCCAGCGTTAACAAGCCAATCCTCGTTTACTACATAATAGCACAACGTGCTGTCAACAGTGGTAGTAGTAATGCCACTAGTGGTAGTCACGCTACCCGAGGTCGTGCCAAACGGCTCGTCACCCACTTCAAGAGTAACCTTACCAGTTGCATAGTTTACCTTGATTGGCTGCGTCACCTCATACATCGTGAAACCGCCCAACAGCAACAAGTGCTCAGCATCATCGCCTGCTGCCACCGTTGTTGACCAGCCACCCGAGTAAAACAGGTCATTGGGCTCAACAGTCACGCGGCCTTGTGCATCCTCAGTCCAATCATAGAGTTGGAGAAGGCAGATTCGGCTACCTGCCATATCACCGGCATTCGCCCTTAATGAGGGAGAAACCTGGCACGACTGGCGCGATGTCTTAAGCGACTTGACAACATGGGAACGCTGCAACGGCACCCCTGCCAAAGAGCTCAAGCCCACAAACACACTTAATAGTACTAATATTCTTTTCATGTACATTATATATAATTATGGTTTAACGCTTTGTTTCCAACTTGCAAAGTTACACATTTCGCAGCAAACCTCACAAACATTCTCATTAATTTCTCTTAATCAAGAAAAAATCCCCCTTAGCCACACATCTGTTCAATTCGTCACTCCATCCGATCGGTTAGCCCAACATGGCAATAAATAAAAAATCAGGACCCGCAAAATGTGCGGATCCTGACTTTATGGTTGTTAAGCTAGTTAGCTTAAGTAATCGAGATTACTCAGCAGGCCATGCACCACTCAGCATGAAGTCGATCAATGCTGAGACGTCAGCAATGTTAACGGTACCATCCAGGTTGCAGTCAGCGTTATCATAGTTGATGCTGTCCCAATCCTGTGACAACAGAGCGTCGATAATAGCGCTCACGTCAGCGATGCTAATGCTTCCACTGTCGTCAGCATCACCACGCATGCCCTGAGGCTCGGGAGTGGGAAGTACGAACTGGTTGCCATTGGTCCACTTCAGAACGTTGTTCTGGTAGCCATAGAGGAAGTGATAACCGTTGCAAGGCATGGTGTAGTCCCAAGTGATCTGGTCGGGAGTAGCGTTAGCCTCAAAGCCCCAAGTGTAGTCAACAATGTAACCCTCGTCATCGAGCTCATAGCTACCAACGGGGTAGAACATGCCGAGACCACCGCTGATCCAAGCATCGTTAACGTCCCAGATGGGGTTCGACAGATAGGTGACTGAATCTTCGGGATTAAACTCAGCGCAGTTGTAAACAGCCTTACCATCGCTGGTCAGAACCATGTAAGCGCTGGGCATACCATAGTCCCACAGGTTGCCTACGAATACAGTGTCATTGCTCTGATACATGAACACGTTAGCGCTCTGTGCGCTACCATCCTGCTCCTTGTTGTAGGTGAGGACACCATTACCGGTCAGGATCTCGGTGCCAACAAACATGTTAAGGGTCTCAACAGTGTCAATGCTAGAGAGGTTATTGTTTTGATATGTTTTAAACACTGCTTGCTCATAGAATACATAGTTGTCATCGAAGATGATTGAACCGTCGGTGTAGAGCGTACCCATACAGTCATTCTGCTCGTTGTTATCCCAGTAGTCCTGAGAAACAAGGATACTGTAGAGAATAGTATCGACACGATTGCGGCCAGAACCTGCTAATGTGTCATCATCGAGCAGGATACCCCATGACAGAGCAACCTCACCAGTGGTGTAGTCGATGTCCAGAGGCAGATAGTAGGTGCTACCAGTTGTTGGGCTCCAATAAAGACCTGCGAAGTAAACGCCATCGCTGGCATCAGGATACCAGTAAGCACCGCTTCCAGCATAGAACGGATCAGCGGGAACAGGGCTTTCACCAGTGATGTCATAAGCATAGAGGAAGCAAACGCTGGGAAGACCAATCATGTCGGCGTCACTCAACTGACGGGGAGCCTTGCGAACCTCAACCAGATTGTTGGGGGTGAAGCGGCTCTTCATGGGAGTCATGTTCTTGGCCTGCATGTTCATCACATTGCTGGTGAACTGGGTTGCGGCGGGAGTAGCCTTCATCACCATCTGGCCCTTGTTTGCCTGAACGAGGTCAGCCTTGTTAACATGCGGAGCTGCCATTGCGGTCAGACCAGCGCATACGAAAAGTAATGCTAAAAATTTTTTCATAAATCAATAATAAGATTTAGGAGTTAATAAATATTAGTTAAATAAAAAGGTTCTCTCTCAATTCTATTATAAAGGTTTACTTTCACTTTAAAGGACAGCACATAGCTGCACTTCTCAAAAAGATGCGACAAATTTACACCCATTTTTTGAATTCTACAACTTTTTAACACAAAAATTACTAACATGCTCACATTATTCCACAATTACAATAACGCCAAACTACAATTGATCTGTAAGGCGCCAATGAAGTGGAACGAGGGACTTCACTCATTCATTGTGAAAACAGAAAAACCACCCATCTTTAAGGGTAGGCAGCCATCAGTCGGCGGGAAGAAGCATGCCAGCAGCAACCTGGGCAGCAGCAGCTTGGCCCAAGGTCTCAGCAACGATGGCCAGGGCAAAGGGAGCAGCTGCGGCGGGACCGCGGCCCGTGACGATGTGACCATCGACAGCAACAAGTGTTTGTGCCCAATTAACACCCTCGACCGTGTCTTCCAGTCCAGGATAGCACACAGCCTCACGACCATAAAGGATACCCAACGTTCCAAGTACCATAGCGGGCGAAGCACAGATGGCAGCGATCTTGCCTCCACGCTCGTCACGTTCGCTCAAGACCTCACACAATTCTTCATGCGCCGCCAGGTTGGGAGCGCCAGGAATGCCACCGGGCAATACAAGCCACTCGGCATCGCTGTAATCGTTATCAGCAAAGAGGCTGTCGGCTACAACGGTCACGCCATGGGCGCCCTTTACCTCCAAACCGGGATTAATCGAAACGGTCGTCACGGGCATACCGGCCCGACGCAACACGTCCACACTCGTCAAAGCCTCGATTTCCTCAAAGCCATCAGCTAAAAACACATACGTCTGTTTCATGTCTATCTTATTAATAATATTGTGTTAGTTGTCCAGCTTGTCTGTATTTGGGTCAAAACTCATTTCAAAATGACCCATAGAGAAGGCGAAATTAGCGTTTTTCCCCTAAAAAATCGGCCTATTTTAGAAAAAAAGTACTTTTTTTTGAAAAAAATCCGAATTTTGTTTGGTGGTTAAGAAAAAAGCAGTACCTTTGCATCGCTTTTGACGGCAACATGGGCAGTTAGCGCAGTTGGTTCAGAGCATCTGCCTTACAAGCAGAGGGTCGGGGGTTCGAATCCCTCACTGCCCACCACACGAGTCTTGCACGATGTGCAGGACTTTTTTTGTTATATTCCGGTACTCCAGGTCAAGCCGTGATAAATTATGTGAAAAACGCTGAGTGATTGGGAAAATATGTGTAGCTTTGGAGCGAAATTATCAGGCCTATTGGGATAGCTTAGGTTTTAACGTTCAAATCATCATGGTGCTAGCCACCTCTTTGATAGCGTTTTTTCACCTGCTGAACATTTCATACATTAATCCCCACCTTTCATCCAATATGGCCTGAAACATTTGGCAATAGTGGTTTTTCAATCCTAATTTTGCATCATCAAAACAACGATTAACCACTATTTTAAAACTTAAGAATTATGACAAACTTTACAACCCACAGTCAGGGCATCGCCCTGAACAAGCAGAGCGAAACAGTGAGCATCAACAAGCGCCCATTCGTTAGAGCATTACAGCTCGCCACTATGGCCGTTCTTATTTTTATCACAACAGCAACACCCGCCACAGCCCAAGTGAGATTGGGTGTGAGAGGAGGCCTCACGCTCAACAAGTTGCACTTTGACCGCGAGATCATCAACAGTGAGAACCGCATCGGTTACTCTGCCGGTCTGGTGCTTGATATCAACATTCCTGTCGTGGGGCTTGGCGTGGAAGCCTCAGCGATGTATACCCACCGCGATGACCGGCTCTTTGACAACACCCACAACTACAAGCGTCACTACATCGAGATCCCGGTATATGCCCGATATCGTTTGACTTTACCTAAGGTAGAAAGGATTGTGGCGCCATATGTCTTCACGGGACCCAATTTCTCGATATTGTTCAAGGATGACGCCCCCACGAGCATCAACAACAGCAGGACATGCACGTCATGGGATGTGGGTGCGGGCGTGGACCTGTTCAAGCACTTGCGCCTGTCAGCCACCTACGGCATCGGCATGTCCAAGGCGATGCAATACATTGACCGGGAATATGACGGTGGTGTCGTGAACGGAAAAGACAAGCACTGGACGCTAAGTGCCGCTTGGTTGTTCTAAGCATCACTTCACTCACCCGAATGATCAATAACTTAAAAACCGACTACCGGGTGTCCTGAATGGAAGGGACATCCGGTTTTTTGCCACAATCATTGAGGGCAATCAGATTTTTTGTGTAATTTTGCGCCACAATCATCTTTAATAAGGAATATGACAATGAAAAAAATAGCCTTACTGATAACCGCCTTGCTCATTGCCAGCACAGCCGCAATGGCACAGACGTCTTCGCGCTGGGGTGTGACGGCAGGTGCCAATTTCAACAGCATCCACTTCAAGCAGAGTGATATCATACCCAGCCAACGGGCATGGGGGCCTCAAGTGGGTGTTATTGGTGAAATGAACTTCAGCGGCTTGGGTTTTGGTGTGGACGGATCTTTGCTCTACACCATGAAACAAGGCAAGGTCAACTATGGCGACCGCGTCATCTGGTCGTCCCTTGGCGCCGGCAACGAAAATGTAGCGATGCATTATATCGATGTGCCCTTACACCTCAAATTCCAGTTTCGCCGCTTGGGAGGCATGGAAACGACTTTCATGCCATTGCTTTATGCAGGCCCGCAATTCTCATTCCTAGCCCACGGCAGTCACAGCAACCTCAATTCCTATCCCTTTGTCAACGTCTATCTGGACATGGGAGCAGGCTTCGAACTGTTTGAGCGCTGGCAGGTAAGGGCTGGATACAATTTCTCAGTCGGTCAGTCGCTGCACACCAAATTACTTGACGATAACGTTGCTAAAAACCGCACCTGGTACGTCAATTTGACTTATTTCCTGAAGTGACCAAACGCTATGCTGCCATATTGATAGCCCTGGCGCTTGCTGTGGTGGGGCTTTTTGTGATGCGTGACCGCAAGCACTTCTATGCCCATGAGGGTGTGGTATGGACCACCGATTACCACATCACCTATGAGGCCGCTCACGACCTCAGCGACAGCATCCAAGCGATCTTCAACAACCTGGACATGAGCGTGTCACCTTACAACAAGGCATCGCTCATCACCGCCTTGAATGAGAACACCTCTATAAAGACCGACGCCTATATCCGACGCCTGCTGGAAGCCTCTTGGGCTATACACGGCAAGAGCGACGGCGCCTTTGACCCCACGGTAATGCCACTGGTCAACGCCTGGGGGTTTGGCTACAAGAGCGGCACCCTACCCTCGCGCTCTCAACTAGACAGCATCCTCAGTTTCGTGGGCATGGACAAATTGGCCCTACATGGTGATTCCCTAGCGAAACAGGACCCGAGGGTGATGCTGGATTTCAGCAGCATTGCTAAGGGACTGGCATGTGACGAAATAGGAAGGATGCTCGCTCGCAACGGCGCCCGCAACTGGCTTGTCGAGATAGGCGGCGAGGTCATGGCCAGCGGCGTGAACAAGCGCGGAACGACGTGGCAAGTATCGGTTGACATGCCAACAGATGAGCAGGACGATGTATCACACGAGAGCGCAATGGTACTGGCCATCGACAGCGGTGCCGTCGCGACTAGCGGCAACTACCGCAAGTGGCGCATGGAAGGCGGCAACAAGCTATCCCACATCATTGACCCACACACTGGTGACAGCCACGCCGGAACACTGCTGAGTGTGACGGTGACCGCCCCCGATTGCATGACAGCCGACGCATGGGCAACAGCATGCATGGTAATGGGAGAAGACCAGGTGAAACGCATGATGAATAATCGCAATGACCTGGGCGTGATGACCATCAGTGCCGATACCACCTCAGGCGCGCTCATCGTTTGGAGCAACCGCACCTTTGCCGACCTCATCAACAGCCAGCGCTAATCCTTTTTTCCAGAACACATCAAATAATACTTATATCACAAAAAGGAGGTGTAACATAATTGTTCACCCCAAAAAAAGAACCGCTCTAACGAGCGGGAAAACTTGTGCAAAAGCCATTAAGTTTACTTCAATGGCTGAGGTGCCGCCAAGTTTCGGGAAATTAAAACAAATATGTATAATTTCCCGTGCGTAGCACGGTTAAACATTACGACTTTGAGATGACATAGCCCTTTTGCTATTTCTCAATATAAGTCGCCTAGAACATCTTAATTCTTTTATTGGGCAATGATGAGCTCGATGCCCAAATCCTCAATCTTTTTAATGGTTTTTGGCGAGATGCCAGCATCGGTGATAATCAGGTCTACGGCATCGATATCGGCAATTTTCGCGAACCCCCTCCTACCGAACTTGGTGCTGTCGGCCAGCACAATGGTCTTTTGGGCAGCGGCGATCATCTTCTGGTTAAGTTCCGCCTCGCGCATCTCGGTGGTCGTGATGCCAAACTCCAGGTCGATACCGTCAACGCCCAAATACAGCTTGCTGAAAGAGCAGCGGTCAAGGATGCGCGACGCATACTCGCCAACAACCGACAAACTGCTGTGGCGCAAGTGGCCGCCCAACTGCACAATATCAATGTTCTCATGCTCAGACAGGATGTTGCTCACCGGCAGCGACGCCGACACAACCGTTAGTTTGTGAATGGGCACGATATTGCGGGCCAGGGCGTGCACCGTCGTTCCCGAGGCGATGCAGATGCTGTCATTGCGGGTGATGAGTCGAGCAGCCTCACGTCCGATAGCATGTTTCTCGTCGGTAGCGAGCTTTTCCTTCTCGTTCACCGACCTGTTATTGATATATGGATTGATGAGCACAGCCTTGCCGTGGCTACGATACAGTTTGTCACTCTTTTCCAGTTCGGTAAGATCCTTGCGAATAGTTACCGCCGACACATCAAGCAGTTTCACGAGATCGGAGACCATGACCGACCCGTGCTTGATGAGTTCCTCCATTATCATTTCGTGACGTTGTTCTTTCGTCATGATGGCAGTTGGTTTTCTTTTTGACGAGGCAAAAGTAGGAAAAAGATAAATACCGACCAAATAAAATGACAAAAATCTTTCATTTTTCACCAAAACAAAACGAATCATAGATTGAAATAGCTATTTATTTATTTCGTTTTAATATCAAAACGAAACTATTTCTTAAAATAAACGAAATATTATTTTCGGTGAATCCACAAAATAAGATTCATTGTATTTTACTGATTTATAACCAATTATTCGAATTACAACAAATGCCACCTAAAAAAGATGTGAAATTATTTTGTTATTTCAAAAAGATAATATACCTTTGCAGCGAAACCAGTTAACAATGGTTATGCTACCTTAAAATTGCAATTAATGGTAACAAACGAAATTTACAAAAAAGAATATGACGTGATCATCATCGGCGGCGGCGCCACGGGCGCCGGCACGGCGAGGGATTGCGCATTAAGGGGGCTGAGCGTGTTGCTTGTGGAGCGCGACGACTACAGCACTGGAGCCACGGGCCGCAACCATGGCCTGATGCACAGTGGAGCCCGATATGCAGTGACCGACGGCGAGAGTGCCGCCGAATGCATCAAGGAGAACATGATCCTGCGCCGCATCGCCCGCCATTGCGTTGAAGAGACCGATGGCCTGTTCATCACGCTTCCCGAGGACGATTTGGCCTACCAACAGACATTTGTTGAAGCATGTGGCCGCGCCGGCATCCGTGCCGAAGTCATTGCTCCCGACGAGGCCCGCGCCATCGAGCCGTCAGTGAATCCCGACCTCATCGGCGCCGTTCGTATCCCCGACGCCGCAATCGACCCGTTCCGCCTCACTGTCGCCAACTTGCTCGACGCCCGCATCAACGGCGCCGAGACACTCAACCACCATGAGGTGGAAGGGCTGATCGTCAACCAGGGCCGGGCTGAGGGCGTGAAGCTCCACAACAAGCTTAACGGCGAGCACGTTGAGGTGCGTGGTAAGGTTGTGGTAAACGCTGCCGGCATCTGGGGTCAGCGCATCGCCAAAATGGCCGGGGTAAACATCTCGATGTTCCCCGCAAGGGGCGCGCTGCTCATCTTTGGCCATCGCGTGAACCGCATGGTCATCAACCGCTGCCGCAAGCCGGCCAACGCCGACATCCTTGTTCCCGACGACACCGTTTGCGTTATTGGCACGACGAGCGACCGTATCCCCATCGAGACCGTTGACGACATGCGCGTGACACGCGAGGAGGTCGATGTCCTGCTCAAGGAGGGCATCAAGCTTGCCCCGTCACTCGCCACCACTAGGGTCATCCGCGCATATGCAGGCGTTCGTCCCCTAGTCGCTAGCGACGACGATCCCAGTGGCCGCAGCATCAGCCGTGGCATCGTGTGTCTGGATCATGCCAAGCGCGATGGGCTGGAGGGATTTATCACCATCACCGGCGGCAAAATGATGACCTACCGACTGATGGGCGAAATCGCCACCAACGCCGTTTGTGCCAAACTGGGCAACTCCAAGCCTTGTATCACGGCCACCCTGCCACTACCGGGCTCAGAAGATGACGCGCCCAGCCAGAGCGACGCGACAAAACGTTACAGTTTTGGCGAGCGAGCCGCCATAGGCCGCCATGGCTCCCTGGCAGCACGCATCGAGAAAGACAACGATATAGACAACGCCCTGGTGTGCGAGTGTGAAGGCGTCACTGTGGGTGAGATCAAATATGCCGTACATCAGCTGCACGTTCAGAATCTGGTGAACCTTCGCCGGCGCACGCGCGTAGGAATGGGCACATGCCAAGGTAAGCTCTGCTCCTGCCGCGCAGCGTCTCTGCTGGGCGAATTCAACCATGACGTGAAACGTGCGCAGAAAGACCTTGCCACGTTCCTTGATGAGCGATGGAAGGGCATGAGGCCCGTTGCGTGGGGCGACACCCTGCGCGAAGCACAACTCACCGCCGCCATCTACGAGGGCCTGTGCGGATTGGACCAGGCAGTTAGCACCCAAAGAAAGGAGGACGAGCAATGAGAACCGACACCGTCATCATCGGCGGAGGCTTGAGCGGCCTCACCTGTGGCATCGCGCTCGCTAAGCGCGGTCAACGCGTCACCATCGTCGCCAGCGGCCAGAGTACGCTGCTGTTCAACGGCGGATCGATGGAGTTGCTGGGCAATATTGACGGCATAGCAGTCACCACACCGTTGGAAGCCATCGGCACCCTGCCCCAGAGTCACCCTTACAGCAAGATCGGAGCAGACAAGATCGCCGGACTCGCTGATGAAGCCAAGCAGTTGCTTGCCGACGCCGGCATCGACATGGAAGGCAATGCTTCAGCTAACCACTGGCGCATCACCCCAATGGGAGTCGCCAAGCCCGCATGGCTCACACTTAAGGAGAACTTGCGCATTGACGATCTCGACAAGCTGCCCGCCAAGCGTGTGGCTCTGATGTGCATCAGGGGCTACTTTGACCAGCCCAATGGCATGTTGGCACAAGGACTGCGTGAACTGGGTTTTGATGTGAAGGCCATTGAATTCACCACCGACGACATCACCTCATTGCGCCGCAGCCCTAGCGAGATGCGTGCCACCACCCTTGCTAAGCGACTCATCAGCAATAGCGCCCTACAACGCATAGCCGACCAAATCAACAACCTGTCGGACGATGCCGAACTGGTGCTGCTACCTAGCGTATTCGGTCAGACCGACGCCACCGACTTCCAGACCCTGCAGTCAATGGTAAAGAAGCCGCTGCGCTTTGTTGCCACACTGCCGCCCTCAGTTGCAGGCGGCAGAATCCAAGCGCTGCTTCGCCACTACTTCAAGATGTTGGGCGGCAACTACCTGATGGGCGACAGTGCCGTGAGCGGCCAGTTTGACGGCGACAAGTTACTGGGTGTCACCACTGCCAAGTTGGGCGACATGCCACTGAAAGCCAACAATTTCGTGCTCGCCAGCGGCTCTTTCATTAGCCGTGGACTCGTTGCCAACTACGAGCGCGTTTTTGAGCCCGTTTTTGACCTTGACGTGGATGCCGACGGCGAACGCGAGCAATGGACCCGATTCGGCGTGCTTGAACCTCAGGCCTATTCAAGGTATGGCGTTGCCACTGATAACGACTTGCGTTGCATGAAGGATGGCAAACCCATCCAGAACCTGCGGGCCATCGGCTCGGTACTGAGCGGTCATGACGCGGTCAAGATGGGTGACGGGACAGGTGTGTCAATGCTGACGGCACTCGCCGTGACTAAAGGTATCATTAGCGGCAAATAGAATAGAATCATAGCCGCTTGATCGCCCTACGTCACATAAAGTAAAGATTTAAATAAGACTAGATAAGGATTTGATTGATGATTTTTTAATGGGATATTATGGCTGAAAGAATGCAACTCTGCAACATCAGCGACAACAACTTTGAACAGTGCACCAAGTGCAGCATCTGCACCACCGTGTGTCCGGTTGCCGCTGTGACTACAGATTATCCCGGTCCCAAGCAGGCCGGCCCCGACGGCGAACGCTATCGCTTGAAGGATCACGCCTATTACGACAAGGCGTTAAAGCTTTGCTTGAACTGCAAACGGTGTGAAGTGGCATGCCCGAGTGGCGTGAACATCGCCGATATCATACAGCACGCCCGCATGAAAGCCGGCGAGGGTCAACGAGCCAGCCTGCGCGACACGATGCTAGCCAACACCGACCTTTTAGGCATGGTTGCCAACCTGGTTGCACCTGTTGCTAATGCCACGCTAGGTCTAGCACCTACCAAACTGGTGATGGACAGCGTGATGGCCATTGACAAGCACCGAACCTTCCCCGCCTATAGCCGCACCAAATTCACTACATGGTTTAAGCGTCATGCCGCTAAGGAACAGGACGCCTACCCTAACCACGTGAGCTACTTCCACGGCTGTTACGTCAACTACAATTTTCCCAAGTTGGGCCAAGACCTGGTCAAGCTGATGAATGCTGTGGGCTATGGAGTACACCTCCTTGACAAGGAGCAGTGCTGCGGCGTCGCCCTCATTGCCAATGGGTTATATAAGCAGGCTAAACGCCAGGCACGCACCAACGCCGACAGCATCCGCAAGTCGGTGAAAGACGACCACCTTACTGTTTTGACTACCAGCTCGAGCTGCACGTTCAACCTGCGCGACGAATATCCCTCGCTATTAGGCGTTGACACCAGCGACGTGCGTGATGGCATCATGATCGCAACACGATTTATCTATAATCTTGTGGATGAGGAGAAAATAAAGCTTATTTTCAAGCAAGACTTTAAGAAAAGGATGGCTTATCACACGGCCTGTCACATGCAACGCATGGGCTGGCAACTGTACAGCATCGAACTGCTACGCAGGATTCCGGGCCTTGACCTGCAGGTGCTGGAACAAGAGTGCTGCGGCATCTCGGGAACTTATGGTTTCAAGAAAGAGAACTACGAGCGCTCCCAGGCTATCGGCTCCATCCTGTTCAAGCACATCGAGGACGCCAAGGTCGAAGCAGTCATCACCGACTGTGAGACATGTAAATGGCAGATCGAGATGTCAACGGGCCTGCCTGTGGAGAATCCCATCAGCGTCCTCGCCGATGCCCTTGATGTGGAAGCCACCCGCCGCGCTAACGGCCTTCAGATATGATATCATTTCATTTAATCAATCAATAACAACTTAAAAACTTTAAGAATTATGGCAAGCTTTTTAGCTCCCCCGGCCTATAAGCCCGAGAGAACCGACGCCAATGTCGATGCCGACTACAAGAGACTGCGTTGGCAAGTGTTTATCGGTATCTTTATCGGCTATGCCGGCTTCTATCTTGTGAGGCAGAACATGTCTATGGTGAAACCTCTTTTAACAGGCACAACCTTTGGATATACAAATGCCGAAGTAGCGACAGCCGCATCTTCCTTATCAATTGCTTACGCATTGTCTAAGTTCTTGATGGGTAGCATCAGCGACAGAAGCAATGCGCGTAAATTTCTCCCATTGGGACTTATTTTGACTGCAGTAGCAATGTTCTTTATGATGGTTCCCATCAACATTTGGGGTAAAACTAATCATGCATTAACCATTGGCTGCCTAACAGTCTGCAACTTCCTTGTTGGCTGGTTTAGTGGTATGGGTTGGCCTCCATGCGGTCGCGTTCTTGCACATTGGTTTAGTCCAAAAGAAAGAGGCTCTTGGATGAGTGTTTGGAATTGTGCCCACAATGTTGGTGGCGCCTTAATGCCATTAATGGTACCCCTTGGTGCAGCCGCTTTCGGTAGTTGGGTGTATGGTCAAGATGAAGAAATGTACACTTTGGTTGGCGCATTTGCTTTCCCGTCTGCTGTTGCAATTCTTGTTGCTATCATAGCTTATATCTTGATTCGTGACACCCCCCAATCTTGCGGATTACCTGCCGTTGAGAAATGGAGAAATGATTACCCTAAAGGATATAGTGAGAAATCAGAAACTGTCCTTTCGTTTAAGGAAATTTTCTTAAAATACGTTTTGCCCAACAAATTCTTATGGTTCATCGCATTTGCAAATGTATTTGTCTATATGGTTCGTTACGGATGCTTTACATGGGCACCAACGTTCCTGAAAGCTGAGCATGGCTTTGATATCTCTCAAGCCGGTTGGGTTAACAGTTTATATGAATGGGCAGCCATCCCTGGCACCATCCTTTGTGGCTTTATCAGCGACAAAGTCTTTAATGGCAAACGTGCTATGCCTACTATAATATTTATGGCTCTTGTTGGCATTTTTGTCTTTTTATATTGGCAATTTAGCAATAACACTATCATGGTATATGTCTGCATGATTGCTATTGGATGCCTCATTTATGGTCCTGTAATGTTAATCGGCGTGCAGGCTCTTGACCTTGCACCAAAAAATGCAGCTGGTACAGCTGCCGGTCTCACAGGCTTCTTTGGTTACTTCTTTGGAACCGCTATCCTATCCGAATATGTACTTGGCAAAGTTGCTGATGCATATGGCTGGAACGCGACCTTTGTTTGCCTTTTAATTGCATGTGGTTTATCTATTCTTTTTATGAGTTTAACCTATAAAGAAGAGAATAAAAAAGCCCTTGAAGAGAAGAAATAATCATTAAAATCACAATAATTTATTCATTTAAAACCATTTAACTTATGTTTAAAAATCTCGTTAGAGTAGGTTTGTTGAGCGCCGTTGTGCTCGCGACCTTCACCTCATGTGAGGAAGAACAGCAGTTCACCAATGAGAAGCTTGATGCCAAGCGTGTTGAAGTTCAGGTGCTGAACGATAACTTGGCCAAGGTGCGTGACTATGTGCCCCTGTACGCAGTCATCGCTCACCGCGGCTCCACCTTCTGGGCTCCCGAGGAGACCGAAGCATCATGGCGTTGGGCCCGCGAAATGGGTGCCGACTATCTCGAGAGCGACGTGCAGTGCACCAAGGACGGCATCGTGCTGGCTAACCACGATGAGAACCTGAAGCGCACCACCAACATCGAGAACGTCTTCAGTGAGAACGTGCCTGCAAGCCGTGTGGACTTCTACATGAGTCTGGGTTTCACCCGCGCTGACGCCGAGGCACAATACGGCCGCGACATGGCTGCTTTCCGCCCCTTCTACACCCTGAGCTACTATTATGCCGAGCTGCTCATGCTGGATGCTGGTAGCTGGTTTAACGAGAGCTCGCTGGAGCAGTCCCGTCCCACCTTCAAGGCTACCGAGAACGGTCGCTTTGAGAATGGCCACATCGTTTACAGCAATGGTCTGTACATCAGTGCCATCCAGGACCAAATCGCCTATGCCGAGGGCAAACGCCTGGTGCGTGACGCCAATGGCCGCCGCTTGCTCACCTATAAGGTAAAGGACGAGTATCAAGGCATGACTCTGCAGCAGATCTACGATGCCATCAAGGCCAAGGGCGAGTACAATGCCAAGTACATGGACTTCATCGAGTACGACTTCGCTAACGCTTATGAGGCTGACCCCGAGGATACCGGCAACCGTCCCGGCATCTATGTCGAGTTCAAGGAGAGCTGGCTGAACCCCGGCAACATGGAGCAGCGCGTTTATGACGCTCTGGCCGAGTGTGGCTGGAACATCATCACCAACGATCCCGGTGAGCAGCCCTTCTACAGGAACGGTAAGGTGAACGTGGGTAACACCCGTGGCCGCGTCATCCTGCAAACCTTCTCGTTTGACGCGCTTCGTCGTGCTAACGACATCTTCAAGGGTCGCATCCCCATGTGCTATCTGCTCTGGATCAGCGAGCCGGCTTATGCTACCGATATCGCCTATGACACCCCCACCGGCTATGCCGCCTTCATCAAGTGGGCACAGGACAATGGCGCACACATCATCGGTCCGGCCATCAGTGGCGCCCCCAACAACTATCCTGAGATGAACGCTCCCTGGCAGGCTTACATGATTCGCCGTGCCGGCATGATCAACCATCCCTACAGCTTCGACAGCTGGGCCCAGATGTGCAAGTACATGGGCTACTACAACTATGGATGGGAAACCGAGTTTGATGACCTGCTCCGTCTGGAGATTCCCGCTACCCCCTACTGCACCAGCAGTTATCCCAACAGTGTTCCCGTCTATATGGACGGCTTCTTCACCAACCGCACCGAGATGTCGCTGCGCTACATGATTGAGAACGGTTTCCGCGGTAACGCTCAGTTACCCAACCCCTTCCTCGCTGGTCAGAAGTATGACAACTCACAGGCCAATGTCATCGTTCCCGATGCCGTTGCTACCCTCGAGCGTCTGGGTTACTAATCAGGTGTAATAAACATTATCAATAACATTAAATCGACACAATTCAGTATGAAAAAATATATTTTGATGCCTGTTCTGGCAATCTTCGCGCTGGCAGCAGCCGCTCAGGACTTTGACACCGATCCCACTCTGGAGCTCGAGAACGCTGAGAAGCAAGTGAAGTTCACCGTAGGTGCCCGCATGATGGCCGATGCCGCTTACTATCACAGCGACTTCACCCCGCTGCAGAGCGGCGCTTCAATCACCGACGCCCGCATCCGCACCTCGATGACCTATAAGGACTGGTATTTCTATGCTGACTTCGGCTTTGGTGGCGGCAAATTTGCTCAGAAGAACATCTTCGTGCAGTACAGCACGCTTGACAACAGCGACAACACTCATGCCGTGAAGGTGGGTTACTACAACGACCCCGCCGGTTCTATGGCACGCAACACCTCGCTGGGTAGCTATCACTTCATCAGCCGTCCCGGCTCCTCCATGGCGCTGGGTGAAGGCCGTGAACTGGGTATCTCCTACAAGTTCAACAACGATCATTTTATGGCCTATCAGGGTGTGTTCACCGAGAATGCCTACAATAAGATCGAAGCCGGCTTCAACGGCGTGACTGTTGCCGGTCGTTACCTGTTCCGTCCCATCGCCGATGACTTCCAGACCCTGCACGTGGGCGTGAACGCTCGCTACGCACACCTGGGCGGTGGCACCGTTTATAACAACGTCCTCAAGAAGACCCTCAGCCTGGGTCAGCCGCTGGAGACCTACGTAGATCAGGACGAGCAGTTCGTCAGCGCAGATCTCGACTGGGCCAACAACGTGGTGAACCTGGGTGCCGAGGCTCTCTATCGCAACGACAAGTTCTTTGCTCGTGGCGAGTTCTTCTACAAACACGTTACCAAGAAGCGCGATAGCTACTCGCTCTACATCGATGCTCAGAACAACATCGACGGTTGGGGCGACATCGAATGGTGGGAGAATGCCAACAAGCTGAAGAACAACAATTTCTTCGGTGGTTACGTGGAGGCTGGCATCCAGCTCCTTGGCAACGGCTACAAGTACAACTACCAGGAAGGTCTGCTGGGCGGCATGGACGGTAAGTCACTCGAAATCGTGGCTCGTTACAACTACACCGGCCTGAACAACCTCACCGATGGTGAGTACTACAACGCTGGTCGTGGCCACTACTATGCTAACGGCTATATGGAGGACTGGCCAGGCACTGGTGCAACCAGCGTCGGCGGTGGCGACATCCACAGCATCACCCTGGGTTTGAACTACGCTTTCAACCGCTATGTGCTGTGCATGTTTGACTACACCTTCCACAAGCTCGACAAGCCCTTCCTTCCCAATGACAAGAACTTCCACGTGGCCCAAGCCCGCGTACAGTTTACTTTCTAACCGTTTTGGGATTCAACTGGAAAGAATAGAATTAACATCTATATACCATCTAGATTAATTATTCAGATTTTTCCTATCAATCACTGTAATCCCGCCTCTCCCGTGATGGGAACAGGCGGGATTTTTTGCCCACATGGAATGTGGCATTAACAAGAAAGGAATGACAAAACGAGCGGCGCGGCCCATTTATATCGGGTCGCGCCGTTATCGTTATGAGAGACGGTCGTTACTTGATGACCTTGGTCGCACTGGTGGTGCCGTCGGTAAAGGTGGTCACCTTGATGGTCAAGCCTTCAGGCTGTGAGAGTTCTTGGCCTGCCATGTTGAAGTAGCGCACGCCGCTCACCTCCTTGCCACCAGCAAGCTCGTTGACTGCCGACGGATTGGGATAAACCTCGAGATAGACGATATCTGACGAGTTGCGTACACCTTCAACGGTATAGTGTACCTGAATACCGATGCGCCATGTGAAGAACGGATTATCGCCCTGATTGGTGCGGTAGAAGTAAACGCGGCGCAGGTAGAAGTCATAACCGCTATAGCCGTAAGGAATCTCGGTCATGTCGGTATCAAAACCGTTGTTTGCGCCATAGGTGTCATAATCAAAAGTGAACAACTCATCATTGTCGACATAGATGCTATAGGTCAGGAAGTCAGAGTTCAGCGGATTGCCGTCAACGTCAAACAGGTTGATGTTGAAGTCCAAACGGGTATAACCTTCCTCACGACCGCTGTCAAAGAAGTCGGTGACCTCGGGATTGGCGGGAACAGCAGGAACAGTCTCACCCATCACGGTCCAAGTCGAGCCCCACTCGATAGTGGCTACCGAGCCGTCGTCGCTCCACACGCCAGCCAGTCCCGTAGCCTCGCAATCATAGGGATAAGGATTATCCACGCTACCCTCGCTACCCAGCATCGTGATGGTGCCGTTTTCTGGGTCAACGGCATAGCACACCTCGGTAACGGTATCATCGGCATAAAAATCGAGCCAGTAGAAGTCATCGCCCAAGTCGATAACCATCGTCGAGCCCCATGCAAGGATCAAGCCATAATCATATTCCTCGTTATAGGCGACATACTGTCCCAGCGGCACACTGATCGTCGAGCCGTCATCGCTTAACTGACCTTGAACCCACGCGCCAACGCCTTCACCATAGCACAAGGGATCCTGGATGTAAACAGTCTGTCCGTCATCAGCATAGACCAACTTCACGCGGCCCGTCTGATAACCGGATTCATAGCCATAGAGGCTCACCGTCATATACTCACCGCCACGGGTATAGTTCACGACAGTGCCCTCGGGTTGCTCGGTGATGATGTCCACACGCGACGGGGCTTTCATTTTGCTTGCATGCTGCATCTTGTCAATCGGGCGATAGGCGTTGCCCGATGATTTAACGACTGCCGACGCCGAGAGCGCAACAGCCACACAGGTAATGAGTAAAGCTAATTTCTTCATAATGATTCTTTATTAAGTGGTTTAAATAATATAGGGTTAACTGTTTGATGACTTAGAGCGCAAAAATAATAATAAAACCAAAAACTTACAACTAAAATCACTATCTTTGCACTTTCAACCTTAAAACGACAATGCATTGATGGAGACCTTGAATGACTTTTTTGCACTCTTGAGTGGCTACCTTTGGGGCTGGCCCATGATCATATTGCTGTTGGGAACCCACATCTATCTCACCTTCAGGCTTGGCGTGCCACAGCGCAAGTTATTTACCGCCATACGGCTATCAATCAGTAAAGACAAAGACTCGACGGGTGACGTGTCACAGTTCGGTGCCTTGGCTACCGCACTGGCAGCCACCATCGGCACGGGCAACATCGTGGGTGTCGCTACGGCAGTAGCGTTAGGCGGTCCTGGCGCAGTGCTGTGGTGCTGGCTGTCGGGTGTGTTTGGCATGGCCACCAAGTACAGTGAGGGCCTGCTGGCGATCAAGTACCGTGTGAAAGCAGCTGATGGCCGCATGTTGGGCGGCCCGATGTACGCGCTGGAGCGTGGCTTGGGCTGGAAATGGCTCGCCGTGTTGTTTGCTATCTTCACCGCACTGGCCTCGTTCGGCATCGGCAATACGGTTCAAGCCAACGCCATCTCGACGATCGCCAATGAATCCTATAGCATTCCCACATGGCTCACTGGCGGCGCTGTGTGCCTGCTCACGGCACTTGTCCTGCTGGGCGGCATCAAGAGCATCGCCCGCGTGTGCAGCGCATTGGTCCCGTTCATGGCGTTCTTCTATGTCATCGGCTGCATCTATATCCTGTTTGCCAACGGCCAGTATGTTTGGCCTGCCATCAAGCTCATCTGTGAATCGGCATTCACACCTCAGGCAGCTGGCGGCGGCTTTGTGGGCACCACGGTCATTGTAGCGGCCCGCATGGGTATTGCCCGAGGCCTGTTCAGCAACGAGTCGGGTCTTGGTTCAGCGCCTATTGTCGCAGCAGCCGCCCAGACGCGCAATCCCGTGCGTCAGGCCCTTGTATCCTCGACAGGTACTTTTTGGGACACGGTCGTCATCTGTGCTTTCACTGGACTGGTAATCGTGAGCTCTATCATCGCCTACCCCGACATCAGCAGCACCGACGGAGCCGCATTGACCAAGGCCGCTTTTTCCAAGATTCCCTACGTCGGCACCCCGTTGCTCACTTTCGGCCTGCTCACCTTTGCCTTCACCACGATCCTGGGCTGGTGCTATTATGGCGAGCGCGCTGTTGAGTACCTCAAGGGCAAACGCTGGATGCTGGGCTATCGCATCCTGTTTGTCGCTATGGTGTTTGTAGGCAGCATTATCAGCCTTGACGTGGTTTGGAATGCCGCCGACTGCATGAACGCGCTCATGGCCATTCCTAACCTTGTGGCGCTGTTGCTCCTGAGCAACGTCATCGCCCGCGAGACGCGCCATTACCTGTATGGCGGCCGTCTCGACCATCACGAGGGCCAAAAAGACATGGAATAAAACCCACGATTAAACGAAACAAGAAAGCCCGCAATCTTTTGGGGTTGCGGGCTTTCAAATTATATTATATCAATCTGATTACCAGATAATTGCGCGGTCATCGGGATCGAGCCACATCTTGTCGCCAGCCTTGATACCAAAGGCGTCAAAGAAGGTGTCGATGTTTCTCAACGTAGCATTAACGCGATAGCGGCCGATGCTGTGAGGATCGCTCTTGGTCTGCTGGAAAATGGCCTCGTCGGTCATGTTGTCAGCCCAAATGCGGCCATAGCTCAGGTAGAAGCGCTGAGTGGGCGTGAAGCCGTCAATCATCTTACCGTCACGGTACTGCTGAGTGGTCTTGAAAGCGTCATAAGCAATGCGCAGGCCACCCTGGTCGGCGATGTTCTCGCCCAGGGTCAAGTGACCATTGGCATGCTGATCTTTTACCACAACAATCTGGTCGAACTGTGCGGCGAGCTTCTCGGCAGCAGCTTGGAACTTCTCGCTATCCTCCTCGGTCCACCAGTCGGTCATGTTGCCATACTGGTCGAACATGCGGCCCTGGTCGTCAAAGCCGTGGGTCATCTCGTGGCCAATCACAACGCCGATAGCACCAAAGTTGGTGGCATCATCGGCCTCCACATCAAAGAAGGGAGGTTGCAGGATGGCGGCGGGGAAGCAAATCTCGTTGGTGGTCGGGTTGTAGTAAGCATTTACCGTTTGAGGTGTCATGCCCCACTCGTCCTTGTCCACGGGCTTGCCCATCTTGTCAAGGTTGCGACGGGTCTCATACAGGCTAGCAGCCTTGATGTTGTCATACAGGCTCTTGCTGGGATCCACCTGCAAGCCACTGTAGTCGCGCCACTTGTCGGGATAACCGATCTTGACGGTGAATGCGTTGAGCTTCACGAGGGCGTTGATCTTGGTTTGCTCGCTCATCCAGGTCAGGCCAGCGATGTGTGCGGCCAGCGATTTACGCAACTCACTGATGAGCTTTAACATCTTCTCCTTGCTGCCATGAGCGAAGTACTTGCTGACGTAAACCTCGCCGACGGCCTCGCCCAGCAGGCTGTTGGGGAAGCCCAGGGCACGTTTCCAGCGCGGCTTGCGCTCCTTCTGTCCGCTCAGCATGCGGCCATAGAAGTCAAATGCCGTCTCACCAAACTCATCGCTCAAGTAATTGGCGGAGCCACGAACGAGAAGACCAGCCATATAGTCGCGCATCTGCTGCTCGGTGAGCTTGGTCATCAGGTCGTTGGCAACGGCCATCACCTTAGGCTCGGTAAGGATGACCCATTCCACCTGCGGGGTGCCCATCAGTTTGAAGTACTCCTTCCAGTTGATGGCGGGATAGTCCTGCTGAAGCTGGTCCAGGGTGCGGATGTTGTACAGCTTGTTGTAGTCACGGGCCTCGGCACGGCTCATCTTGGCCTGGGCAAACTTGTACTCGATGTCATAGATGGTCTTGCTGGCACGATTAGCCTCTTTCTTGCTGTAACCGGCGAGCTGGAACATCTTCACCAGATAATCCTTGTAGGCCTGTTGGATCTTCTTGCTGTCGGCGTCAGTGTTCAAGTAGTAATCCCTGTCGGGAAGACCGCTGGTACCGGCCTCGAGCCACATCACGTTCATGTCACTGTTCTTCAAGTCGGTTTCCACACCAATGCTGTAGAACGGGTTGCTCAGGTACAGATGCTGCTCGGCAATGGCGGCGGTCAAGTCTTTTTTCTTGAAGGCTTTGATTTTGGCCAGGTCGGCGAGCATGGGCTTAGCACCCTCGCGGTTCAAGCGGTCACTGTCCATCGCCATCTTGTACAGGTCGGCGACTTTCTGATCTACAGTACCGAATTTGTGATCGGTTTTGCCCAGTTCCAAGAACATGTCGCGCAGACGGTTCTCGTTCTCCTCAGCGAGCACGTTAAACACGCCATAGCTGGAATACTCGGGATGCAAGCTCAGCGGATTGGCTTTCATCCAGCCACCACCGGCATACTCATAGAAATCATCACCCGGCTTAACGCTCAGGTCCATGTCGGCACGGTTCACGCCGTGCGTCACTTGTGCCTGCACGCCAGGCACAGCAGCCATCATAATGGCCATAGCTAATAACATTTTCTTCATTATTACTACTGTTAATTATATAGGTATATGTTTTGGTTTCAGCTGGCAAATTTAGGGAAAATCCCTAAAACACACGACATTCTTGAGAAAAATCCCTTATTATGGGCGGCATAGCATGCGTCAATAAACAAAACGGCATTTTTGGCAATCCAAGCACAAATAGCTGATTTTTAAATAATTCCAAGACAAGCAAAATCGCGGGAGGGAGGGCGCGGAATAACTAAAGATTGTTAAATGTCATTTTTGCTCATTTCTGCAGCAAAGATAGAATATGTTTTTAAAGCGCGCCATAATAAAAGGCAACTGTGGCGCGGTATCAAATTTTAGGATACGATTTCGTCAAATTCTTGCTGAACTCGTCACACATGAAGAATAATCTATGTAATTTTGCAAAATAAAACCTAACACTTAACATCATGAAAAGAACAAAGAGATTGATGGCACCACTGGCATTGCTACTTTTATCGTGGCTCATGCCGCTGGATGCCTTTGCAGCAAACACGACAGGAGACGTAAATGGTGATGGAGAGGTCAACATTGCTGATATCAATGCTGTCATCGACGTCATCTTGGGCGGAGCAACTAACCCGGGTGCTGATGTCAACAACGACGGTGAGGTCAACATTGCCGATATTAATGTCGTTATCGACATCATCTTGGGTGGAGGTGTCCCTGCACCCGAAGACCATGAGTGGGTTGACCTGGGTTTGCCCAGCGGCACACTGTGGGCAACGTGCAACATCGGTGCTACGAATCCCGAAGACTATGGCGATCACTTCGCCTGGGGCGAGACAGAACCGAAACAGGTCTATGATTGGCTAACCTATAAATGGGGTTACTATTTCCAAGGGGGCATGTCGAAGTACGTCACAGACAGCGAATACGGCATGATTGACTACAAGACGGAGTTGGAACTTGAAGACGATGCCGCTAGTGCGAATTGGGGTCCGTCGTGGTGCACGCCGTCCATTGAACAGCTGTCAGAACTAAACGATGAGTGCTCCTGGGAGTGGACCTCGATGAACGGCGTGAACGGGTACATGGCCACCGGTCCCAACGGGAACACGTTATTCTTGCCTGCTGCAGGCTACTATTCTGAGTTTGGTTCAAACTACAGCGAGGGTTCTCAAGGCGATTATTGGTCTCGCTCACTGTGTGCCAACTACGCCATCAAAGCTTACACCCTACACCTTTATGGTGGATACTATGGGAGTGTGAGTATGTCTGAAGAAACCCGCGAGAAAGGTCTCGGTGTACGTGCAGTGCGCGTGTCGCCCGACGACCTCCACATCGAGCAACAGAGCCTTGACTTGGGTGTTGTACCCATTGGGGAGACATGCACAGGCGACCTGACCTTCGTCAATTGCACCATGAATTCCATGACCTTGACACTCACTGCTGATGCGCCGTTCTCGTTGAATCATGAACAGGACAATGCCTCGAGCATCACCGTTGTGGTACCCGGCAACAGCCGCGACACGGTAAAGGTGATGTTCACGGCGACCACTCCAGGCGAGTTCAACGGCAATGTGACCATCCAGAACTCAGCACCTGATGGGAGTCAGAGGGTTATTCCTATCCATGCTCGCGCCATCACCGATGATTTTCCGCCACACGAGTATGTTGACTTGGGTCTGCCCAGCGGCACGCTGTGGGCCACCATGAACATTGGTGCCAACAGCCCCGAGGAGTACGGCGACTACTTCGCCTGGGGTGAGATCACCCCCAAGGAGGACTATTCGTGGGAAACCTACAAGTGGTGTGACGGAACATCTTCCTCGATGACAAAATACTGCATTGATAGTTACAACGGCCTGATTGACCACAAGTTTGAACTGGAACCTGCCGATGATGCCGCCTACATGAACTGGGGCCCGTCGTGGCGCATACCCTCCAGAGAGCAGCTTAGAGAACTAGGCCAGTATTGCACATGGCAGATTACCTCAATCAACGGCATAACAGGCCATCTGGCTACTGGCCCCAACGGGAACACGTTGTTCTTCCCTCGTGCAGGCATGTATGTAAACGGTTCGACCAACTATTTTGCAGGTCAATTCGGATTCTACTGGTCGCGCACACTTACACGTTTCTCCACCAGTGCATGCAGTACTTACAGTATGGATTTTACGGGGGAAAGGAGCCAAAACCGCTGCAATGGGTTGACCGTGCGCGCCGTGCGCGTATGTCAATAAGCAAAATCGCAGAGGGAGGTGCGGTGCTACTACTGCACGTCTTCTACATGCGATTTCTGAGGGTTATGTTCATCCCCATAGTGGGCGTGACATCATTCAACGTCGCTATGTCTAACCGTGCTTGCTACACACGGGGAAATTTATAAAAATTTAGTTTTAATACAAAATAAAAATTATTCAAAAAAGAATAATAAAAATGGGGATTGGTGATTTTCGTCAACCAACTCCCCATTAATGCCTTTGTCACTTGGCGGGTTCCCACTTGCAGCGCACGGGCGACACAATGGCTCCCTCCTTTTTCAACTCGGCAAACGCCTTGTCAACGACCTTGCGGTCAAGACCCGTCAGCTCTGCCACTTTACCTGCATTCAAAGGCTCACCGGCCTTGCGCATGGCTTCCAATACTTGATCTTTAGCTTCCATAATGTTAGGAATGATAAATTGATTATTAAAAATATAGGGTTAACTTCTTTAGCCAATGGTGGTTAAATCACGATAGCAGTACCGCTGGTAGCGACCATGAGCATGGAGTTGTCCTTGCCGATGGTCTCATAGTCGATGTCGATGCCCACGATGGCGTTGGCTCCCATTTCCTGGGCGCGTTCAATCATCTCGTTCATGGCGATGTCCTTGGCCTGACGAAGCACTTTCTCATAGCTGGCCGAACGTCCGCCGACGATGTCGCGGATGCCAGCGAAAATGTCTTTCAAGAAGTTGGCGCCGATAATGGTCTCGCCAGTAACAATGCCTTTGTATTCACGAATGGCGTAGCCTTCGATTTGCGGAGTTGTTGATAGTAACATAACTTTATTCATTTAATTAATTAGTCTAACAAGAATTATGTCCTGCAAAAATGATGCCAAGTTCTAGCCTAAGCTCGCTGCGCTCGCAGTATAGAGGTTAGAGAGGCATCCGCACCTTTTTATTAAACAACTGTTAGAAGGGCGTGGGTTGCTCCTCGGGACCGGGGAGGAAGTCCACGTTGGGCGGTGGAGGGGTCATCCCGTCGTTAGCAGGAGAAGCGCCAGTGTCGGGAGCAGTAGCGTTCATCTTGGACTCATAGGTGGTCTCGCCAGTGAGGTTAAAGCTGTCCTCCTGGTTCTCAAAGCGTGCGTACTGCTCTACAAAGTGCAGGTTGATGTCCTTGGTCGCACCACTACGGTGCTTGGCGACGATGAATTCGGCCAAGCCCTTGATGTTATTGCCCTCGGCATCAACGGCCGATTTGGTGTACTTCTCAGGACGATGGATGAAGCACACGATGTCGGCATCCTGCTCGATGGCGCCCGACTCACGCAGGTCGCTCAACTGCGGCCGCTTGCCCATCTTGTCATCGACTGAACGGGTCTCGACACTTCGGTTCAACTGCGACAGGGCAATGATGGGGATGTCGAGCTCCTTGGCGAGCTGCTTGAGATTACGGGAGATGGTGCTCACCTCCTGCTCACGGCTACCGAACTTCATGCCCGTGGCGTTCATGAGCTGCAGGTAGTCGATGATGATGATTTTCACGCCCTGTTCACGCACGAGGCGGCGGGCCTTGGTCCTGAGTTCAAAGATGGAGAGCGAGGGCGTGTCGTCGATATACAACGGTGCCGTGCTCAGGCTACGGGTGCGGGTCATCAGGTTCTCCCACTCGGGCTGGTTGAGTTGGCCATTCCTGATCTTGGTGCTCTCGAGTGAGCAGACGTTGCTGATGAGACGGTTAACGAGCTGGAGGCTCGACATCTCGAGCGAGAACACAGCGACGGCAATGTTGTAATCGACCGCCATGTTCTTGGCCATCGACAGGACGAAAGCAGTCTTACCCATCGCGGGACGGGCAGCGATGATGATAAGGTCGCTGTTCTGCCAGCCACTGGTCAAGCGGTCGAGGTCATGGAAGCCCGACTGGAGTCCGCTGAGTCCCTCGGGACGGTTGGCGGCCTCCTCGATTTTCTTGATCGCATCCTGGACAGCGTTCTGGATGGGGATGACGTCGCGCTTGAGGGTGTTCTTGGATATTTCGAACAGCTTGCCCTCGGCCTCCTGCATGAGGTCATAGACGTCGATCGACTCGTCAAAGGCCAACGACTGCACCTGGCTGCTGTAGCTGATGAGCTCGCGGGCGAGGTACTTCTGGGCCACGATGCGGGCATGGAACTCGGCGTTGGCGGCACTGGAGACCAGACCCGTCAACTCGCTGATGCGCACGGCACCACCCACCTCGTCGAGCACCTTGTTGGTGCGCAACTGGTCGGTGACGGTGAGCATATCGATGGGCTTGCCGTTAGCGGCCAGCGTCTGGATAGCCTCATATATCTTTTGGTTGGCAGGGTTATAAAACGCTTCGGGCTTGAGGATCTCACACACGTTGTTGTAAGCGTCTCTCTCAAGCATGATGGCACCCAGTACGGCATCCTCGAGCGAGGTGTCCTGGGGTGGCAATTTGCCGAATTCGCCCACGATTTCGGGCTCGTGGGTGGGACGGGTGCGGCGGCGTGCCTGCTTGCCTACTTCAAATTCTTCCATTGTCTTTCTTAAAACTACGAATTACACGAATTCAACGAAATTCTACCGCGTTATTTGTCAAACTACGAATTACGCGAATTTAACGAACTTGCTTCTGCGATTCTTTTTTTTATGAGGACAAAAGTACAACAAAACATTGGGATGTCACACAGGGATTATCTACATAATATTTACAAGGTGTTGACAAATGATGTGATTTTTGAATGAGAGCGGTTGATTATTCCAACAATAGTTAGTAATTTTGCAACAAAGTAATTAAATAAGTGCGTGTTATGACCGAAGAAGAAAGAAACAAAGAGATAGAGTGGTTAATGGGAAGCATCAAGCGATCGGCTATCGGAGGGAGTAGCACGACTTATATGCTCCTCTTCTTGTCCATTATACTCATCGCCTTTGGTCTATTAATAATGTTCTTCTCTGGTGGCTTTAATGATGATACAGGAGCGCCCCTTTTATTGTTAATGGGGGGAATGCTCCTTCTCGTAACACTGATAAGTTATGTCTCTAATAAAAGAATAGCCCGTGCCGAGACTCCCCGGGAATTATTGGCCACTCATGACCGGATGTTGATAATCCAGTCGGCCTTTTTTATGGTTATTATTGTTGTCATGGCGGTTTTTCTCCCTGGTGGTTTTGTGTCTAAAGCATGCTTCATCTTGAGCGGGGTATTGCCAATCATCGCTGGATGGCTGGCCATGCAGCAAAGATTGAGATTATGGATGGGGATTATTCTATTGATAGTTGAGAGTGTCTTGCTATACTTCTCTGGAGTTGGCCTTCTCTTGGAATTGACCCTTCTTATAGCGATGCTTTCAATCATGAGAGGGGAAAAATCATTATTTACGAGTAAAGAAAGTGAAGGTCTGGATGAGGAAGATAAACAGGATATCAAGCGCTTGCGAGAACTCGTGAAAGAGAGCGAGTCAAGAATTGAAATGAATACAAACATAAAAAATAATGAATAGAAATATGAGACTTATCAGGATGATAACCATGGCCGTTGTGGCCATGCTGGCGATGACGGCTGTTGCCCAGCAAGCGTCTTTGACCGTTAACGACGAGGCGCGTCACCAGACCATCACCTTTACCGCCATCAGCGATGACATTGTGAAGGTGGATGTGATGCCCGAGGGTTGGAACGGCACGCGGTTACAAACCCTAGCCAGCGACAAGGCCTTGAACGGCCGTGTCCCCAAGGTGAAGACCACTGAAGGCGACGTTTCTGCCAAAATGGTTACCGAGAATGGGCTGAGTGTGACTTTTCTAAAGTCAATGGGCCAGATACGAATGGGTCATGGAGATACTGATTATCTGGTTGACGCCATATCCATGCGCGATTCGTCACGGGTGGTGCTTATACATAAGCCAGGAGAATCGTTCTACGGAGCTGGCGAACGTGGTTACTCGTTTAACCTCGCCGGCGACACGCTCATCAACTATAATAGCCAGAACTATGGCTACCAGATGGGCGAGGCCCGCACCAAGCTGATGGGCATCACCATGCCGATGGTGATTTCGTCCAAGGGCTACGGCCTGTTGTTTGACGACTTCTGCAAGTCCTCGCTCGTCCTGGGCGACAAGCAGCTGGAATACACCACTACCTCGCCGCAACCTATCTCCTATTATGTCATCGACGGCAACGGCCGTGTCGAGAACGTGGTCAAGAACTTCACCTGGCTCACGGGTCGCCAAGAACTGCCGCCGCTGTGGACGCTGGGTTACATTACCTCTAAGTATGGCTACCACGACCAGCGCGAGAGCGAGGGCGTGGTCGATACCCTCAAGCGCGAGGGCTATCCGCTGGACGGCATCGTGTTTGACCTGTACTGGTATGGCAAGGAGGAGGACATGGGCCGCCTGGAATGGGACAAGCAGCAGTGGCCCGACCACCGCCAGATGATGCACGACTTCAAGGAGAAAGGCGTGAACGTGGTGACCATCTCACAGCCCTATGTGCTGACCAACGGCCGCGCCATCGACAACTACCGCCTGCTGGACCCGCAGGGACTGTTCTGCAAGACCGACGGCACCGACACGACCCACACGGTGACCATCTGGGTGGGCCAGGGCGGCATGTTTGACGTGTCTAATCCCGCCACGCGTCAATGGCTGCGCAACCGCTACAAATCGCTCACCGAGGAGGGCGTGACCGGCTGGTGGGGCGACCTGGGCGAGCCCGAAAAGCACCCACTTGAAATCCGCCACTGGAACGGCCTTACCGCCGAACAATATCACAACTACTATGGCAACGAGTGGAGCAAGATCATCTATGACATGTTCAAGGAGGAGTACCCCGACCGTCGCCCGATGGTGATGATGCGCGCCGGCACGGCTGGCCTGCAGCGCTACTCGGTCTTCCCCTGGTCCACCGACGTTTCCCGCTCGTGGGGCGGTATGCAGCCCCAGGTGACCATCATGCTCAACACGGGCCTGAGCGGACTGGGCTATATGTCTCATGACGTGGGCGGATTTGCTGTCGATCCCGAGAACAAGCGCGACGGCGAACTCTACATCCGATGGCTGCAATTGGGCCTGTTCTCGCCCATGCTGCGCACCCACTCGACCTATCAGGCCGAGCCCTACAACTACAAGGAGTTTGGCGACCTGACGCTGCGCATCATCAAGGAGCGCTACAGGTGGCTGCCCTACAACTACACGCTGGCATACGATAACGCCCGCAACGGTCTGCCCATGGTGAGGCCGCTGGGCATGTATGAGGACGACATGAACTTTGCCCGCTATGACCACATCAATGACCAGTACCTGTGGGGTCGCAACGTGATGGTGGCCCCCGTGATGCAACAGGGCGCCGTGAGCCGCCAGATCACCTTCCCCGACGGCACATGGGTGGATATGAACCACCCCGAGCGCCGCTATGAGGGTCACAGCACAATCAACTATGACGCACCCATCGAGGTTCTGCCGCTGTTTGTCCGTGCCGGATCGTTCATCCCGCAGGCCAACTATGAGATGCAGAACGTGGGCGATTACAATCCCGACAAGCTGGACATTATTTACTACAGCAACGACACGCCGTCAACCTATACCCTGTTTGACGACGATCTGCATTCCACGGGCACACTCGATAGAGATAAGCACCGCGAGATCCAGTTTGTCGCCACGCCGCAGGGCAGGACGTGTTTCATCAACATCCAGGGCAGGGGCAACATCGACGGAGACACACCCAACAAGGACTATCGCCTGGTGATTCCCGCCACGCCTAAGCCTAAGAAAGTGAAAATCAACGGCAAGAAAGTGAAGGGTGTGAACTATGATAAGCTCACCGGGACGCTCACCATCCCCGTCACCATAGCCGACATCACCCAAACCACTATCATCGAAATCGACAAGTGGTAGATGAGTGCTTGTCACAATTCATCTATTGGATTTTAACCGCCCTTCGGGCGGGAAATTAAAACAAATTTTAATAGTTATTGGCCCTCTTCGAGGCCCAACTACTCCTTATCTGCATACCCCAGGCCACACGAGGTCTTACGACCTGTGCGCCCTGGGGTTAGGCAAGTCAAGGCTTACAGCCTTGTGCAGGCCTTCAGCCTGCTTTCTTTAGCTGAGAGCAATATTTTTGGAAAAAAATCATTATTGCTGTAGTTTTTGAGTGGGTGCGTGCGTCTAAGGAGCAAAAACCATAAAAACCTGAAGATTATGGAACAGAATGAAATCAATATCGAGAAGCGAGAGCTAGTGAAGCGCATCAAAGACGATTATCGCTCAAAGCTAAACTTAAACAAATGGCTTTGTGGTTTTGGTTTGGGTGTGTTCGTTGTTGAGCTAGCTTGGAAGGTGATTAATGGTACAGTCATTGAGGACCTCACCACTTTATTGGTGATCATGTTGTTAACGGCGATTATTCTCATCAATTACATCTACATTAAATCAGTTGAGCCTATTGAAGATGCCAAGGAATTATTGCGCCAATATGATAAGGCGACATATAAGGGTATAATCGCCATTCTTATTTTCGCTGCCATTCAGGCCATCCGTTTAGCCTTGGAACACAATTATCTCCTAATCGTGAAAGCCGCCATTGCTATAGCCATAGCGTTTTTATTCGGCTTGATATTTAGCGGGTTTCAGAATAAAGAAATTAATCGGTTGCGGAAACTTGTCAAGCAGGAAGATGAAAAAAAGTGAGGGTAGCGTGTTGCAAATTGATGCCCTCGCGCGTTAAATAAATAAGAACAAATAAAACCTAAAGATTATGGAACAGGATAAGATGAATGTCGATGCCCGTGGTGGTAATCAGGGTGCCATCGATACAAAGCAAGAGTTGAACGAGCGTGTTGACCAAGCTCTTGCCAAGATTATGAAAACTTCAAGATGGAGTGTGGTGTTCGCTCTTGCATTGATCACTTTTTACCTATGGCTGTCACTCTATCGACGCCCCATTGAGCCTCAAATGGGCTACAAGATGATTATTGTTTCGGTCTTTGCGCTGGTGTACATGATCCTATCGGTAATCGACCAGCTCTGGGTCGGTAAGTTCAAGCATGCGACCCGACAAGAACAGCTCGAAGGGGTTTTGCGCTACAGGAAACGCGGGAGGACTGCCAGTTTATTGGCACTGTTCTGTTTTTACCTCTATGTATTAGTGGATATCATTTATGGCACAAGTGGCATCGGCAGGATAGTATTTGCAGTGATCCTTTTTGCGGTCTTTGTGTTTGTATACTGGGTGACATATGATAAATCGTCAGTCTACAAGAGCGCAGCAGATTTGGAGGACGATGTCCGCGAATTGGCAAAGAGAGAACAATAAATCAAGAAGAGATAGAAACAAAGAAAATCTTTAAAAAATGTTAAATAATTTGGAAAATAGGATTGAGTTGTTATACCTTTGCAGTGTACTAGTTAAGTAGTACACTAGAAAAGTATAATTCAACTCTAAAATACTTCTTCATTATGGAAACTTCACAATTCAACAACAACGAGAAAGAACAGCGCATTCAGGAGCTGTTTGAACAATCAATCGAAAAGTGTGACCGTGCCGCCAAGACAAAAAAGATGGTAATGATACCGGGTATCGTCGCCCTTGCATGCTTCTTGTTCTTAGTATGGACCACCTCCACCCTGCCTATTGCTATTAAGGCCTGTGAATCGGCTGGCTTCATACTATTGTATTTCATTTCAACCTGGCTGACGATCCGGTTTAATTCCCGCATGAGCAAAGCCCGTGATGTAAATGAACTCCTGAGAGTGAATGACAAGTACAGGAAGAAACTGGCTATCTATTTGACAATAGTGTTGGTGGCATTCTTTGCCATCATCTTTGGATTTGAATATCTAAATGGTACGATGAAACCGAATATTTTCATTGCCATCCTGTGGATCGTGATTTGCGTGATGTGCTATATTACTACTTCTAGGGATTGTCGTGAGGTGAGGGAAATCAAGGAACTCATGGGAGAGAAATGAAAAAAAGGTCCCATGGTTGAAACTTTTTGAGTTGCTCATGCATCTAACAGACAACAAAAACAATTAAACCCAGAGATAATTATGAAACGAGTCAATTTAAAACACCTAATGCTCGCCACGATGCTGCTGTTGACCTGCAGCATGACAACACAGGCCCAGGAACAGCAAGACTTCAACGGGAAGTGGAACGGCACCCTTGAGGTAAAGCAAATGCAGTTCAGCGTAAACATGACGCTGACCCTGGAACAGACCGAAAAAGGTATTAACGCATTTCTTGACATCCCCGAGCAGGGATTAAACAACTATGAAGCCAAAGCCTCGCTCAAGGGCGGTAAACTGACTGTGGGATTTCCTGAAATGTATGCGACATATAACGCCACGCTGCGCGGCGACACGCTGGATGGCAAATTCACCCAGATGGGCTATGAGCTGCCGCTGATCATGGTTCGCGAGCGTGCCCGTGTGAGCAACGATGATGACGACTGGGTGAACGACTCGCTGCTGAGCGTGTTTGACAACATCCAACTGAAGGATGTGACCGTGACGGCCCAGCGCCAGCTCATCAAGCAGGAGGTGGACCGCATCGGCTACAGTGTCGCCGATGATGCCGACAGCAAGACCAACAACGTGTTGACGATGCTGCGCAAAGTGCCCATGGTGAGCGTTGACGCCAGTGATGAGATCCGTGTCAATGGCCAGACGAACTTCAAGATTTTCCGCAACGGTCACCCCGATCCCTCGCTCTCGCGCAATGCCAAGGAGATCCTCAAGGCGATGCCCGCCAGCAGCGTCAAGCGCATCGAGGTCATCACCGAGCCAGGAGCCAAGTATGACGCCGAGGGCACGACCATGATCCTCAACATCGTCATGGCCGACAACTCGACACTCAAGGGCGTCTCGGGCATGGCCTCGGCCAGGGCTGACCACAAGGGTGCAATAGGCGGATCATTAAACCTGACGAGCCAGCTCGACAAGGTGGTGTTGTCGGTGGATTATGGTATCCATCACGATGGCAACAACGGACAAGGCTATCGTTCATCAATGCTTAACCACTATACCCAAAGCGGTGCAGAACTGCAGGGCAATACCAAATTTGATGTCGACAAAATGACTGTCCACTTTGCTGACGTGAGCGCCAGCTGGGAGCCCGATACGCTGAACCTCCTGGCGTGGTCGTTAAGCGGATTTGCCTACAATTATGCCGGCAACGGCGTGACTAGCAACCTGATGAGTGACGCAGGGGGGCAACCTCTCTACAGCTTCGGGCTGGGCAATCACACCAAGTCTGACAGCTACAACTTTGATACCCGCATGGACTACCAGCGCCGCACGGGCCTCAAAGGCGAGACCATCACGTTGAGCTATATGCTCTCGGCCTTCCGTAACAAGAACTTGGACAACTCTCGCTATACCGACCTTGTTAACATGCCTGTGGCATACTATGGCATTGACCAGGACGGCAAGGAGAACTTCAACGAGCACACGGTACAGCTCGACTGGACCCGTCCGCTCGCCAAGAGGCACACCATCGAGACTGGCGCTAAGTACATCTACCGCATGAACCGCAGCCACAACGTGTTGGACTATCTGGGTGTTGACGACGACACCGACTTGCGATACAAGCATGTGACCCAGGTGGGTGCCGCCTACTTGAGCTACACCTTCCATAGCGGTAGCTGGGATGCCCGCGCGGGCCTGCGCTATGAGCACAGCTACCTGCGTGCCACCTATCCCGACGGCCAGCAGTCCGCCTATGAGGCTCACTTGAACGACTTCGTGCCTAGTGCGAGTGTGCGCTACCAGTTTGACTTTGCCAACAGCCTCAAGCTGTCATACGCCGCCAGCATCAACCGTCCCGGCATCAGCTACCTGAATCCGGCTGTGATCGAGACCCCCACAAGCCGTTCATACGGTAACACCGACCTGGGCAGTGTGCACTACCACTCGGTGAGCTTGACCTACATGCGCGTGGGTCCCAAGCTGACGTTTAATGTCACCCCACAGTTCCAGTTCAGCAACAACGGCATCGGTGCCGTGAAGTGGGCCGACGGCCTGGTGCAGGTATCGACATACGCCAACACGCTCAAGACCTACTCGACGACGCTGTCGGCTTTTGTTCAGTGGATGGTGAGCCAAAAGACCAACTTCATGCTCAACGGCTCAATTGGTTACAATTATTACAAGAGCAACGAACTGAACCTGAAGAATGACCGCGTGAGTGGCAACTTCTTTGCCAACGTCACTCAGTTCCTGCCGTGGAAGCTGCAGCTGTCGGGCTTCGCTGGCATGTGGGGCGGCGGCATCAACGATTTGTATGGCCGCATGGGTACCGTGTTCTTCCACGGATTCTCCCTGCAGCGCTCGTTCCTCAAGGAGGACCGCCTGACCGTCCAGTTGCAAGCAATAGTTCCCTTCAGTGGCAAGTATATGAGCATGAAGGAATACATGACTCAAGGCGATGTGACGGGATGGACGCGCTATGAGCAACAGGCCCGCAGGTTCGGTATCAACATCAGTTACCGCTTCGGTTCACTTAAGTCTTCGGTGAAGAAGTCCAGCAAGACCATCGAGAACGACGACCTCATCGGTAGCGGCAAGCAATCGGGCAATACTGGTGCTGGCAGCATTAACGGCAGCGGAATGGGGGGAAATTAAGGTTAAAGGCTTTAGGTGATATCTTTAACATATGGAAATTTGTGATGGATAATCGTTGATTATTCTCGCGGGAGTGGCAATAATTTGACCACTCCCGCCGTTTTAAAGTTAAGAAGTCAATCACAATTCAATTATACCAAGAGATGCTGAAAAAAACGAGATTCTTGCTGATGTTTGCTGTGGCGCTGCTGGCTATGACAGCTTGCGAGAGTGACCATAAGTTCATCGAGACCGACTGGACCACGCTCGAAACGGTGGACTTGAATGACCAGTACCGCAAGTACATGGATGGGGAATGGGTCTATCAATATGATGACAGCATCCACTATATTGAGATGAAATATAACTTTAGCACCAAGGACAGCCTTTTCTCGGGTTACTATAACGAATTGATCAACATGGCGCCCGATCGTGAGGACCCAGATTGGCAGTTACTGTGGCAAGGCAGTTTCTCGGGCAAGTGGGCCTTGCTGCACAGTGTGGACCTGGATCAGGATTATATTTACATGGGTGACATGGTTTTCGATAACGTTCACGGCGTGCTGGCAAGATATGATGTGCTGGGAGGTCGTGTGCTGTTCTATGGTGTCAACAAAAACACGTTGCGGGTGACGACTCCGCTCACGTTCCGCAGAATCGACATGCATCATCCTAGTAACTAGGCTTTAGGTGTTAGGCTTTAGGCTTTAGGAAAAAAGCGAGACTTATAGAAGATTATTCTTTAGGCATGAAGCGGGCAGGGTCTTCCTTGTCCTCTTCTTGTGTTTGAGCAGGTTCAACGGGTGGTTGAGGCAACTCGTGAATGTGCTTGGCCGCACCTTTGGACTTGTGATGGGAACGGGTGGCGGTCTCTAATCGCTTAAATTCTTCGCGCACATGGCGACGGCCGTCCTCGAAGGTGTCATCGACCGCTCGCTCAATGGTCTCATTGAACTTGAAGGGCAGCAACGAGATGATGGCCGAAATCAGTGAAAGCACCATGAGAATGCACGAGAGCGTGTGCCCAATCCCCAAGCCGGTGATAGAAAAGCCCTCACCCAAGTCGTTGTCGGGGGTGATTTCGGGCTGATGGCGCAACATAATCTCGTGATGACTGCTGGTGTGCATGAAGAACCACAATCCAACGAGTATCAAGGCGATAGCGCCTATTGTCCACCAGCGGTTCTTCAGACAGTTCAGGGCAACAGCTCCAAATATAGAGATGAAGGGGAGCAGTGCGAGAAGCACATGGCCCATAGAAAGTGATTGCGATATGGTGCCTGCGGTGAAGCCTAAGCCAGTTACCGTTCCAAGCAATGAAATGCCATAGAAAGGCAGGAAGAGATAGCAAATCAGCGCCAACACAAGCAATATATTTGTAATCGGTTTCATGTCATTCCAGTTTAAAAGATGCGGATTTTTTGACCGCATGAGTTGCGAAATTACTAAAAAATGAAGAAACAGGGGCATTATGAAACCAATTTTTACACTTATTCACGTTTATTAGTTGAGTATCGGAGGTATGCGATGAACAGTATTTTATTCTTGGGGAAGAATCCCATGTCACGCATTTCTTGACTCACTCTCAAGATTTTGGCAAATATTTTTGCTCACGTCAAGAATTTTGACGTAATTTGCACAACTATTGATTGAGCATCCAACAACTCAATTCGTATTTGCACATAACTCACTCGTAATTAACAAAATACAAAAGTCATTAACATTAAATGATTAACCATTTATTCTCACTTGGAGATTAAATAATAACACTTTTTAGGTATGAGAAACGTTCTGGTATTATTATCACTGGGATTGATGTGCCTTGTTGCACGTGCAGTCCCGGCCGATCCAACCCCTGCACAGCTAACCCAACCTGATGGCACTAAGTTCACCGCTGTACTGCACGGTGACGAGTTCTTCAACTACCTGACGACTGCCGACGGCTATACTATCGTCAAGAACAAGGCGGGTTACTATACTTATGCCCAGCTTGAAGGCAACCACTTGGTTGCGGGTAGTCTCATCGCCCGCGATGAGGCAAACCGTAGCGCTGCCGACCGTGCCGTCCTTGCCTCAATTCCCAAAGGGCTGACAAGCATGGAGATGGCACAGCGTGGCAAGATGATGAAGAGCCAGCGTAACGATTTACTGCGTGGCATTGGCCATGGTGGCCACATGGACTACAGCAAGTTCCGCGGCTTGATCATCCTGATCAACTACACCGACAGGAAGTTTGTTGATTATGTTCCCAGTAACTATACGCCTATTGACTTCTACGAGGCTATGATCAATAGCCACGACTATCAGGGCTACACCCTGCCCTTTGGCACCAAGATTGAAGCGATGGGCAGCGTGAGAGATTACTACTATGACAACTCATTCCAGCAGTTTGACCCGCATTTTGACATCCTGGGTCCGGTGGATGTCCCCTACGCTTGCACCGACGCTCATCAGTTCAGATGCGATTCCATTTTCTTTGCCGCCCTCGAGGCGCTGGATCCCGATGTGGACTTCAGCCAGTATGATACCGATGAGGATGGCACTGCCGACATGGTGTTCTTCATGGTTGCCGGTCACGGCTCGGATGTCACTGCCAATAACCGTGACTACCTGTGGCCCCACATGAAAAACTTTGAGAATTCACCCGTGCTTGACGGCGTGAACTTCAGGCTCTATGCTTGCTCAACCAATATGACAGGAGAAGAGAACGAGTACTACATCAACTACAACAATGTTGCCGGCATCGGCACCATCTGCCACGAGTTCAGCCACTGCCTGGGATTGCCCGACTTCTATGACGCCGACGGTGAGGGCAGCGGTGGTGTCAACAGCAAGCACCCGATGACCTGGTCGGTCATGGCTAGCGGTTTCAGGAGCAACAACGGCCGCAACCCTGCCGGTTACAGCCTGTTTGAGCGCTATGCCCTGGGCTTTGCCCAGCCCACCCTCATCGAGGGAACGGGTACCATTTCGATACCTGCCCTTGAAAAGAGCAACACGGGTTACCGCCTGAACACGGCCAACGAGGGTGAATACTTCATCATCGAGAACCGCCAGCGCGTGAAGTGGGACAAGAACCTGGCTGGCCCCGGCATGCTCATCTGGCGTGTTGATTCAACCAATGTCGATGTTTGGGAGAACAATTTGGTCAACTCCAATCCCACCCACATGTACTATGAGTTGCTGCGTGCAAAATTCAGTGGAATTAGCGACAGCTACAATGACCCGTTCCCCGGTGTTTCCAATGTGACATCGATTACTAACGTCACCATGCCCAGCCTGCGCACGTGGGACGGCAAGATGAGCCACTATGCCTTCACCAACATCGCTGAGGCCGACAGCATCATCACGCTTGACGTGGTTGTTGACAACTCCAAAAGCTCTATCGAGGACTTTGAGAAGATGCCCGTGGGCGCAACGCTCAACGAGCGCGGCGTAGCTGGCGTGTATGCCAACTGGGACTTCTATAACTGCGCTGTAGTGGACACCGCACAGGTGAACAACGGCCATTCAGTTGCTATGAGGAACGGCAGCTACCTCAACACTGCCGAGAACCTGAACAAGATTCCGATGGTGGTACGCTTTACCGTCACCAACCCGACCGACGCTAAGGCAGTATTCTATGTGTACTACTCCAAGAATGGCGGCTCAAGATGGTATGAGGCAGAATATCCCGGTTATGTGGAGGTTCCTGCTGGGTCAACGGCTACTGCAGCTGTTACCACCCTGCCCACCAATGAGCCCATCATGTTGCGCATCAAGCAGACCATGGGCAATTCGACAGACTACTGCTTCCTTGATAACATCGAGATTTGCTACGAGAACACGTGGACTCCCGAATTCATCCCTGGTGATGTGAACGATGACGGTGAGGTAACCATCAAGGACGTGACCACACTCATCGACTACCTGCTGGGCAGTGACGTGACCATTAACGAGCTGGCCGCTGACGTCAAGACTGACAGCGAAATCACGATTGCCGACGTGACAGCCCTGATTGACATGTTGCTGGGCGCTAATTGATTTTGAAGATACTACTAAATTATATTAATGTTTAAATTTTTTATTTCACAATGAAAAAATTCGTATTATTAATTGCACTGTTCGCGTTATGCTCGCAGAACATTGATGCTAAAAGTGTGAGTGTTGACCAGGCTATGGCCATTGCTAAACAGCAGTTGGCTCCATCGACCAAACTCAATGCTTCAAACGCCAAGATGACCTTGAGCTATACAGCTATGAGCTTGAAGGGTCAGAACGACTACTATGTGTTCAACCGTGACGGCGGTCAGGGTTACGTGATCGTTTCCGGTGACGACATGACTGATCCCGTGCTGGCCTACAGCGACCGTGGCTCGTTTAACCTCAACGATGCTCCCGAGGCCTTGAAGATCATGCTTGAGCGCTATCAGCTGAGCTTGGACTTGATGCGTAAGAATCCTCAAGCTACTAAGGCTCCCTCATTGACGATGAATCCCAATGGTGTAGCTCCCATGTTCTTGAACGAATATGGTGAGGGTCCCCACTGGCATCAGTTTGCTCCCTACAACAACTATTTCCCCGTTTACAATGGTGAGCACTGCTATGCAGGTTGTGTGCCCATCGCTGTTGCCCACATCATGAAGGGCTTGCAGTTCCCCGCCTATGGTAATGGTTCAAACACCTTCCACTACATGCTGGGTGACCAAGAGAGAACCGCTACTGCCAACTTCAACCACAGCTACAAGTATCGCAACATGAAGAACGGTTATACCGAGTCTTCTACCAATTGGCAGGATTGTGCACAGATGATTTATGATATCGCTGTCGCCCTCCAAGCCAGGTTCTCGACCAGCAGCACCAATGTAAGCTATGACCAGATCATGAAGGGTATGGTTGCCTACTTCGACTACAACCCCAACATGCAGTTCCTGCAGAAGGCCAATTATGCTGACGCTACCTGGCGTGAGATGGTTTACACCGAGCTCGATGAGGGCCGTCCCGTTCTCTACTTTGGCTACAGGACTGTTCTCAACGATGGTACCGAGAACGCTCACGTTGGTCACGCCTTCGTAATGGACGGTTATGATTCAGAGGGTAGGGTTCGCATCATCTGGGGCTTCCAGCCCGAGGAGTACAACAGCTGGTTCAGCTTCGACCTGCTGTCGCCGCGCATCTACGGTGACACCCCCTATGAGCACGATGAGTACAAGGAAGGCTTCAACGCCGACCAGTATGCTATCATGGGCATCCGTCCCTCTCAAGAGGGTGAGAATGGTGGTGTAGTTGTTACTGGTACCACCTATCTGCAGGAGGTTATGCCCGCCAACGACGTTCGCGGTTCGTTTGAGGTTAAGGCTCTGAGCGGTCCCTGGCAGGGCACCATCCGCTGGGCTCTCGCAACCAAGGGCAACGATGGCAAGTACAGTGTAGCTACTTCAGCTTACACTTCTCAGGTGGATCTGCAGGAGAATGAGACCGCTACTATCGACATCAGCGGTTCTTACTACCTGACCGAGGGCACCCAGTATTATGTTGTTGTTTGGTCACCCTACTTCCCCAACAACTATGACTGGAACTGGTTCTTCAACGATCCCATCCCCTTCACCGTGGGTAACTGGGTAACTCCTCCCGATCCTCAGTTCATCCTGGGTGATGTTAACAAGGATGGTAATGTGACTATCTCCGACATTAGCGCTCTGATTGACTTGCTGCTTGCAGGCAATCCCAGTGTTGATGAGAATCCTGGCGCCGACATGAACCAGGACGGCAATATCACCATCGGTGATGTTACTCTTCTTATCGATTACCTGTTGGAACACCCTAATGCATAACATCTAGCGATGTTTATAAATTGTGCCGGGAGCGATGTCGCTCTCGGCACAATTTTATTTTTAGGTCGCTTGTCAGGGTGGCTTATGCCTTGTGTTGACTAATTGATGGCCGTGGACAATACCTGCTCGCAAAAGGCAGGGTCATCATTGAGGCGCTCCAGAGCTTTCTTGGAAGCAAGCTGGTGAGACTCTTTCTTGCTATAGCCCACGGCTTCGCTGGCATAGATGCCGCCTAGCTTGACTGCAGTCTTGAAGACTGGGCTGTTGTCATCGTCGTTGTGGGTATCGATGAGCTCATACTCAATGGTGATGTGATTCTTTTGGGTCCACTCGATGAGGCGTGACTTGAAGTTCTGCTCGTTCTTTACCAGGTCGTTCAGGTTGAAGTGTTTTTTTATCAGGCGATTGATGATGAACTTGCGGCATCTCTTGTAGCCCTGGTCAAGATAAACGGCGCCCACAAGAGCCTCGAGGGCATTGCCGCAGATGTAACTGTTGTGGGAAGATGTGTGTGTCAGCGCATGGACATGGGTGTCTAGCAGTAATGTGTGGCCGATGCGGTTCAGGCTCTCGCGCTGAACGATTTTGGCACGCATCGAGGTCAGGAAACCCTCATGCCTGTTAGGGAAGGTGGTGTACAGGAAATCGGCAACCACATTGTCGAGGACGGCGTCGCCCAGGAATTCCAGCCGCTCGTTGTTGGCCCACCGCCCGTTGTCAAGCCGCACAGGTTTGGACCGGTGCACCATCGCCAGCTTGTAGGGTTTGATGTCCCGGGGATAGTGACCGGTGATGCGGTGAATAAAAACATAAAGCTCCTTATCCTTGACGAAAAGGAGCTTTATGAATGATATGGCGTTGCTGAGGGGCATCACATTGTCCTCATCCCAGTGATAATGGATTATTTCTGGTATTTCTTGACAATGATGCTCGCATTGTGTCCACCAAATCCAAACGTGTTGGAAAGCGCGATGTTTACTGTTCTTTTTTGAGCCTTGTTGAACGTGAAGTTCATCTTGTAATCGATTTTCTCGTCCTCGTCACCGTCGGCATGGTTGATGGTGGGCGGGATGATATCGTCACGGCAGGCAAGCAGGCAGAATACAGCCTCCATGGCGCCGGTGACACCCAGCATGTGTCCTGTCATCGACTTGGTGCTGCTCACGTTCAAGCGATAAGCATGCTCGCCGAACACGTCCTTCACGGCTTGAGCCTCGCTTAAGTCGCCGACGGGTGTCGAAGTGCCGTGGGCATTGACATAGTCAACGTCCTCGGGTTTGATCCCGGCATCCTCGATGGCGCGCTGCATTACAAGCTTAGCACCCAAACCCTCGGGGTGGCTGGCGGTAATGTGATAGGCATCAGCACTCATTCCGCCGCCAATCACCTCGCCATAGATCTTGGCGCCACGTGCCAGAGCGTGCTCAAGTTCCTCGAACACGAGGCACACACCGCCCTCGCCCATGACAAAGCCGTCGCGCGATGCACTGAAGGGCCTGGATGCGCCTTCAGGATCATCGTTGCGCAGCGAGATGGCTTTCATGGCGTTAAAACCACCCACACCGGCAGGGAACAAGGGAGCCTCGCTACCACCAGTGACAATGGCCTTGGCCTTGCCCAGACGCACATAGTTGAAAGCGTCGATCAAGGCGTTGGTTGAGGTGGCACATGCCGAAACGACACCAAAGTTGGGACCCCTGAAACCGTATTTGATGGAAATCTGACCGGCAGCGATGTCTGCAATCATCGTGGGGATGAAGAAGGGGCTGTACATCGGTCCGCGATCCTCATGCCTGGCATAGTCGCCCGCCTGATCTTCAAAGGTGTGAAGGCCGCCGATGCCTGATGCGAAAATCACGCCCACCTCGTCGCGGTCGATGCCCTCGGCAAGCAGGTTGGCGTCCTCAACGGCTTGCTTGGCGCAGGCCAGCGCATACTGTGTGTACAGGTCATTGCGCTTGAAATCCTTTACCTCGCGGCGGTCGTTGGGGTCATTCACATAGTTCAACGGATCAAAACCCTTGATCTCGCATGCAAACTTGGTCTTGAACAGTGTGGTGTCAAAATAAGTAATAGGTCCTGCACCGCTCACTCCTTTAAGGGCGTTGTCCCAGGTGGTTTCAACGTCCAATCCTAAGGGAGTGATGGCACCAAGACCTGTTACCACAACTCTCTTTAATTCCATGTGGTATAGTGGAAATTAGAAGATATTATTCAGCTGCCTTTGCGTCCTCAATGAACTTGATGGCGTCGCCTACGTTTTGGATGGTCTCAGACTTGTCATCGGGAATCTTGATGTCGAACTGCTTCTCAAATTCCATGATCAGCTCGACGGTGTCAAGGCTATCAGCACCCAGATCCTGGCTGAAAGTAGCCTCGGGGGTTACCTCAGACTCGCTAACACCTAACTTGTCAACGATAATTTGTTTTACTCTTTCTTCAATTTCTGACATAGTCGTTTAATTTAAAATTGTTATGTAAAAATGTTTATTCTCACGTTTTTGAGACTGCAAAGGAAATACTTTTTCTTCAAACAATAAAGAAATTTTTACTTAATTTGCGCTCAGTTGGGGATTTTTAGCCTTTATGTTAGTGTAACACAAGGTTTTTAAAGAAATTTTTAAAGTTTTTACTTCAAACGGCTGTTAAAAAACGTAATAAATTCCGGTTTTGCGCCTTTGTGCCTTTCTCTGGAAATCGCCTTCCCGGCGCAAAAATCACCCATTGGACTGGCCGGCTGCGCCAAGGTTTAATCGGCTTGTAGCTTTTTTATTTCTCTAAATCTTCGGTATTGATGCTGTTGAGGTCGATGGTGAGTCCCTCGTTGGCAAGACGGGTGTTGGGGAAGATGCTGCGGGCCTCGTCGAGCAGCAGGCTCTCATCAAGATAACGCTTGGAGAAGTGCCCGATGATGAGCTGCCGCGCACCGGCTTCACGCGCCACGGTGGCCGCTTCCAGTGCGGTGCTGTGATGGCGCTTGTGGGCCTTCAGGCGCAGGCTGTCGTCGTAGGTGGCCTCGTGGTAGAGCCAGTCCACTCCCTCCACGTTCTTGATGACACGGCGTGAGAATTTGGTGTCGCTGCAATAGGCGTAGCTGATGGCTGCATCGGCCGGGGTAGTGAGTTGCTCATTGGGAATGACGGTGCCGTCAGGACTCACCCAGTCCTGGCCTTGTCGCAGGGAATTCATGGCATAATGGGGAATGCCTAGCCTCTGGACTTCCTCACCGATGATGTGGCGCAGTTTGGGCTTTTCGGCAATCAGGAAGCCAACGGCGGGCACTCGGTGAACAAGTGGGAATGACGTCACGGTGACGGCGTCGTCTTCATAGATGACGCGCTTGTGGGTGTCGATGACATTGAAACGGATTTCGTACGGGCGTTCACGGCAAAAGTAGTCCAGCATCTGTGAAAACAGATCGGCGCCGTCCTTGAAGGTGTGGATCGTGAGCGAACTGTTGCGGTTCAACAGCGCCATTGTTGAGACAAGGCCCGGCAGCCCGAAACAATGATCTCCGTGCAAGTGGCTGATGAAAATGTGATTGAGACGCATCAGCTTGAGTTTCATGCGCCGCACAGCAAGTTGAGCCCCTTCGCCGCAGTCAATCATGAAGAGGTTGTCGCGTATGTTCAGCACTTGGCATGAAGGCGTGTGTCGCGGCGTCATCGTGGCGCTGCCGCATCCCAGTATGTTCAGTTCAAATCGTGTCATGTTATCGGGTACAAAGGTAGTCATATTCTTGGTTTTCCCAAAAAACGACTGAGGGTGTGAAATAAAAAATGTGCGCTTGTTTCCCAACAAATCGCACACTTTAAACCTTAAAAATCTAATCCTATGAAAAAACTTGGTGCAAAGGTATTGCTTTATCGTGGTATGGCACAAACTTTTACCTATAATATTTCTTAAATCCCTACTGAAAATATGTTAAATTGCCCTTTAGGGTTTTCTGTAGGGGTTAAAAGGGCGGTGTTTGCCCCTTTGTTTTACCAAAAACGAGAGGCGGACACCATGTGGCATCCGCCTCTCTCATTATTAAGATGATCTTGTGTCAATTCCCTTGTTTAGTAACCAATCGAGAGCGTAGTGTAGTAGTAGCCCAGGTTGACGTGAGTTGACATTGTAATCCATCCAGTGGTGTTACCGCCATACCAGCTCAGGGATCCGTCGCTGTTAGTGAAGGGAGTTCCGTAGATCCGGCACAGTTTGCGGTAAACTCTGTCATAACGGTAGTGGTTGTTGTGGCTGCTCATGAATACGAACTGTGCGTTGACCAGTCTGTCGTAGCTGTCGAAGCTGAGCATTACATCATCCCAGGAGAGACCCAGCAGAGGCACATTTCTCAGGTAGATAATGTGGTCGGCATAGCCGTCAATCTCATAACCGTTATAGTAGAGATAATCAATCGAAGTGTCAAAGAGCGATCCGAAGGTGATGCCCAAGATGCGGTCGATGATGGGTGCTCCAGCGTAGGGATACCATCCGGCAGGAATCACAGGGCGGATCCAGGTGTGGTAAACGGGGCGGTAGGGACGTGCGGGAGGGGGCAAGGGACGACTCCAACTCCAAGAGTGATTCGTGTGGTTCTTGTGGAAGTCGTTGTGGTAGTGGTGGCCGTTGTAGTCAAAGTGGTTGTTGTTGTCGTAACCGTGATGACCGTTTCCACTGTGTCCACCATTTCCTCCATGTCCATTAGGCTTGCCGTGGCCGTTTCCGTCAGGCTTACCGTCAGGCTTGCCGTGTCCACCGTTTCCACCAGGCCTGTTGTTGCCATGGCCGTGGTTGCCGTTGGGCTTGTCGATGCCACCATTGGGCTTATCCTTGCCACCGTTGCCACCGTTTGGCTTGCCGCCAGGACGGGTGCCATTATTGTTGAGGCTGCTGGTGCTTGAACCTGTCACGCTGCTGTGATCGGTCTTGGTCACCTTGTCCACATTTCCGCTCATGCCACTGTCGCTGCGACGGATGGTGGCGCCTGAGGTGGTGGATTTGATGGAGCCCTTGTCACTGCCTACGCGGTTGGAAGCGCCAGTACTCGGACGGTTGGAAGTGCTGCTCGTTGAGCTGGATCCCGAAGGACGGTTCACCTGAGGCGTCACTGTAGCGCGGCCCGTTGAGCTTGAACTGCTGCTCACCTTGGGTGTAACTGAGCTGCTAGACGAGCTAGAACTTGAGGGACGGTTCACTGTAGCGCGGCCCGTTGAGCTTGAGCCTGAAGGACGGTTCACCTGAGGTGTAGTCGTGCTGCGGCTCACACTGGAGCTGCTGGAAGTGCTACGGTTCACCTGCGGGGTGGCTGAACTGCGGCTCACGCTGGAGCTGCTGGATGTGCTGCGGCTCACCGTCGGTGCCGAGCTTGAGTTGGAACGTGAGACAGCTGCCGTCTGGCTTCTGCTGCTGGTGCTGCCTCCTTGTGAACGACTGCGGCCCTGGGCCGAGGCGTCGGATGCCCCGAAGATCAGGCATCCCATGAGAGCGAAGCTCATCATGATGTTTGTAACAGAAGTTTTCATAATTGTATTGTATTAAATGTTGAACAATGTTTTTTTCTTTGTCTTTTAGACTGCAAACGTTATGCCCAGTTTAAGGTTGTTTCCGTATCAATATGCCTGTAATCGCCCTATTGGGCATATTCAAACGACTAACCACCGAATTTCATAGATGAATTCGGTGGCATTTTTGTGCCGATTATGGCGTATTAATCAGGCTGATGATGTCTCAAGGCTTTATCGCAGCAGCAACTGGGCGTCGCCGTAGGACAGGAACCGGAAATCGTGCGCCATGGCATAATCATACATCCCCCTCCACTGGTCGTTGCCTACAAAGGCGGCCACGAGCAGCAGCAGCGTGGACTGCGGCTGGTGGAAGTTGGTGATCATGCCGTCAACGATGCGGTACTGGAAGCCGGGAGCAATCATCAGCTGGGTGCTGCCCATGTAGGTGTCGGCATGGTGCCGCTCCAGGTAGTCGACAATGTTCTGCAGGGCCTTCTTGGTAGAGATTTCACAAGGCGTGGTGTAGGGCATCCATTGGGTGACAGTGAGTGCCTCCTCGTCGGCGTTGGGGTTCTCTTCGAGCATCTGGCCGATGTAGTACAGGCTCTCGAGGGTGCGCACGCTGGTCGTGCCCACAGCGATGACGGGACCTGGGGCATTGATGATGTCTTGGATGACATCGCGCGGCACGCTGATGAACTCGTAGTGCATCGGGTGGTCGCCGATGTGTTCGCTCTTGACAGGCTGGAAGGTGCCGGCTCCCACGTGCAGCGTGATTTCGCGACGCGCGATGCCGCGGGCGTCACACTCGGCCAGTACCTCGTCGGTGAAGTGGAGACCTGCCGTCGGGGCGGCGACGCTGCCGTCGATGTGGCTGTAGACGGTCTGGTAGTCGGTGGAGTCGCTCTCCTCGGTGCCGCGGTTCAGATAGGGCGGTATGGGAATCTCGCCGATGGCCTCAAGCACGTCGGTAAAGGTGATCTGTCCATCATGGCCATCCCAGTCAAATGCAATCTCCCACGCGTTGCCGCGCTGCTCGCCACGGGTGGCGGCCAGGGTGACCTCGTGCCCATCGATGGTGATGGTCTGGGTCAGGGCGCCTTGCTTCCAGCGCTTGCTGTTGCCCACCAGGCACTGCCACACGCAGTGGCCCGTGGTCTGGAAAATCTGCTCATAGTCACGTGGCATCACAGGCTCAAGGCAGAAGATCTCAATTGTCGAGCCGGTCTCCTTGCGGAACCTGAGGCGGGCATTGATCACACGCGTGTTATTATAGATGAGGGTAGCGTTCTCGGGCAGCAGCGATGGCACTTCCCAAAAGCGGCGTTCCTCAATCTCTCCACCTTTATAATATAATAGCTTGCACTGCTCGCGCTCGGCAAGAGGGTGCTTGGCGATGCGTTCGTCGGGCAAGGGGTAGTCATAGTCGGCGATGCGCAATGCGCGGATGTCGTCAATCAGGGCCATGATAGTGAATTTTAAGAATAGATGATAAATATGATTGTCATTAACAGGGTAAAGATTAGCATGTTGCGTGCTGTCTCACCCAGCAGGGGGTTTAATGCGGCTCCATCGCGTCGTGTGAGTTTATACCATGTGAATGTGTGCATAATCAAGTAGATAACGGGGACGATGAGTGTCCACACGGGCAGACTGCGTCCCATACCCCATCGCACAGCTATCATTACCCACAGGGCGCTCAGCATGCCCATGCCGGCATAGCCGTTGATGAGGTAGGCCAGCGCGGCGGGTTTGCGCCCAAAGATAACTACCGAGGTGCGCTTACCTGCCTCACGGTCATCTTCCACGTCGCGGTAATTGTTGACCAGCAAGACATTAACTCCCATAAGGCCGATGGCGATAGAGAAGAGAATGACCAGCGGATCATAGCGCAATGACATCACATAATAGGTCAGGTTGACCGGTATCAGACCAAAGAAGATGAATACCGTCAGTTCGCCCAGTCCGTGATAGGAAAGGGGATAGGGGCCTGTACTATAGGCCAGAGCTGCCAGGGCGATGACGATGCCCACTGGCAGGAGCCACCAGCCGCCATAGGGGATAAGGCCGCAGCCCACCATGCCGGCAAGCGCCAGCAGACCAATGGTGACGTTTCTCAGAGTGTTGGGCTTGATATCCCCCTCGGTGACACCGCGGCGCGGGCCCACGCGACCAGGCTTGTCGGCACCGTGCAGGTAGTCAAAATACTCGTTGGCGGTGTTAGAGGCGATTTGCGCCAGCAGGGCAAACAGCAGGCACAGAACAGCAGGCACCCAATGGAAATAATGATTCCACTTAGCAAGGCCGATGGCGATGATGACACCGCTCATCGACACGGGTAACGTCCTGAGCCTGAAGCATTCCAACCATATTTTGATTTGTCGTTTCATATACATATCTTATATTGAGCCCACAAAATTACAAAAAAAGTGAAACCTGAGTGTAGTTTTTCTATGGCTGCCTGCGTCTAAGGAACAAAAAACAATAATCATTATTAAATGATACATTATGGCACTGAATAATGAAACTAATGCTGGGATGAATCAGGATCGCCAAGAGACTTCGTGAACTGCACCCCAAAAGTTTTGTGTCTAACTTTTGGGGTGCAGTTCAGTATCAGTGAATTATCTAGAATGTTTGTTTGACTCATAAAAATGCTTGGAGGTCCATGCTGCATGGGCCTCTTTTTTTAAACAATTTGAGTAAATCAATGAAAATGTATATCTTTGTAAGCGAAAAACTTGAAAATCGGATATATAGAACGTCTAAAAAATAGTATTATGGAACAGAATCAAAATCCACAACCCCCTGTGTTTAATCAGCCACAGGCTCCTGAACCCTCACCACAGTACCAGCCTTATGTGACCGCCCGCCCCACCATGGGCTTTGTCGAGGCGGTGAAGACATGTCTCAAAAAATACTTTGACTTCAAGGGCCGTGCCCGCCGCAGCGAGTTCTGGTGGTTTGTGCTGTTTTTTTTGCTTGTCTATTTCGTGGGCTCGATCGTGATGGCCTTTATTGCCGAAATGCTGGCCGAAGCATTTGGCATGGATGTGGCAAAACTGGCTATTGTGCTCGTGTCGCTGCTTGCCTTGGCTTTCTTCTTCCCCTCTGTCGCTGTCCTGACGCGCCGTCTGCATGACACTGGCCGTGGCGGGTGGTGGGTGGCCCTCGCTGTCTTGGCTTCAGTCACCTATGGCGTCTGTTATTATTCCATCATGTGGCCGGTTCTTAGCCAGATGGGAACGAATCCTTATGACCTGATGAAGTCGATGACCGATGCCGTGATGGAGTCGCCGGTGCTGGCAACAGTCATGACCGGAGCAGGCATGCTCAGCATGCTTTTGTCCCTTGTTTTGCTCATCTTCACATTGCTCGATAGCAAGTGGGAGACGAACAAGTACGGTCCCTCGCCCAAATATAGCTAAAACAGCTGGCGCTATAGCTGGGCGTCGCTGCATGGCGGTCAGGTAAACAATGCATGGTGTATAGGATAGCCCCAATAGGCTACTATACACCATGCATTGTGAATTGCCGTTAGTAACAGGAAATGCTAGATTGAGAGGCGACGCAGTGTCTCCAGCAGGTCGCGGTCAATAGGCTTGTCCTTGCGGATGGCCTTGCTGAAGGGTACATAAACGATTTTCTCGTCGTCGTCACCAATCATGATGTTGCGTTGACCTTCCATCAGCGCATCGATGGCTGCTGCGCCCATGCGTGATGCCAGGATGCGGTCTTGGGCAGTGGGCGAGCCGCCGCGTTGCAGATGGCCCAGGATGGTCACTCTCACGTCATATTGAGGGTATTCCTTGCGCACCCTCTCGGCCAAGCCCATGGCGCCACCGGTCACGGGACTCTCGGCAACCAGTACAATCGATGAATTTTTGCTCTTGCGGAATCCGCTCTCGATGAGTTCCTTCAACTGATCGACTTCGGTAGAAATCTCAGGAATGATAGCTGCCTCGGCGCCGCTGGCCAAAGCTCCGTTCAGTGCCAGAAAGCCGGCTTCGCGCCCCATCACCTCAATGAAGAACAGGCGTTCATGGCTGCTGGCCGTGTCACGGATGCGGTCCACGCACCACATGATTGTGTTCAGTGCCGTGTCATAACCGATGGTGTGGTCGGTACCGGACAAGTCGTTGTCGATCGTACCGGGCAAACCAACGATGGGGAAGTCAAATTCAGAGGCAAACTGGCGTGCTCCGCTCAGCGAGCCGTCACCGCCGATGACAACCAGCGCATCGATGCCATGCTTCTTGATGTTCTCATAGGCCTGCTGGCGACCTTCCACCGTCTTGAACTCCTTGCATCGTGCCGTCTTGAGGATAGTGCCGCCGTGATGGATGATGTTAGACACGTTTTGAGTCTTGAAATCCACGATTTCATTTTCAACCAGTCCCTTGTAGCCGCGGTAGATACCCTTCACCTTAAAACCGTTGAAAATAGCTGAGCGTGTCACCGCACGAATCGCAGCGTTCATGCCTGGGGCATCTCCACCCGATGTCAACAAACCGATAGTTTTAATCTTGGTCATATTATAATTGTTCTTTATTTGATGGTTTTTACTTCAAGACTGCAAATGTAATTCTTTTTTTGAAAAAACAAATCTCCGGTAACATATAAAATGATCTTGGCTGGGGAATAGTGCTCTATAGTGCAATGATTGAAAAAACGGCATCTGCTCTCGCAGGCGCCGTTAATTCTCATGTTTATTTGCTTGCTTTTAATAAAGGGATCTAGATTTCAAGGTTGGGCTTAAATAATCATTTAATCAACATTAACTACCATCAATAGATGTAATTCTTTTATTATGAATATCAATCAGCTAAAAAACGATCGATAAATTTATTCTAAATTGGAGAATGCTATTTGCACTTATTTTGTTTTTTGCGATACAAAATTACAGCCGTTCGCCTGTTCGGTATTATGAAAAACGCGGGTTTTATCTATGAAATTTGAGGATTTTTGGGGCAAATATTTGTCAAAAAATGACCAAATATTTATTTAATTAAATGATTTTCAGTAAGATGTATTGACAAATCATTTAGGATGGCGTTAGGAGAGAAAAGTTGACTTTTTTTAGAAAACAATCAGTCCTGTGATTCCAGCGAGGATAATGACGAGGATGGGGTGTATGCGGGTGAAATAAACAATACAGAACGATGCGATGCAAATTGCGATGGTGATGAGGCGCTCGCTCATTAAGTAGCCAAAGTTCTCACTGTTCATCAGCAGCAAGGCTGCCGAGGCGATGAGACCGACCACCACGGGACGCAGTCCCATGAATGCGCCCTTGATGAAGGGGCTTTGCTTGTGCCGCTGGATGTAGTGGCTGGCAATCAGTGTGAGGATGAAGGGTGGCAGCACCACAGTGAGCGTTGTCACCAGTGAACCTAATATGCTGCCGGTTACCACATAGCCGATGTAGGTGGCACTGTTGATGCCGATGGGGCCAGGTGTCATCTGTGAGATGGCGACGATGTCGGTAAACATCTGGCTCGTGATCCATCCCGAGTCCACGACCTCGCGTTGGATCAGTGACAGCATGGCATAGCCGCCGCCGAATCCGAACAGGCCGATTTTCAAGTAGGCCCAGATGAGTTTCAGATAATTCTCAAGCATCATGAGCCTCCTTTCCCTTATTGCCGCTCAGCAACGAGTGCATATAATAAGTGTAACCGCCGATGGCTCCCATCACGATATAGACAATGGGGTTGGAGATGTAAGGTATCTTGCTGTAGATGAGCAACGCCACCGCTACGGGGATGATAATTGTTTTCCAGTTGATGCCTGCAGCCTTGGCTGTGGTGAGGACGGGGGCAATGATGAGCGCGACCACTGCGGGACGAATGCCCTTGAAGATGCGGCTGATGATGGCATTGTTCTTGATGGTATCAGGAGTAAGGAAGATGGCAATGGCCAGAATCATCAGGAAAGATGGCAGAATCGTACCCAGTGCAGCGCAGATGCTGCCTTTCAGCCCCTTGAGGCGGTCGCCGACGACAACACTGATGTTCACGGCAAGAATTCCCGGCATGGACTGCGCCACTGCCAGCAGGTCGAGGAACTCATCGAGTTCTATCCACTTGTGCTTCTCGACAATCTCGCGTTGGATGATGCTGATCATCGCCCATCCGCCGCCAAAGGTGAATGCGCCGATTTTGCTGAAGGTCAGGAACAATTGCAGGTACAGGTTGTTCATGGCAGGGGAGGGTTGAAATAATCTCACTTGTTGCGTTCCAGCAGTCGTTGGGCGTGGATGGAGCCATAGTTGCCGGGGTTCAGGCGGGTGCGCATCAATGTCAGGCTGTCAATATAGGCAATGCGGCCTGGAGAGATGTCATAGCTGATGTAGCCGTACACACGTCTCACTTTCAGTGTTGAGTCGCTCTGGAGGTCGACGGTCACCCAGCCCTCAATGCCGGTGGCGCGTGTTATTTGGGCGGTAGAGCCATTGGTATAATCCACATTCAGGCACACCTTGAACTTGTTGCCGCCTTGATAGAGTTTGTAGGCCAGCTGGTAGCGGTCTCCAGGTTGGTATTGGGGCTCGTTTGGAAGATTAAAGGTGATAAATCCCTGTTTAGAACCTTGAGCGAGCATGTAACGTCGTGTACCTTGCCACAGGTCGGTCGTGTCGCCCGTGGCGTCGCCCCCTTGCCTGCCCAAATTTCTCAGGCCTTTGGGTGTATGCGACCTGGGTGTCGCATCGCGGCTGGGCATTCCAGGTGCATTATCATCCATGTCATCCTTTGAAAGCTTTCTGTTATCAAGCTTATCATACCGATTCTTGAGTTTTCCCACTGCTTTGTCATAGGCCTTGACATAGTCTTCCATGTTGTGGGTATACCACACCAGCGACGAGTCATAATCCTGCGGAGTGATGCCGTGTTTCTTGAAAATGGACTGTTTGACAACCAGTTTGCTGGAATCGTTCGGGAAATCGGCGCTGTGACTATCGATATAGGCCTCGGCAAGTTGCAGGTCTACAATCAGGTCGGCCATCTCGTTCTGGCTCATGACTCCGTTTGGCGTCTTTCCGCATGACAACAGCAGGAAGAACAGCAGTATCGGCAATATGTGAGTGGAGCGGAGGCGCATGAGATTATTCCGGATTCTCTGAGTCCTGTGAATTCTCTTGGTTATTAATGGAACCCTCTTCAGGGGCCGGATCCTCCTCCTCTTCTTTCTTACTGGTAACAGTGGCAAGATAGCGGGGATAGCAAAGGATGAGCGCAATGACGCTTACGCTCAGCGAGGCATCGGCAATGTTGAAAATCGGCTGGAAGAAGATGAAGTGGCTGCCTCCAATCCAGGGCATCCACAGGGGCCAATCCCATTCACACAGCGGGAAATACAGCATGTCCACAACCTTGCCGTTGAACAGCGTGGCATAGCCACCCTCGGGCGGGAACAGCTGGGCTACTTGGGATGGTATGGGATTGTTGAAAATCAAGCCATAGGCAATGCAGTCGATGACGTTGCCCAGTGCGCCTGCCGTGAATAATGCAATGCAGATGATATAGCCCTTGGGAACATCGGCCCGGTTGCGCATGCGCCACAGGTAATAGATGACTGCGACCGAAGCGATGATGCGGAACATGGTGAGCAGCAGTTTGCTGCCCAACTCCATGCCGAAAGCCATCCCGTTATTCTCGATGAACAGCAGCTTGAACCATGAGGTGATCTCATATTCCTCACCAAAGTAGAAATGGGTCTTGACCCAAACCTTCAGAGCTTGGTCGATGATGATGACCAGCGCTATGATGAGCGCTGCCAGTTTACCGTTAGATATTTTCATCTGTTGAAGACTGCGGCGTCAAGAGTTCTTCTTGTTTTTGGCTTCGATTTCCTTGCCCTCGATCGACAGGGTGGCATGTGGCACAGCCAGCAGGCGCTCCTTTGGGATGAGCTTGCCGGTAATGCGGCACACGCCATAGGTCTTATTCTCGATGCGCACGAGAGCAGCCTGCAACTTGCGGATGAAGTCCAACTGGCGTTGGGCTTGCTGGCTGGAAACTTCCTTCTGCAAGGTCGAAGCACCCTCCTCCATCATCTTGAAGGTGGGATTTGACTCATCAATCATGATGGTGTCGGTCAGACGCTTGTAGTTTTCTTGCGCTTGCTCAATCTTGGCCAGAATGAGTTCTTTGAACTCTTGAAGTTCTTGGTCGCTGTATCTGGTCTTCTCTTGTTTTGTAGCCATAATATTTTTTAGTTTCTAGTCCCTAGTCCCTAGTCCTGAGTCCTGAGTTTCTAGTTGTTAGTTTTTTGCTGTTAGATGCTGATTGCTTTAGACCTTTTCAACGTTCACGGGCAAGGTCCAGCCGTCCATGTCGAGCTCGATGGCGGTGGTGGAATCGACGGGAGCCACGGTGATGCTGTTGGCAAGTACCTGATGTGCGATGTATTCGCCGTAGGCATGAACAGCCTCGTCGGTGCGCTCGTCGGGAGCAATGATGACGGTGATACGGTCTGTGATGTCAAAGTCCTTGCTCTTGCGCACGTTCTGGATGCGGTTCACCAGTTCACGGGCGATACCTTCAAGTCGCAGTTCGTCGGTCACGGTGATGTCGAGTGCCACGGTCAGGTTACCCTCGTTGGCCACGAGCCAGCCAGGGATATCCTCACTGATGATTTCCACATCGGCGAGGTCGACAACCGCCTGTTGACCGTCGAGGTCAATGGTAAACGTGCCTTCTTTCTCAAATTGGGAGATTTCGGCCTGTGACATGGCGGTGATGCGGGCAGCAAGTGCTTTCATCACCTTGCCATACTTCGGGCCCAGTTTCTTGAAGTCGGGCTTCACGCGCTTGACAAGGATGCCGGCGTCATTGCCCACGAGCTTGATTTCCTTAACGTTGACCTCGTTGCGAATCAGGTCGGCCACAGCTTCGATGTTAGTGCGCTGGCTCTCGTCGAGCACAGGAACCATGATGGCCTGCAGGGGCTGACGTACCTTGAGGTTCTGCTTGCGACGCAGCGACAGCACCATCGACGTGATATCTTGGGCGGCCTGCATGCGTTGCTCAAGCTGCTTGTCAATAACAGTCTCGTCGCACTTGGGGAAGCTGGCAAGGTGTACCGAGGTTTCACTATGGGTGAGATCGCGGTACAGGCGGTCGCTGTAGAACGGTGCTACAGGAGCCATGAGCAGGGCCACGGTGGTCAGACACTGATACAGCGTCTGATAGGCAGCCAACTTGTCCTGCGTCATTTCGCCACCCCAGAAGCGCTTGCGGTTCAGACGAACATACCAGTTGCTCAGGTGGTCGCTGACAAAGGTGCTGATGGCGCGTGCAGCCTTGGTGGGCTCATAATCCTCCAGGTCGGCCTGCACATCGTTGATGAGCGAGTTCAGCAGCGAGATGATCCAGCGGTCAATCTCGGGACGCTCGGCAAGAGGTACCTGTGCGGCTTCGGGGTCGAAACCGTCCACGTTGGCATACAGGGCGAAGAATGAATAGGTGTTGTACAACGTGCCGAAGAATTTGCGCGACACCTCGATAACACCCTCGTGGTCAAACTTGAGGTTGTCCCAAGGTGACGAGTTGCTGATCATGTACCAGCGCAACGGGTCGCTGCCGTATTTTTCAATGGCCATGAACGGGTCAACGGCGTTGCCCAGTCGCTTACTCATCTTGACACCAAACTTGTCGAGTACCAAACCATTGGAAATAACGTTCTTGTAGGCCACACTGTCAAACACCATGGTGCCGATGGCATGCAAGGTAAAGAACCAACCGCGCGTCTGGTCCACACCCTCGGCGATGAAGTCGGCGGGGAAGAAGCCGTTCTTATCCACAGCATCCTTGTTCTCGAACGGGTAGTGCAGCTGGGCATAGGGCATGGCGCCGCTGTCAAACCACACGTCGATGAGGTCCAGCTCGCGCTTCATGGGCTTACCGCTGTCACTCACCAGGATGATGTCGTCAACATAGGGGCGGTGGATATCGATCTTGTCGTAGTTCTCATCGCTGTAGTCGCCGGGAACGAAGCCCTTGTCCTTATAGGGGTTAGAAGTCATCACGCCGGCAGCGACAGCCTTCTCAATTTCGTTATAGAGTTCCTCGATGCTGCCGATGCACTTCTCCTCACCGTCCTCGTCGCGCCAGATGGGCAGCGGAGTGCCCCAGTAGCGGCTGCGGCTCAGGTTCCAGTCGTTGAGGTTCTCCAACCACTTGCCAAAGCGGCCGGTGCCAGTGTGCTCGGGCTTCCAGTTGATGGTGTGGTTGAGTTCAATCATGCGGTCGCGGCAAGCCGTGTCGCGGATAAACCAGCTGTCGAGCGGGTAGTAGAGCACGGGCTTGTCGGTGCGCCAGCAGTGGGGATAGTTGTGGGTGTGCTTCTCCATCTTGAAGGCGGTGCCTTCCTGTTTCATGCGGATGCAGATGTAGATGTTGAGGTCCTCGGCTTTATTGGCGGCGTCCTCGTCAAACTTTCCGCCCACGGTGTATTGCGGGTCGTAGGCGTTCTTCACCCAACGGCCGGCATATTCCTTGTAGAGGTCCACGTTGACGAAGTTCTTGACGAATTCCTCGTCAAGGTCCTCGATGAGGTAGTATTTACCGGTGAGGTCCACCATGGGGCGGGTCTCCAGCTTCTTGTTGATCATGTACAGGGCAGGGATGCCGGCGGCCTTGGCCACGCGGGCATCGTCGGCGCCAAAGGTAGGAGCGATGTGTACGATACCGGTACCGTCTTCGGTGGTCACATAGTCACCGGGGATAACACGGAAGCCGTTGTCGTTGCCCACAACCTGGCCGTCAATCTTGTCAACGGGCTTTACCCAGGGGAACAGCTGCGCATAGCGCATTTCGAGCAGGTCCTGGCCCTTGAACGTGGCGATAACCTTCCAGGGTACCACCTTGGCACCAGCGGTGAATTCCAGCGGCTGGTCCTTGCCGTCGGCCTTGAAGTAAGCTTCGACACGGGCCTCGGCCAACAGGTAGATAGCGGGCTTGCCGTTATAGGGGTTGAAACTCTCGACAGCAACATAGTCAATCTTGTTGCCCACACACAGGGCGGTGTTGCTCGGCAGAGTCCACGGGGTGGTGGTCCATGCCAACACGTAAGCCTCGTTGAAGCCCTGGTCGGCAACCTCGTGGATCTTCTTGATAACGGGGTGCTCGTCTCCGCTGAGCACGGTGAACTGGGCGGTCACAGTCTGGTCCTTCACGTCACGGTAGCAGCCCGGCAGGTTCAGCTCATGGCTGCTCAGTCCGGTGCCGGCAGCGGGCGAGTAGGGCTGGATGGTGTAGCCCTTGTAAAGCAGGCCCTTGTTGTAGAGCTGCTTCAGCAGCCACCACAGGCTCTCGATATAGCTGTTCTTGTAAGTGATATACGGGTCCTTCATATCGACCCAGTAACCCATGCGGTGTGTCAGGTCTTCCCACTCGCGGGTGTATTTCATCACCTCCTTGCGGCAGGTGGCATTATACTCATCGACCGAGATTTTCTTGCCGATATCCTCCTTGGTGATGCCGAGGGCTTTCTCGACGCCCAGCTCCACGGGCAGACCGTGGGTGTCCCAACCGGCCTTGCGGGGTACCCGGTAGCCCTGCATCGTCTTGTAGCGGCAGAAGATGTCCTTGATAGTCCTGGCCATCACATGGTGAATGCCCGGCATGCCGTTGGCGCTGGGAGGACCCTCATAGAAGACATAAGTCGGAGCGCCATCACGCTCGCTGATGCTGTGTCCAAAAACATCTTCCTTGTCCCACAACTGCAGGACTTCCTTGTTGATATCTGACAGGTTAAAACCGTTGTACTCGTTGAATTTTTTCATTTTAATAATGTGATTGTCCAAATATGGCCGCAAAGGTAATCAAATAAATTGGATTGGAAAAGATTGTTAATAAAATGGTGGTTGGATTGTTCATTTTTTGACCCGAAATGAACGCCCCAACCACCTGATGATGAGGTGTGTGATTGCTTAATTGTTGGACTCTTTCTTGGCTTTTTTATTTTTTGTTTTCTTCCCTTTCTTCTCGTTTTTAGGCAGTTGTCCCGTCTTTAAGAGGTACTCGTATTGGGCCTTTGCCATCTGCTCGCGGAATTCGGGGCTGCCGTGCAGGGCACCGTATGCGATGCTGGCTGCTACACGGCTGGCATCCACATCGCTCTGCCAGTGTGCGCCCACGATGACGCGGCTCTCGCCATACATCCAACCCCGGGCAAAAATGGTGTCGGCTGCAGCGGGATTCACTTCAGCCAGTAGCAAGGCAGCGGTCCACCCTCGCATGGTGTGGCCCGAGGGGTAGGAGCCTTCACCGGTCAGTTCGGCCTCCTCGTCGGTGAGCATCTTGTCCTGGAAGCGCTCAAAGGGGCGCTGTCGGTGATAGTAGGCTTTGGGTGCGACACGCATAGCGTCGGTAGTGGTCAGGCTTGTTATCATCAGTTTCCAGATTTCTGGCGTGCTCTCGGGACTTATGTGCAGGCCAAATGGCACGTCAAACTCAGCCAGCAAGGCCTCGTAGGACCACACGGCGTCACGCTTAGCAATTACGGCACGCTCGGGGTCAAGTCGCTGCTGTTTGCCCCAAGAGAAACGCATCATGTCGTATGCAAACTCGGGGCTGTCGAATGCGGGAGGTGCCGGCAGGCACTTGATGAGGTCGGGCAGCTGGTCAACAGACAAATAGGGCTGCACCTGATCTTGTGCATTCATTGTAATAGATGCCATGATGGCAACCACAGCAATCACAAAATTCTTCTTCATTGTCATGATTTTATAAAGCAGTGAATAATATTGGCCACAAAGGTACTTCAAAAAGGCTTTTCAGATATCATTTGAAACCCGGTTTTTGGCATTGTAATCAGTTGGTTTTTTGCAGGTGTTCACGTTATTTAGTGAGGTTTTAAGGTTTTTTTTGATGTAATGGTATTACCTTTGCCGACAAGAAACAAACGATCATGACTATGCTGTTGAATAAGTTATTATTGCAGATTCCGGTGGCGGCGCCCGATACGGTTGCTGCCAACAAGATCAAGGAGGCAACCAATGTGGTGACGTCGCAGGTGGACTCGCTGGCTAATAAACTGCATCCTGACTCGATTGCTGCGATGACTCCCGGTAAGATTGTGGACAAATTCAAGTATCTGGACTTGGGCAGCTTGGTGACTTCGCTGTCGAGCCAACTGATTTCGCTGGGCCTGCGCATCCTTGCCGCCATCCTGATCTTCTACTTGGGCAAGTTCATCATCAACAAGATTTATAGTGTGGCACGTGCCGTCATGATTCGCAAGGATTTTGACCGCTCGCTGGTGTCGTTCCTGTTGTCGTTCATCCGCATCACGCTGCTGTTCCTGCTCATCATCACCGTCATCGGTGTGCTGGGCATCGAGACGAGTTCGTTCATTGCAATCTTTGCCAGTGCCGGTGTGGCCATCGGTATGGCGTTGAGCGGCACGTTGCAGAATTTTGCCGGTGGTGTGCTCATCCTGCTGTTGAAACCTTACAAAGTGGGCGATTACATCGAGTTTGGGGAGTTGAAAGGCACGGTGCGAGAGATTCAGATTTTTAATACTGTCATCAACACCTATAACAACGATCGTATCGTCATCCCCAACGGTGGACTGGCTACCAGTTCGTTGAAGAACTTCAGCGCCGAGCCCTACCACCGTGTGGAATGGCGTGTGGGCATCAGCTATGGCGACAACGTGGATGACGCCCGCAAAGTTGCCCTCGGCATTCTTGCTGCCGACAGCCGCATTGTCCACACCGATGACGACGTCAAGGAAACGGAGCAGCCTGTTGAGGAAACACATGAAGAAGATGAGAAAATAGAGCCCTGGTGGAAACGCCTGTTCCACTGGCACCGCCGCCGCGCCGAGGAACTGCGAGAGAATCATGAAGCACGCTTGGCTGCTTTGTTGCCCAAACCCAATTACTCGCCGAGCGTGAACGTCGAGAGCTTGGACGACAGCCAGGTGACACTGATTGTGAGGGCTTGGACCGAGATTCCCAACTATTGGGCTGTGCTCTATGACGTGAACGAGCAGATTTACAAGCAGTTCCCGCAGCATGGCATCCACTTCCCCTTCCCGCAGATGGATGTCCATGTGAACAGTTAATCAGTTATGAGTTCCACCCTGCGGGGCTAATGCTAATTTCGCGAATAAAACGAATTCGATAAATTAAAAATTGCGATGCTATTATATCCTAAAGAATCATACGATATAACGGGGTGCTTTATGAATGTTTATAATGGACTGGGCTCTGGTTTTTTGGAGGCTGTTTATCAAGAGGCTTTAGAATTGGAGTTTAAAGCTGCAGGCATTCCATATAAACGTGAGGTCCCCTTACGCATCCGCTATAATGGGGTTACTCTTAATAAAGAGTATATTGCCGATTTTGTATGTTATGACAAAATCATTGTGGAATTGAAAGCCGTTTCTCAAATTGCCAAGATACACAAGGTCCAAGTAAAGAATTATCTTAAAGCCACAGGATTTCAACTTGGTTTGATTGCAAACTTCGGGAATATAAGTCTAGAAACGGCTCGTGTGTGCAATTCCAATGATTTGTTATGTAGATAATTATGATTTTGAATTGGGAATGATATAGAATGTGATCTTGATAGTTCCTTTGTGGCCAATTTCAAGAATATTCGCATTTAATTTAGATATATTCGTGAAATTCGCATTAGCCCCGCAGGGTTTGGACTGGCAGCTATATCATTGCCTATGGATAATTAACGATATTAGCTTTTGATCTATAGAATGCTAGAGAAGTATATGATGGTGAGGTTATTGGGGGTTGTGGCTGTACTGATGGTATGGCAGCAGGCTGGGGCACAGGTGGTTAACTCCATTGGTGAGGAGAACATGAAGGTGGAGCGCGGGCTGAAGCCGCAAGAGAAGAAGGCCGAGGACCCGTTCCTCCCGACCATTGATGCCGAGACGCCTTTTTTCCAGTATCTTGATTCAGCACAGACCTATATCTACAGCCACGACTGGGCTGTAGCCGAGCAATGGCTGCTCCAGGCTTTCAAGGCAGATCCCGATAACCCCTCTAACTCGATGGTGCTGAGCAATATCGCCACGCTGCAACGTTACCAGGGAAAACTCTCCGAAGCTGTGAAGAATTATTCGCTTGCTCTGGACATGACGCCCCATGCTGTCACGTTGCTGCTGAACCGTGCGGCCCTGTATGTCGAGATGGACAGCGTGCAGCGTGCCATTGACGACTATGAGCGCGTGTGTGAACTTGACATGTATGACACCGAGTCACGCTACTCGCTGGGCGTGCTGGCGATGGAAAACGGCGACACCAAGCGTGCCGAAGACCTTTTTAATGAGATACGTCGCATCAACCCCAATTCGGGCCTATATCATGAGGGTATGGGCTTGTTGCACAAGCGCAACGGCAACTTTGGCCGTGCGGCCGAACTGTTTACCCAGGTTATCAAAGTCCAGCCTAGTGTCCAACTGCTGGGCCACCGTGCTGACTGCTACCTGGCGATGAAGCGCCTCAACGATGCCGCCGACGATATCCGCGCCGCCCTCGAGATGGCTCCCGAGAATCCCTACCTGTACCTGCTGCGCGCTAAACTGAACAAGCTCCGCTTCCAGCGTGACGACATGAACCGCGACATCGACACCGCCGTCTCCCTGGGTCTGAGCCGCGACTACATCAACCAATCCCTCAACGAATAACCCTCAGACAACAGGAACAACATTATAGACAACAGGAACAACAATGAAAAGTTGTGATTGTTGTTTGTGTGTTGTGATTGTTGTTTGAGAAATCTTTGTACCTTTGCAGGCACGATGAGAAAGAAGAAAAAAGACATTCCGGTAATTGAGAATTTTGAGATAACGGGCGTGGCAGCCGAGGGTAAGAGCCTGGGCCGCTGGAACGATCTGGTGGTGTTTGTGCCCTTTGGTGCCCCTGGTGATGTGATTGACTTGAAGATTGACCGCAAGAAGCACAGTTTTGCCGAGGGTCATATCGATCGACTGGTGAAGCCCAGTGAGCTGCGCGTGGAACCGATGTGCGAGCACTTCGGGTTGTGCGGCGGCTGCAAGTGGCAACATCTGCCCTATGAGTACCAGTTGCAATGCAAGCAACAGCAGGTGGTGGATGCCATGGAGCGCATCGCCAAGGTGCCGATTCCCGCCATCAACCCCATCCTGGGCTCGGCAGCGACGACGCATTACCGTAATAAGCTGGAATTCACTTTCTCGAACAAATGTTGGCTCACGCGCGAACAACTTGACAGCGGGGCAGAGTTTCCCGACCGCAACGCCGCGGGCTTCCACATTCCCGGCGCCTTTGACAAGGTGCTTGATATCAAACGTTGCTGGCTACAGGACGACATCAGCAACGAGATGCGCCTATTCATCCGCAACCTGTGTGTCGAGAAGGGTTACAGCTTCTACGACATCCGCGGGCAGCAGGGTTTCATCCGCATGACGATGACGCGCACCGCCAGCACCGGTGAGGTAATGGAGGTCATTGTCTTCGGTGAGGATAACCAAGCCGCGATTGAGGACGTGATGAGCGCTGTGCGCGACCGTTTCCCGCAGATTACCTCGCTGCTCTATGTCGTCAATCTCAAAGTCAACGACTCATTGGCCGACCAGGAGTTTGTCACCTATAGCGGCCGTGACTACATCGAGGAGGAGATGGAAGGGCTGAAGTTCCGTGTGGGGCCCAAGTCCTTCTATCAGACCAATTCCCGCCAAGCCTATGAACTCTACAAGGTGGCACGCCGCATGGCC
>JAEEGG010000645.1_pt1 | contig 105602 bp, 75 predicted proteins | sample 9134161 | NCBI WGS metagenome assembly JAEEGG01 (sample SAMN16246543, study PRJNA631951) | gut metagenome | biome: gut microbiome; feature: rumen; material: CR-attached | host: Bos | place: Iran: Karaj | collected 2018-10
TATGATACCAGAGATACACATTATTATATAATAAGGTAAGGGCAGCATCCTTCATATACGGGCTTAATGTGATCTCGATATACTGTCGGATGGCTGACAGCATGGCTTTGTCCATATCTTCTTTCTCCGTCTGGTGCTGTTTGCGGATAGTTTCATACATTGCAATCTGTTCGTCGGTTAGCCTATGGCCTTGCAGTCTTGATTGGAGGCGTTTCTTGCTTTGCTTCCGTAGTAACTTGACCAGACCATATCCTGCCGTTGCAAGGACTGTCGGTATAAAAAGACCGTATAGAAGTAACTTGAAGAGATGGGGATGATATCCTAATGACGCATATCCTGTCGATGGCGAAAGGAGGATGGCCAATGGTATGAAGATAAGCAGCATGGCAGCGGATGCCGCGCAGAACATAGTAAATAGAATCTCCCTGAACTTTATTGCCATAATCGTATTGTTTTCTATGATTTGGACTACAAAGTTAGGGAGATTATTCTGAATAACTCTGAATATCTGAGACAAAATAGAGGTTGCTTAACGTTATTTAAACCGCTGAATTAAAGCTGTTTACACCACATGAAAACGTCTTTTTTTTGTCTCCTTTTCAGTTGTTTATCACTTGTTTTCGTGGACGGCCTTTTTTTCGTTTTTCTCCATCTATGGGTATCACTTGCGGTTTTAACAATCCTAAACAAATTCTGTTGGCCGCTTCACGACGTTTGGGGTCAGCATGCCTGGTATAGATCTCTGTTGTGCCAATTGTCTTATGTGCAAGTAGCTTCTGAACGGTAAATGCGTCTGTTCCCAACTCTATCTGCAATGAAGCATAGGTGTGCCGGAAACAGTGGAAAGTGATATGCTTCTTGATGCCAGCCGATGCAATCCAATCTTTCATTGGGCCACTGGTCATTTCTTTTTTTAATCCTTTGAAAATAAGACCGTCTTTCCTTTTTCCCAAAAGCATGTAGGCTTCATCACTGATTGGTACGAGGTTGTCTGCCTTAGTTTTAACAGAAATAAAGTCCAGATAGTGACCGCCATCAGCGTACTCCTGCACATTGTTCCATCTCAGAGCCATGATATCACTACGTCGGAGTCCTGTCAGACAAGAGAAAATGGCAGCTCTTTTCAGCACTTCGATTTCACAGGGTGTATTATAGAGCAACTTTATCTCCGCTATCGTCAGACTTTCCCTACGTGTGGGTACGGTATTTATACGGTCGAGGTAGTCGTTCACATTCTCGCGGAGCAGTTTGTCTCTATAGGCAACATTCAGAAATCCACGGAAAGTTGACCAGTAACCGGCAACGGAATTTCTGGCTAAAGGTTGACGATTTTTCAATCCCTTGGCCTTCAAAAGGTAATCATGGAATTTCTTACATAGCTCGACATCTACATCAATGAAACGACATTTGCCATGTACAAATTTCTCAAAATGGGCATATACAAATTTCCATTTCTGATTTTTTGTTTCCATAACTTGCCGATAATAGGCGAGAAAATCTCCTTTTAGCTTTCTTTCGTCGAGAAGTCCAAATTTCTCATTGACAATTTCCTCGTATCGCCTACAGCGGAAAGCTTCAGCTTTTCTTTTCATTTCTTTATTATACAGGACTTCTTCTTTTGTTTGGGGATTCGAATATATATAAATCCCGATAAACTCATGGCGTATTATCTTTAAGGTAATACTGTCACGAAATCCAGGATAATAATCCAGATAGTAGGAAAGCATTCCGCTCCTTAATTTTTTCGTTCTTAACGATATTGTCTTACAAGTCTGCATTGTTCTAATTATTTTAAATTGGTTGCAAAATTATCTTATGATTATGTGCTGACATTCATCATCAGCAAATAATTTGGAAATCATTTGAAAATCATTTCAGAATGACAAATCATGGTCATTCATAACTCAATCCTAACTTGAATCATAACCTTTCATAACTTCATCATAACTTATTATAACTTGAAAATAACACGAGAATAACTTCATCCTAACATTATCCTAATATTATGCTAATATTATCCTAACAATATATCATTCTTCTTTCTTATTTAACTGTTTGTCTATGGCAGTCTTCAAATATACATAACAGTTGCCGTCCCGAATACTTGGAACCTTGTAGTGCCTGACGATATAATACACCTTCTTCTTACTAACATTATAGGTGGACATTATCTGTTCTATTGTAAAATAGTCTTTGGAATACTGGGATGACGGATCCTTGGCAAAATCGACATGGAGCTTGGAATAAAATGTTTTTCCAAATTCTTTCTTTTTCGGGATTTTGTGTCGATGAGTAAAACTATGCCTTGCCTGTGTGGACATATTATATTTCTTTTCGATATCCTCTGCAGTGTACCATTCTGTAATATTATCAGAAGACTGATACTTACTGAAGATTTCTGCCACAATTTTCTCATCATAGTACAGGTAGTGGCCTTTCTGAACGCGAGGAATCTTCATTTTTCGTGTAAGATACTGAACCCAACTCTTGGTCAGCTTGTAGCGTTTCTCAATATCTTCTATCGACATATAACCTTCAAGACTTACTGTCTTGTCTTTATCATCTTTATCGCTATCACCTTTTTTCTTGCTGTCATCGGTATATGGTACAATCTCGACAGGGCCTTCTATTTCTTTCTTTTCGGCTCTTACCTCCTGGCCTTGATCAATTTTGGAATTGAGTTCGGCAATGGTAATACTGCCATTCATTCGCTCCCTTAAAATACGGTCAAAGTCTTCGCGGTTAATCAGTGTAAACACACCACACTTCTTCTTCTCAATATGATATGTATGTAAGTAATAATTGATTTGTTCTTTATTGAACTGGTATTTAGACATAATTTCCTGGCGGGTATAGTAGTGAGGATCCAGTTTCATACCAGTTGTTTTCACGCTGTCAACATGAGCCTTCGAATAGTATGTAACGCGACTCCTGTTTATTCTTGGTATGTCGTGACGACGCGCAAATGCAACAACTGCCTGATGGGTCATATTGTATTTCTCCATAATCTCCTCAGCGTTGTAGTAGAAATCTGTATCTAGGTCTATTGTAAAATCCTCGAAATACTTGTGAATATCCTCACATCTATAATAGATATTTCTTCCACGCATGATTCTTAGAATGTTATATTTGCTGATTCTTCTTTCTGCAACTCGCTTGCTTATGTTATATTTTTTCGTAATATCCTGCATGGTATATGTCTCACCGCCCATATTCAATTTGTTGTTGTTTCTCTTGATGTAGGCAGGAGGATTATCGAAAAGGGCTTCTATGTCAGATCTTCTAACAATTGTCCTGGCAGGAGTCCTTAGCACTTTAAAAACTCCTTGCTCCATATACCTGTACAGGGTTGCTTTACTTACTCCCAGAAGCTTTGCTGCTTCAGTAGGATTAAGAAATTCTTTGGTTCCAAGACTTTCAACCACAGGATGAACGGATTCTACCTCCAGTCTCTGTGCTTCACGTTTATTTTCCCTTATTTTTGCCCGATATGCCTTGTCCCAACACTCTTTACAGCAGTAAAGTGTTGTAAGTTTGTGGGCAATAAATGGTACTCCACACCATTGACATCGCTTTTTATACTCCATAATTTCTATAACTATTATACGCCATTGTACTTTTTTTGTTCAGCATATTCCGTCTCATTGTGTCTCATTGTGTCTCACTGTGTCTCACATTGTACCATCGACGACATTTTAGTGCATTCTCACTGTGTCTCACGCTTGTACCTGAAGAGACGGAAAAACTCCCTAAAATCGACCCCAATTTTAGGCTCGGGGTAGAAATAGGGTACAAAAATAGCTAAAATAACTTGGAATAACAAAAAGCAATTAGGAGTTGTTAACACAGAAAAAGCCCTCAAAATGAGGACTTTAGTTATAGTTTATCCAAATTGTTCTAAGTTGTTGATAATCAACTATTTACCCACGCAGAAATTATTAAAAATATTTCCTAATACTTCGTTGGGGGTGATTTGTCCGCCAGTAATCTCTGAGAGGATGGAGAGTACGTCGCGCAGATCTTCGGAAAGGAGGTCGGACGGGAGTGAGGCGTGAGGGGTGAAGAGTGAAGAATCGTTGGTGCCCAATCCGTCGATGACGCGGGTGAGTGACTGATGAGCACGGGTGAGGGCATCGTAGTGGCGGGCATTGGTGACGATAAAATCGGAGTCGGCAAGGGTGGGGATGTCTGCTGCTTCATAGATGGCTTGCTCCAGCTCTTCGATTCCTGTACCAAGTTTGGCGCTGATGGCGACAAAGGGTGGATTTAACAAATCGTAACTATTGTTATCGGCCTTGTCCACCTTGTTCTTTATAACGATAAGTTTCTTGTTTTCTGTATGTTGCAATATTTTGTTGATTTCTTCCGTTGAGGGCTGTTGGTCAATGACCCAAAGGACGATGCGAGCCTTCTGGATAGCATGAAAGGTACGCTCAATTCCTATCTGTTCTACTTGATCGGTGGTCTGACGAATGCCAGCGGTATCGATGAAACGGAAGGTGATGCCCTTGATGTCGATGGTGTCTTCTATGGTGTCGCGTGTGGTGCCATGTATATCGCTCACGATGGCCCGCTCGTCTTTCAATAGGCGATTAAGAAGGGTCGATTTGCCTACATTGGTTTTGCCGACAATGGCAACGGGAATTCCTTGCTTTAGGGCATTGCCCATCTCGAAGGAGTGGGCGAGATGGGTGATATGTTTGTCAATTTTATTCGCAAGGTTGAGTAGCTCCTTGCGGTCAGCAAACTCAAGTTCTTCGTGGTCGGAGAAGTCGAGTTCGAGCTCCAGGAGCGAGGTGAGTTTGAGTAGTTGTTCGCGGAGTTGTGCGAGTAGGGATGAGAAATGTCCCCGTAGTTGTGACATAGCCAACTGATGGGTGGCTTTGTTGGATGAGGCAATCAGGTCGGCGACAGCTTCGGCTTGTGAGAGGTCTATCTTTCCGTAGAGATAGGCCCGCATGGTATATTCGCCTGGATTTGCCATTCGGCATCCGTGCTGAATCAGGAGCTCCAATACTTTATTTAATATATAGCGCGAGCCGTGACAGGAGATTTCCATGCTGTCCTCGCCAGTGTAGGAGTGGGGGGCACGGAAAACGGAGACGAGGGCTTCGTCGATGATGTTTTGATGCTGTGACACAGCATCATACTCAACGATGTGGCCGTAGTGGATGGTGTTGGGCTTGGCATTGGTGAGACTGGTGGAGAAGACATGAGAAAGAATCTCAAGCGCTTGAGGACCTGAGATTCTTATGATTCCGAGTGCTCCACCTGGAGCGGTGGCTAATGCGCAGATTGTATCCATTGAACAAGAAACAATAAACAATAACCGATAAACAATAACCAATAACCAATAAACGTTAGCCAATAACCGTTAGATGCGGTCGAGGACTTTCTCGATGATGGTGTCGATAGAGTTCTTGTAGTCTGTGTTCATCTTCTGGGCGTAGCGGTTGGCGATGACCATGCAGCAGGTCATGGCGCGATGGCCCAGCAGCGAGGCGAGACCAGCGAGGGCAGAGGACTCCATCTCGAAGTTACAGATCTTCATGCCTTCGTACTCGAACGACTCAATCTTCTTGTTCTGGTCAGGGTCGGCAATGTCGGCACGCAGCTGACGTCCCTGAGGACCATAGAATCCGCCGCAGGCCACGGTATAGCCCCTGACCATGTCGTCGGCAGCAATCTGGTCGATGAGGTCGGCATCGGCTACTGCTACATAGGGCGCTCCCTTGATGGGATCCCACTGCATGTGCTCTTTGAAAGCCTTCTCCATGGGGATGTCGCAGACGACGTTACGTCCAGCATAGTAGTTGAGCAGACCGTCGAAACCGATGCTTTTTACGGATGCGATGAACGATCCCGTGGGTGTAAAGGGCTGTAGGCCGCCACATGTTCCTATGCGTACCATCGTCAGTGTACGATGCTCTTCTTTTTCTTCGCGGGTGGTATAGTCAATGTTGGCAAGGGTGTCAAGCTCGTTGACCACGATGTCGATGTTGTCGCATCCGATGCCGTGACTCTGACAGGTGATGCGCTTGCCTTTGTACATGCCAGTAATAGTGTGGAACTCGCGACTGCTAACTTCGTGCTCTATCGAGTCGAAGTGGGCAGCAACGGTATTAACACGGGCAGGGTCGCCGACGAGAATAACCTTGTCAGCCAGGAATTCGGGCTTCAGATGAAGGTGGAAGCAGGATCCGTCGCCGTTGATGATGAGTTCGGACTCAGGGAAATGTTTTTTAGTCATAGTATTACTGTAGTTTAGTTAGAAATATGATTTCGTTGTTGCGGATTTGCTTTTGCAGGTTGCGTATCTGATGATACAGTTCGTTTTGGAGTTGTTCGCTGGCGAGAATCTCGGAACGTAGCTCTTGCCGTTCTTCCCCCGATGCCGTAGCATAAAAGTCGCGGGCACGGGCTAAGGTCTGAGTGAGCCGTTGATAGCGTTCTTGGAGGGGCAGGAGCTGTTGGCAAAGCGTCTGATTGTCAGGCGAACGGAAGTCTGACAGGCGGGTGTAGGTGAGTTTGTCATTGATGACGAAGCGGAAGTCGTTGGACGTAGCAGGCTGGGGTGCATGTTTTCCGCTGATGGTCTGCAGTCGCTGCAAGGCTTCCTGACGCAGACTGTCGTTGCTCCACGTGTCGGCAATGCGGTCGATACGCGCCATACTGGCAAGCTGCTCGTCGTCAAGGTCAGCGTCACGGTAGGTCAGACGGGTGGTTGGTGGAATGAAGATATAGACACACACTTTGTCCTCAGGCTGGTTGCGGTCTGTGGCAAACCACCCTAAGTTGCTGTATTCGTCGATGACATACATGTAGTCGTTGGCCTCGGAATTGAACGGCATACCAATATTTGCAGGACGCAGGAAACTGTGTTCTTCCGAATCGTAGCGTGTCACGTAGATGTCGTAGCCTCCCAGACCTTCCTCGCCTTCGGCAGCGAAATAGAAGGTGAAGCCGTCGCCCATCATGAAGGGATAGTTCAGCCGACTAAACTCACCTTCGTCATTGATGCCTTGCAGTTTAAGAGGGCGGGTCCATTTGTCACCCATAGTCTCGCTGGTGAAAAGGCTGATGGTGCTGTCGGCCTGTTCTAAGGAAAAGAAACAGCGGTTCTCAAGTTCGTTGACGTAAACATAGGCTTCATATTGTTGCGTCGTATGAAAATAGTCGTCGTAGCGTGCCACCTTTCCCACCTCTGGTGAGAGATGGTAGACTTGCAGGAATTGCTGCTTGTCGACTACCACGCTGTCAATAAAAGTGATGCGCTGGGTGTTGCTGGTCATGCGTTCCAGCTTCTGCAGATGTTCCTGCTGTTCAGGCGTAAGAGTAACATCCTTACGCTTTTGTGCCGTAGCAGGCAGCATAAGGAACAACAGAACAACTATTAACCAATTCTTCATCATACGGACAACAAATGTACGAAAAAAATGGTTATAGTCGTTCATTAAGAACTGACAATTAAAGATATTTAATATTCTACGAGCTTGTTGTTAGTCTCCAAAGCATGAAAAATGCTGTAGCGCGCTTCTGGGTTCAACTGTTGGATGTGCTGAAAGAGTTCAGCAGCTGCTGTCCGCTTGGTATCATGCTCGTAGGGACATTGCTTGATTTGCTTCTCGTATTGTTGGGTTTCTGCATAGATTCGGATGTCAGTCTCCTGGCATAGGCACAGGGGACGGATAATGGTAATGGGCATCTTCTTCATGCGGAGCTTGGCGGGCATGGTGGAGAACTGCCCTTGGAAGGTGAGGTTCATCAGCGCCGTATGGATGATGTCGTCCTGATGGTGACCAAGGGCAATCTTGGTGCACCCCAGCTCCTGAGCAAGGTTAAAGAGCTGTTTGCGCCGTTGCCAGGAACAGAGGAAACAGGCTGGCTTTTGTCTGCCCGATGGAACACCATCGGGAACGGTGGCTGCGAAGCTGGTGGTGATGATGTGGAGGGGGATGGAGAGACGGTCGCAGAACGACTGGAGATAGGTGGTGTCCGTTTCGTAATGAATATTATCCATCCTCACATGGCATGCCTCGACGGTGAAGCGTGGCACATGTACCTTGGAACGACGGGCGAGAAACTCTAAGAGACAAAGGGAATCCTTGCCACCAGACAAGCCGACGAGGATTCTATCGTCCTCGTCGATGAGCTGGAACTGGCCCAGCGCTTTGTTAAAAGCCTTCCAGAGTTTCTCTTCGAGATTCATTGTGATGTTTGTTGCTGTGACACAGCAACATACGGAACTACTTCATAAACACCAGATAAACGGCGCAGATGATGAGTAAGAAGGCCAAGAAGTGGTTCCAGTGCAGGTGTGTGCCTTGGAACATGATGTTGGCGATGATGCAGAACACAGCCAGCGAAATGCACTCCTGTATGACCTTCAGCTGGATGAGGTTGAAGGGACCGCCGTTCTCGACAAAGCCCAGTCGGTTTGCTGGCACCTGACAGCAGTATTCAAAAAAGGCGATGCCCCACGAAAACACAATGACGCCGATTAAGGGCCAATGGTTGGAGACACCGTTCTCCTGGAGTTTCAAATGCCCATACCAAGCCAACGTCATAAAGACGTTGCTTAGTATGAGCAGTATGATGGTATAGAGTCCGTTCATAATCAGTTGCGTTTGTCGCTATAACATAGCGACATACTGAACTACTTCTTCTGGAGGTATTCGTCCATGTGCTGGGCAGCACGGCGACCGTCTCCCATAGCCAGGATGACCGTAGCACCACCACGCACGATGTCGCCACCAGCGAAGATCTCGCTGCGTGCCGACTGCATACCCTCGTTGACGACGATGGTGTTCTTGCGGCCCAGCTCCAAACCCTCAATGCTCTTGGGTACCAATGGGTTGGGGCTTACACCAACAGCTACGATGACCTGGTCGACGTCGAGAGTCACCGTCTTGCCCTCCACGGGAACAGGACTGCGACGGCCAGAGGCATCAGGTTCGCCCAGTTCCATCACCTGTAGCACGGCAGCTTTCACGGCACCCTGTTCGTCAGCGAGATATTCGATGGGGTTGTGCAGCGTCAGGAAGTTGATACCCTCTTCCTTGGCATGCTTCACCTCCTCGAGACGGGCAGGCATCTCCTGTTCGCTGCGGCGGTAAACCAGCGTGACGTTGCCACCCAGACGCTTAGCCGTGCGGCAGGAGTCCATAGCGGTATTGCCGCCACCTACGACGAGCACATTCTTGCCTAAGTTGATAGGCGTGTCGGTCGTCGGGTTGGCTGCATCCATCAGGTTGACACGTGTCAGGTATTCGTTCGACGACATGATGTTGATGGCGTTCTCGCCAGGGATGTTCATGAAGTTAGGCAGACCGGCGCCAGAGCCCACGAAGATGCCTTTGAAGCCCTGAGTCTCCAGCTGTTCTACGCTGATGGTCTTGCCAACAATGACGTCAGTCTGGAAGTGAACGCCCATTTTGGCAAGGTTCTCAATTTCCACATCTACAATCTTGTTGGGCAGACGGAACTCAGGAATGCCATACTTCAGCACACCACCGATCTCGTGCAAGGCCTCGAAGACATACACGTCATAGCCTTTCTTCACCATATCGCCAGCGAAGCTCAAGCCTGCAGGACCAGAACCGACGACGGCAATCTTGATGCCGTTGGCAGGTGCAATCTCAGGCAGGCTGATGTTGCCGCTCTCGCGCTCGAAGTCGGCTGCGAAGCGCTCCAGATAGCCGATGGCCACAGCGGGCTCATTCATCTTCAGGTGGATACACTTGCTCTCACACTGCTTCTCCTGCGGACAGACACGACCGCAGACAGCGGGTAGGGCAGAGGTATTCTTCAGCACCTTGGCAGCAGCCAGAAACTGACCGCGCTCAATGTTCTTGACGAACGAGGGAATATTGATATTGACGGGACAGCCCTCTACGCAGCTGGGCTTGGCGCAGTCGAGACAGCGCTTGGCCTCAGTCATAGCCATCTCCTTGGTCAGGCCGATGTTGACCTCCTCCGTACGAGTGGTTGCACGATAGACAGGGTCGAGTTCAGGCATGACGACGCGCTCGATAGCCGTGCGCTCTTTGGGTTTCATGCTCTTTCTAAGCTCTTCGCGCCAAGCAGCGTTGCGGTCGGTCAGCACCTCGATGGGGTCGTTGGTGGGGTCGCTGTCCATGACGACGTTGGTGCTATTCTCGGCGGTAGAACCGTCGAGTACACTGTCTTTGCCGACGAGGTGCTCCTCGTAGTGCTCCAGCTCTTCTTGCTCAGCACGCTTGAAGGTGCCCATGCGCTTGAACATCTCGTCCCAGTCGACCAAGGCACCGTCGAACTCAGGACCGTCGATGCAGACGAACTTCGTCTTGCCGCCAATGGTCAGTCGGCAGGCTCCGCACATACCCGTACCATCCACCATGATGGTGTTCAGCGATACTTCGCAGGGAATATTGTGCTTCTGAGCCGTGAGGTTCGAGAACTTCATCATGATGGGAGGACCGATGGCGAATACCTTGTCAACGTGCTCCTGTTCGAAGAATTTCTCCATACCCACGGTCACCACACCTTTCTCACCGTAAGAGCCGTCGTCAGTCATGATGATGACCTCGTCGGAACTCTCGCGCACCTTGTCTTCTAATATAATAAGGTCCTTAGAACGGCCAGCCATAACGCTGAGCACGCGGTTGCCGGCAGCTTTCAGTGCCTGGATGATGGGGAGCATGGGAGCTACGCCCAAACCACCACCAGCACATACCACAGTGCCGTATTTCTCAATGCGGGTGGGATTGCCCAACGGACCCACGATGTCGGCGACATAGTCACCCACGTTGAGGGCACAGAGTTTCTTTGAGGAGAGACCCACCATCTGGACAACCAGTGTGATGGTGCCACGTTCGATGTCGGCACCAGCAATGGTCAGCGGCATGCGCTCACCCTTCTTGTCGACACGTACGATGACGAAGTTGCCTGCCTTGCGGCTCTTGGCAATCAGTGGAGCTTCCATCTCGAAAAGGAAAACCTTCTCAGAGAACTGCTCTTTCTTGATGATTTTATTCATAATAGTTATTTGGTTTAGTTCTCGTTATCGATGATGTCGAAGCCGCAATAGGGAACGAGGGCAGCAGGAATCTTAATGCCATTCTCTGTCTGGTTGTTCTCTAACAGGGCGGCAACGATACGCGGCAAAGCCAAAGCCGAACCGTTTAACGTGTGGCAGAGCTCAGTCTTCTTGTTGTCAGCACGACGGTAGCGACACTTCAGACGATTGGCCTGATAGGTGTCGAAGTTGCTGACCGACGAGACCTCGAGCCAGCGGCCCTGAGCCTCTGAATAGACTTCGAAATCGTAGCATATAGAACTTGTAAAGCTCTGGTCTCCACCGCATAACAGCAGGATACGGTAGGGAAGTTCTAACTTCTTCAGCAGTCCCTCTACGTGCTCCAGCATTTCCTTATGGCTCTCCTTCGAGTGCTCAGGTTTGTCGATGCGCACAATCTCAATCTTCGAGAATTCGTGCAGACGGTTCAGACCGCGAACGTCCTTGCCGTACGAGCCTGCTTCACGGCGGAAACACTCCGTATAGGCGCAATTCTTGATGGGCAGCTGTGCCTCGTCAAGGATGACATCGCGGTAGATGTTGGTTACGGGCACTTCAGCAGTAGGAATCAGATAGAAGTCGTCCACCTCGCAATGGTACATCTGACCCTCCTTGTCGGGCAACTGGCCAGTGCCATAGCCTGAGGCTGCGTTGACTACCGTTGGCGGCATGATTTCTGTGTAGCCGCTCTTGCGGGCCTCGTCGAGGAAGAAGTTGATGAGTGCACGCTGCAGACGGGCTCCCTTGCCGATATAGACGGGGAATCCGGCACCAGTAATCTTCACGCCCAAGTCGAAGTCGATGAGGTTGTATTTCTTAGCCAGTTCCCAGTGGGGCAGGGGATTGGCCAAACCCAACGACGGGTTGACGTCCCAATTTCCAACGGTATCTGTCTCCGTACACTCCTTCAGGTTCGATTTCACCACGTGGTTGTCCTCTGCGGCAGCACCCTCGGGCACCTCGTCGTAGGGGATGTTGGGAATCTGACACAGCAGACGAGTCATCTCCTCTTGCGACTGGTTCATGGTTTCTTCCAGTTGCTTGTTGGTTTCCTTCATTTGTGCCACTTCGGCCTTGATGGCTTCTGCCTCATCGCGCTTGCCTTCTTTCATTAGACCGCCTATCTGGGCTGCCATTTTCTTGGCCTCAGACAGGTTCTTGTCCAACTGCTGCTGGGCCTCACGACGGCGTTTGTCGACGGCCAGCACCTCGTCGATTGCCTCGCGGGCACCTTTGAAATGTTTCTTCTCCAATCCGCGAATCACGCGGTCGGTCTCCTCGGTAATGAGTTTTAGTGTAAGCATAATCTTATTGTATTTTTGAATTCTGCCTGCAAAAGTACAAAAAAAAAATAAGAAAGGTGCGACTCTCAGAAGAAAATCGCACCAACTGTTATAAATTAAAGATTTTGTGCTGCTTATACGATGTTGCCATCATTATGTGACAAGCTTACACAATGCCTTGAGCCATCATTATGTAACCTTGACTTCGTCGAGCTTACACAATGCCTTGAGCCATCATGGCATTGGCAACCTTCATGAAGCCGGCAACGTTAGCACCCTTCACGTAGTTGATGTAACCATCAGCCTGAGTACCGTACTTCACGCAGTTCTCGTGAATGTCGTTCATGATGCGCTTCAGGTAGTCGTCAACCTCCTTAGCAGTCCAGCTCAGACGCTCAGAGTTCTGCGACATCTCAAGACCAGAAACTGATACACCACCAGCGTTGGAAGCCTTACCAGGAGCATAGAGAATCTTGGCATCCTGGAAGATCTTGATAGCCTCAGGCAGCGAAGGCATGTTGGCACCCTCAGCAACAGCAATCACACCGTTGTCAATCAGAGCCTGAGCCTGCTCACCGTTGATCTCGTTCTGGGTAGCGCAAGGCAGGGCGATGTCGGCCTTCTCATGCCAGGGACGCTCGCCAGCGTGGTAAACGGCATTGGGATATTCCTCAGCATACTCCTTGATACGGCCGCGCTCAACATTCTTCAGTTCCTTCACATATTCGAGTTTCTCGAATGTAATACCGTCTGGATCGTAGATGTAACCGTCTGAGTCAGAGAGAGTCAAGGGGATAGCACCCAACTGCAGGCACTTCTCTGTAGCATACTGAGCCACGTTACCAGAACCTGAGATCAGCACCTTCTTACCCTTCAGCTCGATGCCGCGGGTAGCGAGCATAGAAGTCAGGAAGTAAACGCAACCGTAACCGGTAGCCTCAGGACGGATAAGCGAACCGCCGAAGCTCAGGCCCTTACCTGTCAGCACGCCCTGGAACTGATGGGTCAGCTTCTTATACTGTCCGAAGAGGTAACCAACCTCACGGCCGCCAACACCGATATCACCAGCGGGAACGTCCTCGTCCGGACCAATCACGCGATAGAGTTCATTCATGAATGCCTGGCAGAAGCGCATCACCTCAGCATCGCTCTTGCCACGGGGTGAGAAGTCTGAACCACCCTTTGCACCACCCATAGGCAGGGTTGTCAGCGAGTTCTTGAAAGTCTGCTCGAAAGCAAGGAACTTCAGGATACCCAGGTTCACACTCTTGTGGTAACGCAGACCGCCTTTGTACGGGCCAATGGCGTTGTTGTGCTGGATACGGTAACCCATGTTGGTCTGAACCTTACCCTGGTCGTCAACCCACGTGATGCGGAACTCACAAACACGATCGGGGATGCAAAGGCGCTCGATGAGGTTGGCCTTTTCAAACTCGGGGTGCTTGTTGTACTCTTCTTCGATGGTGGGAAGAACCTGACTGACGGCCTGGATGTACTCCGGCTCGTTGGGGAAGCGCTGCTTCAATTGTTCTACAACTTGTGCTGCATTCATAATCTTTTTACTTTTTAATTGTTTTACTTATTAAAAATGATATTTCTTTTTCGTTACTGTTTTAATTGGTCTGAAGGTCTTAAATGAAAGCGTTTTTGCTTTCGGGGGACAAAATTATAGCAAAAACCAATAAAAACCAAACATTTTGTTAGAAAAATCACGCAAACGCTTACGTTTTGCTAATTAATTGATATAAATCAAGCCTAAATGTGCGTATTGTTTTATATTGATGTGCGCGAGAACACGTCAAAGCTACACTATCACAAAAAAATACGTGCCCGAAGGTTTTACCCTCGCGCACGTACATTATTATATTTAAGAGAGAGTTAATACTAAGTTGCCAAGGCAATAACTCTTAATTCTTAACTCTTTACTCGCCCTTCTCCATCTGAGCCTTCAGATTGGCCAGAACGTCGAGGTCGCCAAGCGTGGTGCTGGCAGCAACGTTCTCAATCTTCGGAGCCTCGTCCTTCTTCGGAGCACGAGCCTTCTTGGCAGCAGCCTTCTCCTCACGCTTCGGATCCTCGAAGGTGCGGCTGTGGCTGAGGATGATACGCTTGCTATCCTTGTTGAACTCGATGACCTTGAACGGCAGTGTCTCGCCCTGAACGGCCTGAGCACCGTCTTCCTTAACAAGGTGCTTAGGAGTAGCGAAGCCCTCAACGTCTTCGTCGAGCTGTACGACAGCGCCCTTCTCCATCAATTCAACAATCTTACCCTCGTGGATAGAGCCAACGGTATACTTAGCCTCGAAGACATCCCAAGGATTGTCCTCTAACTGCTTGTGGCCGAGGCTCAGACGACGGTTCTCCTTGTCAATGTCCAGAACGATGACGTCGATCTGAGCGCCAACCTGTGTGAACTCTGACGGGTGCTTTACCTTCTTGGTCCAAGAGAGGTCGCTGATGTGGATCAGACCGTCGACACCTTCCTCCAGTTCTACGAACACACCGAAGTTGGTGAAGTTGCGAACCTTGGCGGTATGCTTCGAACCAACGGGATACTTCACGTCGATAGCCTCCCATGGATCTTCCTTAAGCTGCTTGATGCCGAGAGACATCTTGCGCTCGTCGCGGTCCAGCGTGATGATGACAGCCTCTACCTCGTCGCCAACCTTCAGGAACTCCTGGGCTGAACGCAGGTGCTGGCTCCATGACATCTCGCTGACATGAATCAGACCCTCAACACCGGGCTGAATCTCAACAAATGCACCGTAGTCAGCGATGACGACAACCTTACCCTTCACGTGGTCGCCAACTTTGAGGTCAGCATCCAGAGCATCCCAAGGATGCGGGGTCAGCTGCTTCAGACCAAGGGCAATGCGCTTCTTCTCCTCATCGAAGTCGAGGATGACGACATTGATCTTCTGGTCGAGCTCAACCACCTTGTGGGGATCGTCAACGCGGCCCCAGCTCAGGTCGGTGATGTGGATCAGTCCGTCAACACCACCCAGGTCTACGAATACACCGTAGCTGGTAATGTTCTTAACGGTACCCTCCAGGATCTGACCCTTCTCGAGCTTCGACATAATCTCCTGCTTCTGGGCCTCGAGCTCAGCCTCGATAAGAGCCTTGTGAGAAACAACAACGTTGCGGAACTCCTGGTTGATCTTCACGATCTTGAACTCCATCGTCTTGTCTACGAACTGGTCGTAGTCACGTATGGGATGAACGTCAATCTGTGAACCGGGCAGGAAGGCCTCGATGCCGAAGACGTCGACAATCATACCACCCTTCGTGCGGCACTTGATGTAACCATTGATGACCTCCTGGCTCTCGAGGGCTGCGTTGACGCGGTCCCAAGACTTAGACAGGCGGGCCTTCTTGTGAGAAAGAACGAGCTGACCCTTCTTGTCCTCAGCGTTCTCAACATAAACCTCTACAACGTCACCAGCCTTCAGCTCGGGATTGTAGCGGAATTCAGAAGCGGGGATGATACCGTCGCTCTTGTAGCCGATGTTGACGACTACTTCTTTCTTGTCGACGCTGATAACCTTACCGTCAACGACCTGATGCTCGCTGACCTTGTTGAGGGTTTCGTCGTAAGCCTTGTCAAGCTCTTCCTTGCTGACATTGGCCGTCATGCCATTCTCGTACTGTTCCCAGTCGAAGTCCTGTAATGGCTGGACGTTCTTTGTTAATTCTGACATAATTAATATATCTTTTGCACGGCATTCGCTGCCGGGCGAGACCTGAACAGACGTTTATCAGGCCATCTTTTAATAGGGTTAATAATACTCGGAGTCAGCGCCTGTCCCGGCTCCTATGTCCCCACCTGGGGCAAACAGGGTGCAAAGGTACTAACTTTCTGTGAATTAACAAAATATTTCGCCGATTATTTTCAAATCAGCGAAATATTGTGGGTATTGCGTAGAGTCAACTAGCAAGTGCAAGATGGGTACAAAGTGTAGAGCTTTTGTCAGAGGCTGATCGTTAACTCGTTGTCTGGTTCGATGCGGACGCGCTGGTCGCCGACGATGAGCCAGCCGGTGCCTTCGGTGGCACGGACGGTGACGTGGTGAGGGTCCATGCTGACGGATATCATGCCGTGTGGGGTGGGAACGGAGCCTTTGATCCACTCCAGACCCCCGAGATTGGGACGGACTTCATACTCTTCGTAGCCAGGTTTGGTGGGACGAACGCCGAGGTAGTACTTGCCGAGGATATAGATGGGCGATGCACCCCAGGCGTGGCAGAGGCTCTTGCCGTAAGGTCTGCCATACATGGCGAGGTGCTGAGTTCTGGTTTCCGACGGGATGTACTTCTCCCAGAACGACGTGGCGCCCTCACGTAGCATGCCGCCCCAGTAGGCTTTCATCTCGTCAGTCACTTGTTCCTGTCGACCGTCCATGCAGAGGGTTTCCAGTTCGTAGAAGCGCATGTAGGGGGTGGTGATGGCGGGGATGTCGGGGTTGAGCATGACGCTCTGCATGATTTCACGGCGCTGTTCCTCGTCAGCAAGGCCATAGAGGATGGCAAACATGTTGGGGAACTTGGTAATCTGCTTGTTCACGACTTGTTCGCCAGCCTGATGGTCGGTGTGTGGTTCCTCCATCTCGATGGCGTGGTAGTAGGCTTTCTGTTCGTCGCTCCAGAAGGTCTGGTTGATTTTGTTGCGCAACTCGTCGGCCTTGACGCGGTAACATGATGCGTCAGCATTGGGTGTTGTGTCGTTTACGAGGTTGGCGCAGAGGGTCATCGTCTCCAGGGTCTTCATGAGGAGGATTTGTTCGAAGCACAACGTGCCGCGCTTGTGCATGGGGAAGTCTACCCAGTCGACGAAGATCCAGTCGTCGGGCTGACCCTCGGCCATGCCAGTAGAACTGGTGCGGCTGAGGACGTAGTCCATGAGCGTCACCATGCGGGGCCACATCTCGCGGACGAAAGCGACGTCGCCAGTGTATTCGTAGTAGTCGAGGATGGACTTAAACCAGTAGAAGGTGTAGTCCATGATGGTGTTGATGTGGGCGGTGACGGGGTCTTTACCGCGGAGTTGGCGGATGGTGCGCTTGACGCATTCCTTGTCGAAGCGCAGGTAGTAGTTCATGAGGTATGACTGTATGGCGTCGCCCGACCAAGTCCAGCGGTCGCGCTTAATGCCGTCCATAAAGAACTCGCGTGTGGTGAGGTCCATGGTGTATGCTGCAACGTCCCAGATGCGGTTCAGCTCGTCGTCGGAACAGCGGAAGGCGCCGGAGTGTGCAGGGTTGAAGGGGGCGAACTCATAGTCCATGAGGATGTCGTCGTAAGAGCCGTTGTCACACCTGACGCTGACATAGCGGAAAGCCTTGCTGCCTGGTTCGCGGTGGCCGGGGCAAAGGTGGTCGAGGGTTTCGCAGTGTTCCGAGTCGAGGGCCTCCTCGCGGCTTTCACCATAGTAGACGTCGATGTGCCCTTCCTGGTTGGAGAGCTTGAGATAGCCGAACACCTCGCGGCCGAAATCGTAGAGTGTATGGGCCGTGGCAATCTGCTCCTTGCTGACGGGACGGAGTTCGCGACGTTCGAGTCGATACTGTGATGGCGGCGTGTCGGGACTATTGAAGTTCCACGAGCCGGCGGAGACGTAGATGCCGGAGCCGTGGGCTACACCGTTCTCGTCAATCCAAATCTTGTCCTCGTAGGTGACGAACCATGTGGAGTTGGTGTGGATGGTTTTGCCAGAGATGAATAGGGCGGGTGGTGTGGCTTGGTTCCAGACTTTGATGCTCAGCTTGTGGCTGCCTTTCGGAACACAGTTGGTGTAGGGTGGCTTCAACTGACCGTCAATGGCGAAGTTATACTGGCCTTCGGCTTTGATACTGATGATTTCATCCTCTTCCAGTTCAACGTTTGTGGTGAACTCCACCGTCACATAATGCGAGTCCTGTTTCCAGAACGGTGGAAACATGGCGCCGCGCTCTGTGCGACGGTTATTGAAGATGTTGCCAAGCCATATCTCGAAGTCGCCCGGATACCATATCCAGGTGGGAGCTTCACCTCCTTCCCCTCTTCGATTGGCGAGGGGCATAGTATGCTTTGTACTCATCATTGTTTGCCTGCATTATGTTTGATGCTGTCGCTGACCTGTGGACCGTTGTTTTCCCAGATGTTGCCAGGGCCGTTGGCGTTCTTTAGGAACTTCTCGCTGGGCGTCCAGTTGTCACGCAGGGTGATGTTGCTGGAGCCTTCGTCGGTATAGAGGTAGAACCAGTGGTTAGGGTCGTGGACGTAAGATGGTGTGGCGATGTCACGGACGACGTTCTCCGAGATGATTGTGCCGGGCTGGTTGCCGAGGGTATAGATACCGGCGCAGTCGTACATGTGTTGGGCGTAATTATAAATAAGATTCGCGTGTACCTTATTATCTTTCATGCAGACGAGGTCTCGGTTCCAACCCCAACCGAGGGAGATGCCGGTGTAAGAGATGTCGTGGATGGTGTTGTGCTCGATGGTGATGCCGCTGACGTAGCCTGCACAGATGGCCACGCAGCCCCAGTCTTCGTTAGTGACGTTATAGAACTCAGACTGTTCTACGGTCTGGTTCGTGCATACTTCTCGGAAGTCGGTAGGCTGGTAGGGTAGGTGAGTCTCCAGACCTTCGGGTGAGAAGGAACCGCAGACGTAGCCGTTCATCGCAATGTCGGTGAAAGTGCAGCGGGTCGTTGTTCCGCCCTTGCAACCTGTGACGTAGTCGAGGCCTGAACCGCCAAGATGCTCAAAACGGCAATCAGCGAAGTTGATGTTTTCCGTATGGTGCAGTTCGACAGCGGCATCGGCTCGCCCGAGCCATCCCTGGTTGTCGAGCTTGTGGTTGTTTGGACGGTCGATGGAGGGTCGCAGTTTATAAGCCTCGATGAGGAACATGCCCGCCTGCAAGGGTACGTGGCCTTTCTCGCTGGGGCGCATCCAGGTGGTGTGGCTGAAGGTGATGCCCTTGATGGTGATGTTGCGCACAGGGTTCTCGGCATTACCGACGAACTCTACCAGCGTTTCGAGGACGGGTACGACTTCTGAGAAAGCCGCCCCGCCTGTTGCTGGGAGGGTAGTCGCTGCATCGTCATCCGGGCGCGGCCAATAGTAGAGCTTGTGTTCGCGGATGTCATGATACCATTCTCCTGGCTCGTCAAGCAGTTCTTTGGCATTGGTGAGATAGAAGGGCGAGGGATGGCCTGTGTTGGGTGTCATAGGCGATGGCCAGGGATGCTCGAACTGGAGTTTAGCCTCTGGATCGTGGAAACGGATGCCTGCTGAGTCGCTTTGTAGCTCGATGCTTTTGATACGCAGGTTCGACGTACACCACATTTCGTGCAGCACCATCTCAGCATAGGGAGCCCGGAGGATTTTCTCCACAGCCTTGCGCGGCACCCAGAGCACCTGGTTCTTTTTGTCGTAGGTCAGGATGCGAGCCATCTGTTCGAAGGGGTCGCTGCCGTCAGGCGAACTAACGGGGACGCTGCGGGCGCGAATGGCCTTCTTGCCATTCACCCAGAGCTGGCGGAAATCGATAGGCCGGCCGTTGAAGTCGGGGACGTCAGCGACGAGGAGTTTCCCCTGACGCTTCCAACCGGTGATGGGCAGACCGCCGCTGATAATGGCGGTATTCTCCGATGCTGATGTGTTGGGCACGGTGGCTGAAGAACCCGACGCAGACGCGCCGGGCATGTTGGCTGCTGGGCCTTCGATGCGGAGTCCACTGTCCTCGGGTCGGAGGCGCAGGGACTCATAGAGGAAATAGGTGCCGGCAGCTAGGTGGATGGTGACCTCAGTAGCCTGCCCCAAGCGACGCATCTCACGGGCCTTGCGCACGGCATCGGCCAGAGATGAGTCGGGGGTGATATAGATATCTGTGGCGTGAAGCGTCGCGCAGGAGCACAAGGAAAGAAGAAACAACATGTGTTTCATTCCTTTGGAACGATGGGACGCCACTAACCAGTGTATCATTTCTTGGGAACGATGGGACGCCAATTCTCGTTATCGGAAGCTGGAATGGCGAGGCCGGTGTACATCTCGCACTCCTCTCTGATCTTGGTCATCTGGGTACGGTAGTCGGTAGCGGCTTCGGCCACTTTCTTCCACGTGCGCTGCTTGGCCACCAAGTTGGCGCGGTCGAAGGTAGAACGGAGCTTACTCAGTTCGGTATCGAACTTCTGGTACTTGTCGCTATACTCTTTCTGCATCTCCGTCATCTCCTCTTCCGTAGGCTCACCGTCAGTAGTCAGCAGGTCATTGATGTCCTGTTCGTTGGTGGGGCCTGTCAGGAGGTCGTCGGCAGTATCTCCGTTTTTCCCTTTCTTCTTGACAAGACCGTAGGCGTCTCCTCTGCCGTGTATTGTAGAGTCTGCGGCATCGACGGCATTACTGATGACGTCGTACCAGGAGCCACCTTTCAGCTTGGAAACGACAGCCGTCTTTGTGACGGCACCAGCCACCTTGAGCCCCTTGCCAAGACCCTTTCCGACTTTTTTGAAGAACTTCTTGAGCTTCATCTTGCTCTTCTTCACCGTATCGGTGGGTTCCTCACCGGGGTCTTCAATTTTTTCTGCTGCTTCATCGACGGGAGGTGGCATATTGGCCAGTTCCTCCTGTGAAGGGATAACGAGTCGAAGTCCCGCATAGCACATCTTCATCTGCGGATTTGCTGTCCTCAGCTGGTCTTCTGTGAGACCATACTGAGCAGCAATCTTCGCCAACGTCTCTCCTTTTTGCACCGTATGCTCTCGTTCCTGAGCACAGAGGGTGATGCTGACGAACAGCATGAGGAGTAATACAAACGTTTTTCGCGATATCATAGGCTTTTATTGTTTTACTCTTGGACGATCAGGAAGCTTGAAACGCTCCAGAAACGTGTAGGATTGTCGATAATGAGTGTTGACGTGTTGCCTTCCGTTTCGAAGTGATAGCTGTCTGCGGGAGCGGGAGTCAGCAGCTTCGGCTTCTTTGAGGCGATGGGAATCTCAGTCACCTGACGGATGTCAACCTTCTGGAAGACACTCTTGTCGATAGCGCTCATGTCCACCTTCTTCTTTGAGAAGAGACCACCACCAACGAGCAGTCCGGCAGCCTTGAGTTCTTTCTTTGAACCTACCTTGACATAGCCCTCGTTGAGGAGCTGATCCTGCTGAACCAGTACCTCTTCCTGTTCTGCAATCTTCACTTCCTGCTGGACGTTCTGCTGGGTCAGCGAACCTACGCGGGTGGTGAGCTGTTCGATGGAGATGTTGCTCTGCTCCAATTGCAGGAGGAGTTCTGAAATCTGGGCGTCCTTCTGTTCAATCTGCTGTTTCAGGGCGTTGATGAGACCCTTCAGACGGCGTACGTCGCCCTTGCTGTTGGCCAATTCAGTCTCCATGGATGCAATGCGCTCGCGTTGTTCCTTCAGGGTTTCCTTCAGGTTCTGGAGGCCTTTCTTCATCTCGGAGCGGCTGGGCAGCGGACTTTCCGGGTTGCGGACCAGCAGTCCGTTTTCCTGTGCTGCGATGCTGTCAAGTCCGTCGCTGACCACGAGAAGGAACTCGTTGAGGCGGTCGAAATCACCATTGCGCTCATGGAGTGCAGTCTGGAGTGAATCTACTTTTTGCTGTAAAAGTTCTGCTTTGTTACCACAAGCGGCCGTCATCATCAGGATGGCAACAACGGCCAAAGAAAATGTTAGCTTTTTCATTTTTTCTGTTTTAGATATTAGCAATTTGGGTGCAAATATACTAAAATTTCGCTTATCTTTTACTAAAAACTCTTTTTTTTTCTGTTTTTAGTGCAAAATAAGCGAAATTTATAGAGAATATTCGGTTGGATAAACTATTTTTTCATGTCGAATCCCAGTCTGACGCCGTCGTAGTTCTTGCTGAGTTCACTAATCTTTTGTGCCGTGTCGTTGCCGCTGAGTGCCGCCATTGTCTGGAGGACGGTGAGCAGTTTCTTTGACTCGAAGAGTATGGAGATGCCGCCAACCTCGCGCTTGGCAAAGCAGTTGATGTTGAAGAGCAGGACCTTCAACGTAATCTTTGCCTCAGCCTCGTCGAAGACATACTGTCCGTCGAACTTCCTGCCTGCTACGACAGCCGAGAATGTGCCGTCGTTGTTGAAGGTGATGCTGGTGTTGGCGCCCGTGATGCCAATCTTGGTGTAGTAGGGTGCCAGTTCCTGCTCAATCCTTGTGGCAGCCACCTCGCCTCCGGCCTTTGCCAGGAGGTTCTCGCTGGTGAAGGCGCAGCCTGGTCCGGCATATCCCCAGGTTCCGATGAGCTGTTGTGCGCTCACTTTGTCCAATCCGATGACGCTGCTGAAGATGTTGCCGATGGTGCCTCCGCTACCGATGGTGCTTAGGACCTGTCCCAAATTGGAGTTTGTTCCACACGATGCCACTCCTGCTGCGACGAGTAGTGCCGTCAGACACGTGGCGATGGTTTTCTTGATGGCTTTCATACTGATGCTATTTGATGTTTTGTGGTCGTTCAGTCCCTTTTAGTTTGTGTTGAACGTTTTAGGGATTAGGTGTTGAACGTCAGTTCGTCTTTGCCGTCCTCTTTGTCGATGCGGATTGTCGCGCCTGTGGCAATGTCGCCGTTGACGATGAGTTCTGAGATGCCGTCCTCGATGTAGTTCTGGATGGCGCGTTTCAGCGGACGGGCACCGAACTGGACGTCGTAGCCCTTCTCGGCAACGAACTGTTTGGCCTTGTCGGTCAGTTCGATGGTGTAGCCCAGGTCGCCGATGCGCTTGTAGAGACCTGAGAGTTCTATGTCGATGATGCGCTTGATGGCGTCGAGATCCAGCTGGTCGAAGGTGATGATTTCGTCCAGGCGGTTCAGGAACTCTGGCGAGAACTGTTTCGAGAGTGCCTTCTGCACTATCTGGCGGGCGTGCTCCTTGTCCTGTTCATTGAGCATCAGGGCCGAGGCATTGCCGCTGTTGAATCCTACGCCGCGTCCGAAGTCCTTCAGCTGGCGTGTGCCGGCGTTGGAGGTCATGATAATGACGGTATTGCGGAAGTCGACGTGGCGTCCGTTGCCGTCCGTCAGGCGTCCTTCGTCGAGCACCTGAAGGAGTAGGTTGAAGACGTTGCCGTGAGCTTTCTCAATCTCGTCGAGCAGGACGATGGAGTAGGGGTGTCGGCGCACGCGTTCCGTCAGTTGGCCGCCTTCCTCGTAGCCCACATAGCCCGGAGGCGCTCCGATGAGTCGCGAGACGTTGAACGACTCGGTATATTCTGACATATCGATGCGTATGAGGGCATCTGTCGAGCCGAACATAAACTCTGCGAGTTTCTTGGCCAGATAGGTCTTGCCCACGCCCGTTGGTCCGAGGAACATGAAGACGCCGATGGGGTGGTTGGGCTCTTTCAGTCCCACGCGGTTGCGCTGGATGGCGCGTACCATCTTCTCGATGGCCTTGTCCTGTGCGACGACGTGCGACTTCAGTTCCTGTGCCATACCTTTCAGTCGGATGCCTTCCTCTTGTGCGATGCGCTGTACGGGGACGCCGGTCATCATCGAGACGACGTCAGCCACATCGGTAGCCGTAACAGACTGGCGGACATCGACGTCGCCCTCCATCCATTGGTGGTTCAGCTCTGCCAGTTCGCGCTCCAGCACGGTCTGTCGGTCGCGGTAACTGGCAGCCAGTTCGAAGTTCTGGCCTGCTACGGCCTGCTGTTTCTTCTCCTTGATGACCTTGATTTCCTTCTCCTTGTCGGTAATCTCAGGCGGTATGTTGGCGTTCTGCAGATGTACGCGCGAACCAGCTTCGTCTAAGGCGTCGATGGCCTTGTCGGGCATGAAGCGGTCACTGACATAGCGGGCTGTCAGTTTGACACACGCCTCTAAGGCATCGTCGGTATAGCTGACGTGGTGGTGGTATTCGTAACGGCCGCGGATGTTCTTCAGGATTTGCAGCGTCTCTTCGTCGGTAGTCGGCTCCACCTGAATCTTCTGGAATCGGCGCTCCAGGGCGCCGTCTTTCTCTATCGAATTACGGTATTCGTCTAACGTGGTGGCTCCGATGCACTGGATGGTACCGCGTGCCAGAGCGGGTTTCAGGATGTTTGCCGCATCCATCGAGCCTGGCGTCGAGCCGGCACCTATCATGGTGTGGATTTCGTCGATGAAGATGATGATGTCGGGGTTCTGTTCCAGTTCCTTGACCAGCATCTTCATGCGTTCCTCGAACTGTCCGCGGTATTTGGTTCCTGCCACGACGCCCGTCATGTCGAGCGTCATGATGCGCTTATTAAATAAGGTGGGCGAACAATGGTGGCTGATGATCATCTGTGCCAGTCCCTCGACGATGGCGCTCTTGCCCACGCCGGGTTCTCCGATGAGTATGGGGTTGTTCTTCTTGCGACGCCCGAGGATTTCCACTAAGCGCAGGATTTCGCGCTCACGGCCTACGCAGGGGTCGAGCTTGCTCTCCTGGGCCATCTGCGTCAGGTCGGTGGCGAAGTTGTCCAAGACGGGGGTCTTCGACTTGCCGTTCTGCTGTTGCTGCGTCGTCGTGGTGGATTTTCCGGCGGCAGAACCGCCGGACACACTATTGTTCTTGGAGGGTGTCTCCTCCTCTTCGTAGTCTTCTTCGGGTAGTCCTATGCCGTTCTTGACGGACAGGAGTGTCAGTACGTCTTCGTAGTTCATGTTGTTAAATTCCAATACTTGTTTGGCACCGTTCTCTACGTGGTCGTGCAGGATGGCCAGCAGCAGGTGCTGTTCTTCCACCTTTTGCTTGCGCTGGAGACGGGCTTCGAGTACGGCGAGTTTCAGGATGTTGCTCGCTTTCTCGTTGAGTACTAAGTCGGTGGTGTGTATAGGTAAGCCGATTTCATTCTCGCGGACGCGCTGTTCCAGTTCGGTCTTGATGGACTGGAGGTTGACGTCCAGTCGCTGGAAGACGCCCATGACGGGACTCTCCTTCATGCGCATCAGTCCTAAGAGCAGGTGTTCAGGACCTACGCTTCGGCTGGCGAGTCGTGAGGCTTCTTCGCGCGAGAAGGCGAGAATCTCGGATACCTTGGGTGAGAATTGACTAGTCACTATATTTTACTATTTGACAATTTACGATTTACTATTTTTGTTCTATTTGACAATTTATTATTTGACGGTTACGATTTCTATTCTTACAAATTCCGTGCCAAGTGGAGGGAGTGGGTGATGCAGCGTGGCAGTTCCTCCTGGTAGTGGGTCACCATGATCATGGTTTTGTTGCGGCGCTGACAGAATGTCTCGATGACGTCCTTCACCCTGCGGCGGTTCATGAGGTCCAGGCCGTGCAGGGGTTCGTCGAGTATGAGCAGCTGGGGGTCTTTCACAAAGGCGCGAGCCAGCAGTACCAGACGTTGTTCGCCGCTGGAGAGGGTGAGAAAGGGACGGTCGGCCAGGTGTTCGATGCCGAAGATGCCGAGCCACCAGCGGCACTTGTCGTAGTCGTTCTTGTCGGGCACGGCGTAGAGGCCTATCGAGTCCATCAGTCCGCTGGCGACGATGCGTATAGCGGGGAGGTTGCGCTTGTAGGAACGGTGCATCTCGGGGGAGACGTAGCCGATGTGCTTCTTGATGTCCCAGATGCTCTCGCCTGAGCCTCGCGGACGGTCGAAGAGGGTGATGTCACAGGCGTAGCTCTGTGGGTTGTCGGCACAGACAAGTGACAGCAGGGTCGATTTGCCACTGCCATTTTGTCCTGACAATGCCCAGCGCTCGCCGTTCATGACGGTCCAGTCGAGGCTCTTCAGGATGGTGCGCTCGTCGTAGCGGATGCTGACGTCGTGCATGTCGACAACACGCTGGCAGGCATAGTCGTTGTCGTGGTAGGGGAGCGACAGGATGGCTTCGCGTGCTGAGTCGGGGAGCACCTGCGGCGGCACTTGCGGCTGACGGGCGTAGTAGTCTTGGCGGCTACAGGGGGGCAGGGTCTCGCCGTCACGCACCTCTATCACCTCTGTCACGTAGTCGGGGATGTCGTCGGTCTTGGCGATGACCAGCATGACGTCCATGTTGCGCTGGGTGGCCAGTTCCAGGATGAGGCCCTTCAACTGGTCGCGCGTCTCGGCGTCCAGACCGATGAAGGGGTTGTCCATGATGAGTAAGCTGGGGTTGGCAAACAGCGTCTTGGTGAGCTGGAACTTACGCAACTCTCCGCTCGATAGGGTGATGATGTATTTGTCTGAAAACGAGTCCATCTGGAACAGTCCGTACAAGTGCTGCTGCAACCTTCTGCGCTCCGGCGTGTCATCGCCCGTCAACCGGTAGGCACGCTCCAAGAGTTCACCGACGGTAGGCGTCTCGTGGTCGATGTCGTGCTGGTTCCAGCGCAGCTGAAGGTAGTACTGCCCGTCGACGTTGACGCCGTAGGAGTCGGTAAAGGCGATGTAGCGCACGCGGTCTGACGACAGTTGCTTGCGCAAACGGTCGATGTACAGCGTCTTGCCGCTGCCGTTGAGTCCTGCGATTGCCGTAATCATTTCACTCTATCCTTGTTTTTGTTGACGAAATCTTTCCAGCCCTTGTAGTTGACCTGTGACTCGGGGCGGTTCATCTGCATGAAGTGGCAATAGGCGGCACCGAGGGCATCGGTGGCATCCATAAACTTCGTCAGCGCATCCTGGTCGAACTTCAGCAGGCGTTGCAGCATGCCCGCCACCTGTTCCTTTGAGGCGGCACCATTGCCCGTGATGGCCATCTTGATCTTCATCGGCGCATATTCGTGGACGGGGACGCCGTGGTGGATGGCGGCAGCAATGGCCGTACCCTGAGCACGGCCAAGCTTCAGCGTCGTCTGCACGTTCTTCTGCAGGAAGGGAGCCTCGATGGCCATCTCGTCGGGCAGGTAGCCGTCGATGATGCCCGTGACGCGCTCGAAGATGTGGCCCAGCTTCAGGTAGCCGTCGCCGAACTTGCGCAGGTCGATGACGCCCATTGTCACCATCTCCGCCTTCTGGCCGTTCACCTTGATGACGCCGTAGCCCATGATGTTTGTTCCAGGGTCGATGCCCAGTATCACCTTTTCCATACTGCCTACAAAGGTACGAAGAAAAATGAAGAATGAAGAATGAAGAATGAAGAATTTGCTACCGCACAGCGTTTTTTCCGGATTCAAGGTGTCTGAATATAAAGATTTCCGTCGGGAATCACGTGGAAAGACATCGGGAGTCACGATGTTTTCTTCAGGAAGTTGCCGTGATTTCCTCAGGAAGTTGCCGTGATTTCCTCAGGAAGTTGCCGTGATTTCCTCAGGAAGTTACGGTGATTTCTGTCACTTTTCTCGGCGATTTCTAAGGAAATGTTTTGGTACATCAAGATAATCTTTGTACCTTTGCACGTGCTATGAACGAGACATTACTGAACGAGTTGAATGAGGGACAGCGCGCTGCTGTGGAGTATTGCGACGGGCCGCAGTTAGTGATTGCCGGAGCGGGGTCTGGCAAGACGCGCGTGCTGACCTATAAGATTGCCTACCTCTTGGAGCGTGGCATGAATCCGTGGAACATCCTGGCGCTGACGTTTACCAACAAGGCTGCTCGCGAGATGAAGGAGCGCATAGGCCGGCTGGTGGGGCAGGAGCGCGCCCAGCGCCTGCAGATGGGGACGTTCCACTCCGTCTTTGCACGTATCCTCCGCAGCGAGGCCGAGAACATCGGCTTTAACTCGAACTTTACCATCTACGACCAGGCCGACTCGCGCTCGTTGGTGAAGAACATCATCAAGGAGATGCAGTTGGACGACAAGACGTACAAACCCTCGTCGGTGGCCGACCGCATCTCAATGGCCAAGAACCACCTGCTGTTGCCTCAGCAGTATGCCGTCAGTTCGTGGGCTAAGGGCGATGCCGACGCCAAGCGTCCGATGGTGACACATATATACAATAGGTACGCGGAGCGCTGCCGTCAGGCCAACGCGATGGACTTCGACGACCTGCTGGTGCATACCTTCGTCCTGTTGCGCGACCACGAGGACATCCGGCAGAAATACGTCGAGCGCTTCCAGTACGTCTTGGTGGACGAGTATCAGGACACGAACTTCGCCCAGCAGGAGATTGTGCTGTTGCTGACGCGCGAGAGAGGGCACGTCTGTGTGGTGGGGGATGACGCCCAGAGCATTTACAGCTTCCGTGGAGCTAACATCGATAACATCCTAAACTTCCAAAAGATGTACGACGGTTCCAGACTGTATAAACTGGAGCAGAACTACCGTTCCACCCAGCTCATTGTGCAGGCTGCCAATAGCCTGATTAGGAAGAACGAGCGCCAAATCCATAAGGACGTGTTCAGCAAGAACGAGGAGGGCGAGCGGCTGACCTTGAAGCCCGCCTACAGCGACAAGGAGGAGGCCATGATCGTGTGTAACGACATCAAGCGCCTCCGTCGGCAGGAGCAGGCGGAATACTCCGACTTCGCCATACTCTACCGCACCAACGCCCAGAGCCGCTCCTTCGAGGAACAGATGCGCAAGGACGGCATACCTTATAGAATATATGGCGGTCTGAGCTTCTACCAGCGCAAGGAAATCAAGGACGTCATAGCATACTTCCGCCTCGTGGCCAATCCTGACGACGAGGAAGCCCTGCGCCGCATCATCAACTATCCGGCACGCGGCATCGGCGACACCACCATAGGCAAAATCGTAGAGACGGCCAACCTGCACCGCGTCAGCCTGTGGACGGTCATCCAGCAGCCGATGGTGTTCGACCTGAAGCTGGCGAAGGGTACGCAGACGAAGATAGACGCCTTCAAGAGCATGATAGAAGGCTGGGCGGCCGAGATGGCCAACGAGGACGCCTATGTCCTGGGACACAGCATCGTCATTCAGAGCGGCATCAGCAAGGACATCTACAGTTCCAACAACCCTGAAGACCTGTCGCGGCAGGAGAACTTAGAGGAATTCCTCGGCGGCATGCAGGACTTCGTCGAGAGCCGTCGCGAGGAAGGTAGGGAAGACGAGGTGCTGCTGACGGACTTCCTGCAGGAGGTGGCGCTGCTGACCGACTTGGACAGCGACACCGATGCCGACCAACCGAAAGTCTCGCTGATGACCATCCATGCGGCCAAGGGACTGGAGTTTCCGACGGTATTCGTCGTCGGACTGGAAGAAAACATCTTCCCTTCGCCCATGTGTATCAATACGATGCGCGAGCTGGAGGAGGAGCGCCGACTGCTTTACGTCGCCATCACCCGTGCCGAGAAACATTGCATCCTGACCTGTGCCCAGAACCGCTTCCGCTACGGCAGGATGGAGTTCGACACACCGTCGCGATTCATCAAAGACTTCGACCCACGCCTACTACGAGTAGAGGGCGGCAAAGCCGATATCGTCGGAAAACAATCCAGCTCCTTCGGCAGTTCAGGCTCTTTCGGAAGTCCAGCCCGTTCTGGCATTTCAGGCTATTCCGGGGGTATGCGCCGCAACGTTCAGAACCCGCGCCCTGTTGCAACGCAGTTTGTGGCCGATGCCAAGCCGCGCCTGGTTCCTATTCGCCACGAGGCGCCGCGTCCCCAGCCGGCCATAGGTAATATCGGCCTTCAGGAGGGCAACGTCATCGAGCACCAGCGCTTCGGCATAGGTACCGTCATCAAAGTGGAAGGCTCTGGCGAGAACACCAAAGCTACCGTAGAGTTCAAGAATGCCGGCATCAAGCAGCTACTGCTGAAATTCGCGAAATACACTATCGTCAAATAAGGAACATGTAAGCATAAAAAAGGAATGAGCGGGCTCATTCCTTATTCTTCATTCTCTTAATTCCTCATTCCTCATTCAACATTCCACATTCTATAAAGCCTCGTCCTCAGGACGTTCCACAAGCCGCGGCCTGGTTGTCGCCAGGTGACGCTTCTTGCGCAGGTATGCAGCCTTGCGGGCTTCATACTCCTCGTAGTGCCGTTCTAAGAAGTTGTCTGCCATTACTGGTTCTTGTTATAGACGATGCTGATGCGTACCGGGGCATGCTTATTCTCACTACCGCCCACCATACGGACGCTGGTGACGCGCAACTCGTTGCTGACGCCAGTAACGGTCTTCGTCGCCGTACTCGATGTCGTGGATGCCGCAGACATCGTGACGTTCACGGGAACCAGCACCACCTTGTTCCAGTTCTCCGTCTTGTTACGGTTGCTGTACATGTGGTTGACCAGTTCGGAGATGTTGTTGAACGTGTACGAGTTCCTGGCGCTGCTATAGGTGGCCAGATAGGACGTGATGTTGTTCGGCAGTTTCCGCTCTTCAAAGAACGAGAACAGGCTGTCGCGCTCCAGCATCAGCAGGTTTTCAGGCTCTTGCAGGATGTAGTCGCTCAGCTCGCTGATTTCGTTCATGCGGCGGAAGACGATGCGTGCCGAGGCAATGGAGTCATTCTCGTGGTACCGTTTGATCTCGTCGATGGGTAGCGTCACCTCGGTATAGATGCCGTCGGGAGCCTTCAGATACGTACACTCGTTGTTGGCGGCCAGCCGTTCGATGCTGGCGCGGTCGCTGGTGTAGTGAGTCGTCTGAAGCACTTCCTCAGTACCGTCTATCGTAACGGTTTTACCGGAGACTACCTCACCATTCTGATAGCGGTAGTAAATCATGAGCTGCGTGCGTTCCACCTCGCAGAGGACACCCTGCCCGTCAGTAGTCTCGAAATAGAAGCCGGGACAGACGTTGTGGATGAAAGCCTGCGAATTCTTGAAGTATTCGGGGTGGTCGAAGTACTGGCGCATGATGTATGTGCCGAAGTTGTTATAGGTCTTGCCAGACTTGTCGGTATAGGGGTCGTTCAGCGAGATGGTGATGTTCTCGTAGTAGGCACCCTTGCGGCGCAGGGCGCGGATGCTGTCACTCGAAGTCAGGTCAGACACCGACCATAGTGTGTTCTTGATAATGCCGTCGTTACGCAGGTAGCCTTCCTTCTTCGGGTCGAAGTTGGAGTAGTAGAGCATGTTCTCCTTCAACGGCTTCGACAGTTCCGTCGTCCTGAGCTTCATGGCTGTCAGAGAGTCACCCATATAGGAGTTGATGACGATGGCTATCTTACAGGAGTCGGCTATGGGTAGGCCTTCAGCATCGCGGCTAACGACGTCATCGCTAACGACGAAGAGTTCCGGGACGTTCCCCTCCAACAGCGAGAACTGCGTCGTGAAGTCGCTTGAGATGTAAGAACCCGTTTCAGGATCTTTCAGTCGGCCGATATAGCTGCAAGAACTGCGCGCCAGTACGGAGTCGACGATGATGGAGCGTGTAGAAACGTCAAACGTGTCGGTGGTGATGGTAAACTTGTCCAAAGGGTTTGTCAGCGAGTTACCCAGATTGTTGGTGTCTTCATCACACGAAGAGATTGCAACTGTCAACATTGCAATCCCTGCTATCAAGAGTTTTTTCATTATAGTGATCTTAACTTCTTTAACTACTTAACTTCTTAAACTTCCCTAACTTCTTAAACTTTTCAAATCTTCTCATAAAACTCCTCGTATGCGGCGCCAAAGTCCTCGCCGGGATAGTCCAGCGTGGGGATGTTGTTGCTCTTGGCATACTCCAGCAGGGCAGGGGAGACGTTCTTGTCGGCAGCGATGACGCCGTCGCTGTAGTCGATGGCAAGTTTGCCAAGCTCCTCAAAGTCAAAACTGTCGTTATACTTCTTCAGCAGGTCGGCCTTTGCGTCACGGAACTCCACGCAATGCTTGAAGTTGGGGTCGAGCGTAGACTTCAGGGTGCTGGGGTACAGCGATGTCACGACCTTCGTGCTGGCAAAGGATGGCTCGTCGCAATAGGCCGTCTTGATATACAAAGGCACTACGGCACCCATCCATCCCTGGACGTGGATGATGTCGGGCACCCAGCGGAGCTTCTTGACAGTCTCCAGCACGCCGCGGGCAAAGAATATGGCACGCTCACCGTTGTCGGGATAGTCGTCACCGGCCTCGTCCTGCGTCATCTGACGCTTGGAGAAGTAGTCGTCGTTGTCGATGAAGTACACCTGGACGCGTGTTTGGACGATGGTCGCTACCTTGATGATAAGGGGGTGGTCAGTGTCGTCGATGATAAGATTCATGCCAGAAAGACGTATCACCTCGTGCAGCTGACCGCGGCGCTCGTTGATATTTCCCCATTTAGGCATGAAGGTACGTATCTCGTGACCATTCTCCTGAATGGCCTGAGGAACGGCTTTACCCATCAGCGAAAGGGGACTGTCAGGAACGTAGGGAACTATCTCTTGGTTAATGAATAATATCTTCTTTGCCATACATTATTGTTTAAACGCAGTGCAAAGATACGAAAAATAATCCATAAAATGAGCCTTGCAACACTCTTTTAAGGATTTTTAGCCCCCTTTTTGGCATATTTTTATGATATTTTTTCCTTATTTGGTAAAAATGTTGTTATTTTGCACCCCGAAATGAAAGTATTTAATAAGATTGTGGAACTTCAGAACCAGTTGTTCGAAGACCGCAAACAAGGAAAAGAGATAGGCTTTGTGCCTACGATGGGAGCACTCCACGAGGGTCACGCCTCGCTGGTGAGACGTAGTGTGAAGGAAAACGTCGTGACCGTAGTGTCGGTGTTTGTCAATCCCACACAGTTCAACGACAAGAACGACTTGAAGAACTATCCCCGTACCCTTGAGGCCGACTGCAAACTGTTGGAGAAGACGTTTGACGAGGAAACTGAAAAAACCAAGTCGACGGTCAGCAAGTCCATCTACGTGCTGGCACCTACCGTCGAGGAAATGTATCCTACGCCAGACACGCGCCAGTTTGAGTACCCGCCCATTTCGACGGTGATGGAAGGCGCTCACCGTCCGGGACACTTCAACGGCGTCTGTCAGGTGGTCAGCCGGCTCTTCTATATCGTCAAGCCCCTGCGCGCCTATTTTGGCGAGAAGGACTGGCAGCAGATTGCCGTCGTCAAGGCGATGGTTCGCCAACTCGGTCTGCCTGTCCAGATTGTGGAGTGCGAAATTGTCCGCGACAGCGACGGACTGGCCCGCAGTAGCCGTAACACGTTGCTGGCGCCAGATGAGCGCGCCATCGCCCCAACCATCTATAAGGCGCTGAAGGAGAGCATTGCCTACGCCAAGACTCACACTGTCCAGGAGACGCACGACAAGGTGGTCGGCGACATCAATAGTGTCGATGGTCTTGACGTCGAGTACTTCAGTATAGTTGACGGCAATACTCTGCAGAACGTTCAGTCATGGGACGACAGTCCCTACGTCGTAGGCTGCATCACGGTCTATTGCGGAAAGACCCCCATCCGACTCATCGACCACATCAAGTATAAGGAGTAAAACGCAGTTGTATTAGTGTTAATCGTCAAATAGTAAACAGACATGATGATAGAAGTAATGAAGTCTAAGCTGCATTGTGTGACGGTGACCGAGGCCAACCTGAACTACATGGGCAGCATCACCATTGACGAAGACCTGATGGACGCCGCCAACCTCATTGCCGGCGAGAAGGTGCAGGTGCTCGACAACAACAACGGCGAACGCTTTGAGACCTATATCATAAAGGGCGAGCGCGGTTCTGGGTGCATCTGTCTCAATGGTGCCGCAGCACGTCGCGTACAAGTGGGCGACGTCGTCATCATCATTTCCTACGCGCTGATGGACTTTGAAGAGGCGAAGCAGTTTAAACCTACCATTGTGTTCCCCAAAGAGGGAAACAAAGTATAAGTCAGGAAAAATATCTAACGCCCATCGAAGGTCAGAAAAACCGCCCATCGAAGGTCAGAAAAAATGCTACCGCCCATCCGTTAATCGGAGAGCGGTAGCAAATTTTTATCACAATTCGCTTATTCAATCACCACGAGCGCATCGTCTTCCATAACGCTCTGGCCTACCTGGACACAGATGGCGGTGACCTTACCGTCCTTCTCGGCCTCGATGTTGTTGGCCATCTTCATGGCTTCCAGCACTAAGAGGGTGTCGCCGGCTTTCACCTCGTCACCAACGCTCACTTCGATAGAGGTGATGACGCCAGGCAGAGGAGCTTTGACGGCATTGTTGGTGTTGACGTTGGCAGAGGTGCCTTCGGTGGCTTCGGCAGCAGGAGCTGCACCAGGTTTGCCGAGCACGGGCTTCTTCTTCTCTTCCTCGGGCTCAGGTTCCCAAGCAACCTTGTACTCCTCGCCATTCACGGTAATAGTGGCTTCGTTCTCTACGATATCTCCAATAGCTACCTCATACTGGTTGCCATTGATGGTATACTTATATTCTTTCTTCATAAATACATTAATTCTTAATTGTTAATCGCAAAGCGAAATTCTTAATTCTTCATCGCGAAGCGAAATTCTTAATTCTTCATCGCGAAGCGATAACTCTTAATTCTTAACTCTTAATTCATAATTCGTCAAGGGTGTGCTGTCATTGTCTGGACATACCCGTTCCATTGAGTCTGCTTTTCGGCAATCGTAATGATACCGGGCTCCTTGTCATGGACGTTGTTGCCCTTGAACTCGTAAAGTGCCATAGCTATGGCGGCATAGACTTCGTTCTTCATAATTGCGAATTTACAATTATCAATTTTCAATTCTCAATTATCAATTCCAATTACATCGGAATGTTACCGTGTTTCTTGGCAGGCAGGGCATCGCGCTTGGTAGCCAGCTGGGCCAGGGCACGACAGATGCGGAAGCGCGTGTTACGCGGCTCGATGACATCGTCGATATAGCCGTACTTGGCAGCCTGATAAGGATTAGCAAAGAGTTCGTTGTACTCCTCTTCCTTCTCAGCGATGAAGGCCTTGACGTCCTCACCAGCTTCCTTCTTGGCCTTAGCTTCCTTAGCGTAAAGCACGGCGGCAGCACCAGAAGCACCCATCACGGCAATCTCAGCAGAGGGCCATGCATAGTTCAGGTCGGTATGCAACTGCTTGGAACCCATCACGATGTGTGAACCACCATACGACTTACGCAGGGTAACGGTAATCTTGGGAACGGTAGCCTCGCCGTAAGCATACAGCAGCTGGGCACCGTGCAGGATGACGGCGTTGTACTCCTGACCAGTACCTGGCAGGAATCCGGGAACGTCAACCAACGATACGATAGGAATATTGAAGGCGTCGCAGAAACGTACGAAGCGGGCACCCTTACGAGAGGCGTTCACGTCCAGCACACCAGCGTAGCATGAAGGCTGGTTAGCCACGATACCTACGCTCTGGCCATTGAAGCGGGCAAAGCCTACGATAATGTTCTTGGCGAACTTAGGCTGTACCTCGAAGAACTCGTTGTCGTCGGTGATGGCCGAGATGACCTTGTACATGTCGTAAGCCTCGTTGGGATTCTCGGGGATAATCTCGTTCAGTGTGTCCTCCAAACGGTCGATGGGGTCTGTGCACTTCTTGCGAGGAGCCAGCTCCATGTTGTTCGAGGGGATATAGCTCAACAGAGTCTTCAGCATCTCGACGGCCTCTTCCTCAGTCTTGGCAGTAAAGTGGGTCACACCCGACTTCGATGCGTGAACCGAGGCACCACCCAGATGCTCCTGGTCGATGTCCTCGCCAGTCACAGTCTTCACCACTTTAGGGCCAGTCAGGAACATATACGACGTGCCTTCCATCATCAGGGTGAAGTCGGTGAGGGCAGGGCTATAGACAGCACCACCGGCGCAGGGGCCGAAGATACCGCTGATCTGGGGAATGACACCAGAAGCCAGGATGTTACGCTCGAAAATCTCAGCGTAACCAGCCAGGGCGTTGATACCTTCCTGGATACGTGCACCACCCGAGTCGTTGATGCCGATGACGGGAGCACCCATCTTCATGGCCATATCCATAACCTTGCAGATCTTCTGGCTCATGGTTTCCGACAGCGAACCGGCATGTACGGTGAAGTCCTGAGCGAAGATAAATACCAGACGTCCGTCGATGGTACCTGAACCGGCTACCACGCCGTCGCCAAGGAACTGCTTCTTTTCCATGCCGAAGTTGTGGCAGCGGTGCTCCTTGAACATGTCGTACTCTTCGAAAGAACCTTTGTCGAGCAGCATCTCAATGCGCTCGCGGGCGGTGTATTTGCCCTTGTCGTGCTGCTTCTGTATGGCTTTCTCACCACCACCGAGACGGGCTTGTTCGCGCTTCTCGATGAGCTGTTTGATTTTCTCTAATTGCTTTGACATTATATTCTGAAATTTAATGTTTAATTATTCTATTTAATATGTAACATTACTCAGGGTGTTCACAGAGTTCTGTCAGGATGCCACAGGTTGACTTCGGATGCAGGAAGGCGATGTTCAGACCCTCGGCACCCTTGCGTGGCTTCTCGTCTATGAGGCGGACACCCTTCTCGCTGACTTCAGCCAGACCTTTGGCGACGCCGTCCTCTACGCAGAATGCTACGTGGTGAACGCCTTTGTTACCCTTGTCAAGCCACTTCTGGATAGTGCTCTCAGGAGATGTGGGCTCCAGCAGTTCCAGCTTTACCTCGCCGCAGCGCAGGAAAGCGGTCTTTACCTTCTGGTCCTCTACGACTTCAGTTGCATAACACTCCAAGCCCAGCACGTCAGTAAAGTACGGCAGGCTCTCTTCAATGCTCTGGACAGCAATGCCCAGGTGCTCAATGTGAGAAATCTTCATATTCTATGATATTAGTTGTACAATTAATATTGTGCAAAGGTACAAATAATATTATAGATTAAGGATTAAAAGAATAAATAATTAATGATTATTAAAACTCGACAATGACTTTTGCATTGATTTGGCGGCCTGTCAGGTAGTTGGGAACGGCATATTGCTGGTTGGTGACGTCGGTAACCCAGTAATAGCTGTTGACGTTGGAGATGCCGAAGATATTAAGTCCGTCGAGGCCGAGCCAGAGTCTTTTAACTTTGAACTTTCCACTTTGAACTTTCTGATTTGACGGGTCGCCAAGCAATAGGTAGCTCAGTCCGATGTCTGCACGCTTATAGGCCGGAGCACGGAACTGTTGGTATTCCAGGCCACGGTGGGGTGCACCGAAGGGCAGTCCGTCGGCAAAGGCCAGCTTCAGCGTCATCTTCCACCGCTCGGTGCCGGGGAAATAGTCGGTGAAGTGCAGGTTCATGCCCCAGCGCTGGTCGGTAGGCATGGGTACTGTGACGCCGTTGATGGTCTGACGTGTCGACATGATGCTGAACGTGAGCCATGAGTCGGTACCAGGCACAAACTCGCCGAAGAGCTTTAGGTCCAGTCCGAAGGCGTGTCCTTTGGCCTTGTTCTCGCCGTAGTACACCACCTTCATATTCTGCACGTTATAGGGCACGAGGTTGTCCATGAGTTTGTAGTATGCCTCGGCAGTGAAGCGGAAGGGACGTCCGACAGCCCGGAACTTATAGTCGAAGGCTCCGACGAAATGTATCGAGCGCTGGCTCTTGATCTTCCGGTTCAGCGTCACGATGGTCTGTCCGTTGACGGTAGACGTATCGCGCAACTCCTTATAGAACGGTGCTTGGTAGTAGAGTCCTGTTGCCAAACGGAATGTCATATCTTGGTTGCTGGCAGGAATCATGGCTAACGACAGGCGAGGGGAGACGATGGTTTCCTTGTTATAGTTCCAGTTGGCGATGCGCAGGCCGTAGTTCAGCGTCCACAGCGTGGGTTGTGCTTGCTCGTCGTCACCGCCGCTCTGCCAACGGTAGGTGTCTTGAATGTAGGCTTCTATGCGCTGCGAAGAAATGTCTTGCTTGGAGCGCAGCGAATAGATGAGGTCCAGCCGGTCGCCGGAGTGTGGGATGCTATAGCCGCTGGAGTCGCGCATCTCGTATTCGCGAGCTTCTTCCTCTATCTTTTCCCACTTCATGGTCAGGCCCGTCTCCCAGTCGTGCTTGCGGGTCTTGTGGTTCAGCATCAGCTTGGCACTGACGACGTTGGCTCTCAGGTAGTTGCGGGCGTGTTCCATATAGGTGCCTACGCCAAGCTGTTCCTGTGTCTGGGCATCGTCCAACCAGTACTGACCCTGAATGTCGTAAGTCTCCTGCTCCTTGGTGTGGAAGGCGGATCCCAAGAGGCTGACCTTCGTCTGTTTAGAGAAGTTACGGGTAATCCTCACCGTACCGAAGAGTGTGCGGAAGATATCGCGCTCCTGACCGTCGAAATAGACCTTAAAGGATTTGACGTTCTGCATGGTGCCGAACGACGTCTCACGGTCTGAGGGTTTGAAGTTATAGTGGTTTTCCGAGATGTTGCCGATGACGTCAAGACTCCAGCGTTCGTTGGGTTCGTAGGTGATATATGTCTGGTAGTCAAGGAAATTAGGGCGGTACTCACCCTTCGTCTCCAACGAACCGAGCAAGTAGCGGTTGGTCTTGTAGCGCAGACCGTGGCTCATGGTAAACTTTGCCGTGCTCCGCTCAGTCGGAGAACTTTGATCTGTGATTTTTGAACTTTTTAGTTTGCTGGCATAGCCGAGGAAGATGGAGCCGCCTAAGAGCGAGGCTTGGGCATTACCTTCAAAATGGGTAGGCTTGCGGTACGTTATGTCGAGGGCACTGGACATCTTGTCGCCGTACTTGGCCTCGAAACCACCGCTTGAGAAGGCAATCTTCTCCACCATGTCGGAGTTGATGACCGAGAGACCTTCCTGCTGACCACTACGGATGAGCAGCGGACGGTAGACTTCCACATTATTGATATAAACGGAGTTCTCGTCGAACGATCCTCCGCGGACGTTATACTGGCTTGACAGTTCGTTATGACTCGATACGCCGGCCTGCTGTTGTACCAGTTCCTCGACGGCATTGCCGCTGGTGGTAGGGTTCTGCCGCAAGTCTTTTGTGTCTAACTCCTGTGTTGCTGTCGTCTGTCGGCGGCGCTCCGTGACGACAACCTCGTCGAGTGCCTTCATAGGATGCAGGGTGACGAGCAGTTTCTGGTTGCCTTTAGGCTTGCGCAGCACACGGCTTCGCGTCTGGTAGCCTACCATCGAGAACTTCACCACTACGGAGTCGGCGGAATGTAGCTTCAGCGAGAACTCACCTTTCAGGTTACACATAGTCACGGCGCCCTGTTCCAAACACGACACGGTGGCCAGTTCAATGGCATTGCCCTCCTCGTCGGAGACCTTGCCGCTGAGGGTAAACTGCTGAGCCGCTGCTGTCATTACCGACAACAACAGAGCCAAAGAAAGTATGCTTCTCTTGAAGTTCATCTTTTGAAAAAACGCATGTCAGGCAGTTTTATTGCTACCGACCTTAGCTTTTTTCACGCAGAAGGGCTTTCTCCCTTGTTGTGAGAGGGCTTTTTCCTGCCGCCGCGGTGCCTGCGCTTCGACGATGCCTGCTTGTCGCCACCATGCTGACGGGGCTTGCCGTTGCTTCCGCGACCTCGGCCGCCACGGCCTCGTGACGACTTGTGGTGTGGGGCATTGGTGCGGTATTCCGGACCTTCACCCAGTCCTTCGGGCAACGGGTTCTTATGGATGTCGCGTTCGAGGAAGCGCTCGATGTCGGCAAAGTAGCGCATGTCGTTGTCAGAGACCAGCGTGATGGCTACGCCGTCACGTTGTGCCCGGGCCGTACGTCCTATGCGGTGAACGTAGTCCTCGGCATCGCGGGGCACATCGTAGTTGATGACGCAGAGGATGTCGTCGATGTCGATGCCTCGGGCCACGATGTCGGTGGCAACGAGTACTGAGACCTGTCCGCTCTTGAACCGGTACATCACGTCGTCGCGCTCGGCCTGAGTGAGGTCGGAGTGCATGGCGGCGCAGTTGATGTTCATGCGGCGCAGCTCACGAGTGATGTCCTTCACCTTGTCCTTCTTGCCTGAGAAGATGATGACACGCTCCAGTTCGCCGGCCTTGAAGAGGTGGCGGATGATGCCGAGTTTCTGGGGTTCGTAGCAGACGTATGCCGACTGCTGGATTTTCTCAGCAGGTTTCGATACGGCAATCTTCACCTCTACAGGATTATATAATAAGGTACGCGCGAGTTGCTGTATCTTTTCCGGCATGGTGGCCGAGAACATAATGGTCTGGTGCTCCTGGGGCAGGAGTTTGGCAATGGACAGTATGTCGTCAGAAAAGCCCATGTCGAGCATACGGTCAGCCTCGTCGAGAACGAAGAACGACAGGCGTGAGAGGTCCAGGTGTCCCATGCGGATGTGGCTGAGCAGTCGGCCCGGAGTGGCTATCACCACGTCGGCACCCATCTTCAGGCCCTTTGTCTCCACATCGAAACGGCTGCCGTCGTTGCCACCATATACGGCAACGCTCGATATGCCGTCCAAATAGTATCCGAAGCCTTGCATGGCCTGATCTATCTGTTGTGCCAGCTCACGTGTAGGTGCCATGACGATGCAGTTGACGGCATCCTTGGGATAGCCTCCGTCGTCGAGCATCGAGAGTATGGGCAACAGGTATGCGGCGGTCTTTCCCGTGCCGGTCTGTGCCACGCCGATGAGGTCGCGCTCGTCCAGTATCTCGGGGATGCATTTCTCCTGTATGGGCGTCATTTCCTCGAAGCGCATATCGTACAGCGCGTCCAGGATATTATCGTTCAAATATGTTTCTTCAAATGTCACTATTTTACCTTTTTACTTTTTTACCTTTTTACCTTTTTACTTTTTTACCTTTAATTCGGTGCTTGTTTGTAGCAGAAGTAGGCAATGACGGCGTAGAGGAGGTTGGGGATCCAAGCGGCGAGCATGGGTGGCGTGCCGGCATTGATGGCAAAGGTGGCGCTAACGGTCTGAAGGAGGATGTAGGTAAACGACAGGGCGAGGCCGATGCCGAGGTAGAGTCCCATGCCGCCCTTTCGCTTTCGCGACGACAGCGAGACGCCGATGATGGTCAGGATGAAGGAGGCGAACGACGATGCTATGCGCTTGTGGTACTCCACCTCGTATTGTACGACGTTCGACGAGCCGCGTTCCTGCTGTTTGGAGATGTAGCGCAGGAGTTCCGGGGAGGTGAACGTCTCCTGCTGACCCTTGGAGAAGATAAGGTCCATGGGCTCCATCAAGATGAGCGTGTCTATCTCGGTGCCGCCGATGATCTGCTCGCGCATACCCTTCAGCGTGCGGATCTTGTAGTTGCGGGCCTTCCAATGGTAGCGCTCCTCGGCAATGGTGTCGTACTGGATGACCGAGGCGTTCATCTGGCTCACCAGCTTCTTGTTCTCAAACTTGTAGAGGGAGAAGCCGTAGCCTGTCTTGCGGATGTCGTCGTACTGCGAGATGTAGGCCACGACGCCTCGGTCCACCATGAGCTGGATGTTCGACGCCGACGTGTTCTTCTGGTTGTTTTTGTAAAGCGACTCGAAGTCGTGACGGATGACGGTTCCTCGCGGTATGATGTATGCTCCGAGGAAGAAGTTCAGCGTGGCGATGAGTGCTGCCGAGATGATGTATGGCCTGAGCAGTCGCTTGAAGCTCATGCCGCAGGCCAGCATGGCGATAATCTCTGAGTTTCCTGCCAGCTTCGAGGTAAAGAAGATGACGGCAATGAAGACGAAGAGCGGCGAGAAGAGATTGGCAAAGTAGGGCACGAAGTTGGCGTAGTAGTCGAAGACGATGGCCCTGAGTGGCGCATGGTAGTTCGTAAACTTCGCCAGGTTCTCGTTGACGTCGAAGACAATGGATATCGAGATAATCAGCAGGATGGAGTAGATGTATGTGCCGATGAACTTCGCGATGATGTATCGGTCCATCCTTTTAAGGAACGAAGGAAATGAAAGGAATGAGAGGAACGAAAAGAATGAACGAAATTTCTTCATTCCTTCTTTTACTTTTCCCATGACATTCTTTATGTTCATTACTTTCATCTCAAAGTCTATATTCTTCTTCCCAGGTCTTCTGTCACGCTTCGCTTCCATTGAGAGAAGTCACCCTGTTCTATGTGTGTGCGGGCATCGGTCACCAAGCGCAGGTAGAACGCCAGGTTGTGGATGCTGGCAATCTGGAGCGCTAACAGTTCCTGCGCCTTGAACAGGTGGTGCAGATAGGCCTTCGAGTGGATGCGGTCTACGTCACACCCGTCGGGGTCGATGGGCGAGAAGTCCTGTTCCCACTTCTTGTTGCGCATGTTCATCGTACCCTGATAGGTGAAGAGCATGGCGTTGCGACCGTTGCGGGTGGGCATCACGCAGTCGAACATATCGACGCCTCGTTCGATAGCCTCCAGGATGTTCTGCGGCGTACCAACTCCCATGAGGTAGCGCGGACGGTCCTTAGGCAGGATGTCGTTCACCACCTCTATCATTTCGTACATCACCTCGGTAGGTTCGCCGACGGCCAGTCCGCCGATGCTGGCACCACCGCCGTCGTTCAGTCGTCCTAAGACGTCGCAAACGTGCTTGGCAGCATCCTGGCGCAGGTCTTTATAAGTACAGCCCTGGACGATGGGGAACAGTGTCTGGTTGTGACCGTATAGGGGTTCTGTCTCGTTGAACCGCTTGACGCAGCGTTCCAGCCAGCGCTGGGTCAGCCCGAGCGAGTTCTTGGCGTACTGGTAGTCGCTCTGTCCCGGAGGACACTCGTCGAGGGCCATCATGATGTCGGCGCCGATGATGCGCTCAGTGTCCATCACGTTCTCAGGGGTGAAGATGTGCTTCGAGCCGTCTATGTGGCTGCGGAACTCGCAACCCTCTTCCTTCAGCTTGCGGATGCCGGTCAGGGAGAAAACCTGAAACCCGCCCGAATCGGTCAGGATGGGACGGTCCCATGTGTTGAACTTATGCAGTCCGCCAGCCTTGCGCAGCGTGTCGAGTCCCGGGCGCAGATAGAGGTGGTAGGTGTTGCCCAGGATAATCTGAGCCTTCACCTGCTCACGCAGTTCCGAGAAGTGCACGCCCTTGACGCTACCTACCGTGCCTACGGGCATGAAAATAGGTGTGCGTATGTCGCCGTGGTCGGTGGTAATCAGTCCACTTCGGGCGCTGCTGTACGGGTCAGTATGCTCTACGTTAAACTTCAATTCTTCAATTTTTTAATCCTTCAATTCTTTCTTGTCTTCTTCCGGAATGGTAAAGTCCATCGGGTGTTCCACCAGTTCGTCGGTCAGGGCGAAGCGCCAGACGTCTTGGACGTTCTCCACATAGTGGAAGGTGACGCCTTTGAGGTACATCTCTGGAATCTCGTTGATGTCCTTCTCGTTTTCCTGACACATCACGATGTCGGTAATGCCGGCGCGCTTGGCGGCAAGTATCTTCTCCTTGATGCCGCCCACGGGGAGCACCTTTCCGCGAAGGGTGATCTCGCCAGTCATTGCCGTGTTCTTGCGCACCTTACGCTGGGTCAGGGCCGAGGCGATGGAGGTGGCGATGGTGATACCTGCCGACGGGCCGTCCTTGGGTGTGGCACCCTCGGGAACGTGTATGTGGATGTTCCAATGGTCGAAGATGCGGTAGTCGATGCCCAGCGTATCGACGTGGGCCTTGACGTACTCCAAGGCGATGACGGCACTCTCCTTCATCACGTCGCCCAGGTTACCTGTCAGCGTCAGTTTGCCGGCCTTGCCCTTCGACAGCGAAGTCTCGATGAACAGTATCTCGCCGCCCACGCTGGTCCACGCCAGTCCTGTGACGACGCCGGCATAGGCGTTGCCCTGATAGATGTCGCGGTAGAAGGGTGGCTTGCCCAACAGGTCCTCGATCTCCGTCGGGGTGATCTTTGTCAACGGCTTGGAATCGTCAGCCGACCCGTTACCGTTGGCCATCGCTTTGTTGTACGCAATCTTGCGCAGGGCTTTGTTTATCTGCTTCTCCAACTGGCGCACGCCGCTCTCGCGGGTGTATTGTTCGATGATTTTCTCAACGGCAGGCTTGGTGAAGGTCAGGCTCTTGTCGTTCAGACCGGTGTTGTCCTTCTCCTTCGGGATAAGATGGCGCTTGGCAATCTCGTATTTCTCCTCGGTAATGTAGCCGCTGACCTCAATCACCTCCATGCGGTCGAGTAGGGGACGGGGGATGGTGCCCAGGTTGTTGGCGGTGGCAATGAACATCACTTTCGACAGATCGTAGTCCACGTCCAAATAGTTGTCGTGGAAGGCGCCGTTCTGCTCGGGGTCCAATACCTCCAAAAGGGCGCTGGCGGGGTCGCCGTTGTGGGTGCTTTGCGTCACCTTGTCTATCTCGTCCAGGATGAAGACGGGGTTGCTTGAACCAGCTTTCTGGATGTTTTTGATGATACGGCCGGGCATGGCGCCGATGTATGTACGGCGGTGTCCGCGAATCTCAGCCTCGTCGTGCAGACCGCCTAACGAGACGCGCACGTACTTACGCTTCAGGGCGTCGGCTATCGACTTGCCGAGACTGGTCTTTCCCACTCCCGGAGGACCGTAGAGGCAGAGTATGGGCGACTTCAGGTCACCCCTGAGCGACAGCACGGCGATGTACTCCAGGATGCGCTCTTTCACCTTCTCCATGCCGTAGTGGTCGCGGTCCAATATCTTCTGGGCACGCTTCAGGTCCAGGTCGTCCTTCGTATATTCGTTCCATGGCAGGCCCACCAGCGTCTGCAGGTAGGTCAGCTGCACGTTGTAGTCGGGCGAGTTCTGGTTCACCTGGTCCAGTTTCTCAACCTCTTTATAGAAGAACTTCTCGATGTCCTCGGGCCATTTCTTCTTACGCGCCTTCTCTAGGAGTTCCTTCTTCTCCGGCGTACTCTCGTTGCCCATCTCGGCCTGCAGGTTCTTAATCTGCTGTTGCAGGAAGTAATTGCGCTGCTGTTCGTCAATGTCGTCGCGCGTCTTGTTGCGGATGTCCTGCTTCAGGTTCTGCAGGTTAATCTCGCGGTTCACAATGCGCAGGGTGTTGAACAGACGTTCCTTCAGTGAGTCCATCTGCAGCAGCTGCATCTTCTCCTTGATGGTGAAGGGCATGTTCGAGCAGATGAAGTTCAGCGCCATGATGTTGTTCTCCACGTTCTTGATGGCGAAGGTGGCCTCGTCGGGGATGTCGTCGTTCATGCTGATGTATTGGCCCACCTGCTGGCGCAGGTCTTCAATGGCCGTACGGAATTCCACGTCGCGCTTCTCGGGCTCCACCTCGGGGGCGGCAACCACGCTGCCCACCAGGTAGGGCGAATATTTCTTCAGTTCCAACAGTCGAATGCGGCCGAAGCCCTGCACGATGGCAGTAATGTTGCCGTTGGGCAGCGTCAGCGTCTTCAGTACCTTGGCAATGACGCCCACGTCGTGGAGGTCAGAGCGGATGGGGCTGTCCACCTCCGGGTCGCGCTGGGTGATGACCCCCACCATCATCCCCGACTTCTCAGCCTTGCGAATCAGCGTCATGCTCGAGTCGCGGCCAATGAGTATTGGTACCACCACGCCCGGAAACAGTACCAGGTTGCGAACCGCCAATATCGGCAGCTCGTCGGGAAGTTCACCGTTTGTCAGGTCGCTGTAGTCGCCTTCAACGTCGGCAATCATCGAGAACGCCCTGTTCCGGTTGTCCATATACATTGTTATATTATCTATCTCCATAATGTCTTCTTTACAAAATCGAGCTGCAAAGGTACGAAAAAAAACTCATACTTCATCGTTCCTCATTCAAAATTAAATAAAATTTGTATCTTTCCCCCACTTTGGATGACTCACCACGGCCTACAATATAAAAAAGAGTACACAAATGGCACGGTGCCTTTTGTGTACTTGTTCTCGTGTGCGAGGGATTCTCTGTGATTCAGTTTACCTCCCAACAGGACGGATGGACTGACCAGCGAAAATGAAGCAGAGACCGATACAACCATCATTGCCCGAATTGAAGTAAAAAGTCCAGGCGAAGTCTTTTTCATTGTCAAGTGTCGATGCCCAATAGTAGCCTTTGGAATCCATGCCGATCAACTCGCCATCCGAGTGGTAGCCGGCAGCTGGAAAGAATATGGTGCGGCCGTTCGGACCAGTGTACTTACGACCGCTCACGCCGTTTTCAATTGTCCATACAAAAGTGCAGTTTTCTTCAAGCTCCGCACATTGCTCCTTCGACGGCATCTGCCAAGAACTGCCCCAGTTGACAGTAGCGGCATCATACTGGGTACCAGCAATGTCTTTACCTATATCATGGATTGTACTGGAAGAACCATCACAATGGGCATAGGTACTCCAATTGTACACTTCTTTCGTCTGTGTTTCGCCCCAGGCATAATACTTTCCATAGTCCTCTGGCTTTGAGGCTCCCAGATTGCAGCAGGCCCATTTCGTGCCGCTTGGAAGTCCGAGGGTTACAAAGTGCGGGTGGTTCTGGTCCGGGCAGGTAGTCCATGTCAATCCTTCCAAAGTGAAGAAGGTATTTGTTTCGAGCATGCCGATGCAGGTAAGTACCTTGTCACCGCCACTTTCTACCAAGCCGACATAATAGGTGGCGTTGTCAATGATGAGATCAAGCGACTCATCAAGCACCAGGCTTGCTCCCTGCTTGATGGCAAAGTCCTTGATCTTGCCCAGGACGACATCGTCCTTAAGATAGTCCAAGAAGGCGGGGTAAAGTAGGTTCCAATACTCCTTGGCCTTTGTCTTTCCATCCTTGTTGCTCCCCCAGATGTTGATGATGTCTTGTATGACCTGGTCATCGTCTTGCATGCTGCCCAGAAAGTCCGTAATGATGTCAAAGTCAGTGTCTTCTGCCCATTTTCCGAGCAGGTCATTTACAACAACTGACAACATAATGCGTGCAATGTTATATACGGCAACACTGGGTGTGTCTCTCGGTCCGGCAATTAGCACGACGTCTTCAGGCTGTGAGAAATCAAGTACGATATTCTCAAGCTTCTTGTCTAGATAATGCATGTCGTCAAAGCCGTAACCTTTTGTAAACACCAGGTTGTAGCTGTCCTTCCAGAACTGTTTGAACTGGTCCCAGTCGCGATAGGTGTCGAGGAATCCGCTGACACGTTGTGGGGCGACCATGTATTTCAGTTGCTTGAAGAAATCACTTGATACAGGAAGTACGGAACCATCGGCAACCACTCTGCCTGTCATGACTGCCGAGTAGGCAAACCTGTTCTTGTTGTATGCGTTAAAGGTACAGCGATATCCATTGGCTTGGTAGCTCCTGTTCAATATACCGTCTTCTATATCTACGGTCTGGTTGTTATAGGTCAACCAGTCCAATTCAATGCCGTTCTGTGTACGCTTGCCGAGAAATTGATCCGAATATGATCTTCTCGTATTCATCGCCCTTTGGTTCAAGACTTTCGGAGCGGCAGACGACTCAGAAATAACCTCGTTCATACCCGACTTTTCTGCCAAAGCATCATATGCAGCCTGCAATTTCGACCTTACGATATCGCTGTCAGCATTCAGATAGCCAAAGGTGATTATGCTCATATCGATGGCTTCGGCAAGTGCCTTTGTCTCTGGCAACTGGCTTATAAGCATCTTCATGCCTCCCAGGCAGTAGTCGCTGGTTGCTCCCATTCCCCAGTCAAAGAAAGGCATCAGCATGGATATTGCGGTCTCCATTGCGTCAAGATTGGCTGAATACATTTGTGAGCTGTTGTTCTCAACCGTTATTCGCGAGCGATATACAATTTTATGGTCTTTGTTAATAGCTATTGCTTCACCAGCCTTTGTGTTGAAGCTCCCATCAGCTGCTATTGCGCTCGTCCCCTCATCACTTATTATCGTAAGATCCTGCGGACTGATATGTACTTCCTTGGGCAGTGTCAACTGCCCTACATTGGCATTGTCAGGCCTCTGACGCATGATGAAGTTTATCTCGCGAACGTCAACATTACCGAACAACAAATTGTTCCCATCGTGGTAGATGTCGAACTGGTTTGCAGTTTTGGTGTTCTGTATCCCAGACTCGTCGGTATAGTTCAAGACAAGTTGCTGAGCCTCAGTTGTCAAAGCAGCAAACAATGCCAGTGCGACAGCCGCTACATATCGTGATGTAAAAGACTTCATAATCATCATTATTATTTCTTGATAAATTTGATGGTTTGTTCACCGCTCTTCACAATATAGGCACCTATGGGCAACCCTGAAATGTCTATATCGATTTTCCCAGCTTTGGAACCTACCTCTTTGATTTCTGCGCCTTTGCTATCGTAGATCGTTGCCGTCTTGGCGCTCCCCATGATGGTCAGATAGTTGTTGGCAATCAAGAATTGCGGCAGAGTGTCTTTCTGCACATTTTCTATGCCTGTGGCATCGTGTTCGGCAAAAGTCACTTTGCTGACATTGGCTAGAAGGATTTTTCCATCAGCATCAAGTACGTTGAAATTCTGACTGTCATCAACTGCGACAAAACTGCCCACGTCGGTAGCTTTTATTTCTACGACTGTACCGTCACTGATATGCGCTACGGCATACCAGTCTGCCATGACAGAGACACATAATGTCAACATCATAACCGTCAATAGTGACCGAAAAGATTTATGAAACTGCATAATAGAAAATCTTTATATCGTGTTCTTTCTTATTTATTCTTTTAGGCCGAAGGCCGCTTATTTGCCTGCAAAGATACGAAAAGTTGAGCACAAAACAAAGAAAATCGGCAAAAAGCTTGCAATTCGCTTTTTATTTTTGTATCTTTGCATTTTGTAAGCCGGAGGGCAAATACTGTCACAAGTGTCACCTGTCACATATAGGTTTGAGCATGAGTTCGACTTTTCCAGTACTTTTCCGTCAGAAATCGCGGTGATTTCTTCAGGAAATCACGGCAATAATTGCAAGAAATCACGGCAACTTCTGAAGGAAATCACGGTGATTTCTGTAGGTTTTCTAGGTGATTTCTGTAGACAGTCCAGGACTTGTCGCTAATTACTCTCCAGCGGGACAGATGGGACAGATGAGACAGAGGTTTTCTGAAACCCTTCGCGTACCGCGCGTACGCGGTACGCGTAATAATCATTGAATCTACTGTCCCATGTGTCCCATCTGTCCCAGTAAAGACAATAGTATTCTCATTTTTAAACGTTTCTTCTAAATACAATCATGAAGGCAAAGTCCTTTCCATTTTTCAATTCTTCCATTTTAAAACGTTTACGGTGAAAAAATGAAAAGAAATGTTGGTTTATTTTGTGGTTTGGAAATTAATGAGTAACTTTGTGCCCATATTTGGAACCCGACTGGGATTCATCGTTCAGAGTTCATGTTTTAAATGAGATAAATAGTAATACTAAGACAAATGGCAAAAATTGTAACTTTAGGCGAGATTATGCTCCGCCTGTCGCCCATGGGCAACGACCGTTTCATTCAGAGTGAGTCATTCCGCATCATCCCCGGTGGTGGTGAGGCTAACGTGGCAGTCAGCGTGGCCAACTATGGTCACGAGGCTTATTTCGTCTCGAAGCTGCCTAAGCACGAGATTGGTCAGATTGCCGTCAACGCCCTGCGCCGCTATGGCGTGAATACCCAGTTCATTGCCCGTGGTGGTGACCGCGTGGGTCTGTACTATGCCGAGACGGGTGCCTCGATGCGTCCCTCGAAGGTTATCTACGACCGTGCTCACAGCTCTATCGCAGAGGCCAGTCCTGCCGACTTCGATTTCGACAAGATCATGGAGGGTGCTGCCTGGTTCCATTGGAGCGGCATCACGCCTGCTATCAGCGACAAGGCTGCCGAGTTGACTCGTCTGGCCTGTGAGGCTGCCAAGCGCCACGGCGTGACGGTCAGTGTTGACCTGAACTTCCGCAAGAAGCTGTGGACCTCGGAGAAGGCCATCAGCATTATGCGCCCGCTGATGAAGTATGTCGACGTGTGCATCGGCAACGAAGAGGACGCCGAGCTGTGCCTGGGCTTCAAGCCCGATGCTGACGTAGAGGGCGGCCAGACCGACGCCAGCGGCTACGAGGGCATCTTCAAGCAGATGATGAAGGAGTTCGGCTTCAAGTATGTCGTCTCTACACTCCGTGAGAGCTACAGCGCCACGTTCAATGGCTGGAAGGCCCTGATCTACGACGGCAAGGAGTTCTATCAGTCGAAGCGTTACGAGATTAATCCCATCATCGACCGCGTGGGTGGCGGCGACTCCTTCTCGGGTGGTCTGATCCATGGTCTGCTGACGAAGGAGACCCAGGGCGAGGCTCTGGAGTTTGCCGTAGCAGCCAGTGCCCTGAAGCACACCATCAACGGTGACTTCAACCTGGTTGGTGTCGACGAGGTAGAATCACTTGCTGGCGGTAATGCTAACGGACGAGTACAGCGCTAAAAGGTAAAAAGGTCAAAAAGTAAAAAGGTAAAAATGGCAAAGTTTGATAAGATAGCTGTCCTGAAGAAGATTGGTGACACTGGTATGGTGCCGGTGTTCTATCATAAGGACCTGGAAGTGTGTAAGAACGTCGTGAAGGCCTGTTACGAAGGAGGCGTCCGCGCATTTGAGTTTACTAACCGCGGCGACTTCGCTCACGAGATTTTCGGCGAGCTGGTGAAGTGGGCCGACAAGGAGTGCCCTGAGTTGGCTCTGGGCATTGGCTCGGTGGTCGACGCCCCTACGGCAGCACTCTACCTGCAGCTCGGCGCCAACTTCGTCGTTGGTCCGCTGTTCAACCCCGAGATTGCTCCCGTCTGCAACCGTCGTCTCGTGCCCTACTGCCCTGGCTGTATGACAGTTTCAGAAATCGGTAAGGCTCAGGAGCTGGGCTGCGACCTGACGAAGGTCTTCCCCGGCGATGTCGTTGGCCCCAACATGGTGAAGGGTCTGAAGGCCCCCATGCCCTGGTCGAAGATTATGGTGACTGGCGGCGTGGCTCCCGAAGAGGAGAACCTGAAGGGCTGGTTCAAGGCTGGCGTCTTCTGCGTCGGCATGGGTTCGAAGCTCTTCCCCAGCGACAAGGTGAAGGCTGGCGACTGGCAGTATGTAACCGACAAGTGCAAGGAGGCACTCGGTTATGTGGCTAAAGCTCGCGCTTAACGTCTCGCTGATATTATTTATTTCAGCTTGTTCACCATCCGATAAGGCTATGGTGGACAAGCTGAATTCGCTTTCGTACGCCTATCACTACAGGAACATCGACTCGACAGAGTACTATGCCCAGCGGGCTTACGACCTGTCGGCACACTATGCCAGCGGACGGGCTGAGGCGATGAACCACCGCGCCTTCAGACTCATCACCCAGATGGCTTATGATCAGGCTGAGGCGTGCCTGGATACCATTCCCCAACTGACAGACAACCAGGTAGAACTCTTAGTGTGCTACGTACAGCAGATGCGACTTTGTCAGCGACGTTCACACAACAAAGACTTCCACGAATACCGTGAGCGCGCCATCAACTGCCTGAAGCGCATCGGCGAAGAGCGCGGCACGCTGGACGCCCATCTGCAGCGGCGACTGAGATACGGCGAGACGGAGTTCGCCATTGTCAACTCTACCTATTATTATTATGTCGGCTTGGAGCGCCAGTCGATAGAAGGCCTGCAGGCCATCGACCCAGACGACGTGAGGCGCGACACGGCGCAGTATCTCAACTACCTTTACAACATCGGGGCAGGAGGCATTATTACCGAGGGTCCACCGGAGGATATCTATCAGGAGGAGATGGACATCCTCAACCGTTGCCTGACAGTAGCGCAGCGATTCCATTACCCCTATTTCGAAGCCCAGGCCAAAGAGGCCGTGGCAGAACATACGGGCGACCTCGACATGGCAGAGGACGCCCTGCACCTGTTTGAACAGTTCGGCGACGTCTACCAGATAGCCGGCGCATACCGTACGCTGGCATCCTGCTATCACGCTTTGGGCAACGACTCGCTGGCCCTCAGACATCTGAACCTGGCACTCGCCGACAGCACCATAGACCAGGCTCCCGACCTCGTGGCGAGCATACGCGAACAGCTTAGCGTGGTCTATGCCGCCCTGAACGACAAGGACGCCAGCGACCAGAACCGTAACCTCTACTTAGACGTACAGGAACAGACACGTCAGGACCGCGAGCTGGAGGCTCGTGCTGCCCAGTATGACAAGTCGGCCATCCAACTGAACTGGATGCTGGCGGCAGTCGTCGCAGCCATCCTCCTGTTAGTGTTCCTGCTGTGGCTCTTCAACTATCTGAACCGGCGTCGACAGGAAGACCACGAGTTAGACGACGTTCTGGAACAGAAAGCCGACGACCTGAAGCTGCGCCGGCTGAGTGTCGAGCGGTCAGAGTGCCGCAGTCTGGAACAGCGTGCCAAGGTGTCGTTGGTCATGAGCATCATACCCCTCATCGACCGCATCCGCCACGAGGTGAGCAAAGTGTCGGAGGAAGCAGAAGCAGGACAGACGGAAGAACAAGTCTCGCGCCATAATGCCGAACGCTTAGAGTACATCCGCGAACTGACGGACAAGATCAACGAGCAGAACGACCTGCTGACGCAATGGATCCAGATGCGCCAGGGCGAACTCAGCCTCCACGTGGAGAGCTTCCCCCTACAGCCACTCTTCGACATCGTTGCCCGCGGAAAGACAGGGTTCGAGATGAAGGGCGTCACCCTCAAGGTGGAACCCACCGAAGCCACGGTGAAAGCCGACCGCGTGCTGACACTCTTCATGATCAACACCCTGGCAGACAATGCCCGGAAGTTTACCGACGCCGGAGGAAGCGTCACCATTACTGCCGCCGACGAGGAACGCTACGTGGAAATCTCTGTCGCCGACACCGGACGAGGCATGGACGAAGAGTCGCTGGCACACGTCTTCAACCACAAGCTGGATGGCGGTCACGGCTTCGGACTCATGAACTGCAAGGGCATCATCGAGAAGTATCGCAAGATGAGCCAGCTGTTCAGTGTCTGCCAGATTTCCGCCGAGAGCGAACTTGGCAAGGGTTCGCGCTTCTTCTTCCGACTGCCAAAGGGAAAGAAGGTCGTGGCAGGGATTGTCTGGCTGATAGGTTTGGTAGGGATGTTAAGTTTTGCAGGGACAACGACCGCCGCCGCGCAGGACTACTTGAGTCAGGCCCACGTCTATGCCGACTCCGCCTACTTCTGCAACGTCAACCAGCATTACGAGAAGACGCTGCAGTTTGCCGACTCCTGCCGGAAATACCTCAACGAGCAGTATTTGTCGCTCCATCCTCAGGGGAACCGACTGATGCTTGCCAATGGCGACACGTCGCAGACGCCGGCGGAAATACTGTGGCTGCGCGACAGCTTAGACACCAACTACCAGATCATACTCGACATCCGTAACGAGAGTGCCGTGGCAGCACTGGCCCTGCATAAGTGGGAATACTATGCCTATAACAATAAGGTGTACACGCAGCTGTTCAAGGAACTGTCGGCTGACAATACGCTGGCCGACTACTGCCGAAACATGCAACAGTCGCAGAGCAACAAACGCATAGCCATGATCCTGCTGATCATCATCCTGTTGCTCATATTCCCAGCCTACTACATGCTCTACTACCGTCATAAGCTCTACGACCGGCACCGCCGCGAGCGCATACAACTGGAGAATATCGAGATGGCGGACGATGAGTTGCGACGTGCCGAACTGGAGGACAACAAGCTCCACGTCGTCAATGCCGTACTTGACAACTGCCTGTCGGCCCTGAAGCATGAGACGATGTATTACCCCAGCCGCATCAGTCAACTGGTGGGCGACAAGGACATCCGCTCTTTAGGCGAGGTGGTGGACTACTACCGCAACCTCTACGGCATACTGAGCGAGCAGGCCATGCACCAGGTGGAACAGGTGAAGCTGCACATCGGCAAGATGGAACTCTATGGCCAACAGGTGTTAGGCGATGCCAACCTGTTGCACCACCTGTTCGACATCCTGAAGCCGGAGGAGGTGAGGGCAGAGGTGCGCGACGGCAATTACGTTGCCTTCGACGTTAGGCTCGGGGCTGAACTGTCAGACTTCGACTACCTGCTCTGCCGGCAGATAGTACGAGACCATGGCGATGCCACCCTGCATAGGGGCTGCGGCATCAGCGTCCAGGGCTTATCGGCACAGGTAATACTGCCTGCCGCGAAAAAGTAGAACAAACAACATAAAACGTCAATAACTCAGATGGAAAAGTTTAAACTTATTATCGTCGAGGATGTGCCCCTCGAACTCAAAGGCACACAAGGCATTGTCCGCAACGAAATACCCGAGGCAGAGGTCATTGGTACTGCCGACTGTGAGGCAGCCTACTGGAAACTCATCAAACAGCAGCAACCCGACCTGGTGTTGCTCGACCTCGGACTGGGAGGCTCTACTACCGTTGGTGTGGAGATATGCCGCCAGACCAAGGAACTCTACAAACAGGTGAAGATACTCATCTTTACGGGCGAGATACTGAACGAGAAACTATGGGTCGATGTGTTAGACGCCGGAGCCGACGGCATCATCCTGAAGAGTGGAGAACTACTGACGCGCCGCGATGTACTCGCCGTTATGGAGGGTAAGGAATTGGTGTTCAACGAACCCATCCTCAAGAAAATCGTCGAGCGCTTCAAACATGCCGTTTCGTCGCAGCTGGCACGCCAGGAGGCTCTCATCAACTACGAGATTGACGAGTACGACGAGCGTTTCCTGCGCCATTTGGCACTTGGTTACACCAAGGAGCAGATTACCAACCTGCGTGGTATGCCCTTCGGCGTGAAGAGTCTGGAGAAGCGCCAGAACGAACTCGTCAAGAAGCTGTTCCCCTCAGGTGAGAGCGTCAATGCCACCCGTCTGGCTGTCCGCGCCCTGGAACTCAGAATACTGGATCTTGACAACCTGATGCCGGACAGTGAGTAAATTGAATAATTGAAGTTATAGAGCATTGAGGGAAATTAGGATTCATAAGGTATTGCCATATGTGGCTTGTGCGCTGATAGTCGTACAGCTGCTACTGGTGCTGGTGTCGTGGATATGGAGTGCTGCGATGCCCGACAGCGGCGTACGCTCCATGCTCTCCGGAGAAGGCATACGCTGGTTCCTCGGACACTCTGCCGAGATGCTGGCGACACCGTTGCTCGTATGGCTACTGTTGCTGGCAGCTGCCATAGGCTGCATGGTGCGTAGTGGACTGCTCAAGATACACCGTTCCTTCCGAGCCAGCCGGGCACGCATCATCACGCTGTTGTTCCTGGTGGCCTATATCGGCATCGTCCTGCTGCTTACCGTAGCACCTCACGCCATACTGCTTTCAGCCTCTGGAACACTATGGCCGTCGCCGTTCTCGGCAAGCCTCGTTCCGGTGGTAGCCTTCGGACTGCTCTCGGCAGCTGTGCTCTACGGCATGGTGGCAGGCACCTTCCAGATGCTGGAAGACGTATATGACGCCCTCTTGTATGGCTTACGCTTAGCCGCTCCTTACCTATTGTTCTACATCCTGCTGGCTCAGCTTTACTTCTCTTTGCTCTTCATCTTTGGCTAACAAAGACATGATTTGTTGAGGAAAGTTTGCCCTTATATGGAAAAAACACGCAGGAAGTTTGTGTGTTTCATTTTTTATGATTACTTTTGCGTGCTAAATAGAAAACCATTGCGCAGCGTGCTGGTTGTGCAAGACTAAACTGAAATAAGCATGAACTACGAAGAATTATTGGAAGCACGTAACGATGTCCGTAACAAGAAATACTGGTTACCCATAGGTGACTATTATCGTCAGCAGACCGACGGCAAGTGGCGTGGAACCGTTGACGTGCGGAAGGAATTGCACGAAAGCATTACGTTCTCGAAAGCCCTGGAAGAGGAAGCCGAGAAGAACAAGACGCTGGCCACGCGCCACCAGCTGCACTTCGACGTCGTCAAGGAAGATGGCGTCATCAGCCAGCTGACCTTGGAGCCTGGTAACTACATGACTGTCGAACAGCTGCTGATTGACAACCCTGCTGTAGTGGCACAGAAAGACTTCTACGGAGATGTGTTTAAGGCACTTGTCGATACGACGACATACCTTCACCAGCAGGGCATCTATCACGTTTGTTTTTCGCCGAAAACCGTTTTTGTGCGCAAGGGCGACAATGCCATCATGCTGCTGTCACACGGTTCTTTCTACTTTGGCCTGAAAGACCAGCGCGCCTTCTATGGCAAGTGTGCTGACTTCGTGGCACCTGAAGTGCTGGACCGTGGCACCATCGACGAGCGTTGCGATGTCTATAGTATTGCCAAGTTCATGACGGCCATCTGTGATACGTCTGACATTCCTCTGGAATACCGCCAGGCTTACAAGAAGGCCGCCAGCGAGTCACCTGAAGACCGTTATGCCAGTCCGCAGGCCATGATGGCTGCCATCCGCTCGCGCCACAATACTTTCAATACGTTGAGAGCATTGATTATAGCGGGTATCATAGCAGCGATCTGCGTGGGTATCTTCTTCGAGATGGTGCCTGAGACGGAGCAAGTGGAGTTTGTGAAACCTGCCCCGCGCCAGGCGACTGACGATTTGTTGGACGACGGCTTTTCGCCTGACGAGCTGGGCGTTGCCAGCGACGGCGACTCTTTAGTGCCCGATGCGGATATGGAGCGTGCTTATCAGGCCAAGGCCGAGGAGATTTTCCGTAAGCGCTACGAGAAAGAGGCCGACCGCGTACTCTCCAAGATATACAACAAGAACTACATGAACAACAGCGAGAAGAAGTTCATGACCGAGAGCGAGAATACCGTCAACGAACTGATGCGGCTCCAGAACGAGTTAGGCGCTGAGGCCGGTTTGACGCCGGAGCGTTCACAGTTAGTGGCCAGCAGCATCATAGAGCGTATCACCAATCAGAAGAAGAAAGCGATGGGTGGTACTAACAGCCGCGGCGTACAAACCCCCGACGCCAAAAAATAGAAAGTAATTCCGTAAATCCGTATAAAATTATGATGAGATCAAGAACAGCCATCTGGTTTGAGTGCAAGATTAGCTATGAGAAAGTAATGGAGGATGGCTTGCAGAAGAAAGTAAAAGAGTCGTATGTCGTTGATGCCCTGTCGTTCACCGAGGCCGAAAGCCGCATCATGGAAGAGATGTCAAGCTACATCAGCGGCGAGTTCACCATCGAGAACATTAACAAGGCAACATACAAGGAGATATTCTTCTCTGACGAGGAGCTGGCCGACCGCTGGTATAGGGCTAAGCTGCAGTTCATCACCATCGACGAGAAGTCGGAGAAGGAAAAGCGTTCCAACGTCTACTACCTCGTTCAGGCCGGTACGCTGAAGGGTGCCGTGGCCAACATCGAGAGCGTTATGGGAACCTCGATGATAGACTACGTCATCGCCAGCGTCGGCGAGACCCAGCTGATGGACGTCTATGAATACGGCAAGGAAGTGAAAAGCGAAGAGTGATGTACGACGTCAAGGGAAATATTCGTCAAGTGCTCGACAGCCTGCCTGAGGGCGTGCGCTTAGTGGCCATCAGCAAGTACCATCCCAAGGAGTATATCGAAGCTGCATACGCCGAGGGACAGCGCATCTTCGGCGAGAGCCACGAGCAGGAACTTCGCCAGAAGGTGGACGAACTGCCGAAGGACATCCGCTGGCATTTTATTGGACACCTGCAGACGAATAAGGTCAAGTATATCGCTCCCTACATCACGATGATAGAGGCAGTCGACTCGCTCAAACTGCTTCGTGAGATTGACAAGCAAGCAGCCAAGAACGGGCGTGTTATTGATGTGCTTTTAGAGTTGCACATTGCCGAGGAAGAAACCAAATACGGACTGACGCCCGATGCCCTGCGTGAACTGTTAAAGGGCGGCGAGTGGCGTTCGCTGGAGCATGTGCGTATCTGCGGACTGATGATGATGGCTTCCTACGTCGATGATATGGAACAGATTCGCAGCGAGTTCCGCCTGGCACGGAGTCTCTTCGACGAGGTGAAGGCCGACTACTTCGCTGATGCCGACTACTTCTGTGAGCGTTCATGGGGCATGAGTCACGACTACCTCATAGCCTGCCAGGAGGGTTCAACGATGGTTCGCATCGGTACAACGATCTTCGGCCCACGCATATACTAAATGAAAGAAGTGAGGACGTCATTCTTCACTTCTTTCATTTCTCACTTCACACTTCTCACTTCTAAACCTGTATTGTCCGCGTTTCATCTTGCCCCAATGGATAGCATGCTGTGGACAATGGTGGTAACAAGCTAAGCAATTCGTACAGCTGCCGTCGTGCTTCCAGCGCGGCGGCAAGTTGGTGATGTCGTCCACGGGACACAGCTTGGCGCATAGTCCACAGCGGATGCACGCAGCGTCGTCCACCCAGAAATGGCTGTCGGTAATCAGGTGCTTGTTGTAGTAACCGCCGATGACGTAGGTGTAAGTATAAGGTATGGCACCCTTCACCAGCTCCTCAACCCCCCGTTGACAGCGCTTCACCTTCTCACAGATGTCAACCATTCGTTTGCGGGCGGCGGCAATTTTCCGCGCCTCGTTCTCAGGCGTGTCCAAATGGAGAAACGAGAAGCAGACGTTCGACTCCGGCATCACCACGGCAAACGTGGCATCAGCCTTCAGACCCTTCCGTCCCAATTCCTTGTTCAGTATGCGCATAGCATACCCCATGTTGTCGCCGCAGGTCGTAAGGGCATAGACGTAGGGTGATTGGCGATTGGTGATGGACGATGGGGTGCATTTTTCTGACTGTGGCGCAGCAATGAACGTGGCGCGGCGGATGAACTCCCGCACGATGTGTGGCGGTTGCCAACCGTGTGTAGGAAAGCAGAATCCCAGGCGTTCCCCTTCCGCTAACTGGTAGTTCAGCCTTCCGCCTGCCTGTTCTCCCTTTGGTTGCAGTCCGGCCTTTTTCAGTTCGTCGGGGATGAACTTCAGCGTGTCGCCTGTCGCTTCGGCCAGCTGTTCAGCCGCCCATCGCGAATTTCCCGTTCCTGTGAAATAAAAAATCATGCTTGTTGGACTTCCTGTTCAAGGTGCTTGATGATTCTTGCCGGTACGCCAGCCACGATGCAGTTGTCTGGAACGTCTTTCGTGACAACTGCGCCAGCTGCGACGACACAATGCGTGCCTATAGTAACGCCGGGCAGAATGACGCTGTTGGCACCTATCCAGACATCGTCGCCGATGACGACGGGCTTTGTAGAAACACCTTGTTGATCAATACGTTTAGTTGTGTCGTCAAAGTTATGATTCAAGGCCGTTACCGTAATGCCTTGAGCCAAGTTGACGTGACTGCCGATGCACACGGGACCAATGACGGTTGAATGGATGCCGATGCGCGTATAGTCGCCAATGGTGACGTCGCCAACGGCATTGTTGATGCAGCAGAACGACTCCACCACGCTGTGCTGTCCCAACCAGAAACGGCGGTAGGGTGGCGTGTCGAGTCGGACGCTGTGGTAGATCTTCGAGCCTCGTCCGCGGTGCTGGTATAACGGAGCCAATAGCCGGATGTACCATCTTGGCCTGGCGTCGCGCTGGTTCATGATGAGGTAGTCGAGAAACCGTTTTAGCTTAGGACTCGACTTCAGCCCATTGCGCAGCTGTTCCTTGGAACTCGCCTTCACCTCTGTATGCAGTTGTTCTTTGTTCTCCATTTCTTTACTTTTTCGTAATCAGACGACAAAAATACAATAAAAACTTGATTATTCCAAAAAATTATTGTACTTTTGTCGCAGAATAACCATTTTGCATGAAAAAAATGATAATGAAGAGAATCCAGGCCTTTGTCCTGATGGCATTGGCGGTGCTGAGTGTATCGGCTACAGAGAAGAGTTTTTCCAGTCCTGACGGACATGTTACGGTAACGGTGAGCGACATTTCCGGACGCCCCACTTACAAGGTGAGTCTTGACGGCGCGACATTTATCATGCCCTCGCCCTTAGGCGTACTGATGAACTTCGGCGACCTGTCGATGGCCATGACGCTGAAAGACTGCACGGTAAGCACCGTGACCGACGAGTATGACCTGAAGACCATCAAGCAGAGCCACGTAAGCTATCAGGCCACCGAGGCTGTCTGTCAGTTCGAGAAGGGTGGTCAGCGTGCACTCGACGTCATCTTCCGTGTGACGGGCCGTGATGTGGCCTTCCGCTACAAGATCTATGCTCCCAAAAGGGACATGCTGAGTGCTGTCGTCGAGGGTGAGGCCAGCAGCTTCATTATGCCCGAAGGCACCACCACCTTCCTGTGTCCGCAGGTAAAGCCGATGGGCGGTTTCGCTCGTACCTATCCCAGTTACGAGACGTCCTACACTTGGGACGATGCCACTGGCAAGAACGGCTGGGGGCAGGGTTATACATTCCCCTGCCTGTTTAAGGTGCCGAGTGTTGCGATGACTACGCAACCAACAAAAGAAGGGCGTGGAGCGCAAGCAACGAAAGAAGGGTGGATCATTGTTTCCGAGACTGGGACTGACGGCAATTACGTCGGTTGCTGCCTGAAGAACGATGGTGGCGACAAATACAGTATCGGTTTCCCGCAGAAAGAAGAGATGGACGGCTGGGGTACGCCCAATGCCAAGGTTGCTTTGCCTGCACTCACCCCTTGGCGCACGATGACCCTCGGCACGACGTTGGCTCCCATCGTAGAGACCACCGTTGCCAACGACCTCGTCCAGCCCAAGTACAAGGCTTCTAAGGACTACACCTACGGCAAGGGCACGTGGTCGTGGATTATCCGTATGGACAACAGCTGTAACTATAAAGAGCAGAAGGAGTATATCGACTTCTCGGCCGCCCTCGGCTATCGCTCTGTGCTCGTCGATGCTCATTGGGACTCGCAGATTGGCTACGACAAGGTGGCTGAACTGGCAGCATACGCCAAGACGAAGGGCGTGGGACTGTTCCTGTGGTACAACAGTAACGGTTTCTGGAACGACGCCCCTCAGGGTCCGCGTCAGAAGATGGATCGCTCGGCAGTACGCCGCAAGGAGATGAAGTGGATGCAGGAGAATGGCATCTTAGGCATCAAGGTTGATTTCTTCGGCGGTGACAAACAGGTGATGATGCAGCTCTACGAGGACATCCTGACCGATGCCAACGAGTTTGGTTTGCAATGCATCTTCCACGGATGTACCCTGCCTCGCGGCTGGGAGCGCATGTATCCTAACTATGTGGCCTCCGAGGCTGTGCTGGCCTCCGAGAACCTGAGCTTTGGACAGGGCGCCTGTGATGCTGAGGCCAAGAATGGCTGTACCCACGTCTTCATCCGCAACACGGTGGCCTCGATGGACTGGGGTGGCAGTGCCCTCAATAAGCGCTATAGCACCGGCAACGACCGCGGTACTTACCGCCGTACCAGCGATGTCTATGCTTTGGCAACCGCCGTACTGTTCCAGAGCAGCGTCCAGCACTTTGCTCTGGCTCCCAACAACCTGCAGGACGCACCAGCCTGGGCCATCGACTTCATGAAGCAGGTGCCCACTACATGGGACGAGGTTCGCTTCATCGACGGCTATCCCGGCAAGTATGCCATCATTGCCCGTCGCTGTGGCGACACGTGGTACGTGGCAGGCATCAATGCCGAGCAGCAGCCCCTGAAGAAGATCATCTCTCTGCCGATGTTCGCCAAGGACGCCCAGCTTACCGTCTATGCTGACGACCCCAAGTACACCAACGACCCCACTCTTGTCGGCAGTGTGAAGACCCTGAAGCAGAACAAGAAGCAGCAGCTGACCATCACCATCCCCGAGAACGGCGGCTTTGTCGTGGTGGGCAAAAAGTAAAACTGCGAGAGGGAAGAAAACCAAAAAAAGGTAGAAGGATTAACACATTAAACTAATAAGATATGAAAGTAGCAATTGTAGGCGCCTCAGGCGCCGTGGGTCAGGAGTTCTTACGCATCCTCGACCAGAGAAATTTCCCCATGGACGAATTAGTGTTGTTTGGCTCAGAGCGTTCCGCCGGCACGAAGTACACATTCCGCGGCAAGGAACTAACCGTCAAACTGCTCCAGCATAACGACGACTTCAAGGACATCGACATCGCCTTCACCTCAGCCGGTGCCGGTACGTCGAAGGAGTTTGCCGAGACCATCACCAAGTATGGCTGCGTGATGATAGACAACTCCAGCGCCTTCCGCATGGACGACGACGTCCCCTTGGTAGTGCCCGAGTGTAACGCCGAGGACGCTCTGAACCGTCCGCGTGGCATCATCGCCAACCCCAACTGCACCACCATCATGATGGTCGTCGTGCTCCAGCCGTTAGAGAATCTCAGCCACATCAAGCGCATCCACGTCAGCAGCTACCAGAGCGCTTCGGGTGCCGGTGCCGCCGCTATGGCCGAGCTGCAGCAGCAGTATAGGGAAATGGTCGAAGAGGGCGAAGTGAAGACCGTCAAGAAGTTCCCCCACCAGTTAGCCTATAACGTCATTCCGCAGATTGACGTCTTCCAGCCCAACGGCTATACCAAGGAGGAGATGAAGATGTACAACGAGACCCGTAAGATTATGCATACCGACGCCAAGTGCTCGGCCATGTGTGTACGTGTCAGCTCGTTGCGCAGCCACTCCGAGAGCGTGTGGATTGAGACCGAGCGTCCCCTCGGCGTCGAGGAGGCCCAGAAGGCCATTGCCGCTGCTCCCGGATGTACGCTGGTCGACGACCCCGCCAACCTCGTCTATCCCATGCCGTTGGAAACTGCCGGCAAGGACGACGTCTATGTTGGTCGCGTCCGTAAGGACCTCAGCGACGAGAACGGCCTCACCTTCTGGCTCTCTGGCGACCAGATTCGCAAGGGTGCCGCCCTCAACGCCGTCCAGATAGGCGAATATCTGTTGAAAGCTGACAAGAAGTTTAAATGCTGAAACGGATGTAGGCGCGGTCGTCGAAGGAATTGAAGTCAGGATGGAAACCTTTCGTGGCTTGAAAGCGCGGGCCGATGTTCAGAGGGTCGTCTTCGCGTTGCTGGCGGAGGCGGCTCTCGCTTTCTTCTAACGTGGGACAGAGGAAGGGGTAGCCGTCGGAGGCGAGGACAATCTCCCAGGGCTGGAAGTCAAGAGGCACGATGCGGACGTGGAGCCTGTCGATGGGGAAGCCATCGACCACGCTATATGAAGTATTTTGTTGGCGCATGGTCTCTATCATGCGGGGGATGATGACGGGGCGTGCCGTGTCGTTGCGTAGCAGTTGGTCAACGGTCTTGCCGTCGGCCAGCTGGCGTCTTACCTCGTCGGCGCGCATGGCTGCCAGTTCTGCCTCGTAGGGCTTGGGGTTGTCGAAGAAGAAACTTTCCCCTGCCTCTACAGAAGGATGTGTGAACTGCTGGGTTGGTTTCCTTTCCTTTTGGGAGGGGTGTGGGATGGCCAATGCCTGGCAGTCGCCAATCATCCAGATTTCGCGGTTGAGGCGGCTGTAGACGACGACTGAACATGTCAGTCGGTCTTCTGGATGCTCTGCCAGGCGTGGCAGCATGCTTTTCTTGTAGTGCCGTCGGACGTAGGCTGTGACGCCGCGCATGAACTGTTCGCACGTGGTGGTTTTCGGCATGCGCCGGATGTATCGGCTCACCAATAGCATTGCCTGGCGACCGTTTGAGCGCAGCAGGCTGTGGCGGTAGTCGGACTTGGAGGTGCTGCCGTCGATGACGGCTATAAAGTCAGCGGTTACGACGATTCCGTCCTCGCTTTTCTTTTTGGGGTTCTTGGGGACGAGGTTTTGTTCGATGATTTCCATGATCGGGCTGGGGAGTATGTGCGTTCTTGGGAGGGTGAGCGGGCTGGCTGCTGTGGCCGTTTACAGAAGGGTGGGCGCCGCGCTGTCCGTCCTTGTACCAGAAGAAGTATTGTCGCTGGGCGAGCTTCTCTTGCTGTGTGTGGGCGGTAGCGACGGGCTCCATGGTATAGGGATGGTAGCCGGTGTAGAACATCTCGGTCGAGACGGTCATCGGCGTCGGGGTGAAGTCTTGTACCTGTTCGAGCCTGTAGCCCAGCTTTCTGGTGAGGTCTGCCAGCTGTGCCATGTCTGCCTCGGTACAGCCTGGGTGGCTTGAGATGAAGTAGGGTATGATTTGCTGGTTGAGATGTTCCTCGCGGTTGATGCGGTCGAAGATGCGCTTGAAGTCGTAGAACTGCTGGAATGATGGTTTTCGCATGAGCATCAGCACGCGGTCGCTGGTGTGTTCTGGTGCAACCTTCAGCCTTCCGCTGACGTGGCGTGTGATGAGTTCGCGTGTGTACTCCTGTGCCGCGCGGTTGGCGGCCTCGTCCTTGCTCTTGTATAGTAGGAGGTCGTAGCGCACGCCGCTTCCTATAAAGCTCTTCTTGATGCCGGGCAGTGCGTCGACGGCCCGATATATTTCAAGTAGTTTCGAGTGGTTGGTGTCGAGGTTGGGACAGATTTGCGGATGTATGCAGCTTGGGCGCTTACACTTCTCGCAGATGTTCCGGTTTCTGCCGTGCATGCCGTACATGTTGGCCGATGGGCCTCCGAGGTCGGAGAGGTAGCCTTTGAAGTCGGGCATTTGGATAATCTGCTTCACTTCTTTCAATATGCTCTCCTTTGACCGGCAGCTGATGAACTTTCCCTGATGGGCTGAGATGGTGCAGAAGGCACATCCTCCGAAGCAGCCGCGGTGGATGTTGACCGAGAATTTTATCATGTCGTATGCCGGAATGCGCTTGCCCTTGTATTTGGGGTGTGGCAGTCGGGTGTAGGGCAGGTCGAACGATGCATCCAGTTCCTCGGTAGTCATTGGCGGGTAGGGTGGGTTGACCACGACGTTCAGTTCTTCTTTTCCCAAGGGCTGTATCAGCCGCTTGGCGTGCATCATGTTCGACTGTTCCTCGATGTGGCGGAAGTTCTCGGCCTGGCAGCGCTTGTCGCGCAGGCACTCCTCGTGGCTATGTAGCACGATGTCGTCGGCCTGCGGGGTGACGCCTTTGTCGAGCCAGACGGTCTGTGGTATGTCGCGGATGGTGCTGAAGGGTGTGCCCTCGGCCACTCTGTGGGCCAGTTGCACTATCGGTTTCTCGCCCATGCCGTAGATGATGATGTCGGCAGGAGCGTCGCAGAGTATGCAGGGTCGCAGTCGGTCCTGCCAGTAGTCGTAGTGTGTCAGTCGTCGCAGCGAGGCCTCGATGCCTCCCAGTACGATGGGTACGTCGGGGAAGAGTTCTCGCAGGATTTTGGAATAGACGATGGTGGGATATTCCGGTCGCATGTCGTGACGTCCGTCTGGCGAGTAGGCGTCCTCGGAGCGCAGTCGGCGGTTGGCGGTGTACTTGTTGACCATCGAGTCCATGCATCCTGGTGCGATGCCGAAGAACAGCCTTGGTCTTCCCAGTTTCTTGAAGTCGCGATAGTCGCCGTGCCAGTCTGGCTGTGGCACTATGGCCACTCGGAATCCTGCCGCTTCGAGTGAGCGTCCTATGACGGCTGCTCCGAAGGAGGGGTGGTCGACGTATGCGTCGGCTGAGAACAGGATGACGTCCACCTCATCCCATCCCCGCAGTTCCATCTCCTTCTTCGTCGTCGGCAGGAAGTCCGTCAGCCTGTATTCCATGTCTGTTCAAATCAGGAATGAGCCTCTCATTTCCAATTTAGTTAAACGGTGTTCCTTGGAAGGCTCGTGTCGTCATGCCGAGGCTGTCGTTGCCGCGGTCTTTCCAGTTGATGTAGAGCAGTACGAGCTGCTGTAGTCCGAATGCCTTCATGTTAGGATGGTAGATGACGTCGAGGCATAGGTCGAGTAGCTGTTTGTCCTTGCCGGCTTCCGACTCGAGCATGGCACGGATGTTCAGTTTCAGTTTCTCGAGCACCTGTTCGTCCACATAGCCGTTGGAGTCGATGAGGTCTCTGAAGAATTGATACTTTTCGATGGTTTGGAGGTGTTCCTCAGCAATGTCTATGCTGCGGGTACCGCTGGAATTAGTTTGGATCTTGTACATAGTTATTAGTTATTTTAATAGGTAGTTAATGATTCCTTGCATGATGGCGGCCTGGGTCTGTTCGCCTTGGATGCACTCGAAGGGATACCCCATGACGAAGAGCCGTGCGTCGGTTCCTTTGTAGGCGATGGCGGCATTCTGGCCGTCGGCATACTGCATGACGGCGTAGGCGGGCTGGACGGGGTGGAGTATGTCGGTCGACGTGGCGGCATAGTGCGTCTCGTTGAGTTCGCGCCAGTACTGCCAGGTGGTGCCGAGGCCCTTTACCGTGTTGTCGGGATTGGTGTTCAGTCCTACATAGCGGCAGCGCAGCACTTTGGCCATGAAGTTCTGTTCCAGGCTGCTCATCATGTCGCTGCCCACATAGGCTCCGCTGACCAACAGTGCCCCGCCGTTGGCGGTATAGCTCTCCAGCATGTGCTGCATGCCGGGAGTAAACGTCTTGTAAAGGACGAGGCTGTGGCCGTCGTCGCGCTCCAGGCCTAACAGCAGGTCGAGCATGGCGTAGTTGGAGAGTCTGACCTTGGCCGATTCCACCGCCTCGCTGGAACTGCTGACAATGTTGTAGGCTCCGGCCTTCGCCATGGCTTTGGCGTGGGTCATGACGTAGTTGAAGTCGTTGCCAGCTATCAGCCGGCCGGCCAGCTCCTCGCCGCTGTAGCCCAGTCCGCCGTTCTCTATTCCCATTTGTGAGCGGTTGAAGTTCAGTTGCCTGCCTAACCATCCGAAGGTTGGCCCGTAGGTGATGCCTGGGTCGCTGTCCAGGTCGAAGCCCTGCTCGTCTGCCGTGTTCCTGATGGCCGGTGAGGAGAGCCGGTGGAAACCGTTTACTATCATGAGTGTCTGGCTTGCCCGCGGATGATGGTATGCCGAGAGCACTTCGGTGGGGAAGCTGCGTCCGCCCTTGTTGACGGCAACCACCTTGAAGTGGTAGAGTATGTCGGGCTTCAGCTTCAGGTCGAAGGACTCCTTGCGGACCAAGTTGCCGTTGTCGAAGTCGGCGTCGCCGATGGCTGTGTAGACCACATATCCCGTAGGCTTTGCCGTGGGCTCCTGCGGGTCGGTGACGGGACTCCAGCTCAGCCTCACCTCGCCTTTGTTCTCGAATTCTATGCGGAAGTTGTTGGGTGCCAATGGTGTGACGACAGCCGGCTGCTCGTGCAGGTCGTTGACATAGCGCAGGATGGTCTTGTAGACAGAGCGTGCCAGCGTGAAGCGGAAGTTAGGGTCCTGACCGTAGCGCATGTCGGGGAAGTTCTGGTGTGACAGCGTTTCCAGTATGGCGCTGGGCACTTCTGGCAGGCGCGTCTCAGAATAGTTGCGGTCGAAGAGGTCGCGTCGCGTCCATTGTCCGAATTTACTGCGAATGTCCCTTTCTTCATTGTTTAGCAGCGACTCTGCCAGGTCGTAGGACGCCAGGCGCGGGAGCCCTGCCGCCAGCTTGCCTTCATGGAAGTCGGTGGTGCAGATGGCCAGCGGACCGTAGATGCTCTGGCCGTCGGGGGCGTAGCCTGCGTCGCTGTGGACGGCTAACGAGAGTTCGATGGGAACCTTGCGCCCTTCGATGTCAGGCATGTAGCAGGAACCGCCCCCCAGCAGGTTGGTCATGAGCGAGCGGACGTTAATGTCGTCGCCGTAGTCGTTCTCGCCGTTCTTCGTGCTATAGACGGCGTAGGGCATGCCGGCCCACTGGGCAAAGTAGCGTGCGCCCTCCAAGGCTCGTGGCATGCCGCTGTTGACGCCGTTGCGGGCAATGTTGCCCATGCCGCCGCCAAAGCGTACGGCATCTGTCGTTACGACGCCGTTCTGCCCACTTTGGTTGGATACGGTGACGCGGTTGAACTCGCTGTAGCCGGCATCGAAGTCGAAGGTTCCGAGATAGACCCATGTGGACCCGCCCATCTGCTGGTTGACGTGGAACTGGGTGCGCTCGCCGCGGTGCCAGACTGTATAGAGTACGTCGCTGATGCTGTTGGGCAGCGTCTGATAGCTGACATAGACGGCATAGCGTCCAGCCTTGCGGAAGTCAGGCTGGTAGGTGGCCAACGAGTAGCGCGACTTGCTGCTGGTGGTCTTCACCATGCGCGCCGTGCCAGCCTCAAAAGGATTCTCGCCGTCGACGTAGTTGCCGGCGTGCCAGGAGAAGCCCGGCAGTCCGGTGCTCTGCCACTTGCCGTGCGACGTTACCTCGATGTAGTTTCGCAGTGAGCCGTCGTTGTCGACGATGACCTCTTCCGTCTGCCAGTCGCGCTCACGGGGTGTGAAGACTACGGCGCCGGCGTTTTCAAGCATGGGGATGAGGTAGGGTACGACGATGGTCTGGGTGAAGAGGTCCTCGGTGGTTGCAAAGAGCTTGGGGCGTTGCCAGCGCCACCGCTCTTCAGCTTGGTCGTAATACCGGCCGTGGCTGGCCCACAGCGACAAGTGGCGGTTCTGAAGCCCTTGGGTGACTTTGGCGGGGTAGGAGATGTCCTTGACCCAAGGGTCGTCCTGGTAGTCAATATCTCCCCAGCAGGTTGTGGTGGTCGTGGCTTGTGGAAAAGCATGCTGGGCGCATGCCAACAGACATATATATAATAGGTATAGGGAAAATCTCTTCATGTTATAGCTGTCCGAGAGTGAAGTTCTCGGGCTTCTTGCCTTTGAAATCCTTGAAATATAGTTTGATTTCGCGCATCTGTCCTTCTACGTCGCCATTGGGAACGATGGTCTTGGTGCAGCGGATAAGTCGTTTCTCGTAGTCCACGCCGTAGAGTAGGATAGGGATACCCGCCTTCTGGGCAATGAAATAGAAGCCTTTCTTCCATTCTGGGTTAGCTGAACGGGTACCCTCTGGCGTGATGCAGAGCATGAAGGTTTCCGCCTGGCGCGCAGTCTCGGCCAGGTTGTCAGTCATGCTCGTCTTCTTGCTGCGCCAAACGGGAATGCCGCCCATCTTACGGAACAATGGCCCCAAAGGCCAGAAAAACCATTCCTTCTTCATGAGGAAATTGCTTTTCATCCCTTCGGCGCGACTGTATAGCTGACCGATAAGGAAGTCCCAGTTGCTGGTGTGTGGGGCGAGACAGATGATGCACTTCTCCGTGTGGGGCTCCGTAACCTCTGCCGTCCACCCCATGTGTTTATACAACAGCCAGTGGCAGAATGATTTCAGCGACATAGCTCCTTAAAGATTATTAATCTGGTCAACCAGCTCGCTGGCTTGCGCGGTGAACTGCTCGCAGAGCAGACGGAAATACTTCTTTGCCGGCATGCCTGGCTCCGGGTGAGAAATGCGCGAGATGAAATCCTGTTCCATCCTGACAATGCTGTAGAACAACGCCTCGGCGTCGTCCTGATGAGACTTGTTTCCATACAGCGAAGCTGCCACACACTCGGTCAGCAGTTCGGAACAAATTACTTGAATACTCTTCTTTAACTCTCTTTTATTACTCATAATTTCGTCCTCCTTTTTATGTAAGGTTGTCTGTTTCAAAGGTCAAAGATACGAAAAAAAAACTATATACAATAACTTTCATCAAAAAAAAAACTTAAAAAGGCTCATTTCTTTCTATTTTCTCACGGAAAAAGATTAATTTTGCATTCCGAAAGTCAAATCATTCTTATTTATAACTTAATATTGATATGGAAAAAAGTGCATTGCAGAAGGCAAGAGCCGCTTATCAGCCAAAGTTGCCGAAGGCTCTCCAAGGTGCTGTGAAAGTGAAAGAAGGTGCTGCTACGCAGAGCGTCGGCGATCAGGAGGAAATCAAGAAACTGTTCCCCAACACGTATGGCATGCCCATCGTAGAGTTTGAACCTGCTACCGAAGCCAACACGAAGAAGATGAACGTCGGTATCATCCTTTCCGGCGGTCAGGCCCCCGGCGGCCACAACGTCATCACCGGTCTGTTCGACCAGGTAAAGAAACTCAATCCCGAGAACCGTCTCTACGGCTTCATCCTCGGCCCTGGCGGCCTGGTAGACCACAACTACATGGAGCTGACGAAGGAAATTATCGACGAGTACCGCAACACCGGCGGCTTCGACATGATTGGCTCCGGTCGTACGAAGCTCGAGAAGGTGGAGCAGTTTGAGAAAGGTCTTGAGATTATCCGCGAGTTGGACATCAAGGCCATCGTCATCATCGGCGGCGACGACTCTAACACCAATGCCTGCGTGCTGGCCGAATACTATGCTGCCAAGAACTACGGCGTCCAGGTCATCGGCTGTCCGAAGACCATCGACGGCGACTTGAAGAACGAGCAGATTGAGACATCGTTCGGCTTCGACACCGCCTGCAAGACCTACTCCGAACTCATCGGCAACATCGAGCGCGACTGTAACTCAGCCCGCAAGTACTGGCACTTCATCAAGGTGATGGGACGCTCGGCTTCCCATATCGCCCTTGAGTGTGCCTTGCAGACACAGCCCAACATCTGTCTCATCTCAGAGGAAATCGAGGCAAAGGCCATGAGCCTTGACGAGATCGTGGACTACATCGCAAATGCTGTCGCTGTCCGTGCTGCCGACGGCAATAACTACGGTACCGTCATCATCCCCGAGGGCGTCATTGAATTCATCCCCGCCATCAAGAAGCTCATCGCACAGCTCAACGACGTGCTCGCCCTGCCCGAGGCTAAGGAGATTAGCCGCGACGAGCAGGTGGACTTCGCCAAGAGTCACCTCACGCCCGAGAACCTCGCCGTGTTCAACAGCCTGCCCGTTGGCGTGGCCCGTCAGCTGGCCCTCGACCGCGATCCTCACGGCAACGTACAGGTGTCGCTCATCGAGACCGAGAAGCTGCTCTCCACCATGGTAGCCCAGAAACTGGAGAAGATGAAGAAGGCAGGCAAGTATACCGGCAAGTTCGGCACCCAGCACCACTTCTTCGGCTACGAGGGACGTTGCGCCGCTCCGTCAAACTTCGACGCCGACTACTGCTATGCACTCGGTACTTCGGCAGCCCAGCTCATTGCCAACGGCAAGACCGGTTACATGGCTATCGTCAAGAACACGACCGCTCCCGCCGACCAGTGGATTGCCGGTGGCGTGCCCATCACCATGATGATGAATATGGAGAAGCGTGCCGGTGAGATGAAGCCCGTTATCCGCAAGGCCCTTGTCGAACTGGATGGCGCTCCCTTCAAGGAGTTTGCTGCCAACCGTGACCGCTGGGCTCGCGAGACGGCTTACGTCTATCCTGGACCTATCCAGTATTGGGGACCCACCGAGGTGTGCGACCAGCCCACCCGCACTCTGGCTCTTGAGAAAGCGTAATATGAATCACCCTACGCACAAGCGAATGACATCCGGACGCCAAAAAAGGAGCATCGTGCCCCATCGGCGTCCGAATGTCTTTATTCGTCTGCTCCAACACATGCCTGGCTGGGCATGGTGGGTAGGCGGAGCTTGTATCGTAGCAGCATACGTCTATTTCTTCTACTACTTCTTCGTCAGTCCTTTCGGTTTCCGCTTCCGAGCTCTTTACGGCGACATCAGCTATCCCGAGGGCTACGAGATTCACGGCATAGACATCAGCCACCATCAGGGAGAGATCGACTGGCAGGAACTGCGCGACAACGGACTCATCGACAAGTTCCCCGTACGCTTCATCATGATGAAGGCCACCGAGGGAGCAACGAAGGTTGACGAGAACTTCATCGACAATTTCTATCAGGCCCGTGAGTATGGCTACACCCGTGGTGCCTACCATTTCTACAGCGTCCACTCCCCGGCTCAGGACCAGGCGGCGTTCTTTATCCAGAATGTCAAGCTGGAGAATGGCGACTTGCCGCCCGTGCTCGACGTGGAGCACAAACCCAAAAACCAGACCGACGCAGAGTTCAAGGAGAGCGTCTTGTTGTGGCTCAGGCTGGTGGAAAAGCACTACGGCGTCAAGCCAATCATCTACACCTATTATAAATTTAAGACGAGATACCTGAACGACTCCATCTTCGACAGCTATCCCTATTGGATAGCCCACTACTACGTGGAGAAGGTTGAGTACAAGGGTGCGTGGAAGTTCTGGCAGCACACCGACGTGGGTAAGTTGCCGGGCATCAAGGGCTATGTGGACTTCAATATCTACAACGGCTCCTTCTATGACCTGCGCAAGATGACTATCGGCGCCCGCGAACAGATAGGCGAGGATGCCTACGCCGACTGAACGCCCACTGAAGGATACCGAAGGGAAACTGCACGGAAACTGAAGGGAAGAAAGTTTTTTCAAAAAAAACGCCAAAAAGTTTTGGTGGTTTAAAAAAAAGTCGTACCTTTGCACCCGCAATCGAGAGAGATGCCCCTACTTAGGGAGAAAAATGCGGAAATAGCTCAGTTGGTAGAGCACAACCTTGCCAAGGTTGGGGTCGCGGGTCCGAGTCCCGTTTTCCGCTCAACATGTTGAACAAAAAAGAGCACTTGAGCGATGGGCTCTTGTGATTTTGCCCAGGTGGCGGAATTGGTAGACGCGCACGTTTCAGGTGCGTGTGCCGCGAGGCGTGCAGGTTCGAGTCCTGTTCTGGGCACTCTTTTTTCTTCACACGTTATTTAGTGATGGAGAGGTGGCGGAATTGGTAGACGCGCTACTTTGAGGGGGTAGTGTCAATTGCGACGTGGGAGTTCGAGTCTCCTCCTCTTCACCATCATGACTTTTGGAATGTCTTGCGGAAATAGCTCAGTTGGTAGAGCACAACCTTGCCAAGGTTGGGGTCGCGGGTCCGAGTCCCGTTTTCCGCTCTTTTTTTATACAAACACTTCTACTTCATTCGAAACCGGAATGACATAGGAGGGCTAACAGGAAAACAAACCACTCCATTAGAATGAATTTATATTTGCGCTATTTTGACAGGGAGATACTGGTCAGTAATGTGGATGACGCCATCGCATTCTTGGCCGACATTGATGAGATAGGTATGAACCCGATGCTGGAACAGGACATTCGTGACTATGTTGCCAGCGACGTTTTCTATCCCAAACGATATAAGATCCGCCAGAGAGTCTATTTCATCATTATCAAGACTGAAGCCGCCACCATGCAGGACTTCAAGGATAAGAAAGCCGTCCATGCCACTGGCCCGGCAAGCGAGAAGCCCGTTACGCCAGTCATGACACGACTGACGGAGGAGCATTTCGGCTGGTACGAGGGCACCTTGGACTTCAAGCGTGTTCAGCTGGTACCTGGCACAGGCAAGTTCCAGTATCGCGACACCCGCTTTGTGGCTTGTTGCAAGGCCGTTTCGGGTCAGGACTGCTATAACCGCATTGTCGATCACTTGAGTCAGCGCGTCGATCCTCGCAGTCAGTTCCCCTCGGCTAAGGGCAAGAACTTCAAGTTCCGTTTCTTGGGAGAATGCAAATAAAATTTGCAATTTGACAATTTGTGATTTGACGTTTTTACAATATACAATCGATAGTCTATGAATAAGGTGATGCTGATAGGTAACGTGGGTCAAGAGCCTGAGATACGCTATGTCGAACAGGGAGTGGCAGTAGCTCGCTTGCGCTTGGCTACTACGGAGCGTGGCTATACGCTGCAGAATGGCACACAGGTTCCTGAGCATACCGACTGGCACAACGTCATCCTTTGGCGCAAAATGGCCGAAATCGTTGAGAGGTTTGTTCACAAGGGTGATAAATTGTATATTGAGGGTCGTATCCGTTATACTACTTACGACGATAAGCAAGGCCAGCGGCGCACTATGACTGAGATTTGGGCTGACAATATGGAAATGCTGACGCCCAAGCCTACGGAATAAATCATGGACGAATATTTACAACAGGTGTTTAACGGTGTGACGCTGCTGTCGCCTTCGACGGGAGCCATCATAGCAGGTGTCTTAGCCTGCCTTTTATTGTTTGTGTCGGGATTTGCCTCAGGGTCCGAAATAGCCTTCTTCTCATTGTCGCCCAACGACCTGAACGACATGGACGAGGAGAAGAATGCCACTGACAGAGACATCAAGAAACTGCGCGAAGAGTCTGAGCGCACACTGGCTACCATCCTGATAACCAACAACCTGGTGAACGTCACCATCATCATGCTCTGCAACTATTTCTTCGCCCACGTCGTCGATTTCGGCAACGCGTACTGGTTGCAGTTCCTCTGCATCACGGTATTGCTGACATTCATCCTACTGCTCTTTGGCGAAATCATGCCAAAGGTCTATGCCGGCCAACATCCTTTGCAGTTCTGCCGAAGTACCGTCAGTGGCATTATGTTCTGCAGGAAACTCTTCTATCCCATTGCCAGCATCGTGATGCGCTCAGGAAAACTTACCGAGCGCATCGCCCAGAAAAATAACCACGTGCTGAGTGTTGACGACCTGGAACAGGCTCTGGAACTCACCGACAAGGAGGAAATCCGTGAGGAGCAGCGCATGCTGGAGGGTATTGTACGTTTTGGCGACGAGACCGCCAAGGAGATTATGACCAGCCGCCAGGATGTCGTCGACCTTGATTTCAAGTCGTCGTTCGCAGAAGTGCTGCGCTGCATCTTGGCAAACAACTACTCGCGTATCCCTGTCTATCAGGACAACAGCGACAACATCCGGGGCATCCTCTACATCAAGGACTTGCTGCCGCACCTCTCTAAGGGCAGCAACTTCCGCTGGCAGTCGCTGATACGTCCTCCTTATTTCGTACCCGAGACGAAGAAGATTGACGACTTGTTGCGTGAATTCCAAGAGAACAAGGTACACATCGCCATTGTCGTCGACGAGTTTGGCGGCACCAGCGGCATTGTGACGTTGGAGGACATCCTTGAGGAGATAGTCGGCGAGATTAACGACGAGTACGACGAGGATGAGAAGAGCTATATGCGCATCAATGCCAATACCTTCGTCTTTGAGGGCAAGACGCTGCTGAGCGACTTCTACAGGATACTGAAAATCGACGACGATCTTTTTGAGGACGTCGAGGGCGATGCCGATACGCTGGCAGGCCTGCTGTTAGAAATCAAGGGAGACTTCCCAAAACTGCACGAAAAGATTGACTATCAAAATATTACCTTTGAGATACTCGACATGGAAGAGCGACGTATCTCAAAGGTAAAAGTCGTTGTTCACGAAGAGAAACAGGAGGCAAGTTAGTCTGCTTTCGCTTACCAGCCGAAGCGGCCCCAGTTGATAATCCTGTCCCTGACGAATCCGCTTACCAGCCGTAGCGGCTCCAGTTGATTATCTTGTTCCAGCCAAGGTGGTCTGCCCTTGCATTATAGGCATAGGTCCCGCCCAGATAGCTTCTGTTATACTGTGGGACAAACATGCTGACGCAGCCCCAGTAGTCGTCGTCCTGCTCAAAGGTTTGGAAAGCATAAATCTGTTGGGCATAGATGCTCATCCACTCCTTCGAAATGCGCGAGTAGGGGACGGCCGTCCTGTAAACCTGTTGCCAGTGCTGGAAGGTAGCAGGGTCGGCAAAGCGCTTGATGACGCCCTGCATGTCGTACATCACAGGGGCGTCGAAGGTGAAGTAGAACGGCAGGTTGTCCAGCTTCAGCTGCTCGGGATAGTTGGTAGCAAAGGTCTCGACGACATTTCTCGTCAGGAATGCCAGTTGCTCAATGCAATCGGTGTTTATCACCGACAGGGGAACGCTATATTCTTGTAAGCCTGTATTGCTGGTATAGCTATTCAGATATTCGTCGAAATAGGTGTCGATGATGCCTTTGTAGAGGTCGGGGCCGTTTTTGTACAGTTGCGGAATAATCTTGTCGTAGGGTGCACCGGCTCCGGGAATCTCGGCTGGCGAGCCTATCAGGTACTGCGTCTCGTTGCGCAGTTCGTAGCCCACCTCGGCACACATCATGTTACAGCAGTCGCAGAAGATGAAGTCGAGCTTGGGCAAACCCTGCAAAGCCTCTTGCATCTGGGTGATGTTCATCCACTTCCCGGCAGTAGGCCCCTGGTCTTCATGGGTGTCCAAACCATAGGAGCGCCTGCTCGAAACAATGGTGTCAGTATCGACAGCCCATCCAGTGGCGTGGCCCCAGAGCACGAGGCCATAGCCGTCGGCCTTGACGTTTTCAGTCATCCAGCTGACTATTTCGCGGAACTTCTCCGGGTCGCTCGAGTAGAAGTCCTCGTCGAACTTCAAGCGCTCATAGACTCTGCCGCCGTGAACCTCCATGATGTAGGGCCGGCCGGCCTTATTCTTGTTTGTCACTAAGCTGTCGACGAAGACGAAGAGACGTTGTCTGTCGGTGAGATACTTAGAACCTTCTATGATCTCGTCCATGTCGTACTGCAGGTAACGTATCCCCGATTCAACAGTCAGGTTGTTCTCACCAGACATGTAAATAAGCACTGCGCGCGTTGCGGTCAGCTCCGTAAAGTCGGGATCGTCGTTCTTATGGCAGGCTGTCATGAGCAGCAAAGTGCCAATCAGTGTCAAAAAATACTTCATACCTTGTTAATTTTGCCGCAAAGGTACGAATAATTTCACTTTATTTTGTACCTTTGCGGCCAAATTTTTCAGAGAAATGAAATTATTGCTTAGTTTTATCACGATATTAACACTTTTTGCAGCTCAACTTAGGGCGCAGGACGTGCTCATCCTCGGCGAGCCGGAACTCATGGCGAGTCCACAGGACGACGACGAGCCGATACTGGACACGACGACGGTGAAAGTGAATCCCAACGTGCTTTGCGAAGACACCTGTACCCACATTCACGGCATCGACATCAGCCACTATCAGGGCAACGTATTCTGGGAAACCATCGGCGAGCACTCCAAGATGCACTACGTCTATATGAAGGCTACCGAGGGTGGCGACCGCATCGATGCTACCTTTGAGCGTAACATCCAGATGGCCCACCATTATGGTCTGAAGGTCGGCAGCTACCATTTCTACCGTCCGCTGTCCGACCAGCAGCGACAGCTGCAGAACTTCATGTCGCAATGTCTGCCGAAGGAGCAGGACCTGCTGCCGATGATTGACATCGAATCGACGGGAGGACTGTCAACCGACGTCTTCTGCGACTCCCTGTTCTACTTCCTCGACCTCGTGGAGACGGCCTATCGTCAGAAACCGCTCATCTATACCGGCCGCAACTTCTACAACAAGCACCTGCGCGGTAAGATAGACGACTATAAAATCATGATAGCGATGTACACCGACCAGGAGCCTGTAGTGGCCGACGACCGCGACATCACCATGTGGCAGTACACGGGCAAGGGCCGCATCGTAGGCATCAACGGCTATGTGGACAAGAGCCGCTTCATGGGCGACCATACCCTCCGCGACATCAAGTTCAAACACTTTTAGAGAATAAATTGTAAATTACATAGATGATTATCAAGTGTCCCGAATGTGGCCATCAGGTGAGTAACCTCGCCGAGACCTGCCCCAGCTGTGGCATTGCCATTGCTGGAAATATTACCAAATGCCCTCATTGCGGAGGGATTATGCTGGCTAACCAGGACGTCTGTCCCATCTGCTTGGAGGACGTCCACCAGTCAAGTAACCGAGAACGCGAGGATGTCCCGACACCTGCCGCCACTCAGCCGACTACCGTGCCTGCAGCTGAGGCTCCTGCTGCCCAGAAACCCGCTGCTCCCCAGCCGCGTAAGCACCGTGGACTGTGGGCCACGTTCATCATTGCCCTGGTCATTGCCCTCGGAGTCGTCTTCGTCGGCTACTATTTCTACCGTCACACCCAGGAGCAGAACGAACTCTATGCCTACGAGAATGCCCTGCAGAGCTCGGAACCCGCTGTGCTCCAGAACTTCCTCGACATCTACGTGGCTGCACCACAGGCACATCGCGACTCCATCGCCGCCCATCTGGAACGACTCAAGCAGATTGACCTGGAGTGGAGCAACGCCATGATGACACGTTCGAAGACTGCCCTCTTGAAGTACATCCAGCTCCATCCGGAGAGCGTCCACGTCACCGAGGCCAAACTCATCATCGACTCCCTCGACTGGGTACAGGCCGCACTCGACAATACCCTCGACTCGTATAAGAACTACATGGAGACCCACAGCGACGGACTCCACTACGACGACGCCAAGATGAACTACGACAAGCTGAACGAGCGTCTGGTAACACCCGCCGAGGAGCAGATGATCAGCCAGCTCTTCAACAGCTACTTCAGCAGTCTGGCCAAGGACGACGAGAGCAGCCTCCTCTCCACCCTCGGATCAGTCATCCGTACCTTCTTCAACCGACAGAACGTCACCAAGGCCGACGTCGTACAGTACATGAAACAGCTCCACGAGGCCGCCGACATCAACAGCATGAACTTCCTGCTGGGTAACGACTGGAAGATTGACAAGATAGAGAACATCGACACCGGCGAGATGGAATACGCCGTCACCTTCTCCGTCGATCAGCGCATCGACCGCAACGATCCCGACCAGGAGCGCCTCGCCACCTACAAGGTCAGCGCCAAAGTCTCCCCAGAAGGAAAGATCGTCGACCTGAACATGAAGAAAATCGTTAAGTAAACTTTTTCAACCGTACAGGTCGAAATTTAGTGCAACTTTTCCAGTACTTTTCCGTCAGAAATCACCTAGAATAGTTACAGAAATCCTTAGGATAACTGACGGAAAAGTACTGGATAACTGACGGAAAAGTACTGGGTTTCTGCAACATTTGTATGATTTATTCTATCAGAATCTGTCCGTGTGATTGACAATCTAAATTCCTTTCATCTCTCCTGTCGGATAGCGAAAACCCCTTTGCAGAAAGGAATCCTGCGCTTTTCATCTCTCCCTTCATCCCTCCCTTATCTCTCCCTCATCTCTCCCGTCGACTCCAATATGCAAAGGTACTGACTTTTCAGATACGAGTCAAGGCGTCAAAGCGGATACGCTTACGGTAATACAGATATACAGATATACACTTGTTTCTTAAGAATGTCTCGCGTACCGCGTATATGCGCGCACGGTACGCGAGGGGTTTTAGAAAACATCTGTATGATGTGTATTATCTGTATTTTGTTTTTAAGGTAGGCTCATTACTTCAGCAATTCGCGTAGAAAACCCTCAGAAATCACCGTGATTTCTTTCAGAAGTTGCCGTGATTTCCTCTAGAAGTTGCCGTGATTTCCTCAAGAAGTTGCCGTGATTTCCTGAAGAAATCACCGCGATTTCTGACGGAAAAGTACTGGAAAAGTCGACCATCTCCTCAAACCTATTAGCCATCCGGCTTACGAAATGCAAAGATACAAAAATAAAACGCGAAATGCAAGCTTTTTGCCGATTTTCTTTGCTTTGTGTTCAACTTTTCGTACCTTTGCAGCGGAATTTCAATACTGGACGGTCACTTGGCTCAACGGTTCTATCGATATCGCTCCCGAGCATCTTTACGAAATGAGTATGGCAGCGTGAATGTCGATGATGCAATACTAACCCTAACCACCACTAACCCCCACACGGAGACTGACGACACCGCGCGACCGTAAACGAGAATGACAATAAAAACAAGATAAACAAGATAAAGCAATAAACAAAAAGACAATGAAACAAAACGCATTAAGAATCTTATTCGCGCCGACAGTCTGGAGACTAAGCGGCGCATGTATGAGGCGGGCAGCGTTGCTGCTACTCGTCACGATGCTCACGATGACCGCGCAGACGGCGTGGGCGCAGGGCTACAACTACATCGATGCCAACGGCACGACGCACAACACCGCCACCGACGGCATCACCGTCACCGAGATTAACTCCTCGAACATGCCGACGACGCTCAACGACGGCTGGTACGTCGTCACCGAGGACGTCACCTACACGAATACCATTTACATCGATGGCGATGCGACCATCATCCTGGCCAACGGCAAGACGATGAACGTTGGCACCAGCGAGGCTCCTATATCTGGCTCTGGAATTTATTATACTTCTGACAACAGTGCCCTGACCATCTATGGCCAGAGCCTTAACGATGCCACAGCGGGGACGCTCAATATCTATGTAACCGGCACTAATCATTTTTGCATCTGGATATATAAGTCCTATACGCAGCACAGCGGCAACGTCTATGCCAGTGGAAGCTGGGCCGCTATTTCTACACATACTTCCTTCACCATGAATGGCGGTAAACTCGAAGCCATTTCAAGCGATTATAAGGCCGTCTCAGCTTATGACGATATATCCATCAACGGCGGCACTGTTATTGCCAATGGAAAAAAATATGGCCTCGAAACAGATCTCGACATCACCATCAACGGCGGCACCGTTATTGCCAATGGAGCAGTGTCTGGCATTGAAACTGAGGGCAACATTACCATCAACGGCGGAAAGGTCACAGCTACCGGCACCGGCACTGGCACCACCCGAGGCATCGATGCCGACGGCACCATCACCCTCGGCTGGACTCGCGCCACCGACTTCATCAAGGCCAGCAGCTACTCTGGCAGCACTGTCAAGGTCGCCAACGGCCAGACCTTCCTCACCGACGACGAGCCAGCCCAGCAGGTCAGCGGCATCATCAGCGACATGAGCCTTATCAACGGCAAGAAGCTGTCGCCCGACCTCTCCTCCGCCATCTCCGTCAGCTCCGACGGCAACACCTACATCATTAACAATGCCGCGGGTTGGAACATGTTCTGCGACATGCTGGCCGACAACGCCAGGGGCTTCTTCACCGGCAAGACCGTGATGCTGGGCAACAACATCACCGTGACGCGCATGGCGGGCGGACGGCCCTTCACCGGCACCTTCGACGGCGACAGCCATACGCTCACCCTCAACTACGGCACAGCCGGCGCGCCTGTTAACGAACAGTTCGTGGCTCCCTTCGTCGATACGTCAGCCGATGGCGACCACCAGCCCGTGTTCCGCAACCTCACCATCGACGGCAATATCTACGATAACTACTCGGGCAGCGAGGCGCACAACGTTGGCGGTCTCATCGGCCACCTCTACGGCGATGTCACCATCGAGCATTGTACGAGCAACCTCACCATCACCTCCGTCGGCGGTGCGGGCGGCTTCGTGGGTCTCTGTGAGCACACCGCCATGTTCACCGACTGCGTGAGCAGCGCCGTCATCACCAGCCCGGGCGGCAACAACAGCGGCTTCGTGAGCTGGAGCCGCGCCTCCGGCCATGCCATTAGCTTCGAGGGCTGCGTCTTCAACGGCAAACTGCTGCAGCAGAACGGCGAGGGTAGCAGCAACGGCTGCTTCATCGGATGGACGGGCTCGAACAAGACCGTCACCATCACCAACTGCCTCTGCGCCCCCGCAGCCACCACCTCTGGCGAAACGATGGCTACGTACAACAGCGCCACCTTCGCTCGCGGTTGGAACGCAACCACCACAGCCACCAACAACTACTACACCCAGGCCTTCGGCGGTACCCAGGGCAAGCAGGCCCGCAGCATTACGGCAGGCGAGTACGTCACTGTGGGCCATGCGGGAGAGGCCACCGAGTACACCGTCAGCGGCATCAAGGCATATAAGGCTACGGATGCCAACGGCGACAGCGACCCCTTCATCGCTGGTATCACCTATAATAATAAGGTTTACGCCGGAGAGGACGACGAGGTGAGTCTCGAACTCTCGAACACCCCGCCCACGGGCTACGTATTCAACTATTACACCGTCAGCCCCGACGAAGCCTGGCTCAACGAGGACGGTGGCAACTACACGCTGACCATGCCCGACGTGGATGTGACCGTTGGCGCCGATTTCTCCATGCAGACAACAACAGAAACGAAAGCACTGGCTGCTGGCTGGAACTGGTTCTCAACCTACTGTGACATTACTTTGGATGACCTGAAAGCAGCCCTCGTGGAAGCTTTGCCTGGGACGAACATCACCATTCGGTCAAAGACACAAAGCACCACGTATAACGGCGGCCGATGGACAAGGTTTTTATCTTTGAACGTAGCACAGATGTACATGATTCAGGTCAATGCCGATTGTGAGATTACATTGGAAGGCTTGCCCATTGACCCGGCCGAGCATCCTGTTACTATAGCAGAAGGAGACAATTGGATCGGATTCCCATTTGCCCAAAGCATGTCCGTGGCCAATGCCTTTGAAGGATTTGCCGAGGAGGGTGACGTCATCATCTCGCAGACCGCCTCAGCCTGCTATAGCAATGGCACGTGGAAGGGAACGCTCAAGAACCTTGAACCCGGTCAGGGCTATATCTACAAATCAGCAGCATCGGGAGATAGGACATTTACCTATCCCATTGGAGGCGGTGCTGATAGTGGTTCCAATGATTCATTCAATGGTGAATCTCATTGGGAAGACTTCAATTACCACGATTTCATGTATAATCGCCCATTTGTCGCCGCCATTAAGATTGACGGCCAGTATGTTACTGCCGCTGACAACAGCTCAGGTGACATGGAAGTGGCTGCCTTTGTGTATGGAGAATGTAGAGGGAACCGCTTCACCCTGACAAATCGCTATGTAGAGAATGGTGGCGAACAGTACCCTGTGATGGGTGGCATGCCAGTCTATTACGACACTTCCGGCCAAGAGGTCTCTTTCAAGCTGTATGCAAATGGCATTGAATATACTGATTGCGAAATGCTTTATGACGGTGACCCATTGCCCATCTTTACAGGTGAAGACCACGTTGAAGGGTGGATGGATCCTGAGATTCCCATCATCCTTTCCTTCACCTCTCCAGCCGTCGATCTGGTACTGAGCGATACTGGTGCAAATGCTGAAGCCATAGAGCAGAACAATAACCGTAGAGCCAACGTTACCCTGCAGGGTCGCACGCTGTGGAAGGACGGCGACTGGAACACACTGTGCCTGCCGTTCGACGTGACGATTGCGGGCAGCGTGCTTGAAGGAGCCGACGTTCGCGCCCTTGACACTAACCCCACTGGCTACGACCATGCTACAGGCCTCGACGGCAACACCCTCTACCTGAACTTCACCGCTGTGGGAGCAGTAACGGAAATCAAGGCTGGCACACCATATATTATTAAGTGGGGCACGCCTAACAACCACCCCGATACCAACCTCATCGACCCTGTGTTCCAGGGCGTCACCGTCAGCAACACGACACCGACGGAGGTCACCTTCACCGGCGGCGCATTCAAGGGCAGCTACAACTACTTGAAGTGGGCAGCAGGTACGGAATATCCAAGCATCCTGCTGTTAGGAACTGGGAGCGCGCTGTTCTGGCCTGACGGATCGGACGACTCAACGCTCGGCGCCTTCCGCGCATACTTCGAACTGACCGACGGACAGCAGGCCCGCGAGTTCGTGCTCAACTTCGGCGATGAGCAGACGACGAGGATCGTTGACAATAAACGTGAAACAATAACCAATAACCAGTGGTACACCCTCGACGGGCGCAAGCTCGACGCGAAACCCACGAAGAAGGGCGTGTATATTAACAACGGGAAAAAGGTGGTTGTGAAGTGAAGACAACCATGTTGTCGTAGAACTGGAGAGGAAGCGGCCTTCGGCCTAAATAATAAATAACAAATAATAATGAATTGATTAAGTAAAAACGTAAAAAGGTAAAAATGCAATAAAAAAACGCGAAACAGTAACAAGTTTCGCGTTTTTTGTAATGATGCAGTTTGGCTTTATTCCTCGATGTTCTTGATGTTCTTGACGAGGTCGCTGGCGTAGGCGTGCAGCGACTGGGGGGAGAACTTCTGGATGATGCTTTGGGAACGCTTGATTTGTAATTCGTATTTAGCCAAGCACTCGGCATCCTTCTCGCCGGCCAGGTCGAGCAACTGCTGGCGCAGGGTGGGTGAGAGCTGTAGGAAGAAGTCGTTTTCGTAAACCTTAATGCCTTCGGCTATCCATGGGCCGATGCCGTACTTACGGGCTATCTGGTACAGCCTGTTCCATTTCCATTCCGTCATGGGTTCAATGGGTTCGCGTTCGCTGGCATCGCTATACACCAGTCGCTCTATGTTTCGAAGAATAACATCCATATTTGAAGAATAAAAAAATAAAAAATTAAAATAATAAACTCTTAATCGGCGAAGCCGACAACTCTTTATTCTTTGACCTTGGTCAAAGTGTGGCGTTGCAATCTTAATTCTTAACTCCTAATTCTATCAGCTATATCGTCTGGGGTATCTGAGGAGGATGGCCAGGAGTGCTGCGACACCGATGGCCATGGGATAGTAGAGGTAGGGTATTATGCTGACCGGATTGAGCGAGGCCAGTCCGGCCGCCATCAGCAGCTGTGCACCGTAGGGTATCAGTCCCTGGATGGCACATGAGAAGGTGTCGAGGATGGAGGCTGCCTTGCGGTTGTCTACGCCGAAGCGGTCGGCTATCTGTTTGGCTATGCTTCCCACGGTGATGATGGCCACGGTGTTGTTGGCCGTACACAGGCCTACCAGCGACACGAGTCCTGCAATGGACAGTTCGGCGCCGCGCTTGCTGTTGACGTGGCGTGTCAGCAGTTGGATGATGTAGTCTATGCCGCCGTTGTAGCGTATCATTTCCAGGAGTCCGCCTGCCATCATGGTGATGATGATGAGTTCGCCCATGCCGATGATGCCCTGTCCCATGGCGTGGAACCATCCGAAGAGGTCGTAGTTGCCGTTAGCCATGCCGATGGCGCCGGTCAGCAGTATGCCTACGGTGAGCACGGCCATGACGTTCATGCCCATGACGGCTGTGAGGAGTACGACGAGATAGGGTACTACCTTCAGCAGATTGATGTCTGGCACGTTTTGTGGCGCCGTGATGCCTTGGCCTAAGATGACATAGACGACGAGTATGACGGCTGCTGCGGGCATGACGATGAACGAGTTGATGCGGAACTTGTCGCTGAGTCGGCAGCCCTGCGTCGAGGTGGCTGCTATGGTGGTGTCGGAGATGAACGAGAGGTTGTCGCCGAAGAACGAGCCTCCCACCACGACGGCCGTCATCAGCGGTACAGAGCTATTTGTCTCCAACGCTACGCCCGCGGCTATTGGTGTCAGTGCTACGATGGTGCCTACGCTGGTGCCCACGCTGAGTGAAATGAAGCAGGCGGCGAGGAAGAGTCCGGCTAAGAGCATGTTTCCCGGCAAGAGTTTCAGTGCCAAGTCCACGGTGGCATCGATGGCCCCCATGCTCTTTGCCGTGTTGGCAAAGGCTCCTGCCAGGATGAAGATCCATATCATGAGCATCATCTGATCCGTCCCGGCGCCTCGGCTGTAGATGTCGATGCGCTTGCGGAGTGGCAGTCCGCCACACACCACCACCGAATACATTGACGCCGCCATGAAGGCCACGGTGATGGGAACCTTGTAAAAGTCACGAGCAATGATGCTCGTGACTAAATACAGTATGATGAATACTGCAAGGGGAGATAATGCTATGAGGCCTTTCTTCATTTATTTAAAGTGTCACGCCGTTCTTGAAGATGGAGATTTCGCGGTAGCCGTTCTCCTCGTTGCGGGCCTTCTCGCCAGAGGCGACGTCCAGCACCTTGTCGATGAACTCGGGTACAATCTCCTGCATGGTTCGGCCCTCGACCAGCTGTCCGGCGGAGAAGTCTACCCAGTGGGGCTTGTTCTTGGCCAGCGTGGGGTTGGTAGCGACCTTCATGGTAGGTACGAAGGTGCCGAAGGGCGTACCTCGACCGGTGGTAAACAGCACGATGTGGCATCCGCAGGAAGCCAGTGCCGTCGAGGCGACGAGGTCGTTGCCGGGAGCGGAGAGCAGGTTCAGTCCGTTGGCGCTGAGGCGGTCGCCATATTCCATGACGCCGCTGACGGGAGCCTTGCCACACTTCTGGGTACAGCCTAAGGCTTTGTCTTCGAGTGTCGATATGCCGCCGGCCTTGTTGCCCGGTGAGGGATTCTCGCCGACGGGTTCGCCGTGGGAGAGGAAGTAGTTCTTGAAGTTGTTGATCATCGAGACCGTCTGGTCGAACAGTTCACGGTTCTCACAACGGTTCATGAGGATGGTCTCTGCACCGAACATCTCGGGAACCTCGGTGAGCACGCTGGTGCCGCCCTGTGCCACGAGCCAGTCGGAGAACTCGCCGACGAGCGGGTTGGCGGTGATGCCACTGAAACCGTCGGAGCCGCCGCACTTCAAACCCACGCGGAGCTTGGAGACGGGGACAGACTCGCGCTTGTCCTGTGCGGCCTGGGCGTAGAGCTCACGGAGGATTTCCATACCGGCTTCCACTTCGTCGCCCTCGACACGCTGGGTGACCAACAGCTTGATGCGGTCCTTGTCGTAGTCGCCCAACATGGCCATGAAGTCCTCGGGCTGGTTGTTCTCGCAGCCGAGACTCAGCACTAAGACGCCGCCGGCATTGGGGTGCAGGCAAATGTCGCGCAGCACCTTGCGGGTATTCTCGTGATCCTCGCTGAGCTGCGAGCAGCCGTAGTTGTGGTGCCAGGTCCAGATGGCGTCAACGCCACGCTCGCCAGTCTCTTGGCGCAGGCGCTGGGCCAGTTGTTCGGCAATGCCGTTGACACAGCCGACGGTAGGTACAATCCATATCTCGTTGCGCACGCCGACGTCGCCGTTCTTGCGTACATAGCCTTTGAAGGTGCGTCCTTCGTTCTTGATCTTCAGCGGTTCGTCCACGGGGTTATAGGTGTACTCCAGCGTACCCGAGAGGTTTGTCTTCAGGTTGTTCTCGTTCACCCAGTCGCCGGCTTTCATGTCCTGGCGGGCATGACCGATAGGGTAGCCGTACTTGATGATGTCCTCGCCTTCGCGTACATCTTTTATTAATACTTTGTGACCGGCGGGTGTGTCCTGGTTCACCATGATTTGCTTGCCGTCCACCTCGATGATGTCGCCTTGCTTCTTCGGGGCAAGACATACGACAACGCTGTCGGCAGGATTAATCTTCAGAAATGTTGCTAATGCCATAATCGTATTTGTTTTAGTATCTTGTTTGTTTATTTTTTACCTTTTTACTCTTTTACCTTTTTACTCTTTTACCTTTTTACTTTTTTACCTTTTTTACCTTTCCCTTCATCCTACGTTCTTGCGACGGTAGAAGTCGATGTTCTCCTTGGTCAGCAGTTCGATGGGCATGTAGTTGACGGGCTCGACCTCCTTCTTCAGCACGATGGCGTTGAAGAGCGTCTCGACACAGGCATAGCCTTGCATATAGGCATGCTGGGCGATGAGGAACGAGATGCTGCCCTGCCGGACGCAGTCAGCATTCTTCGGCACCATGTCGTAGCCCATGATCTGGATGTTGCGGCGGTTCGAGCGCTGCAGGAAGTCGCCTACCAAGTGAGCCTTCGAGTTGAAGGTGATGCAATGGTGCACGTGGGGATGTTCCTTGAAGAACTTCTCTAAGATGGGGTCGTACGACTCGCGCTCGTCGTCCAGAGCCAGGTTCACCTCATGAATCTCTATGTCAGGGAAGTGGTCGTGCATGTAGTGACGGAAACCTGTCTCGCGGTTCTCCTGCTGTTTCGATGCCACGTTGCCGTTGCGCATCTGCTTCATCAGCATGATTTCCGTCTCTTTCGGTGCCATGAGCATCAGCATGCGGGCGGCAAAATAGCCCGAGGCAAAGGAGTCTTGACCGAAGAACGACAAGGGCTTGAGGTCGGGCATGTAGGAGTCGAGCAGGATGAAAGGCACTTCCAGTTCGTGCAGTTGGTCGGTGAAGCGACGGGTGACATCCAGTCTCGACGGAACGATGATGACGCCGTCGGGTTGCTGCTTGATGCAGTCGTTCATCACCTTTACGAAAGTCTCTGCCGAGAAGCGGTTGTAGTACATCATCTTGACTGTGAAGCCAAAGTCGCGGCGCAGTTCGCTGGCGGCCTGGGCGCCTTCCTCCACCTCTTCCCAGTAGGCTTCCGACTCATGCTTGGGGATGATGCAATAGAACGTGTACTCCTTATTATAAGCCAGCGCCGAGGCATACATGTTGGGCTGGTAGTCCATCTCCTCGAGCGCTTTCTCTACTTTCTCCAGTGACTTCTTCGAAACGTTAGGGCGGTTGTGCAGAACGCGGTCCACGGTACCCACCGAGACGCCTGCGCGCTCCGCAATATCCTTGATTCTTGTCTTTTCTCTTGCCATAATCCGTGCAAAGTTACTATAAATTGCGCTAACCGCCAAATTATATGCCGCCTTTTTGTTGCTTTTCTCAGAAAACGTTTTCGTTTTCAGAGGTGGCGCTTGACGGGTTCAACGCTTCATCCCCTTCATGGAGAGCGAGATACGCTGGCGGCGCAGGTCAACACTAATGACTCGGACGCGAACATGCTGATGTAGTCGCACCACTTGTGTGGGGTCGCTGACGTAGCGGTCGGCCAGTTGTGACACGTGTACCAGACCGTCTTGGTGGACACCAATATCGACGAAGGCTCCAAAGTTGGTGATATTCGTCACGATGCCAGGTAGTTCCATGCCTTCATGCAAGTCTTCAACAGACTGTACGGAGGCATCGAACTCGAAGGCTTCTATCTGTTCTCGCGGGTCGCGGCCGGGCTTTTCCAGCTCTTTCATGATGTCGGTTAGGGTGGGTAGTCCCACGTCGGCGGTGACGTAGTGGCGGATGTCAATCTGCTCTCGTAAGGTCTTGTCCTTGATGAGGTCAACAACCTGGCAATGCTGGTCTGTCGCCATCTGCTCCACCACGTGGTAGCTCTCAGGATGGACGGCGCTGTTGTCCAAGGGATTCTTGGCATCGGGGATGCGTAGGAACCCGGCGCATTGCTGATAGGCAGCCGGACCAAGTCGGGGCACCTTCTTCAGTTGTGCGCGACTGGTGAAGGCGCCATGTTCGCGGCGGTAGTCTATGATGTTTTGTGCCAGCACCGGTCCCAGTCCGCTGACGTATGTCAGCAGGTGCTGCGAGGCGGTGTTCAGGTTGACACCCACCAAGTTGACACAGCTCTCGACGGTCTGGTCCAGCGAGTGTTTCAGCTTGCCCTGGTCGACGTCGTGTTGATACTGGCCTACGCCGATGCTCTTCGGATCTATCTTAACCAGTTCGGCCAGGGGATCCATCAGTCGGCGACCTATAGAAACGGCACCGCGCACGGTAACGTCCTCGTCGGGGAACTCGTCGCGGGCCACCTTCGACGCCGAATAGACCGAGGCACCGTCCTCGCTGACGACGAAGACTTGGGGTGATGGGGTGGTCGGTTGGGAGGGTTGTGTAGGTTTGGAAGGTTGGGATAGGGATTTCAGGGCGTCTTCGATAAACTCCTTTGTCTCGCGGCTGGCGGTGCCGTTGCCAATGGCAATGGCTTCTATCTGGTAGTCCTTCAGCATCTGCTGGACATGGATGGTGGCCTGCATGCGGTGGTTGACGGGAGGATGGGGAAAGATGGCCTCGTGGTGCAGCAGGTTACCCTGAGCATCGAGACATACCACCTTACAGCCCGTGCGGAAACCAGGGTCGATACCCATGACGCGCTTCTGACCGAGGGGTGCCGAGAGCAGCAGTTGGCGCAGGTTCTCGGCAAAGACGCGGATGGCCTCCTCATCGGCCTTCTCCTTGCTCAGCGCCATAAACTCCGTTTCTATCGACGGTAGCAGCAGACGCTTGTATCCGTCTTCCACGGCCTCTTCCAGTAGTCGCCGGCATGCTCCACCTCCCATTGGAGGGGCTGGGGGGAGACCCTTCTTCAACCGGCGCACGGCCTCGTCGTCGTCGATGGTCAGCCGGACGCGCAGGATGCCTTCGTCGGCTCCTCGGCGCATGGCTAACAGGCGGTGGCTGGAACAGCGTTTCAAGGGTTCTTCCCACTCGAAGTAGTCGCTGTACTTCTGCGCTTCGTCAGTATCTTTCTTGGCTTTAACCACCGTTGACACGATGAAGGCCTCGCGGCGGAAAGCAGAGCGCAGCAGGTTGCGTGAGCGCTCGTCTTCGCTCACCTGTTCGGCAATGATGTCCTGGGCGCCACGGAGGCAGTCGGCGACGGACAAGCCGTTGCCAGCGAAACGCTGGGCGGCCTTTGCGGGATCAGCCTCGCGCTGTAATAATAGTAGGTGTGCCAAAGGTTCCAGGCCTTGTTCGCGGGCCACTTGCGCTCGGGTGCGGCGCTTGGGTTTGTAGGGCAGGTAGATGTCCTCTAATGTCGTCAGTTCCCAGCAGTCGTCAATGCGCTTCTGCAATTCCGCCGTCAGCTTACCTTGCTCAGTGATGGTCTTCACAATGGTCACCTTGCGCTTGGCAATCTCCTGCAACTGTTCGTTGCGGTTGCAGATAGCCGTAATCTGTACTTCGTCCAGTCCGCCCGTGCGCTCCTTGCGGTAACGCGAAATGAAGGGGATGGTGCATCCTTCGTCTAAGAGCTTCAGCGTGTTCTCCACGCCGGCTTCAGGCAGATGCAGCTCGTTGGAAATGAGCTTTGTAAATATCTTCAAGTATTCCATAGTCGTGCTATTTTGGCTGCAAAGGTATGAAATTAAACCGAAAGAAACGACAAAATACCTCAATTGCTTTGACAAAATGAAAATAATTCTGTCAAATGTTTGTGGGATTCAAAGAATATTTGTACCTTTGCAGCCGCTTTTCGCATCGTGTGATGGTGAATTAAGCAAAACAACACTTAATTTTAGAGTAACACATTTATTATTATGAGAGAAATTAACGTTAGCGGTCAGAAGCGCACCGACACAGGCAAGAAGGCCTCGAAGCTGCTTCGCAAGGAGGGAATGGTTCCCTGTAATCTGTATGGTGAGAAGAAGGGTGAGAACGGTCTGCCCGAGGCTATGGCTTTCACAGCATCCATGGCTGAGCTGCGCAAGGTCGTCTATACTCCCCATGTCTATGTTGTGAACATCAACATCGACGGCACCGAGCACAAGGCTATCATCAAGGAGCTGCAGTTCCACCCCACAAGCGATGCCCTGCTGCACGCTGACTTCTATGAGATTAACGAGACGAAGCCCATTACCGTTGGTATCCCCGTCAACCTGACCGGTCACGCTCAGGGTGTTCGTGATGGTGGCCGTCTGAACCTGTCTATCCGTAAGATTGACGTGAAGGCTCCTTACAAGAACATTCCCGAGAAGCTGGACATCGACGTTACCGAGTTGCAGTTGGGTAAGGCTATCAAGGTTGGTCAGCTGAACTTCGAGGGTCTGGAGACTGTCACTCCGAAGGAGGTTATCGTCTGCTCTGTAAAGGCTACTCGTGCTTCACGTTCTGCTGCTGCCGAGGCCGCTGCTGAGTAATGTTAACGATAAACGTTCAACAATAAACAATAAACGTTTGGACAAGTACTTAATTGTTGGTTTGGGTAATCCTGGCGACGAGTACGCCGAGACCCGCCACAACACAGGATGGATGGTATTGGACGCTTTTGCTAAGGCGTCCAATATCGTTTTTGAGGATAAACGCTACGGTTTCGTTGCCGAGACATCGCTGAAAGGCCGTAAGGTGTTTCTGCTGAAGCCGACGACATACATGAACCTTAGCGGCAATGCCGTGCGCTACTGGCTGAACAAGGAGAACATCGACCAAAGCCGCCTGCTGGTTATCAGCGACGACGTGGCCATACCCGTCGGGCAGTTCCGGTTGAAGGCCAACGGCTCGAACGGTGGTCACAACGGCCTGGGACATATCCAGCAACTCATCGGCCAGCAGTACTGCCGTCTGCGCATGGGCATCGGCAACGACTTCCCTGTAGGCTCTCAGATTGACCACGTGCTCGGACGTTTCCCTGCTGAGGAGATGGAGAAGCTGCAGCCCGCCATCACGCTGGCTATCGACATCATCAAGAGTTTTGTCCTGGCAGGTATTGACGTGACGATGAACCAATATAATAAAATCGGTAAGAACCCCGTATGGCAGAAGAATCAAGGGAAGCCAGAATAGACAAATGGCTATGGGCAGCGCGCATCTTCAAGACGCGCAGTATTGCTGCCGACGCTATCAAGAACGGTCGCGTCACCATTGGCGGCATGAACGTCAAGCCTTCGCGTATGGTGAAGGTCGGCGAGGTGGTCTGCGTCCGCAAACCGCCGGTGACCTACTCGTTTAAGATTCTGAAAACCATCGAGCAAAGGGTGGGAGCAAAGCTGCTGCCTGAGATCTACGAGAATGTGACAACTGCCGACCAGTATGAACTGTTGGAGATGAACCGCATCAGTGGCTTTGTGAACCGCCAGCGCGGCACGGGGCGTCCTACCAAGAAGGACCGCCGAGCCTTAGACGAATTTGTAGGTCCATCCTTAGAAGGCTTTGGCGACTTCGACTGGGACCTTGACGACGACGAAGAATAAAACCACGAACTTAGAATGACGCAAAAAGAGTATGGTCTTTGATATCATATTTATAGTACTTGGTGTATGGCTTGTACTGACCGGTGCAGACAAGCTGACGGACGGTGCTTCGGCATTGGCCCGACGGATGAAGATGCCCGAGATCATCATCGGCCTCACCATTGTCGCCGCAGGCACGTCGGCACCGGAATTGTTTGTCAGCCTGGTGTCGGCACTGAAAGGAACCGCCGACCTGGCTGTAGGTAACGTCGTAGGTTCCAATATCATGAATACGATGGTGATTGTAGGTTGTGCCGCAGTGGTGGCACCTATGACCATCAGCAAGAGTACCGTGCGGAAGGACATCCCCTTCAGCGTAGGAGCGTCGGTACTGATGTTGCTGCTGGCTTTCGACAGCTATTTGGGACCCCTCGACGGCATCATACTACTGCTGGGCTTTGCCCTTTTCATGACATATACACTATTACAGGTGCGTAAGACCGGCGCTTCCGCCCAGCCAGAGCCGTCCGGCCAGTCAGAACCGGCCAGTCTGCATTCACCGTCCGCCCAGCCTGGCACTTCCGGCGAGAAGCCTGTCTGGGTCAATATCGGCTGGGTCGTCTTCGGACTTGCGGCTCTTGTGTTAGGCAGTAACATCTTTGTCGACCATGCCTCCAATCTCGCCTTGGCGTTAGGCATCAGCGAGGGCGTCGTGGGTCTGACGGTGGTAGCTGGCGGCACGTCGCTGCCGGAACTGGCCACCAGCGTGGTGGCAGCCCGCAAGGGTCAGTCGGCTATGGCCATCGGTAACGTCATCGGCTCGAACGTCTTCAACATCCTGCTCATCCTCGGTCTGACGGCAACCATCAGTCCCCTGGCCATTGAGGGCGTTACCAGTCTCGACATGAGCGTCATGCTTGTCTCTGCTGTTCTCGTCTGGCTCTTCTCCTTTACGCGCTATAAGGTTGAGCGATGGGAAGGTGCCGTCCTCGTCATTGGCTATCTAGCTTACCTCGCTTGGTTATTACACAACCTGACATAATAAATCGCCGTGATTTCCTCAAGAAATCACGGCAACTTCTTGCGGAAATCACGGCAACTTCTTGCGGAAATCACGGCAACTTCTTGCGGAAATCACGGCAACTTCTTGAGGAAATCACGGCGATTTCTGAAGGAAATCACGGCAACTTCTTGAGGTCCTTGTCGGCACTGGACGTGCCGACCATCAGCTCATACTGGCCTACGGGGATGACGCGCATGGTGTTCGTCTGAACATCCCAGCCCTCGAAGCTCTCCCGAGGCAGGTCAATTTCTACGTCTTTGCTCTCGCCAGGCTTCAGCGTGACACGCTGGAAAGCGCGCAGGGTCTTCAGCGGTCCGTCAACATCGGCGGTATGACGGATATAGACCTGTACGACCTCGGTGCCCTCCATCTTGCCCGTGTTCTTGACAGTAGCACGAAGCGTTGCACTGCCGTCGTTTCTATGCTCTAATTTCTCATTTCCTATTTCGAACGTCGTGAAGCTAAGGCCATAGCCGAAGGGATAGAGCACGTCGCCCTTGAAGTAGCGGTAGGTGCGGTTGGCCATTTTGTAGTCCAGGAAGTCAGGCAGGTCGTTGGCGCTGCGATAGAACGTTACGGGTAGTTTGCCGCTGGGATTTACTTGTCCCGTAATGATTTCTGCCAGGGCCTGTCCGCCGAGTTCGCCGCCATACCATGCCTGCAGGATGGCGTCGCACGTCTCTGAGTCCTCGGGCACGAGTCCCATAGCTCCGCCGGAGCAGTTGACGAAGACGACTTTCTTGCCAGCCTCATGGAGCATGCGCAGCATGTCGCGCTGGACCTGCGGCAGTTCGATGTCGGTGCGGTCGCCGCCCTTGAAGCCCGGTTCGCTGACTTTCATCTCTTCTCCCTCGACGCGTGGCGAGATGCCGCCGACGAAGACTACTGTCGTGGCATCTCCTATCTGTGCCAGCAAATCCTTGTGGGTGGGAGAGAGTTTCTTGCAGATGTCAAACTTCAGGGCTGCCATGCTGCCCTCCTGCACGTAGTCTATCTGGATGCGGTAGCTGTTGCCCTTGACAACCTTCAGTTCGGCGTTCTTCTCCTGGATGCGCTGGCGTACTTGCCAGATGTTGATAAGCGTGTCGCCGTTGACGATGACGCGTACCTTGTCGTCGGCACCAACGCGGAGCAGGAGCGTCTCGTCTTCCGTTGGCGTGAAGATGCCTTCGTAGCGGGCAGAGAAGTATTCGAGGTTGACGCCCGGGGCAAAGACGGTGTTCCCGCCGTTGCTGAGGTTAATGGGCGAGGGCAGGGTTGCTGTTGCCACGGGTGTGCCCAGCGTCTCGGGACCATTGGCGCCGTCCATCGTCTTGTTCCAGTAGGAGGCTTGCATGCCTTGGGCGCCGAGTGGTGTGCGCAGCAGGTTGTAACGGCTCTCGAAGACCTCGCTGCGTGTCAGTCCGCAACCCTGGATGAAGGGGATGTCGCCTAACAGCCGGCGCAGACCTTCCACGACGGTGACGGTCTTGGTGGGATAGCCGTTGTAGTTGCCAAGTTGCATAATGCTGTCGTTGGCGTTGGGACCCATCACGACTATCTTACTGTTTGACGGCAGGCTGTTTGCTGTTTGACCGGTGCCTTGCAGGTTTTCACCATTTCCCTTTAGCAAAGGTAGCACGCCGTTGTTCTTCAGCAGCACGACGCCTTCGCGGGCAGCTTGCAGGGCAAGGGCCTTATGAGCGGGGGAGGCGATAACGGATGAAGGAACCTTCGTCCACTCTACCATCTCGTCCGGGTCGAAGTCGCCCAATTCAAAACGGGCTTTCAGCAGGCGCTTCAGACTGACGTCAACCTGCTGTTCACTGATGTCGCCACGACGGACGGCAGCGGGCAGCGACTTATATTCCGAACCGCACTCCACGTCCGTTCCGCTGAGCACGGCCTTTGCCGAGGCGGCAGCACCGTCCTTCGACACGTTGTGCCAGTTGGGCAGGAAGTCGCGGATGGCTCCGCAGTCGCTGGTGATAAGTCCCTGGAAGCCCCATTCATCGCGCAGGATGTGCTGTTCGAGACGGGCATTGCCGCAGCATGGCTCGCCAGCGAAACGCTGGTAGGCACACATCACCTCGGCAACGTTACCCTTCTGGACTAAAGCCTTGAATGCCGGCAGGTAGGTTTCCCACAGGTCGCGCTCAGGCAACTGCTGCACGTCGAATACGTGGCGGTTCCACTCTGGTCCGCTGTGTACGGCGAAATGCTTGGCACAGGCCAGGAGTTTCTTGTATTTGTGCTGACCGCTTTCTCCTGTCAGGCTCTGTCCTTGCAAACCATTAACGACGGCTAAGCCCATGCGCTCCGTCAGATAGGGGTCTTCGCCGTAAGTCTCCTGGCCGCGTCCCCAGCGCGGGTCACGGAAGATGTTGATGTTGGGTGTCCAGAATGACAAGCCCTGATAGCGCAGCACGTTGCCGCTCTTCTTAGCCTGTTGGTACTTGGCGCGGGCCTCGTCACTGACAGCGGTAAAGATCTGGTAGACCAAATGGTCGTTCCAGGTGGCTGCCATCTGCGTGGTGATGGGAAATACAGTACTGAAACCGTTGCGCCCTACGCCGTGCAGGGCTTCGCTCCACCACTGGAACGGCGGAACCTCCAGTCTGGGCACGCCTGGCGACGTGTCCATCATGAGTTGGGCTTTCTCCTCTATCGACAGGCGTCCGAGGAGGTCGGCAGCACGTTCTTCAGCCGAAAGATTGGGATTCTGGAAGGGGAACTTCTGGGCATTGATTGAAGTGACAGAAAGTGCCAGAAGTGCAAAAGTGAATAATACCTTCATAGTTGTCCTTGTGTTAGTTAGGTTACTTGTTTTTTTAATGAAAAGAGGGTGCGTCATTATCGACAGACGCACCCTCTTATTATAGAAGGGAATTGGGATGACAGTTTACTTAATCCATCTGGGGTCACCAGCCTTCAGGTCCTTCACATTGTCGTTGCCGACCGTGAAGTCACCGTTGGCGGCATCCTTGAACTGAGGATCGAGAACGGTACCATTCGTGTCGAACCATGCAATGGTGGCATCAGCTGTGGCGCCTGCTGAAATCAGGTTCTCGGTGTTGAAGTAGACGTTGTTGTCCAGCGTAGGCTCAGCATCGGTGCTCTTCTGGTTTGTGAAGCCGCGCTTGTGGTTCGTACCAACGACCAGGTTGTTGGTGAAGGTAATCTTGTTGCCGGCAAAGCGGATGTAGAAGATACGGTAGTTGGCACCGCCGCTACCCACGTTGTACAGAGTGTTGTGGTCTACTACAATGACGGGGCTTGCTGTTACACTGCTTGAGGCATCGTCCATGCGGAAGAAGTCACGCTCCTTGGCAGACTCGTAGACAGTGTTGTTCTTGAATGTCAGCTGGTTGTAGCCACCCTTACGGCTGTCGATGAAGTCACCGCCTGAGCACTCAATTTTGCTGATGATGTTGCCCTGGATGGTAATCTTGTCAACGAGGATGGGCTGGTTGATATACATCAGACCCTTGGTGTAGTTTTTCACCTGGCTGTTGGTCAGCGAGAACTCGCTAATGGTGTTAGCACCGGTGAAGTCGAATGTCTGACCGCCATCAGTGCCAAAACCGTCGAGGATGACCTGATCGAGTGACAGAGGAGCCTCAACCTTGAAGCGACCCTTGATGACGGGATAGCTGCCCTGGCGCAGACCCTTGATGGCAATAGCCTTGGTGATCGTTACTGAACCGCCGTAGTCGGTATCAGCACCCTTGATGCCATACTCACCGGCATCGATGACGAGGCGGTAGCCTTCGGGAGCGTCAGCAATCATCTGTGAGAGGTCATCACCCGGAGATACCAGAATATCGGTAGGCTCAAGATAGACACCTGTGGTGAACGAAACCTTACCACGGGTCTTACCGTTGCGGGTCATGATGGCGGTGTACTTCGTCTCAGGCTGCAGACCGGTAATGGTAGCAGCACCGGCAGCGATGTCGCTTGCGGTAATAGTATAGACAATGTCACCCGGTGTGAGGGTAATCACATCGGCAGACTGACCGGCAGGCCAGCGCAGGGTAACCTGTTTAGCCTGAATGTCTTCTTCGGCAACAGGCATAAAGATCTGCTCAGACTCAGTTTTTGCAAAAGCTCCGCTCCACTTGGAGTTGCGTGCTTCGTTGCCGTCGAGAGCCATTACTCGGAAAGAATACTTCGTCTCACCGTCCAAGTCGGTAACCAGGAAAGGAACCTTGTCGGGAGTAATGCTAAACGTCTTCTGTGGAGTACCTGCAAATGTCAGGCTGTCGTTGGCAAATACCTCAATATTGTACTGAGTAACGCCATCAGCAACATTCCAGCTCAGCTCCACATTCGTGCGGTTGCGAACCTTTGCCTCCAAACCAATGGGAGAAAAGTTGCGGTTGAATAGGATGTTAGTGATTTCATCACTCTGATCGCTGCACGATACGGCAGAGATGGCAGCAAGTCCTATCAATAAGGTTTTAAAATATATCTTTTTCATTTTCAATCTTGTTTTTGATTATAGCTGTCCTAAGTTACCATCGTTGTTCAGCATATTGTTGCTCTTGTCAATAAAGGTCTGCCAGATGGGCCAGATGCAGTGGGTGCTCGGCTGAACAGTGTAAAGACCATTGATGTAGTTGTCGTCCAGTGTGTACTTGCCGCTGCTGACAAACCAGTTCTTTGACTCCCAGTTGCCAAGGGTAGCAATGACATCGGGATCGTCCTCGCCCTTGTTGAAGCCGTAAACCTGAATCTTGTCCTTGTCCTCGGCATTGTTGATGTAAACCTTGTCAGGATAGCCTTCATACTGCCCAGTACGCTGCTGCAGGGCAGTCAGCTTCTGCTTGGCAAGTTCCATCTTCTGGTCGATGATACCCCAGCGTACGAGGTCGGCCCTACGGAGTGACTCACCGGCAAACTCAAGGGCACGCTGGTCGTAAATACCCTCACGGAAAGCCTGCTGGCTGGCGGTGTACTTAGCCTGCAATGCAGCCACCTTGGCAGCAGGAAGAACACGACTCAGAACGGGCTCCATATAAGTCCATGCAGCGCCGGTGTTACCCAGCTCGTTCTCAGCTTCGGCTGCCATCAGGTAGACGTCAGCCAGACGCATATACTGGAAGTTGATACCGTCGTCGTTGGTAGAGGTGACGGTACGCTTCATCCACTCGTAGCGCAGCTTGCCGAAACACCACTTGTTGATGGCGCGGAAGGTGACATGTGCTTTACCGTTAACCAGTTCCTTACTCCACTCGTATGGCACGCAGGTGATGTCACGGCGAAGGTCTTCCGGATCATAGTCGTAGAAGAGGTAGGCGATAGGGCCGTTGGCACCACCCTGAGCCTGCTGGGTGTACTGGTCTTTGCTGTTGTGCTTGACGCCTAATGTGTAGAGCACGCGGCCACGACCGGCTGAGAAAGGAATCTCCCAAATGCTCTCGCCACCGGCTGCAATGTTGTCTTCACAAAGCTTTTTGAAGTTCTCCTCGAACGAACCTAACTTGTTGTGGCCAGAAGCGATGACTTCTTCACACTCCTGCTTGGCAATCTGGAACATCTTGTCAGAAGCTAACGCTTCTGTGTTTGAACGGCGGAAGCCGTCGCCACGGAGTGCGAAACCACCGGCATAGAGGGCAATACGTGCACGGAGCGACTTGACGAAAGCCTTGTTAACGCGCTCGGTTGTCGAGGTAATTTTGTTCTCGTTGGGCCAGTAGCACAGTTCTTCAGCCTCTTTCAAGTCATTAAGCAGGCGAATGAAGATGCTGTCCTTGTTCATACGGGGCAGATAGATGTTGTCGTTGTTGTTGGGAACAAAACGCCCGGGAACGTCACCCCAGCCCTTAATCAGGTCGTTGTAAAGCACAGCGCGCAGCGTCAGGGCCTCACCTAAGAGATGAGCCATGTCTTTGTTATTCTCAATGTTACCGAACTTACGGATACCTTGGATAGCCAGATTAGCGCGCTCAATGCCCTGATAGAACATGGCGTAAGCGTTGTTGTCGGTGTTCATCTGGCTATTGGTTGACTTGGTGTTCATGTTCCACAAGTCGTTCTTGTTATCATCACCAGCCTTGGAGAGGTCGGGAGAGTTACCGATTTCCACGTCATTGTTCAGACCGTAGTACGGCAGATAACGTCCGCGATATGAGTTGGTTTCTCCGAATGAGACGTTGATAGACATCACTTCAGCCTCTGCCAGTGCATAGGTGGAGAACATGGTTGACTCATCAAGTGTTGAAAGGGTAGGGGCATCCATATCGCAAGATGCAAGACCCAGAATCGTCAACGATAATAAGGATATTTTAATTTTATTCTTCATTTTACTTTCCTCCTGTTTTTAGAAATTCAAGTTCAGACCAATTACAAACTGGCGGCTCTTGGGATAACCAGAGTAGTCACAGTTAGGCGTAAGAGCTGTTCTGCGGATACAGTCTGCCTCGGGGTCGAAGCCTGTATAGCCGGTAATCGTAAATACATTGTAACCAGTAGCGTAGAAGCGCAGGCTCTGGATGCCAACTCGCTTGACGAGTGCATCGGGAATGGTATAACCGATAGTCAAGGTGTTCAGGCGGAGGAAGTCAGCGTTCTCGACAGCCCAGTCGGTGAGCACCATCTTGCTGGTGTAGGGTGACCACATGTTGGTGTTTGCGTTCAGTTCAGCCAGGCGAGCAGGGTCGTTTGACAGCAGGCCGGTATTAGGATCGAGGTTGGTCCAACGGTTACCGTCGGCCATCTCGGTAATCATGTTTCTATACTGATACTTACTGGTCTGGGTATACTCAATTCTGTTGGCATTGTAAACCTGGTTGCCGAGGCTGAAGTTGAAGTTGGCCGACAGGTCGAAGCCGTAGGCACGTCCGCTAAGAGCAAAGCCACCGAATGCACTTGGATTAACGTCACCAATGGTAGTGATATCCTTATTGTCAACGATGCCGTCGCCATCAATATCCACAAGCTTCATGGAACCGGGACGCAGCTTGCCGACAACACCATTGGCATCTACTACACCTTCCTTGAGTTTCCAGCTGTCAGTAGCTTCATCGTAGCTGGCAAAGTCATCGACTTCATAACGTCCAGCGCTCTTGTAGCCGATAATCTCACCGACGGCACTGCCAACGGCAATCTTGTAGTCGTTGCCAATCTCGGTCGATGCCCAGTTGGTGTTCCAGCCAAAGTCTTGCATGTCGCCGAGGGTCTTAATCTTGGTCTTGTTGAAACCAATGTTGCCCTGGAAGTCAATGCCCCAGTCTTTCTTGTTGACGATGTGGTAGGTAAAGCTGAATTCAATACCCTTGTTCTCAGTCTCACCCATGTTACGATACTGATATTCGTAACCTGTTCCCTGTACGGGGAATGCGATGAGCAGGTCCTTTGTGGTGTTGATGTAAGCCTCGACGCTACCATTCAGCTTGCCGCCAAAGAGTGTGAAGTCCAAACCGACGTTACGTGTGATGGTGGTCTCCCACTTCAGGTTGGGGTTAGCCATATAGGTAGAGGGGCGCAGCGGGTTGGAGAACCCGTTAACCCATGTACGCTGGGCAGCAGTGGCACTATAAGGCTCGTACTCCTGAATCAGCTGACCGGAGGGGATGTTGTTGTTACCGGCGGTACCGTAGCTCAGGCGCAGTTTCAAGTCGTCAAGCCATTTCTCTGTACCCTTCATGAACGGCTCCGAAGAGATACGCCAAGCCACGGCGACAGAGGGGAAGTAACCCCAGCGGTTGCCATCGGCGAACTTTGAGGAAGCATCGGCACGGAACGTAGCGCTGACCAGATACTTGTCTTGGAAGTTGTAGTTGGCACGCCCGAAGAATGACAGCAGCTTATCCTCGGGACTATAGATGTCACTGGTAGCTGATGCATAACCCTGTGAAGACAGTCTCCATGCCTTGTCAGCATCGTAGTCAGTTGGGAAGCCAACAACCTGATTGGTGTTGGTGTGCTGCTTGGTGATAATCCACTCGTGACCAGCCAGAACGTTCAGAGAGTGAGGGCTGTTCTTGCCGAAAAGCTCCTTGAAGTCGTAATTGATGGTGTTGGTGTTGCGGAAGCGCTCACGCTCGGAGTTAGCCAGCGTAATCAGGGGATGGTCGGCATATTCTTGATTAGCATAGTTGCGTGCGATGTAAGATGTCAGACCATAGAAGCGCTTGTCGTAGTTGTTGTAGAGGTCATAGCCGAACTCAGTCTTCAGCTTCAGATTCTTGTAGACCTCCCACTGGAAGCTACCAGCCATATTGAAGTTCTTACGAATCTGCTGGCGGTCGTTGTCGGCCTGCGACACAAGGGGATTGTAGAGGTTACCCAGATCGTCGTCGGCAGTACCGGCTGCGGGGTCAAGGTTCTTCAATGGGAATGGATAGTAGATGACGGCAAACTTCAGACGCTTGTCGGTATCATAGGTTCCGTTGGCATCATTGGCACCGGCACCGTTGACCTTTGTCTTGGCATAACGTGCCTGGAAGTCCAATTTCGTAGTCTTGCTGGGCTTGGTGTTCAGTTTCAGCGAGAAGTTGTCGCGCTTGAAGTCTGAGCCTACCATGATGGCCTTGTCGTTAATGTGGGCATAGCTGAATGCATACTTGATAGCGTCAGTACCACCGTTGACGTTCAGGTTGTGGTTGAAGGTGTGGCCGGTACGTCCGTAAATCAGGTCTTGCCAGTCGTTACCCTCAACGCCCTGATAGAGGTCTATGTCTTGGTAGTTGCCGAAATAGTCGGTGTAGGACGAAATCTTCTCAGGATTGTTACTGTTTTTCAGCAGAGCCAACTCATACTGCCATTTGGCATAGTCGTATGGAGACAGCACGTCCATCTTCTTGGCAATCTTCTTCCAGCTGTAGTAGGCGTTGTAGCTTACCTTTGTTTTACCTTCCTTACCACTCTTGGTGGTCACCATGATAACACCGTTAGCACCACGGCTACCATAGATGGCGGTAGACGAGGCGTCCTTCAGTACGGTGATGTCCTCGATGTCGTTGGCAGGAATATCGCTGATGCTCTCTACGGGGAAACCATCGACGATGTACAGCGGGTCGTTAGACTGAGTGATAGAACCACCACCGCGGACACGGATTTTTACTTCAGCATCGGGAGAACCCTCGGCAGTAGTTACCTGCACACCGGCCATCTTACCCGTCAGGGCCTCAGAGGCGTTGGCAACAGGAACGGCCTGCAGGGCCTCGCTGTTTACTGTGGCAACCGAACCGGTCAAGTCCTTCTTGCGGACAGAACCGTAACCGATGGCAACCACTTCTTGAAGCGTCGTGGCGTCATCTTCCAGCACGACGTCAATAGAGGTCTTTCCCTTGGCATCGACTTTCTTCGTTTTCATACCAATGTATGAAATGACGATGGGCTTGTTAGCCGTTAACTTGATGTTGAAGACTCCGTCTAAGTCAGTGACACCACCGTTGCGCGTACCGTCTTCAATGACGCTGGCACCGATGACTGCCTCACCCATAGAGTCTTTAACGGTGACCTTGACGGTCTGTGCACTAATGCTGCCTACAAATAGTAGGAATGTCAGCAAGAGCGCACTTCGAATACTCTTAGTTTTAACAGACATAATTAGTAGTTTAAATTAATAAAATAGTTGTTTTGACTGCAAATTTACGAAGAATTATTAACATTGCCAAAGCCAAGGCCTGTTTTTTTTCCGTAAACGCTTACGCAAACATAACGTGAAAAAAGGAACGGGAAGCTTGCGCCTCCCGCTCCTTTAATAATAATAAGGTGTCGCGCGGTCGGCGGTTTTCCCGCCGACATGCTCCGCTCACTTAATCACAACCTTACGACCGTTGACGATGTAAACGCCCTTCTGAGCCTTCTGGACACGGACGCCCTGCATGTTGTAGATGGCATCGGCATTCTCCTGGGCAGCATTAACGGCGTTGATGCCAGTAACCACGGTAATCTTCTGCGGTTCACCGAAGCCACCGCGGCTGTTGGCAGCACGGATGGTGTATTCGTCAGAACTCTCTGCGCGGTTTGAGGGGACACTGGTAATAGCCTCCGGAGTGAATGTCTCTTCGGTAGTGATTCCTAACAGCACGCCGTTCTTGAAGATGGCGTACGCTGTTGCACCGTCAGCAGCAGACCAGCTGATGGTACCGTTCTTCATCTCTGCTGCGGGAGCGTCCACCTGCTTCGTCTGGTTCTGAGCTTCAGTAGCCCAGTCACCCAAGACGTACTGAATGGTGTAGGTGGCAGCCTCTTCAGCCGTGAGGATGGTATTCATCGTGGTACTTTGCTTAGTAAACGTGATGACGTTCGACTCGGGTGTGATGTCTTCGCCTGCGGAATTCTTCGTACCGTATTCACCAGCCTTGCTGAAGTCGCAGTTGATGCCGCTCAGGTTCCAGCGTGTATTGAGGAGCCTCTCGGGATCCTTCAGCGTGGTGTTCAGATAGATGCAGACGGGATTGTCGCTCCAGGCACGTCCTAAGTTGTACTTGTCTGCATTGTTCTCAACAACACAATTGTTGAATACATAGAGCTCAGAGTTGGCAACTATCGTAGCTGTGCTGCGTTTCTCGTTCACAAGGGTTACCTCGTTGAAGTAAACTTTACCGTTACCGCAGAGGTAGTCGACGGTGCCGTGAATCTCACCACCTTCGAAGTAGTACAGTCCGCCCACCTTATGAGAGTAGTAGGTATCCTGGTAGGACAGGTGGCGTACGTTCTTGTTGATGGTCTTGGTACCCTGATCGTGCAGCGTCGGAGCACGTCCGGCACTACCGGCAGCATAGTAGTCGAGGCCATTCTGCAGCGTCAGATCCTGCATGTAGAGTCCCGTCGAGGTGTTGTTGAAGAGGTCGGCCTTGCCTAAGCCCTCCATAGAGGTGGGAGGAGCATTCTTGATGATGACATCTTCCATGCTTTGTCCAATGATAGAGATGTTGTTTCCACTGATATTGGTCAGCGTGGCCTCACCTAAGTCATAGGTTCCATTGGGGAGGAATATCTTGGCACCATTCTCCGAGGCGGCGGCATTAAGTGCAATGACGAGGCTTGCTGCGTCGCTGGCGGGAACAATGTAGTAGCCAGACTGTTCGTCCTTGGCCAGGAAATTCTCGACGTTGAACACTACAACTTTGTGCAGATAAGTCTGGGCAGCGAAGGTGAAGGTCAGCGTTGTGGCCTCGCCGTCGTAAACAACGGTCGTTGTGCCGCCGTCGGTTTCAGCCTTTGCGGGAACAGCGTCGCTAATGACGTTGTTATTGGCATCGGTTACGGTGATGGTAGTGCCGTTACCGTACTGGCAGAGTGTCAGCACAATCTGTGCCTTGCCGCCAACCTTGACGTCGAACGAACCGCCAGCGTCGAACGTGAAGCCGTGGTTGTTGTAGTAAGCGCCGTCGGTGACGTTGAAGTTCTCGTGGTCTTCAGGATAGAACGTGGCCTGCGTCAGGTCGTAGGTCTGGATGCTGCCTACGGTAGGATCGGTCTCTATCGGTGTTACGCTGGCCTTGACGGTAATGTTGTCGTTGACAATGTCCGTCGGCTTCACCTTGATGCCGCTGTTGTAAACCCAGCCGCGGAACTTCTCGCCTTCGGGGATGGTGAGGTCGGCCTCGGTGTAAGGAACTTCGCCGAGAGGATCGCCTGCGAAGACGGTCTTCTTACCCAGCACATTACCATTCTGATCCTTATAGGTAATGGTCACCTCGGTCACCTCGGCAGCCTCGGCCTTGAAGTACGACAGGTAGGAAATGTTCGAGAAGGTCAGCGTGGTGGGGTAGTCCGTATAGAAATAGGTGATGATGCCATTTCCGTTGGTGTCGTAGCAGCCAGCGCTCTTCTGGTCGAGAGTGGCCACCGTCTCTCCTAAGCTGTTCTTGACATCGAAGGTAGCCGGATTAGCAAACTGGCAACCGCTGATGCTAAACTTCACGGTACCGTCTACGGGAACTACCAGCGTGGCGTTAGAGTAGCCGTGCTGCTGATCGTGGAACGTACCACTGAAGGTGACGCCCTCAGGCAGGTCGGCACCAGTATAGCCTTCGGCAGTCAGAGTGGCATAAGGAATCTCAAAGTCCTTGAACGTGCGGGCAACGTTCTCCTTGAAAACGATCTTCTGGAGCACACCTTCAGAGCCGGTCTTGCGGTCGATGTAAATGCCGGTGACGGTTTCATCGAGTTCGATAGTAGCACTTCCCGGGCTCTCGTTAATCGCGACGACACCGATGAGGTCGCCCTTGATACCCTTGTTGCCCTCGCCAAGAGTTCCTCTGGAAACGTTGACCTCGTATGCGTCAGAATTCTTTCTGTTACCGAAGGTCAGTGTCAGCTTACCGGCAACGGCAGGCTTCTCAAAATATGCCCAGCCTTCACTATTCAGCTTAATACCCTTCATACCGTTATTGGTTCCGGCGGGATCGTTGACCTTACTATCATAGTAAAGTCCGTTGTCTGGATTATCAGCGGGAGCCGTTTCCGTGTAATCCCAAATCATTACGACGGGATCGTGTGGCTGAGGCTCTGACGTTGCGGGCAGGGTGATAGTGAGGTTGTTCCAGTAGTTGTTGCTGACCTGAGAGATTTCAAGGGTAGCATCGTCAGTGGTGGCGGTGAATTTGGCGGTGTTGCCGTC
>JAEEGG010000649.1_pt1 | contig 105090 bp, 73 predicted proteins | sample 9134161 | NCBI WGS metagenome assembly JAEEGG01 (sample SAMN16246543, study PRJNA631951) | gut metagenome | biome: gut microbiome; feature: rumen; material: CR-attached | host: Bos | place: Iran: Karaj | collected 2018-10
CCCGACAACAACCCACAACCTCGACTTGTTGCGCAGCTATGGAAACCACATCATAGAGCCCGCAGCCGGAGAACTTGCCAGCCACCTGATTGGCAAGGGCCGCATGGAAGAACCTGAGAAGATTTTTGAGGTGCTTGACCGTTTCTTTGAGAAGGGACAAGACCTTGCGGGAAAGCGGGTTATGATTACTGCCGGACCCACTTATGAAAAGATTGACCCCGTGCGCTTTATCGGCAATTTCTCGTCGGGAAAGATGGGATTTGCTCTCGCGGAGGAATGTGCATCACGTGGCGCTGAAGTGACTCTGATTGCTGGACCAGTAGCTCTCAAGACCGAGTCGCCCGCAATACGTCGCATCGATGTAATGAGCGCCCAAGAGATGCACGACGCAGCAATCAAGGAATTTGCTGAGAGTGACGTGGCAATCCTCTGCGCTGCTGTTGCCGACTACACAGTTGAGAACGCTGTCGACCACAAGATCAAGCGAGAGAAAGACGAAATCCCCGTTATCCGCCTTAAGAAGAACCCCGACATCGCCAGAGCGATAGGAGAAATGAAGAAACCTGGTCAGATAACTGTGGGCTTCGCCCTCGAGACCGACAATGAGGTAGAGAACGCAAAGGGCAAATGCCAGCGCAAGAACCTTGATTTCATAGTTCTCAATTCACTTCAGAATAAGGATGCAGGTTTCCAGGTAGACACCAACGTCATCACAATAATCACCAGCGACGGCATGGCATTAGAGTATCCTTGCAAGCCCAAAACAGAAGTTGCAAAAGATATCATCAACGTGCTGAGCGAGAAATACATGAAATAATACTAAAAAGAACATACCTTTTTCTTGGGGAATATAAACCACGGCAGTAGCCGTGGTTTTTTTGTGCATCCACTTCAACTGAAATAGAATTATTCAAAATTTGCTGTTACGTTTTGGGGGTGATAAACGTCTTTATAGTGACATGGGACACGACTTGATGACATCCTCGTTTCTAGGCTTGCGCGACAAGCTGCACCACATCGCTATGCGGTATCTGCACAGTGAAGAGGATGCTCAAGATGTGGTTCAGGACACTTGGCTCAAGTTGAGTGGCAAAACCGACGTGGAGACTTCGCAGGAAGCGAGAAACAAACTTGTGACTGTGCTACGCAACATCTGCATAGACCAATTAAGGAAGAAACGCACAGTTCCTATCGACACAATCACTTCAAACGACATGCCGCAATGCAGCATGGAAACTGAAGACATTGAGAGACTTGAGCTCCTGCTGCAACAGCAGCTAACTCCACATCAACGGCAGATATTCAATCTCGTAACCAATGAGAGCTATGACTATGAGCAGATTGCAAAGCAACTGTCAATGACTGTCGAAGCGGTCAGAATGAACATGAGCCGCATTCGCAAAAAGATAAGAGAAACATTAAAAGAGTTGGACCAATGAAACATACTATTAATCAATTCAGCATAGAAGAAGTTGAAAGGCTATGCCAGCTTTATCAAGATTGCCAGCTCTCTATTTTAGAAGAAACAGAGTTGGAGTATGTGTTGACGCATAACGATTTTGACTCACAATTAATTAAAGACACCAAAGAGTTGATGACCGTTTCACGATTGTTAAAACTGAAAACCGTAAGACCGCAAAAGAGCGTCTGGAGTTGGGCATTTCGAGCTGCTGCCAGTGTAGCCATTGTGTTAAGCGCTTTTACCATATACCACAACATCAAGTTCAATCATCAACATGACAACTGCATTGTCTATGTTGCTGGGGAGAAGGTAAGCTCAGAGAAAGCTCATAAGCTAGCCGAAGCCGATGTTGCAAAGATGCAAAAATTTAGGCAGACAATAAACAAGCTAAATGCTCAAGAAGAATCAAAAGTAGAGAAATTTATGAACCAAATAAACCAGTCAAGATGAAACGTTTAACCATCATATTATTGTGCATAGTGACTGCCATTGCAGCCTTTGCAAGACCACCAAAGTTGACTGTAGAAAACCTGTTTGACGGCCGCTTCAACAACAATAAGAGTGTTTCCATTTCCATCTACAAAAACAATGGAAACTACTATCGTGGAATTACTGTAAACAACAATCCTGGCATCATCAAGAAGATAGCCGATGCTATAGAACAAGACAAGCCAAGGGCATCAAATTATTCAGAGCATCAAGGCAACGACGGTCAATATACCTCGCTGCAAATCATCAACAACGGAGAAATAATATACATAGGGTTGCAACGCGACCGACATGGCGGAGGATTCTTCTTCATTCAAGGAAAGGAAAAAGCATTCAAGTAACTAAAAAATAATGTGATATGAATAAAATTCTTAAAGCCATCATTCTGATGGCTATGCTTCCTGCATCCCTTTACGGACAGGAGATGAGTGACTCGGCAGCTATTGATTCTATTGCCGAATATTGGGATAAAGTGCTTGAACTCAACGAAGTGGTGGTAATAGGGCATCGCACAGTGCTTAAACAATCGCCCGACCGAATTGTATATCTTACCAAGAACGACTCCTTTGCCCGAGGCCTGAACGGCATTGAGGTGCTCGACCGCATTCCACGAGTGTCGGTTGTCAACGATCTGGTGACAGTGGCAGGAAAGTCATCAGTAAGGTATATCGTTGACGGTCGCCTCTTGGAGATGAGCGACGAAGCCATTGCTATGCAACTCAAGAATCTGCAGGCATCGGGGATAGAGAAGATAGAACTGCTCACCACTGCCCAAGCCAAATATGCTGCTGGCACAAATGTGGCATTCATCAGCATCACGACCCGCAATGAATCGCTTGGCACTCGAGGAAATGTGTGGGGAAACGGCATCTTTAGAGAAAGCTTCAATTATATGCTTGGCGGTAATCTGTCGCACACAACTCGCAAGGTGGAACTCTCATTTGATGCAAGCTGGAGCGATATCAAGGGCATAAACGATCTTGACCGCACTTATACCTTCGGAGACTATATCAAGACATCGAACCGCACAACACATTTCACAAATAGATCACTTGGCGTAAATGGCCTTTTCAAATACAAGTTCAACAGCAACATCTGTGCTGGAACAATCGTAAATCTCAACACAAGCCGGCTAAACAGCAGACTTAGAGATATAACTATTGAGCGAGATCTAGTTTTCAACTCCGTCAACAATTCGCCAGCTCGCCCCAATAACGCCTTGACTTTGACAGCTTTTGCCGACTGGCTATTAGATGACAAAGGCAAGATGCTCAGTCTAACTTACAACTACTTCAACCGCAGCAGCAAATCGTTTTCGAAAGTCACGACTTGCTGTGGGAGCGATGAAACAATACTAACCAATGAAGGACATAACAATTATCGCATTAATTCAGCAAAAATCGATGCAACCTTTCCTTTCAATGCATTTAGGATGGAAACAGGAGTTGCAATAACGAGCATAGGCAATAACACCGCGTTGGATGTTTGTAATTACGAAGCTGGCGAGTGGATTAATGACCTATTGCAGAGCAACCGATTTAACTATGATGAGAGTACTGCAGCAGCCTACCTAAGTGTAGAGAGTAATTTATCAGACTCTTTCTTCGGAAGAATTGGCTTGCGATATGAATATACCAAAGTTAAAGGATTTCAAGATGTTGGAGAGGAACATCACAACAACAACTATGGTTATCTGTTTCCATCGCTTAACTTGAGCTGGAACAGTCGAAGTGCAGGTCGGCTCTCTTTATCATATTCAATGGGCATCAGTCGCCCCAATTTTGCCGACCTAAATCCATTTCGCTACTTTACCACCACAACTGATTATGTTTCGGGCAATCCAGACCTAAAGCCAAGCATAGCACATAATGCTGAAATAAGTTACAGTTTTAAAGGCATCTATGCCGTGCTTTACAATTCCTACAACCACAATTCAATAGGCTACGTGACGCGTTTCAATGCCGATGGCAGTCAGCAAACAATACCCGAAAACTGTTTCAACAACAATAAGGTCGGTCTATATGCTTCATACAATCGCTCACTTTTTGATTGGTGGAACATAAACATCGGTGTTGAGACTTTCAACACTTACGCAAAATCCAAAATTGCCGATTTCAAAGACCTTAACCAGAGTAACTGGAGCGGCAAGTTAGAATTCAACACATCATTCATGCTTAACAGCCAAAAGAACCTTATACTCAACATGCGATTCAGCCACTATTTCCCTTACAATGAGCGAATGGTGCATTTCAAATCGATGTCGCTTATAGGCTGCGAACTGCGCTATGTGCTACTAGATAACCGCCTTACTCTCATCGCTTCGTTCAGCGATCCATTTGGCTGGAACATAACCAAATCGGCAGCTCATTACAAAGATTATAGCGTTACTTCCCGCAACAACATTCACTCCCATTCAATTCAGCTGCGCATATCTTACGCATTTGGCAGCAACAAGGTGAACAATGTGTATCGTGACTCTAAAGAACACGAATCCACACGCTCCAATTGACAGCAAAACCAATACCTGCTTCATCTTTGAAAACGTGCTTCGTAATATATGAAGTACGTTTTTGATTATCTCTTTAATTGAAATGCAATTTTTTATTTCTCAATACGTTATTATATTACGTAATAATATATTTATTATTGGGAGAGAAACAACTAAATTGCTTGAAATGAGAAGTATTAGAAAAATATTACTTGTTACTGCCGCAACACTTTGTTGTCTGGGTGCTGGTGCCCAGGAGCTGAATTGCACTTTCGACATTGACTCCAGGAAAGTGAGTAATGCAAACAAAGACATTTTCAACACCCTGAAAGAGGCAGTGAACGAGTATCTTAACACCACTGTTTGGACCGATGCGCAGTTTGCTGCCAATGAGAAGATTGAGTGCAAGATGTTCTTGACTGTTGCCGAGTATGACGAATCGAACGGCAGGATGAAAGGCGACTTGCAGATTCAGAGCACGCGCCCAGTCTACAACAGTTCTTACACTACAACCTTGATTAATTTCAAGGACACAAAGATTGATTTCACCTACGACAACAACGAACAGCTCGTCTACAACGAACAGGAGATGCAGAACAACCTGACTGCGATTCTCAACTTCTATGCGCTGTTTGTCATCGCTGTTGACTTCGACTCGTTTGCGCCCTATGGTGGTGATCCTTACTACGAAAAACTCGGCAACATCGTACGAATGGCACAAAGCAGCGGCGAGAGCGGATGGAAAGCTTTTGAGGACAGCAAGAATCGCAGCGCCATTCTGAGCGCCTATACCGACAAGCAGACAGCTGCCATTCGTGAGGTGTTCTACAACTACCACCGCATGGGTCTTGACCAAATGGTGACCAGTGTTGACAAGGGTCGCGCCACTATTACTCAACAAATTGAAACGCTGAAGTCTATTTACGATGTAGCGCCAATGTCGGTATGCCTATCGATGTTTAAGGATGCCAAGATGGACGAGCTAGTGAACATCTACTCCAAGGCAAACAGCACCGAGAAAGAGAAAGTTTATGAACTTCTTTATCCTCTCTACCCCACCGAGACCGACCGCCTGAACCGCATCAAGAACTCTGAGAGCAAACCATAAGGCAGCAAGAATTAAATCGCAGCGCCTTTCTGGCAAATTCATGACATGTGATTACCGTCAGACATCTGATTTCCAACAAATGCTGAAACGTTTATCAATTTCAAATTACGCCCTAATCGACCAGCTTGAGATAGATTTTGAGCAAGGACTTACTATCATCACTGGCGAAACTGGTGCAGGAAAATCAATCATACTCGGGGCGTTGTCCCTTATTTTGGGCGAGCGTGCCGACTCGTCATCAATTCGCGATAAAGAACGCAAGACGGTAGTTGAGGCCATTTTCGATATCAGCGATTATAATCTTGAACCATTCTTCAACGAGAACGACATCGATTACTATGACGGCGAACTCATTGCTCGCCGCGAGATAAACCCGAATGGGCGCTCGCGAGCCTTCGTCAACGATGGAGTAGTGGGGCTTGCTACTCTCAAGGAGCTGATGACCCGCCTAGTTGACATTCACTCACAGCACAGCAACATGCTGCTGTCGAGACCTTCGTTCCAGCTATCCATTCTTGACAACATCGCAGGACACCATAATGAGCTGAGCACCTACAGCGACCTTTACGCCAATTACCGCGCCATCGAGCGGACTCTCAACGACTTGCGCGAAAACTATGAGCGCAACCGTAGCGAAGAGGATTACCTGCGATTCCAGCTAAACCAACTGCAAGAGACCAACCTCAAGCCCGACGAGGATGAGGAACTCGAGCAGCAGCAACGACGGCTCGCCAACGCCACAAGTCTGAAAGAAGACTTGTGGAAGGTGATTAGCATACTCAACGGTGAGGAACACTCGCTACTCGACCAATTGCAAGATGTCAACCACACTCTTGAGGCCGCCGAAGAGAACCTTGAAGAGGTGGCAGGAATGAGTGAGCGCGTTGGCAATGCTCTCATCGAACTCAAAGACATAGCGCAGAGCATATCATCGATAGAGGAAAGTCTTAACAACGATCCTGCAGCTTTACAGCAGGTAGAAGAAAGGCTTAATGCCATCTACTCGCTCGAGCGCAAGCACAACGTCAAAACAGTTAACGAACTGCTCAAATTGCAGGAAGAATACATGCATCGACTTGACGCCATCGACTGCAGCGAGGAGCGCATAGAAGCAATGCAGGACCAACTCGACAAGGAGCGAAACGAAGCTGAACACCTAGCGCACATCATTAGCGAGAACCGCAAAAAAGCAGCGAGTGATTTCATGGCCATGCTATTGCCCCTGGCTCAGAACCTGGGCATGAAAAACCTGCAATTTCACATTGATTTTAAGCCTGTGGAACTCAATGCCAGCGGATGTGACGGCGTGGATTTCCTCTTTGCCTTCAACAAGAATCAAGTTCTTATGCCCGTCAAAGACACTGCATCGGGAGGCGAAATATCTAGACTCATGCTGTGCATTAAGTCGGTTATAGCACAATCTATGAACCTGCCCACCATTATCTTCGACGAGGTGGACACTGGCGTCTCGGGCGAGATTGCCCACAAGATTGGCGATATGATGGGTGAGATAGCGCAGCGCATCCAGGTTATAGCCATCACTCACCTGCCTCAGGTAGCAGCACATGGCAATAGCCATCTGCGTGTGTTCAAGACCGACACAGCCACGCAAACCGTCACCAGCGTAGAGCGCCTTAACGATGAGGAACATGTTACCGAAATTGCACGCATGCTCAGTGGCAGCGAGGTGAATCAAGCAGCGCTCGACAATGCGCGTGCACTTATCAACAGCAACAAATAAACGACAACAGTATATGGACATCATCTTTGGACTTCACGCAATAATTGAGGCTATAGAGGCCGGAAAAAGCATTGATAAACTATTGCTCAAGAAAGACCTGAGCGGTGATCTGGCAAAGCAACTGATAAACCTAGCACGGGAACGCGACATCACCATCCAGCGAGTGCCCATCGAGAAACTTAACCGCCTAACACGCAAAAACCATCAGGGGGCTGTAGCAATGCTTGCCGCCGTGACCTACTACAAGGTGGAGCAAGTGCTTCCTACTGCTTTTGACGAAGGAATAAACCCATTTTTTATAGTACTCGATGGCGTGACCGACGTGCGAAACTTTGGGGCTATAGCACGCACTTGTGACTGTGCTGGTGTTACTGCTGTTGTAATACCCGAGAAGGGTAGCGTAAGTGTCAACGGTGATGCCATTAAAACTTCGGCTGGTGCCCTCAACTACTTGCCCGTTTGCCGCGAGAAAAACCTGCAAGAAGCCATCAAATTCCTACACGATAGTGGATGCAGGATTGTTGGTACCAGTGATAAAAACTCAGTAAACTACACCCAAGAGGACTATACAGGCCCAGTGGCATTGGTACTTGGATCTGAAGGAAAAGGCATTTCTCGCGAAGTCATGAAAATGTGCGATGCCTTGGTTGCCATACCTGAATTTGGCAATATCAACTCCCTTAATGTCTCGGTAGCAGGTGGAGTGATGATGTATGAGGTGGTGCGTCAACGCATCGCCGATGGGCAAGGTGTAGAATAATCTTGAGAACCTAAGAAGGTAATTATTATGAATAGAAAGCCGCCAGTTGTCAGACTGACGGCTTGAAAGAAATGTCACGTATAGTAGTAAGTTAGTCTAGCGCATTGGAGTGATAGATTCGAAAGAATTGTCATCGTAGAAAATCATAATATTGACTATCTGGCGCTGGCCAGTAGGGGAGTGTGATGCACCTCGGCTCACATTCTTGGCGATGCTCTGCAGGGCGTCGCTCAATGCCGAAGCACCGCCACCGGTAGTGCTTGATCCTCCATCGCTGAAGCTGATGGTGCGTTGAGAACGCGCCGAATTTCCCTGCATATTGCCATTAACCCCACCCATAAAGCCATCGCTGGAGTGTGGAGTTTTGGACAAGTTTTGCGCTCCAGCATTTCCTGACAAACTAGCGTCCTGAGAAACGTACATTTCGCCATCTCCGAACATCAGCCACAAAATATTGAGAGCAGGATAGGCTGCGTGAATCTTAGAGATTACCTCGTCGCTAACTTTTTTGTTGCGTCCATTGAGCAACTGTGAGAGAGTTGGGCGCGGTATAACACAGGTGTCGGCAAACTGTGAATTTGAGATGCCGTTCTGCTCTAAGAAGTATTTTAAGCGCGAAATTATGTCCATAATGCGGTTAACAATTACAAATTTTTCGTTTGCAAATTTAAGACAAGCCATTGAAAAAACCAAATTTTTAAACATAAATCTTAGAATTTGCGTTTTTAATTCCTGAAAAGAGCATTTAAATTTGAGATTTCTGTGCCCCACACACAACATTAAAGCAAATATTTAAATTAACCGCACTATTATATTACTTTTCAGTATGTTATAATACCACAAAACCATCCAATTACCCCCATTGGGCTAGAAACAGCCAAAAACCCAACCAAATGATACATATTGATATGGTTAAAACTCTGATTTTCACGACAATATAGAGATTGTGAATGATTGTTAAAGTCCATTTCGTTTGGTTTTGCAAACTTTATAAACGCAAATTAGCGAAATCACATTGGCCTCGATGGCAAGAATTTTGATTTTATGGAACAGAATTGACGATTAATGTTTGTAAAGGTTCCATCGCCCCACTCTGTTCGGTTTGGTAAACACCCGATGGTAAAATCACCATTTTTGCCGAAAGTTCAAAATCCAGGGCATAAAAACCACAATGCCCCAACGAAATCCAAGATATTGAATTCTGAAGGACTTAAAACAGCAATAAAATAGCACAGTAAACGCCCTCAAAAGTCCGATTATCAATGAGTTTATACCAACCAACACCCCATTGAGAATTGCCTCTAAAAACCGCCCAGAAAAACACAAAATGCCCTCTCTATATAGTTAAATATGACCTTAGAACCTTTACCATTCTCCTATTTTCACTATTTTAGGGCTCAAAACAGCGAGAAACACACCTGTTTCGACCTTTTCCGAGGCAATCCTCCCCCACTCTTCTCCCACAATATGGCAACTCAACAAAACAAAAAAGAAACTCTGAATCAAAATAGGATCATCCCATCTTTGTTAGCCATGAGATAGCGCCCTATCCCACCCCACTTTTTTCAAGGTCAGAATTCGTAGTGCTGAAAAATTTTCGATTCTCGCGAGGATAAAAAAATAGGGAATCTGCCAAAAATACGACTTTTGGACCAGTCATTTTTTTGCCATGCAAAGGACCAACTCCACCCGAACTTAGCACAATGTATTTCACGCCACCACTGCTTTTGACAAGAGAAAAAAAAGAGTTGACAGGCTAGATAGAATCATTCACATATTAAAAAAACACCGCAATTCTTTGCGGTGTTTTGTTTCCTAGCTTTAGTCATATTGTCTCTTATCGCTCCAGCATCCTACTAACCTATTTATAAAACTAGTTCTTCTTTATTATCCAATAACCCACATACTGGGCATCACGAGCTTTGCGTCCAAAACGTCGTTCACACTCATCACCAATTTCATAATCAGATGGTGAAGAAAAGCTTGAGACCACCTGTATAGTAGTACCCTTCGGCATTCCAGCTCGACTTTCTTTAAGAATACATGTAAAAACTGTCTTCATAATCGTAATAAATTTGTTGACTACTCTTTGAAAGGATTTTCAGCTTGGTCCTTTTATTTTGATTCTAAATGGATTTTTTACAAAAATAGAAGAAAAGGATGGGAAGCACTTGGTCCATTTTGGTCCTTTTGGGGTGGTTGTTGATAAAAAAGAGGGGTTGTGTTGTGGATTGGTTATAATTTGATTAAATTTGTGGCATGAAATCAGAGAAAGCGAAAAACGTCGAGATGATAAAGGCCCTTAAGCATGAGGTGGAGATAGTGTGTCAACACCCAATGCAGACGCCACGTGACTTTGACTGGCTTAGCGATCAGCTTGGACAGATGGGAGAACGCCTGTCATCCACCACTCTAAAACGCTGCTGGGGTTACTTGCCTGAGGAAGTGACATCACGACCTCACACCCTCGATGTTCTTGCACATTTTCTGGGATACTACAACTTCAACCATTTTGTGACAGCTCGTGAAATTGACAATGGTCCTTCGAGCGACCCTGTCCTTGGCAAAAGCCTCAACCCATCGAGCGACCTTGGTATGAACGAGCGAGTAATGCTCACATGGCAACCAGGCCGTGTTTGCGTGATTCGCCATCTGGGCAATGGGATGTTTGTAGTTGATGAAGCAGAACGCACCCGTTTACAGCCAGGCAACACTTTCTATTGCGGCCTGATAATTGAGGGAGAACAACTATATCTGAACAATCTTGTCCAGGCTGGACAACGTCCTCGCACCTATTGCTGCGGTATGCTTAACGGCATCCACTTTCAGGTGATTACCAACGAAGAAAATAGTTAGGCCCTAATTGAACACATTTTCGAGTACCATTAAAACAATCTCCATACATGATAGACGACTTATCGGCATCGGGATTTCAAGATGAGAGCACATTTGAGAGCGTGAACTCCAAGTTCACACAGATTGAAAGGCTAGGTTCTCATGGGCACAATGTGCTAGCCCGCGCCAAACGATACGGTCGCTGGTATCTTCTAAAGGGGTTGACTCAAGAGCATGCACACGATGAGATGTACTGTGAGTCGCTAAAAAAGGAGTTTGACATCATGATGCGGTTACAGCATCCAGGTGTAGTGCAGGCAGTATCGCTGGAAGAAGTTGAAGACCTGGGCACCTGCATTGTGATGGAATGGGTCGAGGGCTATACCCTTAAAGAATGGCTTAAAAAGAATCCACCACGTGAAGAACGAATCCATGTGATGAATCAGCTACTGAGCACCATTTCCCACATACATGACCATGGAATAGTGCATCGTGATATCAAGCCAAGCAATATCATGATAACGAGTAGCGGCAAGAATGTGAAAATCATCGATTTTGGACTTGCCGACACCGATGTTCACGCAATACTCAAGCAGCCAGCCGGCACAGAACAATATATGGCACCCGAGCAAGCTTCAACAAGCAAGCCAGATGTTCGCAACGACATCTACAGTTTAGGTTTGGTTATGCGTGAGTTGGAGCTTGGCCGCCAATACAAGGCACCAATTGCTCGCTGCCTGATGCCCATTGCCGAACGTTACCAAAACACCGAAGAGCTCAAAGCAGACCTTCGCCGCCGCGAGTCGCGCCGCCGCACTACTGCCATTGGTGCAGCAGCTTTAGGTCTCGCTACCATACTCGCCACGACAGCCATTCTTGCCATTCATTTCGATCGAAAAGACCCCAGCAAGATATATGTAAAAGACAATCAAGCACGTCAACAGGTTGACTCCCTGCGCAACGTACTTAACGAGACTGCCGACTTGATGGAACAAAGCCAGCAGGAGCAGGATAGCCTGCGTAATCATCTGGGCAACATGAACGACACCATTAACCAGCTGAACGTCGCTAACTCGCAACTGCGCTCGGCACAAATGGAACGCGAAGCAAGGCAAAAATTGGTTGACAATGCCATTGCCGAGGGCCTGAGAATTATAGACGCCACCAATGCTGCAACCCATATCAAAGAGCACGCTGACACGCTGAGTGACAGCAAATATATGTGGATAGACTGGCATTACCAGACTGTTCAAGGTGAGAAAAAAATTCCAGATTACATGAACAATATCCGTAACAAGTTCTCTAGCAAGGAACTTGCCGAGATAGAGTATGCCCTAAAAGAGCACTGCAATAATTACGAGAGCCAAATCCGCAAGAAGCTTGACAAGGTGGGAGGCTTTACTGGTGTGGTTGATGATAAGTAGCACGGGAACGGCGCAAGGCCTCTATTTCCTTTTGTAGCTGTTTCTCTTTTTCTTGAGTTTTTCTCAGTTCACTTTCCAAGTTATTGATTTGTACATCAATCTCATCAATTCTCAATTCACTGCCATCAGGCATATGCGACTGTATGATCTTAAACTCCTTCCAGCCAGGTGCATTGCGATAAGCCTCCTCACATCCCTCGGGCACCACAATTATGGTGGTGAGAGTGTGATAAGGCTCAATCACCTCGTCCCAAGTACAACCATAGAAAGGATGCTTGTTGTTCAATGATGGAGGTTCACAACGTCCTGTCTTAATTACCCTGAGATTAGGACAATCAAGCAAGGCCCCTTTCAATAAGCTACCAACATTATTCCCCATATCCAAAACCATTAAATTCCGACAACCTCGGAATGCTCCAGGCCCTATCTCTACCACAGGATATTTGCGTCCGTACCATGTTACCATATCGGGTATCTTCGCCTCGGTGATTGTCATATCGAGGCATGTGTCGAGAGTAAGGTGAGGTGCATCCCAATTGCTGTAGAGAAATATTCCCTGAGTAATGCGCTTGATGCGTCCCTGCGACACTCCATCAAAGCTCGTCATGACAGCCAATGCCACGAGCAGTATGGTTAGTATGTGCCTATTTCTATTCATAGGTTTGAAGTTCAGTTTTAAGGTATTGTGCAGTTATGGATGTGGTAGATTGAGCAACTTGCTCGGGAGTGCCAGCAGCGACCAATTCGCCACCGTTGCGTCCACCATCGGGGCCGAGGTCGATAATATAGTCAGCACACTTGATGACATCCATGTTATGCTCTATTACAATCACGGTATTTCCTTTAGCTACAAGACGATTAAGCACACCAAGTAGAATTTTGATATCTTCGAAATGTAGTCCCGTGGTGGGCTCGTCGAGAATGTACAATGTCTTGCCTGTGTCTTTCTTGGATAGCTCGGCTGCAAGTTTAACACGCTGGCTCTCACCTCCCGAGAGAGTGCTTGATGGCTGGCCAAGTTTAATGTACCCAAGACCCACATCTTGCAGAACTTTAATCTTGTGAAGAATGTTTGGCACCGCCTCGAAAAACTCCACCGCCTGATTGATGGTCATGTCAAGCACATCGGCAATCGACTTGCCCTTGAAGCGCACCTCGAGTGTCTCACGGTTGTAGCGCATACCTCCACACGCCTCACAAGGCACTAGCACATCGGGTAGGAAGTTCATCTCTACCGTCTTGTAGCCGTTGCCCTTGCACACCTCGCACCTACCACCACTAGTATTGAACGAGAATCGTCCAGGCTTATATCCACGAATCTTGGCCTCAGGCAGATTGACAAAGAGATTACGAATGTCGGTAAAGATATTAGTGTAGGTGGCGGCATTAGAGCGTGGCGTGCGTCCCAGCGGTGATTGGTCGACCGTAACCACCTTATCGACATGCTCCAAACCCTCGATAGAATCATAAGGGAGCGGTTCGGTGAGTGAACGGTAGAATCGCTGGCTCAAAATGGGTTGCAACGTGGCGTTGATGAGTGACGACTTACCGCTACCACTCACACCCGTTACACAAATGAAAGTACCCAAAGGAATCGTTACATCCACATTCTTGAGATTGTTACCTCGACATCCACGCAAAGTTATCGCCTTGCCATTGCCTTTGCGCCGCTCGGCAGGCACCTCAATCTTCTCGGCCCCATTCAAATACCGTGCCGTGATAGTGTCGGCCTTGAGTAGTTGCTGTGGTGTGCCTGCAAATACAACTTTCCCACCTCGACGCCCAGCCTTGGGCCCTATGTCGACCACATAGTCGGCTTCGAGCATCATGTCGCGGTCGTGCTCCACAACTAGAATAGTGTTACCATCGTCACGCAGATGCTTAAGCGAGTCGATAAGGCGCTTATTGTCGCGCTGATGCAAACCGATACTTGGCTCGTCAAGGATATAGAGCACATTGACCAGCTGCGAACCAATCTGCGTAGCGAGTCTAATTCGCTGGCTCTCACCACCCGACAGCGATGCGCTGCTGCGGTTGAGCGACACATAGTCGAGCCCCACATCGAGCAGGAAAGACAGACGACTATTTATTTCCTTCACCACTTCCTCGGCAATCGCCCATTGGCGCTCAGGAAGCTGATTGTGGAGATCGAGCATCCATTCACGCAGCTGCGCTATATCCATCCTCGCCAGCTCAGCAATATTCTTGCCAGCAAGACGGAAGTGCAGTGCCACCTTGTTCAGGCGGTCGCCGTGACACTCGGGACACACCACACGCGAGAAAAACTGCCCAGCCCACTTCTGCGCTTTAGACGTGGCATTCTCGCTCTGTTGCATCTCTATATACTTCACAAGACCATCATAAGAGAGGAAATAGTTACTGGTGCTCATCGTCTCATTCTTGATATTGAGTCGCTCGTCGGTGCCATTCATAATGTCATCGACAGCCTCTTCGGGCAAATCACACAATGGCGTGTCGAGCGAAGCCCCATATTTCTCACAAATAGCCTGTATCTGCCAGAAGATGAGCGAATTTTTATATTTCCCGAGCGTTGTGATGCCACCGTTGCGAATTGACAGTGACTGGTCGGGCATTATCTTCTCCTTATCGATAATATTGACAAAACCCAACCCTTTGCACTTGTGGCAAGCTCCCTGAGGCGAATTGAACGAGAAACTATGGGGAGCAGGTTCAGGATAGGACAAACCAGTAACTGGATCCATGAGAGAGCGGCTATAGTGCTCAATCGCACCATCCTCGGCATCCATTACCATGAGCTGCCCGTCACCTTGCTTAAAGCAGGTGTTGATTGTGTCGCGCAAGCGTACCTCATCCTTGGCATTCACCTTTAGGCGATCGACAACTAGCTCCACATCGTGGTTGCGATAACGGTCGAGCTTCATGCCAAAAGTAATCTCACGCAGCTCACCATCGACTCTAACGTGCAGATACCCTTTCTTGCGCAACTGCTCAAAAAGGTCCTTGTAGTGACCCTTGCGATTCTTTACCAGCGGTGCAAGCATGTAAATCTTCTTGCCCTCGTAACGGTCAAGAATCAAGCTCAGAATCTTGTCGAGGGAATACTTAACCATTTTCTCACCCGAAAGGTAGCTGAAAGCATCGCTTGCGCGGGCAAAGAGAAGACGCAGGTAGTCGTAGACCTCGGTCACGGTTCCCACCGTTGAGCGCGGATTCTTATTGGTGGTCTTCTGCCCTATAGAAATCACAGGACTTAGTCCTGAAATTTTATCTACGTCGGGACGCTCGAGCACCCCAAGCATATTGCGGGCATAGGAAGAGAACGTCTCAAGATATCGCCGCTGACCCTCAGCAAAAATAGTGTCAAAAGCCAATGACGACTTACCACTGCCACTAAGCCCAGTGATAACACTGAGCTTGTAGTGAGGCAAGTCGACATCTATATTCTTGAGGTTGTGAACCCTTGCGCCAAGCACCGAGACACAATCCACTTCCTTTCCCTTATATTTCATTGAGACTAGAGTCGATAATCCAATTTAGTCAATGACCCAATTGCTGTTGTACACGGAGTTACCAGCTGTACTGCGGTAGAGTGAATCGCGCTTAGGCACCTTAACCCTGTAGACCTTACCAGAAGCATTGGGTAGCTTGTTGCTACGAATCCAGGGATTAGCGTCGCGCAATTGCGCATAGGTAATGCCATGCTCGCGGGCCCATGTGGTCCAATTGGCCACAGGAGTATTAACCCTAACCTCATCATATTCAATGGGTTGATATAACTGGTTACTACGCAAGCGATATCCAAAGCGTTTTGGATTCTCAAGGAAAATCTTTAATGCAATAATACGAAATACATATCTCGAAGTCTCGTATCCGAGTCTCAAGTCGAAAGAAGTGTTCACTTGCTGACTAGCTAGCTCGTTGGAAATTCTTGCAGTGCCAGCATTGTAGCTTGCACACACGGTTGCCCAATTACCATACTTAGAATAGGCGTTGCGCAGATACTGGCAAGCAGCCACAGTCTCCTTCTCGGGATCGTAACGCTCGTCAACATCGTCGTTCACCTCAAGGCCGTACTGTTTTCCAGTCGCTGCCATAAACTGCCAAATACCTGCAGCCTTAGCTGGTGAAAGGGCGTTAATATCGAGTGAACTCTCAGCCACAGCCAAGTAGATGAGATCTTCGGGCATGCGGTTCTGCTTGAGAATCTCGATCAGCCGTGGAAAATATCGGTTAGCACGCTTGATGATGAGCGATGACATGGTTTGACCATAGATAGTGCCAGTGAGCTCCCTATCGAGACGCTCGGCCATGTCGATTCGGTCGAAATCGATCTTATCGCCACAAAAGTTAATAGACTGAGGAATATCGGGGCACGTAACCGCGATATACCCATCATTAACACGCTGTGCGCCAGCATAAAATACTGTCGCACACACAAAAAGAGCTATTGCAAATATATGTCTTGTTATTCTCATACTAAATAATCATTAATAGTCGGGATCGTCGATTGCATTATTCATCTCATGCTTCTTGTAACGCAGGATGTTTATGTCACCACTGAGTTTGTAGTCCTTGCCATCGCTGCCTTTGGCCTTAATGACATAGAAATAGACTCCAGTGTTCACTAACTTGCCTCGGTAAGTTCCGTCCCACCCGTCGGAGGGATCGGTAAACTCCTTAATCAGATTACCCCATCGGTTATAAATCCAGCAGTGGAACTCAACAATTGACTTATATGAGACCTTCCACTCATCGTTATCTCCTTCGGTGGAACCAGGCGAAAAGAAGTTAGGACACAACAATATACTTTCGCCTATATTCACTGCTATGGGGTCACTAAAATATTCGCATGAGCCATCACTATTGGCTGCATAGAATCTCCAATAGGTTGTTCCTGCATCGTTGAAGGTATACTCCACCTCATCTTGCGAGAAGTTCATCAGCAGGTCGTTGAACTCAGGGAAACTGCTCACTTGCCATTCCTTGTAGGTAACAGCATCGGTACAGTAGGCTTTAAATGTGATTGTTACTGGAGCTGAGCCTCCGAATCCCGAACCTTGAATCGTCTGCTCGTTATCATTATTTCGCTCTTCCTGAGTAACTTCAAGTTCAACATTTATAGCCTTTGTCTGTAAAGTTTCGGTCGTTTTGCTCTCCCTCTCGTTCCAGAACTCAAGAAATTTGTCACCACTGACAGTGAATTGAGTATCGCAATATGGAGCAGGAACAGCAATAGAGCTCTTCAAGAACTTCTCTTCCTCAACAACTTGTTGCTCTTTCCAAGTGGTGTTTTCACTATCCCACTCACGAGTGTAGTAGGTTATTTTTATTTCACGGTCAAGCGTTTTAGTGCCATCATACTTAATTTCGGGACCGCTACCATCGACGTGCAAGAGAGCTGTTCCACAGTCGCTATTTTCTTGATCGACCGAAGCGCTGTTGATATGAAGCCGGCACTTGCTGTAGTCTATTACCCACAAATAGGTAGTTTGGGAGTCACCTTCCTTGATGATGTAACCCCTATCGGCCCTCACTGGAGTCAAAGAAGTCACATTGCCATCGTGGTCAACATCAATATCGTTGTAAACCCTTTCACCCAGGTCGTTGATTATGATTTCCTGCCAACTCACATTGTAAGGGTCGATACTGGCTGTGTATTTCATAGTCACTCCTTGTGCCGAGTATAGTACATAAACCGCCATACTGCCAGTGCTGGAAGATCTCCCTTCGACATATACTGGCTTGCTGTTGCCCTCAAAGCTAACTTGTGCCACAGCTGATGACACACTCATGGCCAAAATAGCCATTATAATATATTTAGCAATCTTCATATAATATAAACGTAAGAGCGGTGCTAAAAATTGCCTCACAACCAACATTGCAAAAAAGCATTGGCCTTTTCACACAATTGGATTGGGGAAAAGGTCAAGGAAAGCAGTAGGGAACGGTGTTTCAAACTCCAATTCCTCGTGAGTGACAGGATGCATGAAGGCAAGGCGGAATGCGTGCAAACCAAGGCGATTGAGAGAGTCGTCGACACTGCCATACTTATAGTCGCCCACGACAGGATGTCCCAGCACTTCCATGTGCACACGAATCTGGTTCTTGCGGCCAGTGTTCAGATGCAGCTCGATTAACGAGAAGTCGTCGTTGCTGTCGAGTAGCCACCAATCGGTGCTCGCCCACTTGCCTCCATTGTTGAATGGACTGCTCACCACCTTGCGAGAAGGCGTGTCGCGCAGCCAGCTCTCGATGTGCCCGTGGTCACTTTCCATAGCGCCTTCAACCACAGCCACATATCGACGATCGCGCACATGAGCATGCCAGTTGTTGACCAGCAGTTGCTGCACCTCAACACTCTTGGCATAGACCATGACACCCGAAGTGCGTGTGTCGAGGCGGTGCACAACATGAGCTGTACAACGTTGTTTTGTATAAGCAAAGTACTGATCCAGAAGGATTTTCATATTAAGGCTACCACGCCCTACTCCCATCGACAACACTCCATCGGATTTGTCGACCACAATCAAATACTCATCCTCATAAAGGATGGCAAAGAAACGGTCGAAGTTCTTCATGGGCATGAACCGTGGGTTCTTGGTCACCTCGACCACCATATTTGGTTGCACGACGAAATTGTACTGCTTCTCCACGTTGCCGTCGACCTTGACGAGAGAGTGGCTGAGCAGACCCTTAGCCTTGTTGCGGCTGATGCCATCCATCTTCTTGAGTATGAAGTCAAGTAACCCCATTTCTTGATCGGCAAGAAATGTGGTCACTTTCATCTCATGACGTGGCACGCGTGGGCCATTAAACATAAATCGTCGGGACTTCATATATATTTAAGTTAACGAGTTGACCAGTATTAGTCAAACATGTGGCGAAGGCGGCTGAAGATGCGCTCCTTGGTCGACGCACTAGGCTTAAACGATTGTGACTCGCGCAGTGCTTCCATAGTTCGCTTCTCGCTCGATGTCAGATTTTCGGGCACATAGACCATCACGTTAACCAACAAATCGCCATTGCCATAGCCATTGACTGATGGCAGACCTTTACCCCTGAGCCTAAGCACCTTGCCTGGCTGAGTTCCTGGTTCGATAGTAACTCTAGCGCGTCCGTTGATAGTGGGTATTTCCACCTTACCACCAAGGGCGGCAGTCGGGAAATCAATCATCAGGTTGTAGATAAGGTCCTGATCGTCGCGGATGAGGTGCTCATCGCGCTGCTCCTCGATAACGATTTGCAGGTCGCCTGGCACTCCACCGCCTGGAGCATCGTTGCCCTTGCCGCGCATGGTGAGCATCATGCCCTCCTTAACGCCCGCTGGAATATTGATGTTGACAATCTCCTCGCGCTTAACAAGCCCGGTGCCACCGCAGTCGGGGCAACGCTCCTTGATGCGCTTACCCGAGCCACCACAGACGCTACATGCGCTCTGCGTCTGCATCTGTCCGAGCAGTGTGCGACGTATGCGCACCTCTACGCCCGAGCCATGGCAGTTGGGACAAGTCTCTAGAGCTGTCCCGTTCTTAGCTCCAGTGCCGTTGCATGAGTGGCACGACACCTGGCGAGGTATCTTAATCTTCTTCTCGGTGCCTTTGGCGACTTCCTCTAGGGTCACTTTGACACGAACCCGGAGGTTAGTGCCATAGTTGACCGACTGGCCTCGACCCGTGTCGCCAAAACCGCTGAAGCCTCCAAAACCACCAAAGCCACCGAAGAGGTCGCCAAACTGGCGGAAGATATCCTCCATCGACATGCCTCCACCCGAGAAGCCACCGCCTCCCATCTGGTCATAACCTTCAGGGCCGAGTTGGTCGTAACGAGCACGCTTATTGGGGTCGCTGAGGACATCATAGGCCTCGGCAGCCTCTTTAAACTTCTCCTCGGCCTCCTTCTTCTCGGCGTCGGACTTACCCTGCTGACGGTCGGGATGATACTGGATGGCGAGTTTGCGATATGCTTTTTTCAGTGCGTCGGCATCGGCGTTACGGTCAACGCCAAGCACCTCATAAAAATCTCTTTTAGCCATTATTTCGTTATTCGTTTATCTTTGTTAGTTCTTTTCTAGTATTTCTAGACATTCTAGATTCACCAGATTTTTTAGACTCACTTGAATCGGTGGAATCACCGGAATCAGTGGAATCACGCTACTGGCCTACCACCACCTTGGCGTGGCGTAACACTTTGTCGTTTAGCGTGTAGCCCTTAAGTACCGTGTCGATAACCTTTCCCTTCTGTTCCTCGCTAGGGGCAGGGAAAGTTGTAACAGCCTCGTGGAAATCGGTATCGAAAAGTTCGCCAGTCGATTCAATAGGCACCACGTTGTTGCTCTTAAGGAAGCCCAGTAGCTTGCTGTGAATGAGATCGACTCCCTCTTTAAGGCTGTCAATGTCGCCACCCTGAGCAATAGCGTCGATGGCTCGCTCAATGTCATCGACTACTGGCAGGATGCCCTCGAGCACCTTTTGGCCGCCGTTTTTCACCAAGTCTTGCTTTTCTTGCAGTGTGCGCTTGCGGAAATTGTCAAAATCGGCCATGAGGAAAAGATATTTCTTCTTCTCTTCCTCGAGCTCAGCGTGCAAGCCAGCAATTATCTCCTCGGGAGTAGGCTCTTTCTCAGCCTCTTCCTCGGTTTGCTCAATTGACTGCTCTTGGGGTTGCTCCTCTTGAGCAACGTTTTGCTGCTCGTCAACTACAGGTTCTTCGACCTGAGGTTCGTTATTTTCTGCTTGTTTTTTCTTTGCCATATTGTATTGTTTCGTTTATCGTTTATTGTTACTCGTGCGAAATCATCCCCCTCAATAATAGAAGGGGAGTTATTCTTTCTTATAGGCCATGCAAAAATGTTGCCGACACACATTAATTATAATAGTATGACAAAATCGGTGCTGCTTGGGAATTTTCCCTTCAATTTTTCTGCCATATTGACATCATTAAAAACACCAAAGATTGACGAGCCCGAGCCCGACATTGAAGCGTAGAGAGCTCCAGCAGCTTCAATATCGGCCTTGATTGACGCTAACTGTGGATAGGCTGCGAAAACACTTGGTTCAAAGTCGTTCTTCACTACCGCACTCCACTTGCTCACATCAGCTTTGACATCCCCATCCAAAGGCGAAGTGCTGTGAGCAGTAGTCACACGCGAATAAGCAACCTTGGTGGGCACACTCACATCAGGCTTTACAAGATATAGAAACAAGCCCTTAAGACTCAGGTTGATTGGTTTCAGGATGTCGCCAATGCCGGTTGCCATCATTGGCTGATTATAAATGAAAAATGGGCAGTCGGCACCTAATGTTGCAGCAAGTCGAGCCAGTTCATCCTTTGGCACACCAATATTGAATATTTCGTTAAGCATGAGCATCGTACTAGATGCGTCGCTCGAGCCGCCACCCAAACCTGCTCCGTCGGGAATGTGCTTATAGAGATGGATGTCGACCTCGGGCACGTTGTAGTGCTGCTGCATGAGGCGCAAAGCCTTCATCACCAAGTTTTTCTCCACTGGGCAGTCAACAGGATTACCATAGGTGGTGAGCGTGGAGTCAGGACCTTGAGCAGGCACTATCTCGAGGATGTCGGTAAGGCCAATAGGATAGAACACCGTCTCGATGTTGTGGTAACCATCGGCACGTCGCTCCACTATGTTGAGCCCTAGGTTTATTTTTGCATTAGGAAAAGTGATCATTTTAAGTGTTAAGTACCAAGTTTAGGGTTATAAGTAATTTATTGCTCGCGGCGGGAGTTGATTTTGTCGACGATTAGGGCGATTGCGCCATCACCGGTGACGTTGCACGCTGTGCCAAAGCTGTCCATAGTGATATAAAGGGCTATCATGAGCGCCTGTTGCTGAGCATCAAAGCCCAAAATGGATTGAATCACTCCCAAGGCAGCCATGATGGCTCCACCAGGCACACCTGGTGCTGCCACCATCATCACGCCAAGCATGAAGATGAAACCGGAGAACATTCCTAGGTCGAAAGGCATGCCAGTCATGAGCATCAGCGCTACCGAGCATGCAACAATCTTGAGGCAGCTACCCGAGAGGTGGATAGTAGCACACAGTGGTACGACAAAGCCTGCAATGCCTTCACTCACGCCATTAATGAGTGTGCGCTTCAATGTCACCGGAATTGTTGCTGCGCTCGATGAGGTGCCAAGGGCTGTAAAATAGGCTGGCAGCATATTCCACAACAAGCGGAATGGGTTGCGTCGTGTGACGAGTCCAGCAATGCAATACTGCAACACAAGGAGGAAGATGTGCATGGCGAAAATGACGCCAATTATGGCTATGAAGACATTGAGCACATGCCAAGCTTGGCCTGTGTGGCTCATCTCCAAGAAAATGCCGAAGATGTAGAGCGGCAACAGCGGTATTAGTGCCACCTCGATAGTCTTTGCAACAATGTCCTTAAACTCGTCGAATCCAGGCTTCAACGTCTTGGAACCGAAGAATGCTATTCCCAGGCCAATGGTAAACGCTGTCACTAATGCCGACATCACGTCGACAAGCGGCGGAATATTGATAGTAAAGTATGGCTCAAGAGCCTTGACCTCGGCAACTTTCTCCACTGCTTGCCCATGGTTGATGAGTAACGGGAAAATATTGGAGCTGGTAAAATAGGATAAATAGCCTGAAAATACCGTGTCGCCATAGGCAATAATGGTGGTCAACAGAAGCAGTTTGCCTGCGCTCTTGCCGATGTCGCTGATGGCAGGAGTTATAAGGCCAATGATAATTAGGGGAATAAGGAACTGGAGAAAATGGCTGAAGATGCTGTTGAATGTGGCAAACACCCTCACTGCGGGCAATGGCAGCACCAGTCCAAATCCTATTCCCAGGGCAATGGCAATGATGATGCGCGCCAGCAATGGCAATTTCTTTAACTTTTTCATTGATGCTTCGGTTTTAGGCGACAAAGATACACAGATTTTTCTTCACTGACAATTATGCACAATCAAAAACAATTTCGATTGAGAACCAATGAGGGTGGAAAAAACAGAGGGGAACGATTTACATCGCTCCCCTTCAGTTAGGTAATTAAGTTTTTAATAAACTTAACTAGAATTCTTATTTCAAAATCTTTGTTGTAGTGGTCGAGCCATCGCTGTAACGGGTTACCACGATGTTCACACCTTGGAATGGAGTGCTGCTCTCAATACCAGCCACATTGTAGTACTTCACGCCCACTACCTGATTAGCATCGAGTTTATCAACTGCAGTAGGCACTTCGCCTCCATTCTGCTGGAAAGGAATCACTTGCTCAACAATATAGAATTTGCCATCAGGATCCTCAGCGACATCTCTTGGACGAGGAGCACCTTGAGTAACAAGATTTGCTGATCGAGTGAAATAGAGACGCACTACAAATGTAGCATTCAGCTGATCGATAACCGAATTGTCATCGGGTTCCTCATCAGTACGCAGCTTCTGTGCGCCAAATGTTCCAAGCGTAAATTCAATTGTGTTTGGAGTACCATTAGCGCCAGTCACATCGGCCGAGTCATCACCACTTCCAAGCGAATATCCATTGTTCAAGAACTCATCCATAGCACCAGTGCCAAAGTTGATTTCCTCAAACATATACTTGCCATTTTCATCACCCATGCGGGCTGCAACAGCCTCATATTCCTCACCAAGAATATCTGGATCCACTGTACGCCAAGCGCGAATCTTATAAATCTGGTAACCAGTTGGTACTTGTTTGGTGTTTACCTGCAAGTTGATATTGTAATAAGCATATTTCATGCCATTATCAGTCCAAGAATATTTGCTCATCAAATCTGGACGGGTGTCACGCACTACAGCAAGTTTACCAACTGAAGCACTCTGAAGTGGTCCGCCATAGGTGTTATAGTCGCGGCGGTCTAAGCCATTAACATCTCTACCTGGAGCGAAGACCTCAATCACTGGAGCGTAGACATAGGCAGCAGCATTGCCCGTTGCTTCAGGAATTTCATCAACAAATGTAGCTGTACCAGAACCGCTAGACACTGATATCTCGCCATTTGTTTCCTCATTGGTGCTAGGATTCATAGAGATTGTGTAATACTCACCATGGTTCATCGCCAAACCAGTAGGAGGCAAGTCTTGCTCATTATCTTCGCCATATACATTATTTACGATAAAACGAGTATCACTCTCAAGCCAGCGATAAGTGTCATAACGCAGAATCTCAGTAATAGAACTATGCTGAACGCCTACGCCAAACTCCACATTCTCAGGAACGCCAAGTTGACCATCAGTATCGCCATCAACTTCGCTCTTAGAGAATACGCCATTGATTTGTGAACTGGTCTTGTAGACGGGGACACGGAATGTGTTACCATGAGCAGAAAGAGCACTCTGTCCATTACCTAAGTCGATTGGAGCGGCTGGGTTTATATTGAAGGTCACCTCATATATATACTGGTTAGGATGCTTGTTCTCAGAAACATCAGCAGTAAAGTTGTCATAAATAATGAGATTATTGAAATCAACATACTTCACACCATTAACATCAACGAATGGGAACTCATGTACCCATGTTGTAGCTCCTGGATTATGATGATATCCAGCATAGTATTCTACATTTCCACTTTCAACATCAGCCTTACCAGCTGGAAACTCATTCTCATTAGCCTGGTTCCTCATCTCGATAGTCAGCTCATTACCATTATAGCCACTTGACTTTTTAGTAAGCTTAGCGATGGCAAATACCACAGGTTCCTCGTCGCTAGCACTAGTCTTACGAGTGAAGGTAAATATAGTCTGATTTGCTGCAGCAGCTGTAATCTGATCGGCAGTAACACCAAGGGCTGTATTGCTAATCTTTATTCTGTTGCTGTAGCAGTTCTCTTGGTTAACTGGATTGTAACGGCTGTAGTGTGTAGCATCCTCGAGGAGCACAAGCTCTGTTGGGTCGGTACCTGGAATCAGATAGCTCTGGCGATTAGAATACTGCAGGCTCAAGAAATGCCCTTTGTCACGACCACGGATTGCGTATGTTACCTGCTGACCATACTCTAAGCGCTTAACATAAACTGTTGGATAGTTCTTAACACGACCTGCCTCCATAGTCAAGAAGATGGGAACAGGTGTAGAAACCACATTGCCAACTGCATCGGTGTACTCACCATTAGTATTCATATAATACACTGGCACATAGCTCTCATTACCATCCTCGTCAACAACGATTTGCAACAATTCAAACTCTTGGTCCTCACTTGGCAAGAATTCATCAAGGTTGGTCTCCCAATTGAGATTGAGCATATAATACTCATCTTCTTGTGCAGTTGGAGTAATGGGATTCTGACGGATCACATAAAGACCAATGGAAGGTTGCATGCCACGATGATAGTTTAGATATTCCTGAGAATCGGAACCACGAGTTGAATGATAAAGCATTCGATAATCAGGAATAAAGAACATCATGTCACGAACATCCTGGCAATCGGCATCTTTACTATCTGGACCATACATCATGAATTGGTGATTCATCAAAGTAATACCCAAGCAATCATGAATAACGGGGAACGACTGCATATTAATCAAGTCTTGATAAAGGTCATCAGCACCAGCACTTGCATTATACATAGTTGGACTAAACTGCTCAAACATGTGCCAGAACAACTCACCTGTGTTATCATCAAAGAAACCGTTATTAGTATAAGAATCAGGTAAAAGTAAATGGTCTTCCTCAGTGAAAGAAAAGAAAGGAGGCACACAGAAGTCATCACCATAACTTGAGAATGGATTATCTTGTGAATCAGATATAGAATTATGGTCAAGGTGCAATTGACCCTTTGCAAGTAAGAAGAACTTGTTCATCTTGTCGCAGTCAATCTTAAACATTGTACCAGCTTGAAGACCTTCGCCAGTTCGTCTCGCCTCGCTTACGATGCGAACTGATTTTACAGTATTATCGAAGAAAGCTCTCAAGCGGTCGTATTCAGTAGCATAAGATGTGCTATTGCGTATGGCGTTGTTAGAACCATCCACATAAGTATCTTTTAGCTCAACTAATAGAAGGGTAAGACCCTCTTCTGCTGGCTCATATTGATTCAAGTCTAAGTATGTGTAACGAGCATAATAATCAACAAGTCCGTTAGAAACCCGATGTCTTTGAACTGCTACTGGATTGCCAGGAATGCCCCATCCATAGATGTCATCATATTGGTAATTTGACAAGGTATTAATAGCATCTGAACCATTGCTGCCTGAATATTTAATACCACCCACACCGTTGTAATAAACAGCTTGATTTGTTTCTCCACTATCTGAGCCATCTGAAGCAAAACCGCGTTTTTTGTTGCCAGGAAGTGATTGATCCATATATACCTTTCGAATCATGGCAATCATTTGGTCGGGGTCTGTTGCTATTTCATCAAGAGTTGAAGTTTGCTGATTTGCTGGTGCAGCATTATATGGCCACTGATATTCCTTTGTGGCAAGGAATGATGCATCTTTCACTGTAATTGTGCGTGTACTTGCAGTACCCTGATGAGGTTTACGATAAGTAACCATAATAAAAGGTAAGGTAGATAATGCTCCTTGGCTGTAACCATCATCATTATCATTTCTATAAGAGTAAAAACCAGCTCCATAATTTGAGTTATTAATGCGGCGCCAACTTATGGCAGCATCTTTTTCAGCACCATTAACAACCAGGTCAACGATGAGGTTTCCACCATTATAGGTGTAAGGTGTTGTGAAGTTAAAAACTATATTACTACCACTTACACCCATAGAACCAGTATACACCACTTGACAATTTGCACGGTTATTTGTCATCGCAGTATAATTGGCAACAGAGGTATTGTTAGTCTCTCCTAATCTAACAGTCACTTCGTTGTTACCCAAGTCTGGAATTGCGGCATTAGCATAAAACTGGATACCAACAATCTCAACACCCGATTCAATTTCCAATGAAGACGCCAAATAGATCATTTGGCCTTCATCTCTACTTCTTGTCAAAGCCGAGGCATTAATTGGCAAGTTACTATAAGTTGCTGTTCCGTTATTGACAAAACGACTATCATAATAGTCATAAATTTGGTTGCCTGCCTTTGTTGAAGGTGCGTTAGAACGTTGCTTCTGACCACAGAAATGGCCAGCTTCGGTTGAATGATGTGTAACAGCACCTACATTCTTTAGCGGGCTGACTTCTTTCTCTGCATTTCCCGTAGCTTTTACAGGCTGCATCACTTCTTGTGCCGCGATGGGCTGCCACAAGGGCAAGGCGATCACGGCGATTAGTAGTAATCTAAAAATACGTGTCATAATAAACAGATTTGGTTTATAAATAATTATACCATAATTAGTAGTCTTATATATATGCGCAACGAAGGCTCACACCGCTAATGGTGGCGTTGAGTCTTGTTGTGTATGCCTGAAACTAATAGTGTTCTTGATTTACAGTGTTTTTCTTGAGTATTTTGTTCAGCAAATCAATAGAATCACCGCCCCATCTCACTATCAGAAAAGGTAGCCCCAAGCTTTTGCGCCACAAAATTACAACAAAAATAATTAATTATTAATATAAAATATGGATATTTTATTCACAATTACGATAGACCACATAAAACAGTTAACTACAAACGAGGGGTGCAGAGTGGAGAGTGGAGAACCTCTCATCTACAAGACAAAAAACCCCCTTGCCGGCACGATGGCTGACAAGGGAGAATTATTGGGTTGCGGTTAACGTGGTGTTAACCAGATTGGCGATTAATCGTCGTAGCTTTGGTCGTTGCGGTCGTCGCGGCGACGGTCGTTATTACGGTTGTCGTTGCGGCGGGGACCACGGTTGTTGTCGCGGCGTGGACCGCGGTTGTTGTCGCGGCGTGGACCGTTGCCGTTACCGTTGCCACCACGTTGGCCATTGCCACGTGGACGGTTGCCACCGTTGCCACCACGGCGCTCCTCATAGCCTTCGGGCTTTTCCTGAAGAGCACGCATCGAGAGGCGGAACTTGCCGGTCTTCTTGTCAATCTCGATGAGTTTGACAGTCACCTCGTCGCCCTCATGCAGACCGCTAGCCTCCATGTCGGCGAGGCGCTCCCAGCTAATCTCGCTGATGTGGAGCAAACCTTCCTTGCCAGGCATGAACTCAACAAAAGCACCAAACTCAAGGATGCTCTTGATTGGGCCAGTGTATACAGTACCCTCCTCGGGAACTGCGATGATAGCCTTGATGCGCTCAACTGCAGCCTCGATGCTGTCCTTGTTGGCAGCCGAGATTTCAATCTCGCCCTTGCCGTCAATCTCATCGATAGTGATGATTGCGCCAGTTTCCTCCTGGATGCCCTGGATAACTTCACCACCCTTGCCAATGATAGCACCGATGAACTCCTTGTCGACAGTCATTGCCACGATGCGTGGAACATGAGGCTTGTAGTCCTCGCGAGGCTCAGGAATTGTCTCGTTAATGATATTGAGGATGTGGAGACGGCCATCGCGAGCCTGACGCAGAGCCTGCTCAAGAATCTCGTATGGAAGTCCGTCGCACTTGATATCCATCTGAGTGGCGGTGATACCGTTTACGGTACCTGTCACCTTGAAGTCCATATCGCCCAGGTGATCCTCGTCGCCAAGGATGTCGCTGAGCACAGCGTGCTTAACGTTACCCTCGTCGGTGATGAGACCCATAGCGATACCAGCCACTGGGCGCTTCATCTTAACACCGGCATCGAGCAGAGCCAAGGTGCCACCGCAAACTGTAGCCATAGATGATGAGCCATTGCTCTCGAGAATGTCGCTCACGATGCGGCAGGTGTAGGGGAAGTCGTCGGGGAACATGCGCTTGAGGGCGCGGTGTGCCAAGTTACCATGACCAATCTCGCGGCGGCTCACGCCACGTGGTGCGCGTGCCTCGCCAGTAGAGAATGCCGGGAAGTTGTAGTGGAGCAAGAAGCGCTCATTACGGCGTGTGAGCACGTCGTCGATAAGCTTCTCGTCGAGCTTCGTACCCAGGGTAACAGTAGCAAGCGACTGAGTCTCGCCACGGGTGAAGACAGCGCTTCCGTGAGGACCTGGAACGTAGTCGGTCTCGCACCAGATGGGGCGAATATCGGTGGTCTTGCGGCCGTCCATGCGGATGCCCTCATCGAGGATCACGCGACGCACTGCATCACGCTGAACGTCGTGGAAGTAGCGGTTGATCATTGGGGTCTTCTCCTCGCGCTCCTCCTCGGGAATAGTCTCGATGAAGTCCTCAAGCACCTTGTCGAAGCTGTCGTTGCGCCAGTGCTTGTCGGCGTTGCCGGCCTTAGCGATGTCGTAGCAGGGCTGGTAGCACTCCTTGCGCACGCGCTCCTTGATTTCCTCGTCGTCAACCTCGTGGCAATATTCGCGCTTAGTTACGCCGAGCTGCTCGGCAAGCTCTTTCTGTGCTACACACATGGGCTTGATAGCGTCATGAGCAAACTTAAGCGCTGCGATGAGGTCTTCTTCCTGTACTTCGTCCATCTCACCCTCAACCATCATAATATTGTCGTAAGTAGCACCTACCATCAATTCCATGTCAGCGTTTTCGAGTTGTTCGAAGGTTGGGTTGATAACGAAGTTGCCGTCGATGCGTGCCACGCGAACCTCACTGATGGGCTCCTCGAAGGGCACGTCGCTCACGGCGATAGCGGCACTGGCAGCAAGGCCAGCGAGAGCGTCGGGACAATCGGCACCGTCGCTCGAGAACATAAGGATGTGGACGATAGTGTTGGCGTGATAGTTCGATGGGAACAAAGGCCTGAGCACGCGGTCCACGAGGCGTGCTGTCAAGATTTCGTAGTCGCTGGCGCGACCTTCACGCTTGGTGAAGCCGCCAGGGAAACGTCCGAAGGAGGAATATTTCTCCTTGTATTCAACTGTGAGGGGCATAAAGTCGGCGCCCTCTTCGGCGTCCTTCGCCGAAACAACGGTCGCTAGCAACATGGTGTTGTTGAAGCGCAATTCAACTGCTCCATCGGCTTGCTTGGCAAGCTTTCCTGTTTCGAGGGTGATTTCGCGTCCATCACCCAACACGATGGTTTTCTTAGTAGGTGTTAACATCTAAAATAATATTATATAATATAAAAACTGCTTTCTGCTTTATTTCCGCTTTCCTCTGCTTAAAAAAATCGCAGTGTCTTTTAAAAAATCGTGCAAAGGTACAAAAAAGTTTTCTTTTCCCACACAAATTACCATTTAATTAACCCTAAATTAATAAATTGCTATTGAGAAAAGAAAAATATCTAGTGATTCTAGAAATACTAGACACCCTAGAGCAACTAGAACTACTAGAAATTCCAGAAGAACTAAAGATTCTTGATGGAGCTATTTCTTGTTATTCTTGTTTCGGTAATCGAGGCGGGCGCGGGTCATTCGTTCCCTTACTCCACCGTCGGTGACAAATTCCTTTTCAGTTCTTTCCTGATGAGAAACCATCATCTTGTCTATCATGTGAGCCAAGGTGATTGCCACGTTTGCAATCTCCTCATCGCTCCATTTATCAAAGAATGGCTCGTAATCTTCAAGTTTATTATGAGCACGGCAATACTTAAGCATCGCATCATAACGCGAATGAGAAGCAGTCCAAAGCCCTAAAGCATGGCGATGCAAGTAATCTTCATAGTCTTCTCTGAGTTCCTGAATGCTGCCACGTGCAAAGTTAAGCAACTTCAACTCACTTTCAACCGATGCCACACCATCGGCAAGGCCCTCAACGATGTTCTGCTTGCCCGAACGTGCAGCCTGTATCATCTGGTCGACAGTGCGGTCGCCATAGACAGGAAGAAAACGACGCGTGAAAACACATGTCAAATGATACAGAACAACCGCTTTCTGGTAGAACCACAGTTCATTCCAGTTAGCCTGAGGTCGCAGTACCGAATCATTATTTCTTTCCTTATCCATAGCAAGCTTTATCTTAAAATTACACTTCATCAAGCTAGAAATACTGCAATATCTAGAGCTTCTAAATCTACAAAGATAATAAATTATTTTCAACAATCAAAACAATTGTTGACTTCCTGCTCTCTCAATAAAACAATTCAAGGGAACAACATGAGTCGTCCCCTTGAATCACCTTATAAAAATTATCTAAAATTTTTATTTCAAGATCTTTGTGGTGGTGGTTGAGCCATCGCTGTAACGAGTTACCACGATGTTCACGCCATCGAATGGAGTGCTGCTCTCAATACCAGCCACGTTGTAGTACTTAACGCCAACTACCTGACGGGCGTTGAGGTTCTCAACAGCAGTTGGGATATTACCTGGCTTGATGGTATAGTCAGCCTTAGCCTCTACCATATAGAACTTGCCATCGGCAGGTAAATCACCTTCAGCGAGAGTGTGAATTGGAGCGCCACTGTTACTCAAAGCTGCTAAATTAGCTTCACGAGTGAAGTAGATGCGAGCAAAGAAACCTACATCAATATTCTCATCGAGAACCGATGTGTCGCTTTCAGGCTCGTTGGTGCGCACCTTCTGAGCGCCGAATGTTCCACGATAATATACAATATCCTCAGTATCATGAGCATCCCCATCATGGTAAGGAACATCAACATCGCCTACAGCGCTACCGAGAGCGTAAGATTTATTCAAGAAATCATCCATTCTAGTTGCTTCAGTATAGACGATTTCATCAAATTTATAGCAATCGCTTACACGACTCTGTAAAGCATCAAATTGCTCACCAAGATATTTCTCATCAACCTCGCGCCATACACGAACCTTATAGATCTTATAGCCTGCAGGCACAGGAAGAAGATTTTGGACGTTATTGAACTTCAATAGGAGGTTATAGTAAACATACTTCTTGCCATTTTTGGTCCATGAATATTCACTCATAAGAGGATTACTGTTACTTGGTGTCTCGACGGCAATTGCAAACTTACCAGTAGCGGCATTCTGCAATGGGCCACCATAGGTGTTGTAGTCGGTACGCTCTCTATTTTGATTATCCGCTGTCTTACCCTTAGTGAAGGTCTCAACAACAGGAGCATAAGTGAATGCCTTGGCGGTTGACTCGTTTTCTGGAACATTGTCGAAGAATGCCGCCCACTTGTTGGTTGAACCTTGAGGTACAGTCACGTCTCCCTGCGATTCTGTATTCATCTTGGTTGTGTACCAGCCGTCTTGGTTGTCGGCCTGGCCGTCGGGCGACAAGTCTTCTTCCTCGTTGTCTTTACCTGATACCACTTTGTTAATGATAAAGCGAGCCTCGGTCTCACCCCAACGATAAACATCATAGCGCAGGATATCTTTCTTGGAGCTATACTGAAGTTTCTCCTCGAATGTGAGATCGTCATTCTCGAAGTTGTCACCAGACTTTATCTCTTTCTCAGCATCAACCTGCTCAAGGGTATATACATTGTTGATGTCAGAGTCGGTCTTGTATACTCGAATATCGAAAGAGTTACTGTGGGCCATTGAGCTATAATCAGCTGCTGGAGCAGTGTAGCCACCGTCTCCCTCTACTGACATCTTATTATAATCACCACTATCATGCCATGAAGTAAGGGCATAGGTGCCACCATCATGTGCATCTAAGTCTTGAGTCTGATTCCATACTGAACCATTATCCCAATCTGCTTGTTTTGAAGGATCAATGCGCGCAAAAATAATCTTTGTATGAGTTGGATTATAGTAGAACTTATAAAGATTTCCTTGCTTAGTGCCTTTAATCCAATCTCCAGAATTACCTGGTATCCATGTATAAGCATACCAGGCCTCATCACCATTTGTGCACGTAGCAGCATTCAAGAGCATCAATGCCTGTCCTGGATAGTTAGATGTCAACTGATAGGTATAACTATTGGGGTGCGCATTGTCGGCCACACCAACCACGAAGTTGTCGTAGATCTCGAGGCTGCCGAAGTTAACGTAAACGTCACTATCTACTGTGTAATTCTGTTGCCAGTTTCCATTGCCTTCAACACCACTATAACCATTTCTGTAGGTGGCATTATTGTAGTGATAACCAGCTGCCTCTCCACTAGACTTGCCATTAGGATACTCGCTCTTGCCACTCTGGTTCAGCATAGTTACAGTAAACCTGCTGTTGGCCTTATCAAATGTGATCTCAGCAATAGGCTTGCTAGATGTGGTTGTCGCACCATTTACAGTCTCAGTGCAACTGCGGATAACAGTCAACTTAGTATCACCAGTAATATTGGCATTAACGAGACCAAGGGCAGTATTGGCAATACCTATCTTGTTGGAGTAGCAGTTCTTCACTGTCTGGGGGTTGAAACGGCTATAGTGAGTGAGATCGGTAATCTCAACCAGCTCATTGGGGTCAAGACCTGGAATGACAAAATCACGCAGATTGGATGTCTTCAGGTCCAAGAAATGCGTTGCATCTTGACCACGCACAGCAAAAGTAACCTGCTGGCTCGATTCCTGCATTGGAATATACACCTCGGTATATTTCTTCTCGGCGTTTGGAGAAAGAGTTAACATTACAGGAACTGGAGTGCTTACTACGCTACCATTAGGCCCGCTAAGGTATTGGCCATCGCTATTCATGTAATAAACAGGGGTATACTCCTCTACACCGTCTTCATTTACCACAACTTGGAATAGCTGATACTCCTGCTGATCGCTTGGGAGATAGTCATCAAGGTTGCTGTCCCATGTGAGAGTGAGCTGGTACATATCCTTGCCATCAACTTGCTCACCTTTAATAGGATCTTGAGTAATTACATATAGACCCATAGTGGGTGCATATTCTGTGTTATAAATGAAGTAGTCACGATTGCTATCACCAGAGTTACGATTACTATGATACATCATGCGGTAATCAGGCACAAAGAACATCATGTCGCGCACGTCGGCAGCGTCACCACTGTAGTCACTGTTATACATTTTAAAACCATGACCTCCAGGTTTTCCTTCTGACCCAGAGCCATAACAGTAAGGCACATTAGGACAATCATGCACAACAGGGAACGATTCCATATTTACCAGACTCTGGTAAACATCAATAGGTGCACCTCCAGCACTAGTTTGGGCTGGACTGAACTGTTCAAACATGTGACAGAACAGAGGAGGTTCGGTATCCATATAATTAGTAAAAGCATAATCATGATATGAGTATCCATTATAATTGGGATATCCATAACTTCCTCCGTTGTTTTCAAATCCCAACAATTGACCTTTGGCAAGGAAGAAGAAGTTATTCATCTTGTCGCAGTCAATCTTAAAGAGTGTTCCAGCTTTTTGACCATCACCCGTGCGCTTTGCTTCGGTGATTACACGCGCTGATTTAATTGACTCAGCAATATACTTTCTAAGATCGGTATAACCGTTCTGTGTAGTAGTCGTATATGGATTAAATGTGTCAACCTGCTCAAGCAACAACAAGGTCACACCCTCGACTTCTGGCTTGTATTCATCTATCTGGAAATGATGATTAGTAGGATTGTTAGCGTTACCTTGACGCTGAATAGTGCCTTCAATATTCCAGCCATAAGCATCATTGTAACTGTAGACATAGTTTGGATTACCCCAACTTCCTGTATTAGTTCTTGTTATTGTACCAACGCCAGTATAAAGCACATCATTGTAGTCATCATTGTTGCCTTTAGCATTTGAACGATATAGGTTGCCAGGAATAGACTGATCCATATATACCTTCCTAAGCATTGCGATAATCTGGTCGGGGTCAGTGGCTATCTCAGAAAGATTAGATGTTTTTGAATTTGCAGCAAGTCCATTCGAAGCCACAATTGGCCAAGTGTATGTAATTCCCTTGAAGAACGCCTCGTCACGGGTTGCAACAGGTCCCTCACCTTCAGCACCAATTCCAATACCAGTTATCCTAACAATAGTATTCTTTCCATCAATCTTTACAATAAGATAGTCGGTGTAGCTAGAAGCATCAGTTGGAGCAAATTTAATAGTAATGTCATCACCATTACGGCTTAAAATCGAGAAAGGAGCTCCATTTTCGAGTTTCACCTCTGTTGCATTTGCCGAATTTGCAACAGTAACAGCTTCAGTGTAGCTAACATTATCGCCTTTTAATCTTTTACCAAAGTCAAGAACTTGCTCATGGAATTCAGAATAAGCAATTTTCATTTTTGGAAGGAACGATTCACCACCGTCTTTGCTGTTCCAAGCGGTAATGTCACCACCCTGCTCTTCACCAATCCAGTTGCAGTGGTCGCAATTTTCAGAGGGCTCCTCAACATAGATATCAATCATGATATTATTGCCTTGATAGACATAAGGCGTCTGGAACTCGATTGTCATCTCTCCAGTTCCAAATGGCAATTGTCCCCTATAAACAACATCCATTGCATTACGGTTATTAACCATTTCACTGCGAGTTGAGATTGTAGTGTTATAGGTCTCGCCCATGCGAACTACCACTGTTGCTCCACCAAGTGAAGCTGGTACAGCTGCTGTGCTGTAGAAGGTAATCGCATCAATTTGGTAAGTGTTACCACCTGTCAGGCCATTAAACTTTGAGGCAGGATAGATTACCTGAGACTCAACACCTTGGGTGTCAATCCAATAGCCATAAACAGGCACGAACTCGCTACTCACATTACCACTACCACTACAAACGGTGATAGTCTCTGCCGCTACAGGCTGCCACAGGGGCAAGGCGATAGCGGCGATTAGTAGTAATCTCAAAATACGTGTCATAATAAAAAATTTTAGATAAAGTTTTTAAAAACAATTATTTATATTCTCTCTGTATACATTTTTATACAAAAGGCGAAACTTAAAAGCACGCAGTTTTTTTCCCTATTCCAGTCATTTTAGACACTTATACCATATAATGGTTTAAGGGTGTTAACAACTTAAGTGTTATCATGTTCCTTTGCTTCCTGCAAGTGCATTCATCGCCTTAAATCCACAAACTTGCCTCTGCAACGCTTGTGCTGCGCTGTTGTCTAGGCAAATGGTCACGATTTTTCCTTAATTCACAGTCATTTACGATTCTTTTCAGTTTAGCAAATCGTCAATCAATAACCATCATTTTTTTATGCCTCAATTACAACAAGCTATAATATAATGCAAAAGTACATTTTTTCTCTGAAATAAAGACCATTTCGTGTTAGAAAAAAGCTATTTCGCTGAACGATTTAACAATAATTAATAGTTTTAGTCATTATTAAGAAAAAGTAACTAATAATAAATAATGTATTCAAGTTCTATAGCATAAACTAGAGGAACTAGAAATTCTAGACAATCTAGATTTTCTAGTTCTCAGCAAATGAAGGCCCGAACCATTTAATGACCTGGTTACTCTACGTAGAGGACGAGGCCTTTGAGGTATTCCCCCTCTGGGTGGTAGATGTTGATGGGGTGGTCGGCTGGCTGGGTGAGCTGATGCAGGATGCGCACCTTGCGGCGGCTCTGAGCTGCCGCACTGAAGACAGCGAGCCTGAACTGCTCCTTGCTAACCGCCTGCGAGCAAGAGAATGTGAACAGCACTCCCCCACTCTGGATTTTAGCGAACGCCTTGGCATTGAGGCGCCTGTAGCCAATCAGAGCATTCTTGAGTGCGCTCTTGTGCTTGGCAAAAGCGGGTGGGTCAAGGATAATAAGGTCGTAAGCGTCGGGCTCCATGTTGTCGAGATAGTCGAATGCATCCTGGGCAAAAGCTTTGTGACGCTCATCGCCTGGATAGTTGAGCTCGACGTTGCGCTCGGTGAGCATCACTGCCTTGCCCGAGCTGTCGACCGAGTGCACCAACTGTGCACCACCACGCATAGCATAGAACGAGAATCCACCTGTGTAGCAGAACATGTTGAGCACGCGACGATTCTTGCAGTAACGCTCAAGCAGGGCGCGGTTCTCGCGCTGGTCGACGAAGAAACCTGTCTTCTGTCCGCGCAGCCAGTCCACATGGAATTTGAGGCCATTCTCCATTGCCACATCAGTGTCGAACTCGCCTATAAGGTATTGATTCTCAGGGTCGAGATGCGCCTTGTAAGGCAACGTAGTCTCGCTCTTATAATACACATTAATTATATTAGCGTCGGGCAGATTTACAAGTGCCTGAGCGATTGATTTGCGCGCAAAGTGCATACCAGGCGAGTGAGCCTGGATGACGGCAGTGCTGCCATAAACGTCGACCACGAGACCGGGCAAGAAGTCGCCCTCACCGTGAACTAATCGGAACGAATTGTTGTCGGGACGCACGAGACCTAGCGCCTGACGCACGCGCCACGCCTGCACAAGGCGGTCGCTGTAGAAAGCGTCGTCGATAGCGGTATCACCCCAAGCGAGGATGCGCACCATGATGCTACCCACCTGGAAATGGCCATTGCCAATGTGTGTGCCATCGCTGGCGAATACCGAAACGAGGTCGCCCTCCTCGATGCTGTCGTCGGCACTGGCAATGGCTCCCGAGAACACCCAAGGATGGAATCGCTTGAGCGACTCCTCTTTGCCACGCCGCAGGGTTATCTTCTTATAGTTCACAGTTATGAGTTATGAGTTTTTAGTTGTCTAGAAAAACCAGATTTTGCATTAATTGATGAAAGGCTTGATGATCCAGCGGTAGATATCGTTTCCGTTGGCCCATAGGAGAAGGGCAAAGAGGATAGCCATACCCACCATCTGAGAACGCTCAAGGAACTTTTCGCTAGGTTTGCGCCTGAAGATAATCTCATAGAGCAGGAACATCACATGACCGCCATCGAGAGCAGGGATAGGCAGGATGTTCATGAACGCGAGAATTACCGACAGAAATGCAGTGAGGTCCCAGAAGCTATACCAGTTCCACTTGTCGGGGAAGATGCTGCCAATGGTGCCAAATCCGCCTAGGCTCTGTGCTCCTTCCTTGGAGAAGAGCAACTTAAGACTGCTCACATAGTTCACCATCTTGGTCCATCCCATCTCAATGCCTCGTGGAATAGACTCGAGCAAACCATAGGACTTTGACTCAACTTTGAATATTTTTGTCACATTCCGCAGCCCTATGCCTATCTTGCCAGCATCGCTCACCGCAACATTGGCGCTGTCGAGCTTGCCGTCACGCATAAACGACATTTGCACCGTCTTGCCCTTGTGCTCCATAAGCTGAGCGGTGAACGTGCTGAAGTCGGCTGCATCGACCGTACCAATCTTCAGAATCATGTCACCCTTCTTGAGACCAGCTTTGTCGGCTCCATCACCGGGCATTGTGGTCTCGACAACCACAGGAATGCGATAGTCCATAAAAGGCTCGCCCTGCTTGGCATCTTCCTCGGCATCAAAGATGAACTTATCGGGAATGTTAACTGTCACAGTATCACTACCATTGCGCAGTAACTTAACCTGCTTGGCAGTAGTGATGGCCTGAACCTCGTCGCTGTTAAGATAGTGAAGTTGACGACCGTCGGCGCTCAATGGGATGTCTCCATCACGGAAACCAATCTTCTCGGCGCTCTGGCAGAAGTTCATACCCATTTCGGCATTTTTGTAAGGAATATACTGCTCTCCCCAGTAGTATACCATACCGGCATAGATAATAATGGCAAGCAAGAAATTGTTTACGACACCACCAATCATGATGAGCAAGCGTTGCCATGCAGGCTTAGAGCGGAACTCCCAAGGCTGTTCGGGCTGTTTCATCTGCTCAAGGTCCATCGACTCGTCGATCATTCCTGCAATCTTGCAGTAGCCACCCAGGGGCAACCAGCCCACGCCATACTCGGTGTCGCTTTTCTTGGGTTTAAACTTTAATAGACTACCATCCCAATTGATACCGAGCTTCTTAAGTCCAATATCAAAGAAAAGGTAGAACTTCTCAACTTTCACGCCAAAGATTCTTGCCCACATAAAATGGCCAAGCTCGTGAATGAACACGAGCAAGCCCAATGAGGCAATCATCTGTAAGGCTTTAATCCAAAATGTAGTGGTCATTTATAGTTTTTAGTTTATAATTCTTAGTTGTGGTGAGCTAGAACTCCTAGGTCGTATAGAATCTTTAGAAGTTCTAGTTTTTCACCGAACGAGAGTCAGAGCAATAAATTCAGCTCCACCCTATTTATTTATCAAATTTTCGGCATAGTCGCGAGCCTCGGCGTTGGTCGCAACGTAGTCGTCATAGGTGGGAGAGGCAATAAATGGAGCCCACGCCATCGTGCGCTCTATAGTGTTGTAAATATCGTTAAAGCCTATCTTGTCGGCGAGGAAAGCCGCTACAGCGATTTCATTAGCCGCGTTCATCACACATGGCACATTGCCACCACGGCGAGCTGCCTCGTAAGCGGTGCCAAGCAGCGGGAATTTCTCGAAATCGGGTTCCTCAAATGTGAGCGAAGCATAGTCGGCAATCGTCATTCGGGGCTCGTTGGTTGCCAGTCGTCCCGGCAAACCTAGAGCATAGCGAATGGGCAGGTGCATGTCAGGCAGACCCAGCTGCGCCTTAACCGAGCCGTCGACAAACTCCACCATAGAGTGTACAATCGACTGCGGATGCACCACGATGTCGATGTGCTCTTGCGAGATGCCGTAGAGCCACTTAGCCTCAATCATCTCGAACCCCTTGTTCATCATCGTGGCACTGTCGATAGTGATTTTGGCACCCATCGCCCAGTTGGGATGTCGCAGAGCGTCGTCCTTGGTCACAGTGGCAAGCCTCGCGCGCGGAAAGGTGCGGAAAGGACCTCCCGAGGCCGTGAGAATGAGGCGCGACACATTGCCGATGTCCTCACCCACCAGGCACTGATAGAAAGCGCCATGCTCGCTATCAACGGGATAGAGCACCGAGTCCGAGTTCTTGAGCAACTCATTGATGAGCTCACCCGCCACCACAAGGGTCTCCTTGTTGGCGAGAGCAATCTTCTTGCCCGCCTTGATGGCTGAAATAGTAGAGGCGAGACCGCTGTAACCCACCATGGCGGTCACCACAGTATCGACCTCGGGCAATGCCACAAGCTCCGACACCACGCTATCGCCAGTGTGCACAGCTATTCCTGTGCCTTCGAGCGCCACTTTCACTTTGTCGTAAAGGTCGGCGCTGGCAATCACCACATTGCGTGGCTTAAACTGCAATGCCTGCTCAATTAGCAAGTTGGCACTACGGTTAGCCACCAGCAAGTCCACCTCAAAGAGTTGTGGATACTCGGCAACAATGTCGAGCGTCTGCCTCCCAATCGAGCCAGTGCTACCCAGAACGGCTAATTTTCTCTTTTGCTCCACGAAGATAAGCTTTAAAAACTATCAGAGTGTAAAATTAAAGAGCCAAGCGCAAACCTATGTCGTCATCGCCAAACCCAGTTGAAGCTTTAAAACGCTTTGTAATACGGCATTTCTTAGGAGAGCCACACCAGCTGGCACCACGCATCACTTTCTCGCCACCAGATGCTGGACCAGTAGGATTGGTCTGTGCCTCGGCGCTGTAATCACCATACCAGTCGCTACACCATTCCCACACGTTACCACTCATGTCGTAGATGCCAAGCTCGTTAGGTGCCTTGGTTGCAACAACATGTGTTTCGTTATCTGAGTTGTCTTCATACCAAGCCACATCGCCAATAATGTTTCCACCGGCATAGATATAACCTTGACTCTCGTTTCCGCCACGTGCAGCAAACTCCCACTCAGCCTCAGTTGGGAGACGGAAATTTTTACCAGTCATTTCGTTAAGTTTAGCTATAAAATTCTGGCACATCTCATAATTGACATACTCAACAGGGTATTGCAAGTTACCCCCATGGCCACTGTAGTTCCACCCCATAACAGCCAGCCACAACTCCTGGGTAACCTCGGTTTGACCAATTGCAAATGAGCTAACGGTGACTTGGTGACTTGGGAACTCATCTTCATTAGCATTTGAGTCGCTGGCATCAGCTCCCATAGTAAAGGTTCCACCCTCAACATTTACCATCGCAAAAGTCACACCATTGACTGTGTATTGTGTGATGTTGCTTGGCATTCCATTGAGAATCACGTCATAAACTGCTGTGATATCGGCCGAAGTGATGTGTCCATCGCCGTCAACATCATAGGCACTTTCGGCATAAGTCATGTCATTGTTCAGAAGATGATCGTAGATTGCGGTCACGTCGGCCGAGGTAATGTGTCCGTCACCATTCACATCCCATTGGTTTGCCGACATTGGCAAAGCTGACACCATAAGTGCCGCCATTGCGAGCGAAAATTTCTTAATTGTGTTCATTGTTTGATATTTTTTTTAATTATTATTTTTCACAAAAATTATTTTAGCTTACAAAGGTATTACAAATCGCGTAAAGGACAAAATAATCACTACAATTTCTTGCTCAGACAAACGGCAGTGCGTGCTGCCAAACGCGCATTATTAAGGACAAGTTGTATATTGGCTTCCAAGCTGTTACCACTTGTAATATCCTTAATTTCGGCTAGCAAGAAGGGGGTTGTTGCCTTACCTTTGATGCCCAGCTCCACACTCTTAGCCACAGCACGGTCGATGGCGGCGTTGATGTAATCGGGGTCAAGCGAATACTCTTCTGGAATAGGATTGGTGACCAGCATACCGCCAGCGAGCCCCATCTCGAGCTTGGCGCGAAATGCATCGGCAAGTTCTTCGGGAGAATCAATGCGGTAGTCCACCTTGAAACCACTTGTGCGGGTGTAGAAAGCAGGCAACTCATCGGTGCCATAACCTATCACCGGCACGCCCTTAGTTTCAAGATATTCAAGCGTTAAGCCTAGGTCTAGAATCGACTTTGCCCCAGCACAGATTACCATGACTGGAGTTTGGGCAAGTTCCTCGAGGTCGGCACTGATATCCATCGTGGTCTCGGCACCGCGATGCACGCCACCAATGCCACCAGTCGCGAACACCTTAATTCCTGCCATTGCAGCAATTATCATGGTAGTAGTCACCGTGGTAGCGCCATCCTCGCCACGTGCGATGAGCACTGGCAAGTCGCGACGCGACGCTTTGGTCACTGCCTGGCCCCTCTTGCCCAAATATTCGATTTCCTCAGGAGTGCAACCAGCCTTCAGTTTGCCACCAATTATTGCTATTGTCGCTGGCACAGCTCCGTTGTCACGTATGGCTTGTTCCACACGCAGAGCCGTTTCCACATTCTGTGGATAGGGCATACCATGAGAAATAATTGTCGATTCTAGCGCCACTACAGGCTCACCTGTTTCGAGAGCAGCTTTAACTTCTTGAGATATAGATAGATATTTATTCATCTGATTTTTTAGTCGTTAGTGATTAGTTTATAGTCGTCAGTTTAGAGATTGCGGGATTTACTGCTGTTGTTGATTGAAGGGCGATAGCTGCGGCTTGAGTGCCCAAGGCACATGCATCGTGCATGGTGGCGCCATTGCGCTCGGCATGGACTACAGCAGCCATAAAAGCATCGCCAGCACCAGTTGCGTTGACCACAGTCACGGCTTGTGATGGCAGCGAAATGCTCTGCTCACCATCGCTACAATATACGCCTCGCGAGCCCATTGTAATATAAATGCGGGTAACACCCTGGTCGATGAACCAATGAGCCATAGCCTCAACATCGCCTTTAATGCCAGAAATAGCCACGGCTTCGGCATGGTTTACCTTAACGATGAGCGGTGCCAACCGATTGAGCCCCAACACCATCTTTATCTTCATAGCCTTGGCAGCCGAAGTAGCATCGATATAAAGCTGTGAAGTGCAGTTGTCAGCAAGATATTGCAACACTTCGCCACTCACGTTACAATCGGCAACGACGGCATCGCTGGCATTGATACTGGCAATGTGAGTAGCCACCATCTCGGGCGTGAGGTGCGACATAAGTTCCATATCGGCGGCTCCCGCCTGCATCTCGCCATTGTGGTCGTTTACGCAGATGAAATAATTGCTCCTTGCCCCTGCCACCTCAAGAATTGGGTCGACCGTCATGCCCACACGTCGACAATCGTCACGCAGGGAGAGAGCGATGCTGTCGTCACCAAAAACGGTAAACAGCCTCACCCGCTCTCCCATCAGGCACAAGTTGTGGGCAATGTTGCGCCCTACACCACCATAGGAAATCTCCACACGGCTTGGGTTAGAGTCGCAAGGAACATATCGCCCTATTGGGCTAGCGGTTATGTCAACATTTGCCGCACCTATTACAGTTATCATTTTCTCATTTAAATTGAGCATTGAACAAAGCTTCGGCGCAGCGCTCACCGTCGATGGCGCTTGACACGATGCCGCCGGCATAGCCTGCTCCCTCACCACATGGGTAAAGGCCTTTCACGTCGATGTGATGAAGCAGTTCGCTATCGCGCGTGATGCGCAGTGGCGACGACGTGCGTGTCTCCACACCAATTACTATCGCCTCGTTGGTCAAAAAACCATTCGCCTGACGTCCAAAGAGCTTGAACGCTTTTGTCAGGCGGTGACTAATGAATTGAGGTAGCCACTGATCGAGGCGCGAAGGCTGCAGACCTGCAGCAAACGAAGACGGTGGAATGAGCTTCGATGGCTTGCCTTGAACAAAATCCAGCATACGCTGAGCTCCTGCACATTGGCTGTTTCCTGCCATTTGGAAGCATCGTTCCTCGAGCGCTTCCTGAAAGCGCATTACGCGCAGAATCCCATACTGATGAAACCGCTTGGGCACATCATCGGGGCGCACCTCAACTACCATACCGCTGTTGGCCCAATAAGAACCTCGTGTGCTTGGCGACATTCCGTTCACCACCAGTTGACCAGGCTCGCTTGCCGCTGGTACCACGATGCCACCGGGACACATGCAGAAAGAGTAAACTCCGCGGTCATCGATTTGTGTCACAAAACTATACTCAGCAGCCGGCAGATAATCGCCTCGGCCGCCTGACTTGTGATATTGAATCTGGTCGATGATGTGCTGTGGATGTTCCAGACGCACTCCCACTGCTATGCCTTTCTCCTCCATCGAAATATTGGCCTCATAGAGCATTTCATAGACATCGCGCGCGGAGTGACCTGTGGCAAGAATAACCGGCCCGTGAAATTCTTCTCCGGCTGAACTCTTAACCCCAACAACCTCGCGTTGATTATTGATTATCAGCTCATTGACACGGGTATTAAAATGTACTTCACCACCATTATCGAGAATTGTGTTGCGCATGTTCTCGATAATACCAGGCAACTTGTCGCTACCGATGTGGGGATGAGCGTCGATGAGAATGTTCTCGCTAGCGCCATGCTGGTGGAAAATGCCAAGGATGCGGTCAACCGAGCCACGCTTCTTGCTACGGGTATAAAGTTTGCCATCGCTATAGGCTCCTGCACCTCCCTCGCCAAAGCAATAATTACTGTCGGGGTTTACAATGCCTAAGCGCGAAATAGCGGCAACATCGAGGCGACGGTCGCGCACATTCTTACCTCGCTCAAGCACGATAGGCTTAATACCCAACTCAATTAGACGCAACGCTGCAAAGAGGCCGCCAGGTCCTGCACCCACCACAATAGCTTCACGGTCACCCCTTACAGGATGGTATTCAATGGGGGGAACCAGATAGTCGGCTGTCATGGGCTCATCGATGTAGGCCCGCACCTTGAGGTTGACCATCACACGCTGCTTGCGCGCATCGATAGATCGCTTGATAATACGCACTCCATGCAACCGTCGACGCATGATACCCTCTTGCTTCGCCACCACCTCCTCAACGGCGTCGATGAAATGAGCTGTGCGCGGGTCTAATCTCAGTTGTATTTCTTTTATCATAAATATCTTGAGTATAACTGAACAAGAAAATGGGAATGAAGGTATTAACTCTCCACTCTCATTCTTTCCTCTCCACTATCTAAAACAGTTTTGCTAGGTTCTCACTCATCATTTTTACCGACATGGCGAGCAAGATTATACCAAAGAACTTGCGCAGGAAGAAAATACCTCCCTCGCCCAGAAACTTTTGTATTTTATCGGTCGCCTTAATTACGATAAACACCCACACCATGTTGATTGCCAAGCCAATGAGGATATTGATGTCAGCATACATCGCTTTGAGCGAGATAAGTGTTGTGAGCACACCAGCACCAGCAATCAGTGGGAACACCATTGGCACAATGGTTGCACCACCGCTTGGTGCATTGTTCTTGAAAATCTCAACATCGAGAATCATCTCAAGTGCCATAAGGAACATAAGGAAACCACCAGCAGCGGCAAACGACTGTATGTTACAATTGAAAATCTCGAGAATCCAGTATCCACCATAGTAGAAGCCCACCATCACGATAGCTGAATATAAGGTTGCCTTCCAAGCACTTACTTCACGCCCCTTGGCACGCAAATCCATAATTATAGGCACCGAGCCCACTATATCGATGATACTGAGCAACACCAGTGCCGAACTTAATATCTGTGTAAAATTCATTTTTTCTTCAATGCACAATTTGTTTAAAGTTTACATATCTATAGTCTTTCACCCACCCACTTCTAAGCCAACGCAAGGATGATGAGCTGCGCTGTTATCACTCGCAGGAACATCGTGAGTGGGTACACAGTACTGTAGGCTACCGACGGGGCATCATTACCTGCCGTTTTATTGGCATAGGCAAGCGCGGGAGGGTCGGTAGTGGCACCTGCCACCATACCCATAATCGTGCAATAGTTCAACTTGAATTTACCACGAGCCACCATTGTCACAATGAGCAGCGGAATGATAGTGATCATGAAGCCATAGAGCACCCAACGAGCACCTTGTGCATTGAATACCGTCTCGGCGAAGTTGCCACCAGCTGCGATACCCACACTGGCAAGGAACAAGCAAATTCCAAGCTCACGCAGCAACAAGTTTGAACTGCTACTAGTGTAGGTAATAAGTTTAAATTTATAACCATATCGACCCAGCAGTATTGCCACAATGAGTGGTCCACCAGCGAGTCCCAACTTCATAGGCACGCTCATGCCTGGCAGCATCAGTGGGATGCTTCCTAAGATGATACCCAGCACTATGCCAATGAACATTGTGAAGATGTTGGGATGGTCGAGGGTCTTCTCGGAGTTGCCCATGTACTTTGCAAGGCGGTTGATGTCTTTGATGTTACCCACCACAGTGAGTCGATCACCCACTTGCAATGCAAGGTTTGGGCTGGCTAGTAGGTCAAGACCCGCACGATGAACACGAGTGACATTCAACTTGAAGCCCATGCGCAAGCGTAGCGAGCCGAGTTTACGACCCGAGAACTCGCTCTTAGTCACCAGTATATGTCTTGCTGTAACTGGGTCGGGGTCGGCCTTCCAGTCCATATTCTCGTGAGGTCCAAGCACAGCGTCAAACATCTCTTCGTCTTGCTGACTCATTACCACGAGCAGTAGGTCACCTTCCTCAACGATAGTCTCGCTCACAGGAATGTGGACGTGACCATCACTCTTGCGAATGCGAGAAATGATGAAGTTGTGGTCGATAATCTGATGAAGGTGATGGATAGTTTTACCAATAATTAGCTGATTGGTAACTTTATATGTCACAAGATGTGGTTGAAGCTGAGAGTTGGTGTTCTCATCCTCGATCTCCTTTGCTTCCTTATCAATGCCAATATTGAAAATTGCCTTTAGCACAATGAACGACAGGATAATTCCCACAACGCCAAGTGGATAGGCAGCGGCATAGCCCATCGACATCGACTCATTAAGGGCAGTGGCAGCATCGCCTTGTGTCTCAATAAGTGTCTGTTGAGCAGCACCAAGCCCAGGGGTATTGGTGATGGCGCCCGAGAGGATTCCCACCATGTCAGTTATGCGAACTCCGCCTATGCCAAAGTATATGCCCAACGCTACGGCGATATTGAGAAAGATAATAGTAACAGCAAGTCCATTGAGCAACAATCCGCCGTGTTTGAACGACGAGAAGAACGAGGGACCAACTTGCAATCCAATAGAGAAAATAAACAAGATAAGACCAAACTCCTGAATAAACTTCAGTGTGTTCATGTCAATCTCCAACCCCAAGTGACCAGCAAGGATGCCCACAAAGAGCACAAATGTTGCTCCAAGCGAAATGCCTTTCACTTTAATCTTGCCCAAAACAACTCCCAGAGCTATCACAATAGCATATATGAAAATGGAATGAGCCACTCCACTTCCTGTCAATATCTCTGTAAACCAATTCATTGAATCAAGTCGTCTTTTATTCTTTCACAATATCATTTAAATTGGCAACTCTACTGTTGTCTTTTCAACGTACAAAGGTAGTAAAAAGTTTTCAGTTATTAGTAATTAATTATTAGTTTTAAATCCTAAGTTCTTGTTGACACAATAGATACAGAGGGTTTCCAGCAACGAGAGGCTCTGTTAATCATTAAATTGTAATTTTCACAGCCTATAACGTATTGGCGTATGCCTAGCGAGAGATCGCTAATAACTAAGAACTGATTTCTGACATCTAACACATAACTTTTTAATCTTGTTCACAAAAATGATAAGTTATTACCTTTGCCTTGCTATTGCAAATAGAGCTCATTGACATGTTGCCACACACTCATTCTGTTAGATTTTGATATTTTTCTTTATTTCTCGCCGCATGCGACCTCACCACTATCAATCGCTATTTTTTAAAGACACAGAGCCCCAACAATATCGATTGTCATTAATAACCAAAAAGCCGGATGGCTATGAAGCCATCATCTAGTGTAAATAATTATAATTGTCCTTTATTGTCTGAGTCAGGTGAGTCAGGTGAGTCAGGTGAGTCAGGCGAGTCAGGCGAGTCAGGCGAGTCAGGCGAGTCAGGCGAGTCAGGCGAGCCTAGTGGCCCCACTGCTTCAAGGAAAATGTGCATTATGAATTGTGCATTATGAATTATTTTTACTATCTTTGCAGTTTGGAAATCTATAAACACATATAAATTATGTCGATTGAGAATATACTTTCACAAGCCACCGCACAGGCGGTGAATGAATTATATGGCTTAACAGTTGAGCCACAAACTATTGTACCCCAAGCCACGCGCAAGGAGTTTGAAGGCAATCTCACCATTGTTGTATTCCCTTTCCTTAGGGCATCCCACAAAGCTCCCGACGCAACTGCACAAGAGATTGGAGAACACCTAGTCACTCACTGCGAGGCCGTCGAGAAATTCAATGTTATCAAGGGATTCCTCAACATAAGCATCAAGCCTTCGTTCTGGGCGCAATTGCTAGATGACATCTGCCGCGACGAGAACTACGGCTTTAAGCAGGAAACACCCGAGAGCAAGCTCGTGATGATTGAATACAGTTCACCCAACACCAACAAGCCACTTCACTTGGGTCACGTGCGTAACAACCTACTAGGTTTCAGCCTCTCGCAGATTATGAAAGCCAATGGCAACAAAGTGGTGAAGACCAATATCGTTAACGACCGTGGCATCCACATCTGCAAGTCGATGCTTGCATGGCAAAAATGGGGCAACGGCGCCACTCCCGAGAGCACTGGCAAGAAGGGTGATCACTTGATTGGCGATTTCTATGTGCTCTTCGACAAGCACTATAAGGCCGAAATCAAGGAGATTGCCGAAGCTCAAGGCATCACCGAGGAGGAAGCCGAGAAGCAGTCAACACTCATGCAAGAAGCTCGCGAAATGCTCAAGAAGTGGGAGGATAATGATCCCGAGGTTCGTGCGCTGTGGGAGAAAATGAACTCATGGGTTTATGCTGGCTTCGATGAGACCTACCGCCGCATGGGTGTAGACTTCGACAAGATTTACTATGAGAGCCAAACCTACCTCGAGGGTAAGGAAAAGGTTGAGGAAGGACTGGAGAAAGGCGTGTTCTACCGCAAGGAAGACAACAGCGTGTGGGCCGACCTTACCCCCGACGGGCTCGACCACAAACTCTTGCTGCGTAGCGATGGCACTAGCGTCTATATGACACAAGACATTGGCACTGCCAAGCTTCGTTATCAGGACTACCCTATCGACAAGATGATATATGTCGTGGGCAATGAGCAGAACTATCACTTCCAAGTGCTCTCACTACTGCTCGACAAGCTCGGCTTCAAGTGGGGCAAAGACCTCATCCACTTCTCTTATGGTATGGTGGAGTTGCCTCACGGCAAAATGAAATCGCGCGAGGGAACAGTAGTTGATGCCGACGACCTCATGGACAAGATGGTAGAAGACGCTCTAGCAATGACCAGCGACCGCCTTGAAGGCATGAGTAACGACGAGAAACTCGAAGTTGCACGCATCATTGGCATGGGTGCGCTCAAGTATTTCATCCTTAAGGTTGACCCTCGCAAGAACATGCTCTTCAACCCAGCCGAGAGTATCGACTTCAATGGCAATACAGGTCCATTCATTCAATACACCTATGCTCGCATCCAATCACTGCAACGCAAGGCGGGCGACAATCTACCTGCACTCAACGTCGAGGCAGTAACGCCAAATGAGAAGGAGATTGCAATAATTCAGCGAGTTGCCGACTTCCCTGCTGTAGTCGAAGAGGCTGGCAAGACCTACAGTCCCGCACTTATCGCCAACTACACCTACGAGCTTGCCAAGGAATTCAACCAGTTCTATCACGATTACAGCATCCTCAAGGAGGAAGACGAGAACGTGAAAGTGTTCCGCCTCGAGCTCTCGCGCACCGTTGCTGGTGTCATCAAGCGCGCTTTCTCACTTCTGGGCATTGAGGTTCCCGAGCGAATGTAAGATTTGGCATGCTTTTTGCACCATACAAACTAAAAACTCAGAACTAACAAATAACAACTTTAAATATGAACTACAACAATCTTCCACCGCTGCCTCAGCCTAGTGCTACACAAGCAGCACCACAACAGAACGAATGGTCGCTCACTGCCTACATGTCGCAAGTGATGCGCAAGGTATATGTGAAAATGTTCCTCGGTCTGCTCGTCACAGCACTTACATCATGGTTTGTGCTCAGCAACGAGACTATTCTTATGACCCTTGTTCAGAGTCGTGGACTACTCATTGGATTATGCGTCGCCGAGCTTGCATTGGTTTTCATCCTCTCGATGGCAATCAATAAACTCAGTTCACCATTAGCGACACTGCTCTTCTACGTCTATGCTGTAATTAACGGTGTGACGCTAACGCCCATCTTCTTGATGTACACCATGTCGTCGATAGCTCTCACATTCTTCGTGACAGCAGGCGTATTCTTAGCAATGTCAATCTATGGCTACACAACAAAGAGCGACCTCACTAAGTTTGGAACTTACATGGTAATGGCTCTCATTGGACTTATTGTTTGCACAATCATCAACATCTTCTGGGCCAACAGCGTCATGGACTGGATCATCAGCTTTGCAGGCGTGATAATCTTCATCGGACTCACTGCATGGGACACTCAGAAAATCAAGCAGATGGCACAAGAAACCGATCAAGCAAATGTTGGCAAACTCGCCACATTGGGTGCACTCTCGCTCTACCTCGACTTCATCAACCTATTCCTCTATCTGTTGCGCTTCCTGGGTAGCCGCGACTAAGAGTCAAGATTTCACATTTCACACATCAAGCGCCACACTCCATTGATTATTGGAAGTGCGGCGCTTTCTTTTGCTCCCTCTTCTCGTTTCCTCTAAATAAAACATACTTTAATACAATAAAACAGCGCAAAAGTAGTTTTATAATTTAGATAACAATAATTTTGGCTGTTTTAGATTATGAAGAAAACAACAAGAATACTCGTGGCTATGGCGCTTATGCTCACTAGCACTGCAGCGTTAGCCGACGATGACATCAAGAACGAAGAGTTCAACCCCATCACCACCGGTGTTACATCGCTGAGCATCACTCCCGATGCACGCGGTGCATCAATGGGTGACCAGGGTGCTGCAACCGACCCCGATGTTAACTCGCAATTCTGGAATCCATCAAAATATGCCTTCGCCTATAGCAAGGCTGGTGTATCAATTTCCTACACCCCATGGCTTCGCAAACTCGTGAACGACATCTTCCTCGCCAACCTCTCAGGTTATTGGAAGATTGGTAGTAACGACAACCAAGCTGTGAGTGCATCGATGCGCTACTTCTCGCTTGGCGAGATTAACAGCACCGACGACGGCGGAAACTCGCTGGCTAGCATCAATCCATTTGAGATGGCAGTTGACGTGGGTTACTCACGCAAGCTTAGCGAGAAGTTCTCAATGGGCGTTGTGCTGCGTTATATTTATAGCGACCTAGGTTACTCCAACTATAGCGGCACCGACCAAACTACAGGTGCATCGGCTTTCTCGGCCGACATCTCGGGATATTTCAACACCTATCCCATGATTGGCCGCAACGAGTGCCAGTTTAACTTGGGTTTCAACATCTCTAACATCGGCTCTAAGGTAAGCTACAACGGTGGCGACGACCCAGCTTTCATTCCAACCAACTTGAAGATTGGTACTGCCTTTACTTTCCCTCTTGCCGACTATCACAACCTCACACTCAGTGCCGAGGCTAACAAGCTGCTCGTTCCTGCACGTCCTCGCTTGACAAACTATGAGAACCAAGAAGAGTATGAACAGGCACTACAAAACTGGAAAGATATGTCGTCAATCTCGGGTATTTTCAAGTCGTTTACCGACGCTCCTGGCGGATTCAAAGAGGAGTTACGCGAAATCACCTTCTCGATTGGTGCTGAGTACAGCTACAACCAGCAGTTCTTCCTGCGTGGAGGTTTCTTCAACGAGAACAAGTACAAGGGTAACCGCAAGTACTTTGGTCTGGGTGCCGGCTTCGCGCTCAACGTCATAAAGCTCGATGCAGCCTACATGATTGCCACGGCGCAGAACAGCCCACTTGACCAGACACTCCGCTTCACCCTCTCGTTCGATATGGAAGGCATTCGCAACCTGTTTAACAAATAATAAAACAACACATAATATACTAAAGGGATGAGGCACGCCTTATCCCTTTTATACAATAAAATAACAACGAACTATGCGCATTGGATACGGATTTGACGTTCACCGCCTGGTAGAAGATAGAGAGTTATGGATTGGCGGCGTGAAAATTGAGCATGACAAAGGTTTGCTGGGACACAGCGATGCCGACGTGGCAATTCACGCCCTATGCGACGCACTGCTAGGAGCTGCCGCCCTGCGTGATATAGGCTATCATTTCCCTGACAGCAACCCACAATACAAAGGCATCGACAGCCGCAAGCTACTGCGCGAAGTAATGCGCCTGCTAGATGAGAATGGCTACACTCTGGGCAACTGCGACATCACCATCTGCGCCGAGCAGCCCAAGATGAATCCACACATTCTAGCCATGCAGCAGCAACTCGCCGAATGCATGCAATGCGACCCGGCACAAATCTCCATCAAAGCCACAACAACTGAGCGCTTAGGCTACACCGGCCGTGGCGAAGGCATCGCCGCTCACGCCGTCGCCCTAATAATCCACAAATGATATTCCCAACAAGCTATATAACAAGAAAAGGAGTGAAAGAATCACTCCTTTTTTTCTTTATATTTCATAACCTCTAAATTTGACGTGCGACTTGGAGGGCGGTCATAACTGCCACGCCGGTATCGTCAATAAGTTTGAGACTGTTGTGTCCACTCAATATTGAACCAATAGCATATAGGTTCTCAAGAGGTCGCCCATCTTTTATGGCATGGAACTCATTGTCGGTTGCAACGCCAAATTCCATATAGGGTTGTGCCTCAAAGAGGTTTTCTTTACTCCATTCCCCACTTAGTCCTGCATAGTCAACATCTAGACCAAAAATTGGTTCTTTCACTCCATCGGTACTCGACACCAATCCACCATTCATGAACGAACCTGTCGCCAGGACAAAGTGGTCGGCGACAATATCTTGGTCAGGAAAGTTCTTGGCCTCGACACTCAGCACCCTATCGCCTGCCATCTTTGCGCTCTTCACCATACTTCCAAGAAGGAATGTTCCACCATTCTGCACAAACAACTTGCGAAGCTTCGACAACAGGCGCGTACCCGCAATACTGGGAGGCAAAGTGGACACAAATTTCACTGGCGCTTTTACCTGATGCGCTATCTTAGCTGCAGTGTCATCGCCATCAAGACCAAATACTGCTGGCAGCAGCACGACCTCGGCATCACCCATCGCAGAACGCACCTTTCTTGCCAAGTCGTTAAGCACGCCATCATTCTGCATAAGCTTAGCAACTGCTGTGGAACGCATCACTGTGGGACCACTGGTAAGTTTGTCAATAGTACCCAGCTTGATATCACACATGTCACACTCAGCGCCAAGTTTCCTTAAAGACTCGGCAACAAACTCGGCAGGAAAATCGAGAAATCCATGCATGTTCACCAATGCCACCTTGCTCCATGGCAATGAGTCGCGACTGTCAAGAGTTATATAATCGTCGAGAGTGAGCCACGTAGGCTTCATTAGACCAAATGGAGTCATACGATAGTGGTTTCGGTTGCTCGAATCGCCATAAAAGCTTAGTCCTGCACCTTCGAATATTACAGGAGCCATAGCGGCATTGTGCACAACATTGGCAATTCCCATCTTGGAATAAGGATGACGGGGGCCTAGACTTGATATAGCATCAAATGGATCCTCCACCTCATTGCCCTGCTCATCGACGCCTAGCAAGTCGATTGAACCTGAACTGAAGTTGAGTTTGCTCTGGCCTTTCACCATCAGCGCCACATGCTTACCACTAGTAGCAAGCGCTATTCCACACATGATGGCACTCATACCGCCACCTATCACTATAACGTCAAATTTCATATTGCCTAGCTTTGTTGAGGTTGTTTCATCATTGACAGGCCACACAGACCCTGATAAATTGTAATTGTGAGCTGTGCCTCGCTTAGTGAGGAGCCCCATGCCACAGGACGCATACCCTTCCAACGCTCGTTCATGAATGCTGCAAGGTCGGCAAGAGTCGCATCGGCGTCGCCAGTAGACTTGCACAGAAGTGCTGCAGCGCGGCATGCGCACAGCTTGCCCTGACACGAGCCCATTCCCATTCGGGTGCGACGACGGATATTTGTGAGGTTGTTTACATGTAGTTTCTCAATCGCATATTTCATCTCGCTAACGCTGACATGCTCACATTCACACACCATTGCTTTGTCCTCGCTGCTGTGCTCCTTAATTTCCTTTGTCAACGAACCATGACGTTCCACTGCAGCTTTCATCGCTACTGCATGATGATGGCTGCCACGCTTCTTTGGCACTTTCTCGTCGCTACCAGGCAATGGCAGTATAGCTGTTGTGCATGCTCCTACTTTATCAATTTTCTTGCAAACCAAGTCGGTTGCCCTTTCAGCCATTAGTCGGTAAGTCATCAACTTGCCACCAGTTATAGTGACGAATCCGTCAAGTCCGTCACGCTCTTTGTGGTCGAGACACACTATGCCACGACTGATGCTGCGTCCCGATGGGTCATCGTCGCTCGCAACAAGTGGCCGCACTCCAGCATAGGCACGCAAGATGCGTGTCTTGGCTAGCGAAGGAACTAACTGCACACCTTCCTTTAGTAGTATTTCCACTTCGGCAGGCGTTACTCGCATGTTATCAATCTCAGTTATGGGCACTCTATCACTTGTAGTGCCAAGCATACTCACTATTTTATCGGGCACAAGAATATCGCCATTGGCAGGCTTGCGGCAGCGATTTATCACCATGTTGTTCATGCGGCGTCCAAAGATGAGCAGCGACCCCTTTGCTGGGAACATATTTATCACCACGCCAGCCTTCTGAGCTATCAAAGTGCCCCAAATGCCAGCAGCATTCACCGTAACTGGAGCATAGGCCTCGCTGGTTTCACCAGTGAGATTATTGCGTAGTTTCACACCTATCACTCGAGCATTCTCCACAATCATCTCGGTGACCTCATGATAAGTGAGTGCAACAGCACCATGACGGCGAGCGTCAATAAGATTGGCTGTAGTGAGAGCGAATGGGTCGATCGACGCATCGGGTACTCTCACCGCTCCAATAATTCTAGGGTTCAAAGCAGGCTCAATAGCACGGGCTTCAGCAGGGTCAAGTATCTCAGCATTAATGCCTGCACGCAAACAAGCATCGACAAATGTCACTTGATAATCAAGATCGTCATCAGGAAGAGTGACAAAAAGGCCATCGGTCTCCTCGATACAGTGACGTGCGATTTGACGCAGAATCATGTTCTCGCCTATGCACTCAGCTGCACTTTCCTGATCGGTTACAGCATAGCGTGCGCCACTATGGAGCAAGCCATGATTGCGGCCAGTTGCCCCATTGGTAAAGTCGAATCTCTCGACCAGCAGCACCTTTAGCCCTCGCATTGCGCAGTCACGCGCAGTGCCAGCTCCTGTGATGCCTCCACCTATTATAATGACGTCATATTCTAAACTTGTAGGTTTGTTACTTTCCAACATTTCTATTTGAGAGAGTTAGGTTAATCTTCAACTTTTTCCAAAAGCCAACCACAAAGTTACAACAAAAAAATTCCCCTTCCTCGTTTTTAACCCTTTTTTTAAGCTTTCAACAAAAAAAGCCCGATTTATTTGCTACATTGAAAGAAAAAAGGTATTTTTGTAACCAACTATTAAATACACATTATATATCATGAACATACTTATTGTTGGAACTGGATATGCCGGACTCGTCACAGGCGCTTGCTTTGCCGACCTAGGAGTAAACGTCACCTGCGTCGACTCTGATGCACGAAAAATCAACCTTTTACTTTATGGTGGACTACCAATATATGAGCAAGGCCTTGAAGCTATGGTAAAGCGCTCGGTAGCTGCACGCAGGCTCAACTTCACAAGTAATTTCGCCAACGTATTTGATAAAGTTGACTATGTCTTCTGTGCAGTCGATACACCACCAGCCGAAAACGGTGGCACCGACCTCACGCAGGTGATTGACACCGCCACACGATTTGCCCAGAACATCAACAATTACGCAGTTTTCATTATCAAGTCGACAGTACCTCTAGGCACTTCCAAGAAGATTAAAGAACTCATTCAAGGTATTTTTGACGAGCGCAAGGTCGACTTTGAGTTTGACGTTGTATCTAATCCCGACTTCCTCACCGAGGGTAATGCTATCAAGAATTTTATGAACCCCGACCGCATTATCTTGGGTGTTGATAATGAACGTTCTCGCAAGGCGATGGACACTCTCTATCACCCACTAAAATTCAAATACTTCCCAGTAATTTATACCGACTCGACTACAGCCGAGATGATAAAATATGCTGCCACATCGATGCTTGCCACACGCGTAAGCTTCATGAACGAGATTGCCAACCTGTGCGAGATTGTGGGGGCCGATATCAACACTGTGCGTCACGGCGTGGGCACCGACAGCCGAATTGGTCCTAAGTATATCTATCCCGGATGCGGATACGGAGGCACACTATTCCCCAAGGACATTAACGACCTTATCGACATTGCCGAGAAGAATGGATACTCAATGGAGGTGCTTAAAGCAGTAGACAAGGTAAACAACAAGCAGAAACAGCGACTCTTTGAGAAATTTAGCAGCTTCTACGGTGGTGACATTAAGGGAAAGACTGTCGCGTTGTGGGGACTATCATTTAAACCTAACACTGACGACATTCGCGAATCGCCAGCAATCACTACCATCGACATGCTTCTGCAAGCAGGATGTCACGTGCGCGTCTACGACCCAGTTGCAATGAATGCAATCAAATTCCGCTGGAACGACATCTACTGCGCTCTTGATATCTACGATGCAGTCAACAAGGCCGACGCAGTGATGCTCGTTACCGAGTGGCGACAGTTCCGTGTTCCTTCGTGGGAAAAAGTGAAAGAATCGATGAATACTCCTCTCATCATCGACGGCCGTAACATCTACGATGGCAAAGAGCTCGAAGATATGGGCTTTACTTACTACTGCATCGGCAAAGATGCAACGAAGGATTAACTTGAATCGAGTTTTATTAAATCAACAAAAAACTCGGGTGACAACATTATGTCATCCGAGTTTCTATTTCCTCTTTAACGCTTAACGTTTTCTACCTGTCACTTACCAGCTGTGACAAAGTTTTCCCAGCGAGCGATGAGGCCGGCCATGTCATCGGGCAACTCACTGTCGAAATCCATCTGCTTACCAGTGCGTGGATGCACGAAACCTAAAGTCTTGGCATGGAGAGCCTGGCGTGGGCATTGCTTGAAGCAATTCTGGATAAACTGTGCATAACTCGATGAGGTGTTGCCACGCAAAATCTTGTCGCCTCCATAGCGCTCGTCGTTGAACAGCGGATGACCAATGTGACGCATATGCACGCGAATTTGATGTGTGCGACCAGTCTCAAGCTGGCACTGAACCACTGCCACATGGTTAAGATTTTCGATAGTGTGATAGTGGGTGACGGCATGCTTGCCTTGGTCACCCTCGGGAAAAACAGCCATCTGTAAACGGTCACGCAGGCTGCGCCCTATGTTACCCTCAATTGTACCGTCAAGCTGCTTCATAGCTCCCCACACCACTGCAATGTACTGGCGCTTAGTTGACTTGTTAAAGAACTGAAGTCCAAGCGAAGTCTTGGCGTCGGGAGTCTTTGCAACCACCAGCAATCCACTAGTATCCTTGTCAATGCGATGAACGAGGCCCATGCGTGGATCAGTCACATCATAGTTAGGGTTGTCCTTGAAGTGCCATGCCAGTGCGTTAACAAGAGTGCCGTCGTAGTTGCCATGACCTGGGTGCACACACATGCCAGCTGGCTTGTTAACAACCAGCACATCCTCATCCTCATAGACGATGTTAAGCGGAATGTCCTGTGCAATAATCTCGTTCTCATAGCGCGGACGATCCATCACCACCGAAATCTCATCTCCCGGATGCACTCGGTAGTTGCTCTTCACGGCACGACCGTTCACGCGTATGCACTGCGCCTCGGCAGCATTCTGTATACGGTTACGCGATGTACCCTTTATTCGCTCAACTAAGTATTTGTCAATGCGAAGCAACACATGCCCAGGCTCCACCACATAGTGGTAGTGCTCCCAGTAGTCGCGCCCGTTCTCGGTGAAATCGGGATCACTGAAGTCGTTCTGAATCTCCAACCGCTCTTCGTCAAGAATTTCTTCGTCAAGTGTTGCCATTCTCGTTGTGACATAAAATGGTGGGAGTCGGTCCATACCACGCTCCCACCTAATCATTCAAAAAACTGTTTAGAAATTAATGCTAATCTTCATTAGGATGCAAGCGGGCCTCGGCTGCTGCCTTTTCGCGCTGTTGCTGCTGCAACGAGTCTTGCACATTGTCGGGCAGCACGTCAAACGGCATTTCAGGCATTAGGCCATCGCCTACTTCAATGCTGATTTGATCTTTTATCGACACCTTGCTTCCTGGTGTTACCGGGTGACCGTTAACCTTTACCGAGAGAACAAGGCCCTCGTCGGCGCTCGGCACAGTGTCGACTTTCACATACTTGAAGCCCATCGACGTGAGCCGGTTCACAGCATCTCGGCACGAAATCTCGCTCAAAATGGGTAGGTTCACCATCTTGGGGTTGAATGCGTTGATGGTAAGATATATCACACGTGTCTTCTTGGCCATCGCGTTGGCTTTTGGCTCCTGCTCGAGCACCATGCCAGGCTTGATAGCCTCGTTGAAGAGCGAGTCACCAATCTCCCACTCAAAACCTGCTGCCTCAATCTTGCGAATGGCATTGTCAAGGCTCATATTGCGCACGCTAGGCACCTTTGCCTCCTGGCCATGAAGGGTGAACACGTCGATGAGCAGATACAACGCATACCACACTGCACAGAAGACTATTATAACCCCAATGAGGTTAGAGAGAATGGGATGTTCCTTACCGAAATTTCCAAACATATTTTCGCTGATAAAAATTTACTTTTCGTTTTAAACGCACAAAGATAGCAATTTGCCCATAAACACCCAAAAAAAACACCGTTTTTTTGATTCTCGCTACTCCAAACAGCTATCCTATTTGCCCAAAGTGCACCAGCCTCATGGTGCGAGTCACGAGCACAAAAAGGCTCCTCGAGGAGCCTTTTTGTTGATTATGTCATGAGCGTTTTACTGATTACCAAGCAAGATGTTGTAAACACTTGTCACATCATTTGATGTGATAATGCCGTCATGATTCTGGTCACCGTTCACCAAGTCGCTAACGTCACCGTTCAGCAAGAAGTTGTAGAGCACAGTAATGTCGGCTGCTGTCACATTACCGTCGCCGTTCACGTCGCCTGGTTTAGGTTCTGTGTCGGGAATCACGTCAGTATAATGGATAGTGAAATCATCCACATAAGCTTTATAAGTCGATGCACCCGCACTCATACTGATGCGGTAACGTGCTGGTACGTCCATGTTGAAGGTGTACTGCAGTGTGGAGTTAGAATTGGCACCAACGGTTGTTGTAGTCTCGCCGTTTTGGTTGGCAACAGCATTCCATGTGTTGCCTTTATCAGTCGAACAATAGAGGATGAACTTGGCTTGGGTAGTCGATGAGTTATAGGCGTTAAAGGTCACCATGTAGCTCACGTAGCGCACGTCTTCTGTCATGGTCAAAGCCGAGGGCTTCTTCATCACAGCAGCATGCTCACCATTGCAATAGTCACTGCCTGGATTGGTCACGTAGCTGTTCACAAATTTCCACTTAGTATACACGCCCTGCACATCATCGCTGGGAGGATCGGCCACAACAGGCATTTCCTCAAAGTCCTCTACCACGCTTTGTAATGAGGAGTCATTGCCCACGTTGAAGTAAATCACACCATCCTGCTCACGTATGTTAGTGATTACGTACTCGCAGGCAAGACCGTTCCAAGTTCTCAGGTTAGGGGTTGTAGTGTTGGTGATGAACGAAGCACCTGCAGGGAAGGCGTCATCGGCCTGTTCATATCCAGTGCCATTTCCAGCACGCAACAGAACATAGTAATTGTGGCTTGGGTTGCAGTTCACGTCATTGCTATCCCAAACCGATATGTTGGTAGAATCCACGCGGCATATTAGCATGCCATGACCTGGAGCGTAGGTATCCCACTTGGTGTTCTGGCGGTTCTCGAGATAGAACTTGACATTGTTCTCTGGAGTATTCAAGATATAACCCTCGCCAGAAGAACCAATTTGGTTAAGAGAATACTCGCCCAGATTGTTGATAATTTGTGCATTGGCAAAACCAATTGAGTAGCGATCATAGAGGCTGTAGGCCACAGGAGTGCGAGAATAGTTCTGATAGCTGCCACCCGACATGATGTCCCAGTCGCCTGGGTGTTGGCTTTGGCCACCGCCACTCTCATAGTCGGTATCGTATAGATCGGGTAATCCCAGCACATGGCTGAACTCATGGCAAATTGTACCTATTCCGTCAAGAATACCATAGTACATATCATAGAGATACTCGGTGGAGCACGCATAGGTGCGGGCTCGCTTGCCGTCGAGAATGACATATTCCCAATAAAGGTCACTCTTGTGAGGCCAAAGGTGGGTGCTAGAACCGTCACTATTAGAGCCACTGCCAGCGCCAATAAAGAAAATCATGTCGATGTTGCCGTCATTGTCGCCGTCATACTGCGTAAAATCGACCTGCGAGTTCACTTGGTTAAGGGCAGCTGCCCAAATCTCTCCTGTATTGTCCCACTTATTGTGGTCATCGACCGAATAGTTGTTCAGGTGAACTGGACCAACAACATCGAAAGTTGGGCTGAAACGCCCCTGACTATTGTCGTAGTAGTAGTCACGCACACTACCGGTGCACTCCCCGTAAGGGTTAGGAGTGCCGTCCTCGTTCACAAATCCTGTGTAATTAGCCTCGTTCGCCATGTGGTAGTAGAAGTCCTGCGCATCGCTGCGAGTGAACTGGAGATCGTTATAATCCACTAAAACAATAAGACCGCGGAAATTGTTGTAGTCATACTGAGCAGCCTTGGCTCCTGCAGCCTTAGTAGCAGCATCGACTGCTGCGCGTTTCTGCTTGCCAGCACGAGCATCTACCTTGCTGAAGAGTCCCTTCTTGAGGGAACCCACAAACTGGCTCTCGCTTGCCGTGCGCTCACCCTGATTATGGGCTATCACTTTACTAGCAACAAGATTGTCGTTCTCACTTAATGCATAAACGAAATAGCCCGACTCATCGCGAACCAGGGTGTAGCCGTCGACTGTCGTGTGGTAGTTAAAAAACTCATCACCAACGATTTTTATCGTCAGGTTTGTGCCATCAGGTTGAGTAACATTGATGGGATGAGGCACTGCAGGCACTGCATTAGCAGCTACTGCCACTAACGCAGCAGTAAAAAAGGATAAGATTTTTCTCATTATTATGGGTTTTATAGAAAATAGTGTGTCTTTACCATGTAATGAGGAGGATAAGTGAGCCTTATCCTCCTCATTTTAAGGTTAAAAAAACATTAATCATCAATATCAATAACTTGGAAAGTGCTATTATACTCTATTTCCAAGCCATTGTTAAGTTTCACTTCATAGCCACGACGACCACGGTCAATGTTAATAATCGTAGTGCCAGGGAAAGTAGTCTTGATATGAGTTTTGATTTGCTCGGGGATGAGTCCAGTAGGCACTGCCGAAACGCGGCAATTAACTTCTTTCCATTCGCCTTGTTTATTGAACTCAATCTTCTCACCACTTTGATAGTGGATTGTGTAGTCATCCCAGTCCATAGTGACTATCAGAGGCACTTTGTCGGCAAAGTACTGCTTATGTAATTCCTGAGCTGTTGCTGGAAGTTGTTCAAAGGTTATAACTTGGTCGTTATCGGCCTTTAAATTAAAATTCAATGTCAGCATTACAGCCAACAACATGACAAATTTAAAATTTTTCATTTTACAAATTTTTAATTATCGTTGTAATATTATCAAACTAAAAAGTTAAAGACTAACTAATCGTCCATTTCCATTAAGGCACCTTGCTCATTGAGTTTAAGTTCGATTTCATTAATCAACTCAACATCATAGCCATAGCGTTCTTTTTCTATCTTCTTCACCTGAATACCGGGATGACTGGTGTTAAGATAAGTAGTCACAGGAGCAGGCATTGCAGCAACAGGAACCCCCATCATGGGACTCTCAATCTTGTGCCACACGTTGTCGGTATCAAACTCCACATGTGTGCCATCAGCAAGAGTGACCTCATATTTATAACTGAACCATGACAAGTCTTTCTCTGCATAGGAAATGGCCTTGCCAGGGAAATACTGATTTACAAAAGTTTGACACGCTGCTGGCACCTCAGTGACAGGCACTGGTTTATCGCTACACGATGTAGTCATTACTGCCACGATAGCGATGATAAAAATTGCTGTAACTTTATTTTTCATAATTATATAATAATAATTTCAAATTCGATGCAAATATACTATTAATATTCTATTCTACAACAATTATAAATTAATTTTATATTCTTTTTATCTTCTTCTTAAAAAATCATTTATTAATAACTAAAAATGAAAACTATTTCGTACCTTTGCAGTCGTAAAAAAGGCGCCATTGAGCGCATATATATCTAATTTATTGAATAATAATCAAAATCTCAATCTATTATGGCAGAGAATAACGAAATAAAACCCGCAGAGGAGAAGAAAGTCCTTAACTTCGTACAGCAAATCGTTGCCGATGACTTGGCAGCAGGTAAGAACGGCGGACGCCTTAATACCCGCTTCCCACCCGAGCCTAACGGCTACTTGCACATTGGTCACGCCAAGGCAATTTGCATGGACTTTGGCGTTGCCGAGATGTTTGGTGGCACCTGCAACCTTCGCTTTGACGACACCAACCCCCAGAAGGAAGACACCGAGTATGTGGAATCGATTATGCGCGACATCCACTGGTTAGGTTATGACTGGGGCGACCGTCTGTACTATGCCAGCGACTACTTCGAGAAACTCTATGACTTTGCCATCGACCTGATTAAAAGGGGTCTCGCCTACGTTGACGACCAAACCAGCGAGCAGATAGCCCAGCAGAAAGGCACACCTACCCAAGCAGGTACTGAGAGTCCTTATCGCAACCGTTCGGTTGAAGAGAATCTCGACCTATTTGAGCGAATGAACGCCGGCGAATTTGACGAAGGAGCACGCGTGCTTCGCGCTAAGATTGACATGGCATCAAGCAACATGCACTTCCGCGACCCAATCATGTATCGCATTATCAAGACTCCGCACTGGCGCACCGGCACCAAGTGGAAAGTATACCCAATGTATGACTTTGCACACGGCCAGAGCGACTATTTCGAGGGTGTGACCCACTCGATTTGCACGCTGGAGTTTGTGCCTCATCGCCCACTATATGACTATTTTGCACACCTTCTTGCTGGCGACACCGCAGACCAATACTGCCCGCGCCAGATAGAGTTCAACCGCTTGAACCTCACTTACACTGTGATGAGCAAGCGTAAGCTGCTGCAACTTGTTAAGGAAGGTCTGGTCGCAGGTTGGGACGACCCACGCATGCCTACTATCTGCGGTCTGCGTCGCCGTGGTTATACCCCACAGTCAATCAAGAACTTCCTTGATGATATTGGTTACACCAAATATGAGGCATTAAACGACATCGACCTTCTCGAGCACAATATTCGCGAAGACCTGAACAAGAATGCCAACCGCGTGTGCGCAGTGATCAATCCCGTGAAGGTGGTTATCACCAACTATCCTGAGGATAAGGTTGAGATGCTTGCCATGGACAACAATCCAGAGCAAGAGAATGCCGGCACCCACGAGATGCCCTTCTGCCGCGAGATATTCATTGAGCGCGACGACTTCATGGAGAATCCTCCAAAGAAGTTCTTCCGCCTCACACCAGGCAAGGAAGTGCGCCTGAAAGGTGGCTACATCATCATGTGCAACGACGTGGTTAAAGATGCCGATGGTAACATTACTGAGATACACTGCACCTATGACCCAGACACATTGAGCGGAACTCCTGGAAGTATGCGCAAAGTGAAAGGTACACTGCACTGGGTATCGGCACGTCATGCCGTTGACGCCGAGGTACGCCTCTATGACCGCCTCTTTGCCGTTGAGAACCCATCAGCCGAGACCGACAAAGACTTCCGTGACCTCCTCAACCCCGACTCGCTCAAGGTGGTTACCAACGCCAAAGTTGAGCCATATCTGGCACAGATTGCTAAGCCTGAGGACAAGTTCCAGTTCCAGCGCATTGGCTACTTCTGCGTTGACCTTGACAGCACTCCAGAGCACCTAGTGTTCAACCGCACTATCACGCTCAAGGACAGCTGGGCCAAGGCACAGAAAAAATAAGAGTTAAGTGTTAAGTAAAGTAATTCTGATATTCTAAAACATCTAGAAGCTCTAGTTGTCTAGAAACTCTAGAATGATGCAACACAAGGAATTAGTCGACACGCTATCTAAATCGCTAGGCAGAAGCAAGAGCGATATCAATAAACTGCTTGAAGCTCTGAGCAACGTTGTTGGAGAACGTTGCTCGGAGCTTGATAGCATCAGCGTGCCACGATTTGGAACCATCGAGGCGGTAAAGCATAATGAGACTATCGAGGAAGACAAGTCGACTGGGAAACGCACTCTGATGCCACCTCGCATGGAAATGCGATTCACACCGAGCACAGTGCTCAAGAAACGACTCAACCAACCATGAAAGATAAAATAGCTTTCCCACAACTGGTTGAACTCGTAGGCGAGAAAGCCAGCACCACCAGCCGCATGAGCGAACTGTTTCTGCAAGAACTCTTCGCAATAGTGTCGCAATCACTGATTGATGGCAAATCTGTTAAGATTAAGGGCCTTGGAACATTCAAAACCACGAAAGGTGGTGGTGAGACAGTGGTGCAGTTTGTACCCGACTCCGACCTTGCCGAGGCGGTGAATTCGCCATTTGCCCAATTCAAACCCGTTGAGCTGTGCGACGCGATTACCGATGAGCAGCTCGCTGAGATTGACGCCAGCATGGAGGTAGACCCCATTCCTGCGACTCTTGCGGAACCTGACAAGACGACTGAACCAAAAGAGACCGTTGAGGCCAAAGAGGAGGTTGTTGCCGAAACTAATCAAGAAGAAAAAGAAGAGGTTGTAGAAGAACTACAGCTCGAAGAGCAATCATTGCCACAAGTTGAGGTTCCGATAGTGACCGAAAAACCTGCTAGCAAGAAAAAATGGCTTACAATTGCCGCTGCCATTGCTGCCATAGCACTTGTAGCCGGCATTGCTTCTCACTACATGAGAAAAGGCACAACCGAACCTATTGCCCAAACCGATACTCTAGCAACTACTCAACCTGCCGCATCGCCTGTTGTTACCGACACGCTGCGCAATGGCTACCGCTTGTTTGACATGGCAAAGCGGCACTATGGAGATCAAGCATTCTGGGTGTATATCGCTCTCGAGAACCAGCAGCAGTTCCCCGATTATCACAAGATTCCGAAGGGAAAAGCAATCGTGATTCCTCCAGCCGAGAAATACGGCATTAATAGCGACAGCAAGCAGAGCCTGCGCAAGGCATCAATCGCTGCCGTCGAGCTACACAAGCAATGGAAAGAGCAAAACAAAGAGGACACCAAAAAAATTGCACTCGAAGAGCCAGCAAACAAGAAAGAGGAAAAACTAGAAGAGGAGACTCAGGTTGAGGATGCTAAGGCACAAAAGCCCTCTAAGAGAACGCATAGGCACCACAACAGACATCACCGAGCTCTAATAAAACACTAATCCACAACGCGAAAACGCATTGTGGATTCTAAAGCTATGCACTATTCATTCTGAATGGTGCATTATTCATTGTTGAAGGCGTTCCAGCCTTGTGCACGGATTTCCATTTCGGCATCATCGCGAGTGACCATATAGGCACCCAGTTCAGGCTTAGTGATGCGGCCAATGAGTCGTGCTGTCTTCATCTGCTCCACCTTCTCATGATCGGTTAGTGGCACTGTGAAGAGCAGTTCGTAGTCCTCACCGCCATTCATAGCAGCAGTAACCAGATTCATATTTAACTCCTCGGCCATCACGGCAGTCTGGTAGTCGATGGGTATGCGGTTCTCGTACACGCGGCATCCTACCCCACTCTCCTTGCAGATGTGTAGCAACTCGCTCGAAAGGCCGTCGCTCACGTCCATCATAGCGGTGGGTCGAATGCCAAGTTCACGCATCTCGGCAATCACGTCGGCACGAGGCTCGGGCTTAATTTGACGTTCAAGCAGGTATTCACGACCGGCAAAGTCGGGCTGGAAATCCTTCTGTCCAGCACTTGCCACTCGCTCACGCTCCAGAAGCTGAAGACCCATATAGGCTGCACCCAAGTCACCGCTGACGCAAATCAGATCAGTATCGTGAGCGCCATTTCGATAGACGATGTCGCCTTCCTGTGCCTCGCCCAAGCAGGTGATGCTGATGAGCAAACCAGTGACCGAAGCCGAGGTGTCGCCACCTACCAAGTCCACACCATACTTCTCGCAAGCAGCATAGATTCCTGAGTAGAGCTCGTTGATGTGCTCCACAGTGAAACGTTTAGAGATTCCCAGCGACACAGTAATCTGTCGCGGTGTGCCGTTCATAGCATAGACATCGCTCAGATTAACCGCCACTGCCTTGTAGCCCAAGTGCTTGAGCGGCGTATAGGTAAGGTCGAAATGAATGCCCTCGAGCAACAAGTCGGTAGTCACCAAGGTGTGCTTGCCGTCATAGTCGATTACAGCGCAGTCATCACCCACACCCTTGAGAGTAGAAGGGTTCTTAACCTTGAAATCACTTGTCAGATGGTCGATAAGACCAAACTCTCCCAAACTGGATATCTCTGTTTCACTCATAAGTTTTATAATGCTCTATTAATCGTGTTTCAAATAATTAAGAACTACAGATTATTCTGAGTGGAGAGAATCGAAGAGTTGATGTCAGAATAATCTGTAGTCGTGTTTCAACTTGCAGAACAAGGTATTAAACCTCGTCGAGGTTGTTGATTACCTCCTGCACCATCAGGGTCATGATAGGTTCGGCCTTGGTTGCTGCTTGTTGAACTTCCTCGTGAGAAACATCAACAAAAATGCCCTCGCCACCAAGGTCGGTGATAACGCTCAAACCGAACACTTCCATGTCGGCATGACGTGCCACAATCACCTCGGGCACAGTGCTCATGCCCACCGCGTCGCCACCAATACGATAGAAGAAGCGGTACTCAGAAGGAGTCTCGAAAGTTGGTCCTTGAGTTCCAACATATACACCCTCCATGAGGCGAATCTTGTGCTTCTTGGCAATGTCGCGTGCCATATCGATGATGCGGTGGCTGTAGGCTTCGTTCATAGCTGGAAAACGTGGACCAAGCTCGTTGTAGTTCTTACCACGCAATGGATGATCGGGGAATAGGTTGATGTGGTCAGTTATAAGCATCACATCGCCAACGCGGAAATCGGGATTCATGCCGCCAGCAGCGTTGCTCACGCACAGCACCTTAACGCCGATAGCCTTCATGACACGGATGGGGAAAGTGGCCTCCTTCATCGAGTATCCCTCGTAGTAGTGGAAGCGTCCCTGCATAGCCATGACATATTTCTTGCCCAGCATACCGAAGATGAGCTGTCCCTTGTGACCCTCGACCGTTGAAACGGGGAAGTTAGGTATTTCGCCATAAGGAATGGCAACCTTGATGTCGATTTTGTCGGCCAGATTGCCCAGACCAGAACCCAGCACGATAGCCACCTTTGGCATCTCGCCACCCACTTTCTCACGGATGAAAGCGGCAGTTTCCTGAATCTTGTCAAGCCAGTTAATTTCTTTTGTCATAATAGTTTATGTATTAGAGTTAATAAAATGATAAGTCTCTTCTTGAAACCTTATAGATCGTCGATACCCTCAATCTTCTTCTGCAGCTCATGAATGAAGTCGCGATCCTCATAGTTGAGGAAGTCGGCCTGGATGGGTATGAAGTAGATGTTGTTCTGCCTTGTTGGCGGGAAATAAGGGCTGTTGAGGATGCGTACGGCATCCTTCTCGGTTGTGACGATGTACTTGCGCTTGCCCTCCAGCTCACGGAAGAGCTTGAAGATGTAGCGGAAATCCTCTCGGCTATAGGTGTGATGGTCATCGTAGTGAATCACCTTGAGCCGCGTACCAAACTGCTTTAGATACTTGGCAAAAGGTCTGGGATTAGCGATTCCTGCAATACCAAGGATGAGGTCGTCCTCGTCAAGCCAGTTGAGCGACGTGAGGTCGGGATTGCCAATGGGGAACACCGGTTCGGGCGCACCGTAACGCACCTTAGAGAAATAGAGCTGCTGATACTTAAAGAGGTCCATGTGCTCCTTAATCATGCGCAGGTCAACTGGTTTCACATCATCGGGGCACTTAGTAACCACCACCATATCACACTTAAGGATGCGGTCGGCTGGCTCACGCAAAGAACCGAGCGGCAATAGCTTGTCCTCATAGGGTGGACGGCTGTAGTCGATCATGACCACACTCACCTTAGGTTTCACATATCGATGCTGCATAGCATCGTCAAGGATGATGAGGTTAATGTCGGGATTAATGCGAAGCAAGTTCTTGATTCCCTGCCTGCGGTCTTCACACACAGCCACAGTAACCATTGAGCGGAACTTACGATAGATTTGATAAGGCTCATCGCCTAAATCGACTGGTGACAAGTTATCGTTGGCCATCACAAATCCCTTGGTGCGACGCTTGTAGCCACGACTCAGGACGGCAATATCGTACTTACGGCAGAGCCTAGAAACGATATACTCCACATGAGGCGTCTTGCCTGTGCCTCCAACCGTGACATTACCCACTGTGACAACTGGCACATCGAACTCCTCCTGCTTGAGGATTCCTGTGTTAAAAGCCAGCTGCCTGAACCACACCCCTGCTCCATAGAGCCAGGACAATGGCGTGAGAAGTATTCTCTCGGTCACAGCAAGAAACTTGCGGCTTATGCGTAATATATTGTCAAAATCCATTGTTAAGATTCAAAGTAAACAAGTAGTGCAGTGAATACTAGTGAACTAGGCAATAAACTTAAAGCACGTGACGATTTAGAAGTTAATTTCGATTGGTTCCATCATGCAGAGGATGCGGTCACGACCCAGGATTGCCTGCAACTGCTCATAATAGGTATAGAACATACCCATACGGTTGCGCATATCGTTCTCGAGTTTCATGCCTTGCATAGAGGTGAGCATGTCGAAGAACGACATCTCCTGATTGGGATAATCAACTACCGAGTAGTCGCCATCTTTAATCTTAGCTTGCTTAGCCACCCACTTGATAGCAGACTCGAGTCCACCGAGCTCGTCGACCAGCCCAATTTTATGTGCAGTTACAGCATCCCACACGCGACCCTCGCCAATGACCTTAATAGAGTCTTGCGAGAGCTTGCGACCTTGAGCACAACGGTTGGTAAATGTGTCATATCCACGATTTACCATGCCTTGCAGTGCATTTCGCTGCTGGTCGGTAAGTGGCTTATAGGTAGCACCTGCGATTGCGTTAGGGCCAGTGCTAACTTCCTCGATTTTAACACCCAAAGTGTTGTTAATAAAGTTGCTGGCATTAGGTATCATACCAAAGATACCGATGCTGCCAGTGATAGTGAGAGGCTCGGCAAAGATGCGCTGAGCTCCTGACGAGATGTAGTAGCCACCCGAAGCGGCATAGTCGCTCATCGACACAGCAAATGGCTTGCCAGCCGCCTTGAAGTCCTCGAGGGCCTTCCAGATCTCCTCGCTACCAAAAGCGCTACCTCCAGGAGAGTTGACTCTGAGTACCAAAGCCTTGATATCGTCGTTGTATTGCAACTCACGAATCAGGTCGGCCATATCCTCGCTGTAGATTCCTCCCTGGTTCATGCCATTGATGCCTGGTAGACCTCCACCGCTTTCCTCGCCACTGAAGATTTCACCGTCGGCATAAAGGACAGCAATCACTTCCTTGCCAGTTCCCATGGGATCATCGGCCGAAAGCACCAATTCGCTAGGCGATACTAGCTTGAGGTCATCCTCCATCTTCACGTCGGTTAGTTTGCGTAGCTTGTCCTCAAACTCTGAACGGTAGCACAGGCGGTCAACCAGTTTGTTAGCCTTCAAATCCTTGGCGCTCATTGTTGTCATCACGCTATCGGTGAGAGCAGCAAATTTAGTAGAATCGATGCCCCTTGACTTGGCTATGTCGCTAGAAATCACACTCCACAAGCTTCCGAGATAGTGCTCTTGCTGCTCGCGGTTGGCAGGACTCATCTCCTCAAGCATAAAGGGCTCAACGGCGCTCTTGAATGTGCCCACTCTTACAACCTGCATCTCGATGCCCACCTTATCCATGAGTTTCTTATAGTAAGGAGTTGCTGATGCCAATCCGTGCACATCGACCATTCCCTCGGGATTGATGAAGATAGAGTCGGCGACCGAAGCCAGGTAGTAATCACTCTGCATGATACCCTCGTCGCCAAAGGCATAGATGAACTTCTTGCTTGCCTTGAAATCTTTGAGTGCCTCGCGGAGCTCATATAATGATGACATGCCACTAGCCATGCCACGACAGTCGAGATAGATGCCTTTGATCTTTTCTTCATCCTTTGCAATCTTCAAGCTCTTGATAAGAGTTGATAGACTTTGCGACGGGCCTTGATTAGACATAAACGACATTAGCGAAGCATTGCCGGTTGCGTCACGCTCATTGAGTACACCCTCCAAATTGACATACATGATGGAGTTTTTCTCAATCTTGGTAGCTCCATTTGAGCTAGACATAGAACCAAAAATGATGAAACTTGCGATAACAGCCGTCAGCGTGAAAAATAACAACGCTAGGAAAACGCCCACAAAAGAGCCACACACTACGAGGAAGAATTTCTTTAACATATCGTTGTAATTATTTTATTTTTAAATATTTATACCCAGCGCAAGAAGAGTCGGGTTACTATTAGTTTCAATCTATTATTGATAGCGAGGGACATTCCCCTCGTATGCAATTTACAAAGATAGCAATAAATTTCCCAATAGCAGTGATAAAAACATATTTTTTTTAATTTTTTGACTAGGAAGTTTCGCCTGGAATCGATTGAACCTATGGAATCAGTGGAATCACTGTAATCAGTGTGTTCATAGGACTCACCTGACTCACCTGACTCACCTGACTCAGTTGACTCAGTTTTGGGACATTTTGAGAAAAAAATATTGAGGGAATGGCAATATGTCAAAGAACGCTTGCTAGGATTGCTAGCAAAAGCAAAGGTAAATGACAGCAAGACTGGGGAACAATATTAAAACCGCCAAGAGGTACAGCCTTTTGGTGAATTAACGAAGATGAGTTACTTGCCCACACCACGACTACTGCTCATAACGCAAGAAATGAACTAACAGTAAAAAAGTCATAGCATTGAGGTTATAGATGGTTTAGGTGAAGTGGTAGCCTGCGAGGGGGAAGCCGCGCATGAAGTCGGGTGCTGGCATGCGTCGCTTTCCTGAAAGCTGGAGGGACAGAATTTCAAGGGCTCCATCGTCACAATCCACGATGAGGTGCTTGCCGTCGGCGGTTATGGTGCCTGGTAATGGCTCGGTTTTGGGAATTGGCTCAGTAGTAGCGAAGATTTTCACGTGGTGGGTGTTGCCTTGTTCGTCGACGAGTTCACTCCACGCAGCTGGATAGGGCGAGAGGCCTCGGATGTGGTTGTATAGCTCCTCGGCTGGACGGTTCCAGTCGATGCGGCAAGTCTCGGTGAAGATTTTAGGAGCTGGTGTGGGCAGTTCGCCATCAAGCATCTCCAACTGTGGGATTGGTTCGACTGTTCCTGCAATTATAGCGTCAACCGTCTCAAGTACCATATCGGCTCCCAAGAGCATCAACTTGTCATGAACTACCTCTACGTTGTCGGTTCGCCCAATCTCGATCGCCTTTTGCTGAATCACGTCGCCAGTGTCGATTTCATGCTTGAGGAAGAAGGTGGTAACTCCAGTAACGGTGTCGCCGTTCATCACCGCCCAGTTGATGGGCGCTGCGCCACGATACTTGGGCAGCAGTGAGGCGTGGAGGTTGAAGGTGCCGAGCTGCGGCATAGCCCACACCACCTCGGGTAGCATGCGGAATGCAATGACGATGTGCAGCTGCGCATTGAGGCTGCGCAACTCGCTGACAAACGCCTCATCCTTAAGTTTATCGGGTTGCATGAGGTAGAGCCCCTGCTCCACTGCATATTGTTTCACAGCCGACTGAATCATGCGGTGTCCACGGCCAGCAATCTTGTCGGGCATAGTTACTACACCCACTATGTTGTAACCACCCTCAACGAGTCGTCGCAGACTCTCAACAGCAAAATCGGGGGTGCCAAAAAATACTATTCTCAGGTCTTCTTTAGTCATGTATTCGTTATTGTTGTTCGGAATCAGTCGTAGCTGTAGTGCTTGAGGAGCTCACGATAGGAGTTGAAAATCTTTGACTTAGAGACAAATCCCACATACTTGCCATTCTCAACCACCGGCAAGTTCCACGCCTTAGTTTCGTCGAAGGTGCGCATCACCTGCTCCATGGGTGTGCCGACCTCGATTTGTGCCGGTGGTGCCGACATGAAACGCTCGACATAGATACGGCGGTAGAGGTCGGGACGGAACATGATGTTGCGGATGTCGTCGAGCAGCACCACTCCTAGCAGATGGCCTTTCTCGTCGGTCACCGGGAATAGGTTACGCGAACTCTTGGCTATGACGTCGACCATCTCCTTGAGGCTCATTTCGGGGTGCACAGGAGTAAAATCGGTCTCTATCACACTGTCCATCTTGAGCAGCGTGAGCACCGACTTGTCCTTGTGGTGAGTGAGTAGCTCGCCACGCTTAGCCAGACGTCGAGAGTAAATGCCATAAGGCAGCAAGATGCGTGAAGTGAGGTAGGACACCACCGAGACGATGAGCAGCGGCAGGAAAAGGTCGTAACCACCAGTCATTTCGGCCGTGAGGAAGATTGCCATGAGAGGCGCGTGCATTACGCCTGCCATCACGCCTGCCATGCCCAACAAGGCGAAATTCTTGTGCGACAATGGCAAAGACGGATCAATCACTCCAAGTGAGTTGAGCAAGAAAGCGAAAAAGAAACCAGCCATACAACCTACATAGAGCGAAGGAGCAAACGTACCACCCACACCTCCACCACCATTGGTGGCACTAGTGGCAAACACCTTGGTAAAACACAGGCACCCCACCAGTGCAACAGCCCACCACACGCTATTGTGATGATTGTAGAAAATACTGTTATCGAAGAGAGGTTTCACATCGCCGTTAAGCAGGTTATTAATTGCTCCATAACCCTCGCCGTAAAGCGCTGGGAAGAGGAAGATGAGCAGGCTCAGGATTACCGCACCAATCGCAAAACGCACCCAATGATTGGTTATGCGCGCAAACATGGTTTCCATCTTCTCGATAGTCTTGTTGAAATAGAGCGAGACAAAACCACAGAAAAGGCCTAAAAGAATGACGAAAGGAATGCGCGAAGTGAAGAATGGCTCACTCTGCGAGAAGAAGAACTCCACATTATAGCCAGTAAAGGCATAGGCTACTGTGGCCCCCGTCACCGATGAGATGATGAGTGGCACCACCGACTTGGAATTAAGGTCGATTAGCAGCACCTCTATGGTAAAAAGCACACCCGCGATTGGAGCCTTGAAGATGCCAGCGATACCCGCTGCAGCACCACACCCCACGAGGAGCATGAGAGTTTGTGGAGTGAGCCTGAAGAATTGCCCTAAGTTTGAACCTATAGCAGCACCAGTAAACACGATTGGACCCTCGGCACCCACCGAACCACCAAAGCCGATGGTCACCGATGAAGATACCAAAGAGGCATACATATTGTGAGGCTTGAGACGGCTCTTGCGCTGCGCAATGGCATAGAGCACACGTGTGACACCGTGATAGATATCATCTTTAATGACATAACGCACATAGAGCCCAGCAAGAAGAATACCCACCACCGGAAAGACCAAATACTCGTAGTTACCCTCGGAGATGTGCACATGTTTAGTCAAGATTCCTGCGATAAAGCCAATCAGGAACTTGAGCAGCACTGCCGCAAGTCCCGACACAGCACCCACCACCAAGGCAAGAATCACGACGAAAGTCTTCTCCTTGATGTGAGTCTCGCGCCATCGCCTCAGCGAGTCGAGCCAGTGTGTCTTGCCGTCATGTAAAGGCTCTTCATCAGTTTTATTTACCTTGCTATAGCTGCCCATCACACACCTTTTCCAGTAACCACAATCTTAATTGTATAGGCGAGAATCTTCACGTCGTTGAGGAGCGACATGTTCTCGATGTAAAGCAAGTCATAGTCGAGACGCTCGAGCATTTCATCAACATCCTTGGCATAACCAAACTTCACCTGCCCCATCGATGTAATGCCCGGACGCACCTGATGCACAAGCAGATAGGCGGGCTTACGTGCGACAATCTGGTCGATATAGTACTGACGCTCAGGACGAGGTCCCACGAGCGACATATCGCCCTTGAGCACGTTCCAGAACTGTGGCAACTCGTCGATGCGGTACTTGCGCAGCAAGTGTCCCACCTTGGTGATGCGTGGGTCATCCTCGCTCGAAAGCTGCGGACGGTTATCCTTCTCGGCATCGACCACCATAGAGCGGAATTTGTAGATGTTAAACTTCTTGTTGTGATATCCCACTCGCTCCTGCGAAAAAATCACTGGTCCTTTAGAGTCGAGCTTTATCAAAATAGATACTACTAAATAGACTGGGATAAGTAACACCATCATCACAGCCGACACAATAATGTCAAACAGGCGCTTGATGTTCTTGCCACCCTCGCTCATGGAGTTGCCACTCACGTCGACCAGGGGGTCGCCGTAGAGGTTGCTGAAACGAGCACGCGACATGAAAGCGTTGTTCTTGTCGGGGGTCATCTTGAGAGGCACATTGAGAGCATAAAGTCTGTCGATAACCGCAAGCATGTGCTCGGTGCTCAGTTTGGTGGGCACCACAATCACCTCCTTGATATCGTTTTCGGCACACACACTGCCAACTTCATCAAGACGGAAGACTGGCAGCACAATGTCCTTAACACGATTTTCGCCCGGCAAGTCGACGAAGCCCACCACATTATATCCCAAAGTGTTGATAGTCTTATTAAGGCGCTGATAGAAGGCGAAGCCCGAAGCCCCGCTACCCACTATCAACGCGTTGAATTGCAGTTTGCCGCTCCTAATCCTTGCCGTGCAAGCATTGGTGATGAGAAGCCTAACAGTGTAGACCACCACAAACAGCACTCCAATGAGCATAAAAATCACCTCAATGTTCTCGACTTGACTCTCGGCCATATCGTTGAGTAGTGCAAAAGTCACAATCATGAAACTGTTGCACACAGCACTGAGAATGGTGATTAGGAACTCCTGAAGGCGGGACTTGCGGTAAGGGATATTATAGTAACCTGAGAGGTAATAGACAAGCATCATGAAGAGCGGGAACACAATCTGTCCCAAAATCACATTGTGTGAAGTGAGAAACGATGACAACGACAAATGTCCCTTGACAAACCCTAGGTGATAACGCACCAGGTTGAAAAGGAACCATGCAACATTTGACGACAAGAAGTCGCCGATGATGTATTTTAATCGTTGCCGCTGTTCGCCTGTCATTTATAACACTTAAATTCTTCTAGTTGTTTTATAGTCTTAAAAACTTAAAATCTAGCAATTGAAATAACTATCTAATAATTTTTATTGTGCCGTCGTTGCGGAGGAGTATAATATTGGACGCCACATGTGGATTATCGTCATCCTGCCTGTAATTGACCACATAATCGACACCCTGCTTAATATTGTCACCAATGTTGCCGAAAGATCGTGGACTCTCGGTACCACTAACGTTTGCCGACGTGGAGACGATGGGCTTGCCAAAGCGGGCACACAAGCGCTGAGAGAATGCCTCGTGCGGAATGCGGATGCCCAGCGAATCGTTCTCGCCCAGCAGGTTACGAGCAACATTAAAGGCTCCCTCATAGATTATGGTGAGAGGCTTCACCGCAACGTCGAGCAGTTCTCGCGCCATTTCGGGCACGTTCACCACATAGTGGTCAAGGTGGTCGACCTCGTCGAGCAAGACAATAAGCGCCTTGTTGTCGGCTCGCTGCTTAAGCTCATATACCTTCTTGACTGCTTCTTCGTTGGTTGCGTCGCACCCAATGCCCCAAATCGTGTCGGTGGGATATAGAATAATCCCTCCCTTCTCAAGCACATCGATGCAGGCTTCTATATCTTGGTCAATTGTAGTAGGATTCAACTTCATTTCGCTTTTTTGCCAAATCAAATAACAAAGGTAGGACAAACTGAGGGATTAAAAAAGTAAAAAACCATTTTTTCGACCACTTTTTTTGATAAAAATGTTAAAAACTCGGTTTTTGCTATTTGTGTAGTTAAAATTTTGATTAAGTTTGCAGTCAAAATAGAAAAACAAAAAACACAGAAAATATGAAACAAATTAGTTTTACCATTATTAGCGTGCTTGTGGCTATGGTTGCAGCTTTTTTCTCGTTTACAATCAACGCCAAGACAACTAAGGGCAATGGTCCACAGGTGATCATGACAGGTGAGATTGCAAAAAAAGTGATAGGCTACAACGGGACCACCCCGGTGAGCATTAGCATTAACAACGGCCGCATCACCAGCATTACCGCACTCGACAATCAGGAGACACCAGCCTATTTCAACAAGGCAAAACAGAAGGTGTTTAACCAATTTATTGGCAAAACCGTTGAAGAGGCACTGAAACTTGACGCCGACGTTGCAACAGGTGCTACCTACTCGAGCGAGGCCCTGATCAAGAACATCAAGATGGGACTGCAGCAGGCCAAGGGCGACAAGGGCAGCAAAGACACCAAGAAAGCCACAAAGAGCAAAAAAAGCAAAGGTAAAAAACGCATGACTCGCTAAGTTTTGTGCAAAACACACAAGGAGCAAGAACTTTTTTCAGGTTCTTGCTCCTTTTTTTTCTTCCTTTTAGTTGCTGCGGTTATATCTTCTTGAAGAGATTAGAGTTAAATACAGTGCAGAGCTAAATAAGCCATAAAGCTCACGAAGAACATAATGCCTAGAACATTAAAAGCTGTGTTAATGCTTGGGCTGACGCAAGCGATATCGTTGTCGCTCAAAGCGCAAGGATTGATAGTGTCGATGTCGTTCATAATAGTCTTATTTTGGGTTGATATTAACTTTTACAATGCAAAGTTAAAGATAACATGGGCAAAAACTAAGCACAGCAGATTTAAAATATCACAACTAACAAAGATTTTAGATTGCTCTTGCGTTATTTAGTCAGTTGTGTGGCGAAGTAAACGGCAGCACCTTTGTAACAGAAGCCTAACTTGGATTGAGTAAGAGGTTCTGCACAAAATTCGTTGGCCGAACGCGCGCGTTTCTCGGTTGTCCTTACGAAAAGCTAACCCTTCCATCCATTTGATTGGCAAGTGCTGCGTGCTGCACGAATCTTGGCGAACTGATGCCCCTGTACGATCACTCGCGCTCACTTGCCAAAGGTTTCTTTTAAAGCTATGTATATACTGAGAACACGATTACTTGAAAACCCAAATGTGTCTTTTTATTATATAGGCACAGCAACAGAGGAAGGAGTCCCTTTCGCTCTCAATACCATAGTCGGTTTTGAGCATTCTGATGCGCTGCAGTTTGATAATAAGAAAACAGCAATAGCACTATGCAAGAAGTTAAACCTAGACACATCAAGTCTTGCCAGAGTAGGGTATAGCGAGTTTGAAGTAATGATAATATAGAAACTAATTAATCGTTGTTCCAGGCTGCATTTGGATCGCCTTCGTATATTGTGTCTATATCATCGTCACTTAAACCCATTTCATCTTGAGCATATGTTCCAGCATATTTTCCATATGATGGCCTTTCAGGAGGAGAATAATCATCATCTGATTCTGAATAATCATCATCCTCAAAATCCTCATGATAGCCAATAGGATATTCATCAGTAATAATACTCATTTTATCATTCCATTCGCCAATTTCTTCCGTTAAATTAATTTGATCAGATATAACTTCTTTTCCCGACTCAAGTGTCTCAAGTAAATATTTGTTAATAAAATGTGAGATTTCTGCATTTGCCTTCCAAATATCATTAAGAAGTGAAAAATCCATATTATAGAGTATATCCAATAAATCGGCAAATTTATATTCCTGCCAATTATCAATAGGCTCTAAGAAAAGACCAATGCGTGTGCATGGCTGTTTTTCGCACCAGCAGAATTGTATTTTATAAATAGGATCTATATCATAACACTCAATTGTCCTTTTGCATAAAATGTTTTTGCAGAATTTATGTCTTGCGGGCCAATTTTGATGAATAGGGAACAGGTAGTCTTGATCATCAAACAATTCACAAGAATCATCAATGTCAAATTTTCTTACGAAATCTTTAATTTTATACTCATAATCAGCTGAAATCCAATATTCTTTATCGCCAAAACGTTTATATGGGAAGTTCCTTTCTAAAACATCCATGGCTTCGAAAATTGGAGATGTACTAGCAAATCTTTCACGTTCAAAATCATAATTGAGTTGAACATCATAAAATGTAATTACATAAAAAAATTGACCATCCTTTTTGACTTTTTCAACTTGACCATTTCTATAGTAATATTCAGTATGAGGTTTTAATGTTGAAGGCAAAAGGTAACCATGGCATTCATAAAAGAAATCAGAAAAAAAGGATAATAGAATATTCTTATAAAAAAACAACTCTAAATCCATGTTGCGCTTACCTAGTATTTCTTCAATTTCATTAGAAGAAATGTGAGAATTCAGATTATCCGCTTTCTTTGTCAAGAAAAGAAGAACCAACTGTAAATGAATGCATAGTTTGTGGCCGCTTTTCGTTAATCTTTCAGATAGTTCTGATACAGAGAAAGATGTTTTGCCTGTAGCCTTAAGATAAAAAAGATAACGAAATAATCGAATTTGTTTTTTATATGGTAAAAGATAAAAATAGTTACCGATCTTTTCCCAATCCACATTTTCATTAGGACTATATGCCCAAATAAAGAAATTCAATTGTTCATTTGCTCTTTCTTTTGCCTGAATCTTATGGGAATTGTCTAGATTATCAAGTATCATAAAGACTTTAGCGTTGTTAGATTCGACAACAACATCATCTACCATAATCTCTTGAAAGCAATCTTTTTTAAAGACCTCTTCATCTAATGAGTTTTCTTGATATGCTTTATCTAAATGCTCTCTTAAATTATCCAATAATGGAGAATATATTAATCCTTCTTCAAAGAGCAACCATCTATCTTCTTTGGACAGATTTTCTGTTAATTGTTTTTCTTTATCTCTCCACAAGTCAATATCTATATAATTGAACTTAACTTTATCCTTGAACCATTTAAATAGTTCTTTGAGATTAGAAATATACCCATAGCCAAGACTAATATATTTATATTCATTTATGCTTGATACATTATAAAGGCTAAATGTCTTTGAAATTAAGTACTCTTGCTCTAATAGGCCCTTGTTATCATGACTTGAAATTAAATTAAGTAAAGAATTTATACTATAGTCTTTTGTTATATTTTTATACTGATTAAAATATTGGTCCTGTGATATCATTCCAGTATCATAGGCAGTTTTGAGGTCATCCAGATTGTCAAGATTAGAAAACTCTAGGTTTACAATATTTTTTACTTCTTTTAAAAGATCAGCTTGCGAAGTATTGATAAAAGAAGAAAACTCGTTTATTAAATGATTGATGAGGTAAGGCTTCCTGTTTTTTTGTGTATCATTTGCAACTGTTAATATGATTTCTTTAACCTTGTTTTTAACAGGAATAGTCAAAAAATCTTTGTCTTCTTTTCTTAGTGATTCAAAATCTGAAATATATCTCCTAATAAATGAGTCAATAGGTATATAGGTTATTTCATTATGAAAATCTAAGAATTTCCCCATCTGAATTAAATAATCTTTATCGTTATTATTTAACAAATCTTGAACTCTTAGGCGCCCATCGATTTTATTGTTACTTACAGATGATAATGAATCACCCAAATAATAACTAATGTCATAAAGAAATCTATTTTCTAAATGATTTATAAGTTCATTTAACGCCGTATCTTTTAGATTAAATATAAGATACCCCTCCTCTTCATTATAATCTTTTTTATATTTTCTTGCTTCATTAATTATTTCACGTAAAGATAGGTATTTTGTTGTCGTTGTAGAGATTTTAATGATATAGCGATAAAACTCTTCACATGTTTTTTCTGATGGAAAACCATAGTCTTTAGATAACAGTTCTATATTATCAAGACAAAATTTAGCAGGCAATGCAGGTTGAAGCATAGGTTCGTTTCTGCATATGATTTTTAGCTCCTCAACTGGAATAATAGAAAGTATGTCTCTCCATACAATTGATATGCGTTTGTCAATATCTTTATTATTACTTGATCTTCTTACACGAGCATATTTTATTTTCTTTTCAAAAAGATCAAATAAATACAAAATATACTCTGCATTAATAGTTTTCTTTAATTCATTTAATTGTTTTTTGTCAAACCAGAAAGAGATATCAAGAATTGGGATGACAACAGTGTCGTGTTTTTCTTTGTTAAAGCTAACTGCCAAGTAATGATTGTAATCACCAAATAATGAAAATAATCCTTTAATATCATGAGGTAATATAATGCTTTGATAGTTCTTATCCCAATAATAATCAAAAGGATCGAAATTATCTTCTTCGTCATCATCATCGTCATCTAAACCTATCCATTCATATTCATCAGGATCAGGAACTTTAATTGTTGCTCCATCAATTTCAAATTCTTCAGTTTCGGAATTTTGTTCGTTAACATCAGAAATAATATCTGATATAGATCTTTGAGCTTTAATTCTTTGCTTAGAGATATCTTCAAAAAAAATGTGAGTAGAATCATAACATTTGAAGCTTTTAGAATCATCAATATAATATGAAACAAAATCTTCAATCACATCCTTTTTTATATTTAATAAAGATGCTCTTTCTATATCTGTCGCATTTTTATCATCAGACAGTTTAAAATACACTAATTGGCCAGTTTCTATCGGAGTTATACATTGAGCTTTTGTAAACAAAATGGGTCTAACCCAATTAGGGGCGGATTTGTGACCGTAAGCTAGTATGCCTAATTGTTCTTTTTCACTATAACGATAAATATAGCCTATAGTTTTCATGAAAATAAAATGTTTAATTGATATTGTCAACAAAAAAGCAAGATGTGTGCCAGAATTTTTTAAAAAAAAACGTGAGCCGCCAATTACATTTATCGGGGCACGTAGGACTGAACCCTTGCTAACGTAGTTGAGGCTCACGTATAGTTAGAGCCATCAAACAACCTTGTTAGCAATCTTGAAAATGTCCTACGTTTCCAATAAATAAGGTGGTAAGATGTCGAAAAATGGAATCTCTGAAACGTTAATCATGTTTAACGTTGCAAATTTAAACAATATTTTTCAAAGAACATATAGTAAAATGAAAAATCAGGTGTTTAACTCATCATTGATTATGGTGTCAAAATATTCGGCGTAGGTAATAAGTCATTAAATATCACACGAGTCCCACTTGAATATCATCATAAAAAAATGCCTAGCGCATGTTGCACCAGGCATTATTCTCAATTTATGAAAGATTTATCTCTTCTTATTTAATCATCTTGGTAACGTTCTTGGTTCCATCGGTCATCTCGCGAACCACGATGTTGACACCCTGGAATGGAGTTGCGCTCTCAACGCCAGCAACGTTGTAGTAGCGAACGGCCTTAACGTTCTCCATGTTGATAGCTTCAATAGCGGTTGGAGTCTTGGTAACAACCATCACGAGAGGTTCTTGAACACCCTTCTCCTCGGGAGCTAAGGTTATGCCTTTAACAGTGATGTCGTAGCTGCCACCTTCAACAACCTTGAAGTTTGCGCCATCAACAAGTGCAATCTCAGTATTGAGCTGACTTGCATTGATTTCATAATAACCAACGCCATTGTTGTCTTGGCCACCGAACCAAATCCACTCGCCTTCCTCCTCGGCGGGAGCGATAAGCTTGAACTCAGCATTAGCCTCAAGTTCAACAGTGCCCTCAAACTCGTTGTTCTCGTTCTCGGTAAGCTCAATCATACCATCTACCTGGCTCCAGCCATTGAAAGTACCAACAACATAGAGCTGCTCAATCTCAGGCTCTACTGGCTCAACAACCTCTACAATCTCCAGAGGCATGAACTGTGCGTTGTTATACCAGCTTGGGATACCATAAACATCAAAGGTCTTGCCCTCATAATCTTCTGGGAAATAAACACCGAAGCGGTCGCAATAACTAGCAACGCTCTCCTCGCCAGCAACTATAGTGCCATTCTCGCCGAGAGAAGCGCCCTTGATAACAGCATAGTGGAACAGGTTGTAAGGTTCAACAGTAACTTGGGCAGGAGTCATCTCAGCTGCAGTGAGCTCTGCAGTCTCAGTAGCTGCGGTCATATTACTGAAAGTGGTGAGCTCTGGAGCGCCCTTATAATTTGTTCTTTTTGCTTCCCAACCGGCGGGAATAACATCACCCTTGTTGTAATCAACTGGAGCGTTAAAGAATAGCATACCAACGCCATCTGCATCCTGCGCATAAAGATATTTGCTATTTCCATTAGCTGAGGTAGCTTGAGCAACTGCTGTCATGGTGCCAGTAAAGGTAAAGACAGTGTTATTCTCAAGAGCAAGAATCTCTGTTACAGTAGCGCAAGTTGGAGCGGGCTCCTCTTTCACGAATTCCTTAGAAGCAACAGCTGAAGCAGCGCCAGTAGCGTCGTAAGCGATAGCCTTAACAGTAGCGCTCTCGGTTAGCTCAAATGAAGCAGTGTAAGCAGTTGATTCGTTAGTTGGCACGGTACCATCGATAGTGTAATAAATGCTTGCACCCTCGGTATCGCAGGTGATGGTTACCTGAGTACTCTCGGTAAATGGAGTCTCACCCTCGATAACGGGAGTAGCAACATCAACTGCCTGAGGAACAAACTCGAGAGGCATGAACTGTGGGTTATTGAAGAAACCAGTGATGCCAATTACGTCATAAACACCGCCATCGGTTGGAACATCCACATTGAAGCGAGAATTATAAAGAGCAACACTCTCATTACCAACAACAAGGTTGCCATTATCGATGGTAGCACCCCTGATAACAGCATACCTGAACGCATTATCTACAGTCACCTGTGCAGGAGTCATCTCTTCGGGGGCAAGGTCAGCATGATCGGTTGCAGCGGCAAAACCTGCTGGGTCTGCTGCCTCGGGAGCTCCAGCGTAAGTAGTCTTCTTTCCAGTCCATCCACCAGGAATCACAGCCAGATCACTATAAGTTTGACCTATGTTGCCATAAATCAAAATACCATCACTATCTTCAGCATAGAGATATTTGCCTGTTTGACCAGTAGCTACCAAACTACCTGTAAATGTGAATACTGTGTTATCAGGAAGTGCGTTAAACTCGGCTACTGTAGCAACGTTTGTTAAAACGACTGGCTCCTCTTTTACAAACTCCTTAGTGGCAACGCTTGAGGCAGCACCAGTTGCGTCATAAGCAATAGCCTTAACGGTAGTAGTCTCAGTAAGCTCAAAAGCCCCAGCATAAGGAGTTGAAGCACTTGTTGGATCAGCACCATCAAGAGTGTAGTAAATCGAAGCTCCCTCGGTAGCACAGGTGATTGTCACCTCGGTGTTCTCGTCAAATGGAGTCTCACCTGTAATAACTGGAGTAGCCACAGTAACAGGAGGCTCAGTGCCATCATCTATGGTTACAGTCACATCCCAAATTCGAACAGCACCACTAGCTGTGATAAAACCATGAGTTAGATCCAGCGATGAGCAATCTATAGTTACAGAGCCATCACCAATGGCTGAAGCAACACCAGTATCTTCTGCTGAAGTAGTGTTGGAGTCACTAAAGAATAGTGTAGCAGTGTTTCCTCCACCATCCATAGGTTTATTAGAAGAAGAAACTGTCATTTCAATACTTGTAATCTTTGCGCCCAATTCAGGAACTTGGATGTAGTAAGCAACCTCACTTGCATATTTTTTTATCTGCAAGAAATGATAAGCACTTGTTGCATTGCTATGCTTATTCTTAATGGCATAAGCATTCCATACATTATTGCTACCATCCGTTAAAGTCCAAGATTGGTAACCACCAACACCGTCTCCAGCTGCCACTATATTGGCATTGGACAAAGTTACAGTTGCTGCCCATGCTCCAATTGCGAGCATGAGCATCATCATGAGAGATAAAACTTTTTTCATAAAAACGAGCTTAGTTAAGAAATTAGTTATTAAGTAGTTAATCGCCAAGTAAACGAAGGAGTTGAGTTCCAAAGCTTGCGCCCTCCGTTTCACAATGCAAAGATAAACAATATTTTCTCTATTAAAATAGTATTCTCGAAAAAATCAATGAATTAATTGATTTCTATCGGTTTTTGACCACTGCCACATAGATGATTAGGATAATGTTCATCATGAGGGCATAGATGATAGCAGGTATAGCAATAGTGTCGTTGTTGAACACCAATGGACTGCTAGCGATAGCGATGGCCTGAGCGGCATTCTGCATACCAATCTCGATAACAATGGTTCGGCGCTCACGTGTGTTGACGCGCATAGCCCATGCCAGTCCCACACCACAAGCCATTGCAAGCAGAATGAGCACAGTAATAGAAAGACCAAGCTGGCCAAACTTATCGATTATCGCATCACGGTTCTGGATAAAAAATACAGTTGCAAGGAAGATGAGTGCTGGGAAGGCAATCTTCGAGAGCACTTTGTGAATTTTGTTGGCCACCCAATAGGACCTCTTTCTCACTATAATACCAATAATAATGGGCAAGAACATGAGCACAAGGTTCTGCATCACAAGTTTACCCACTGGCAGATGCACATTAACTTCAGAGCCTGCACTAGCCGTTACCCATTCTAGGATAAGAGGCACGGTAAAGAGCGTGATAATGCTGCTGCACGCCGTGAGCGATACCGAAAGCGCCACATCACCCTTGGCTATCATCGAGAACACGTTCGACGAACTACCACCAGGGCAGCAAGCAATCAGGACAAAGCCGATGAGAAAAATGGGATCCAGCTTGAATGCCCACCCAATGAGCCACGCCAAAGCTGGCAGCACGATTATCTGCCCCACAAGACCAGCAATCACTGGTTTGGGACGGTATTTAAACAATTTGAAATCCTCAAATTCTAAGTTCAGTCCTAGCTCAAACATGAGCAGCGTCAAAATGGGCAGTACAATCCAAATTGTGTTCATATCATTATTGGTTGTTTGTTATTCGTTTCAAGATTAAAAAGCAATCTGGAACTGAGTGAGCCACGACTTGGTGTCGGGACCTGTGTTGCGGTTGCTGAAGATGTATTGTGTGCTGATGCGGCAAGCCTTGTAAACCCAGTATTGCAGTCCCACAAGATAGTTATGAGTACGCGTCCAGGCAGGGTAAGCGTCACGGGCATCTTTGGAGAGGCCGGTGTTCTTATCTAGATAGTCGTAATCGAGCACAACATCGAAATTGCGGAACAGGCGGCACCACAGCTCGGCATAGAAAGCGCGGTTGTTGATATCGCCGTTGCGTCCCTGCATGTACTCAGTGCGGAGTTTCAATGGCTTATAGTTAACCTCGGCGCCCACACTCCAACGATTGCGCGTGTAATCGGCACCTTTAGATATGGTTCCAAACATATCGTCGGTCTGAGCATTACCCTTACCAATTATAAACGACCCTGATAGAGTTATATCCTTAGTAGGCAAAATGTTGAGCATGGCAGCCACGTCCTTGTGCTTGTTGTTGTCGCGCAAGTTCATTCCAGCGCCGTTGAACACACCTAGGCTATAGTTCAAGTAATAGTGCCCGTCGCGAGCCTTGACTGCATCGCCAGTGACCATCGCTCCCAAGTCGCGTCCCACATAGTTGCCATAGAGAGGATCGCCTGCGATGCCTGCCATGTAACGTGTGCCCTCATTTAGGTTAACCGTACCAAGCAAAGTTGGCGAGATAATATTCTCGAGCGTGTAAGGAGTCTTGAACTGCCCTACCCTAACCTTAATCTCGGGCATGAAAGCATACTGCGCAAAGTACTCGTGCAGATGCTTAGCCGCCTGTGTGCTGGCTGCATCTATCATAAGGAAAAAACTGAGTTTACGCGTGAGCTCGGCATTCGCCATCAGGATTACGCGGGTCATGGTGAACGAATTCTTGGTCTCGGGACCAGTCTTCGTTATGTCAAACTGAGTTTGAGCATATCCAAAGAGAGTAAGTTTGCTAGGACCAATATGTATGTTAAGTGGCTGCACGGGCTTCTCTCCATCCTGTGGACGCGTTGCCATGATGGCACTGTCGCTAGTGTTCAGAGTTGAAACACTCACGCTCAAGCTCTTTTTCTCGGTTTCAACTGGTGCCGCATCATCGGCGATAGCCATCACAGGCATTATGGCAAGTGCCATCACTATTAATTTTCTAAAGATTCTCATAGTCTTAATGGGTTTATCGACTGCAAAGGTAGCACTTTTTCACTAACCAGGAAATAAAAGTGGGGACTCTTTCAAGTCCCCATTTTGTTATTTATCCTTCACCAACTACTTAGTGGCTCCTCCAAGGGCAATGTAGAGGGCAATCACAGCTTGTGCTCCATTATACATGTTAGTGGCCTCACTGAGCTGTGCATTGAGTAGAGTTTCCTGTGCGGTAATCACCTCAAGATAGTTGGATTTACCGTTATCCATCAACTCATGAGTGCCAATATAAGCTTCATGAAGCACTTCAATCTGTCTATGGTAGTAAGCGTATTTCTCGCGTGCTGCCTGACAATCGGCCAATGCCTCATTCACTTGATTGCCAGCGTCAATTACGGTTTGAACATACTTGCGTTGTAAGTCTTCCTCAGTGAGCTGAGCTATCTTATAGTTGGCTTTAATCTTACCTCTTGCAAAGAGAGGCTGTGTGAGCGAGGCCAACGCGTTAAGCAGAATCTTACCTGGGTTTACTACACCACCGCCTGCACTATTGGTCCACCCAAGAACACCCTGCAATGAAATGTTGGGATAGAATGCCGCACGAGCATCCTGAGTGTTGTAGAATGCCTCCTCCATTGCGAAGTTAGCAAGACGAATATCAGGACGTAGCTCAAGCATACTTGCCGGAACACCTATCTGAATATACTTCGAATCAAACATCCTTTGTCCTGTGTTGTTATCCGAAGGCTCTTTCAGAGCCGAACTGCCCCAGTAGCTGCGCTCGATGTGGTGAGGTGTTTCGGCCAAAAGACTGCAGATGGCATTCTCTACACCGCGTATATTGCGTTGAGTGTCAATAATCTGGGTCTTCACATTAATACAAGACGATTCCATTTGATTGACAGCAGTTGAATATATCTTTCCGTTTTCCCACAGCACCTTATCAATCTCTAATGAGGCTTGCCACAAGCTATCGGTAAGAGTCAAAATATCAAGTTGGTGGTCAAGTAACTGCAATAAGAAATACTGCTGTGCCACAGCCGAGATAAGATTGGCGCGTATAGCCTCTTCACGAACCTGAGCCTGCAGTAGAACAGCATTTGCAGCATGCTTCTTGTTATATATTGAACCAAAGGCATCTAAATCCAAGTTGATTTGAAGCGGCACGTTGTAGGTTGCTGAAATCTTACTGCCACCAAAACTTGATAAAGTACCCGAAGGAGAGAAATAAACCGACGGCAGATAGGCCTTCTTGGCTGCATCTAATGACGCCTCACTCTTTTCAATAGCTATGCGAGCCGAATTGAGGTCGGTATTGTTAGCCAGTACTTGCTCAATGAGTTGTTGCAGCAGTGGATCGGTGAAGAAGTCGCGCCACGATAACGAACCTAACGATGTGTCACCCTCAGCCATCTTAACATCGGGCGTCATACCGAAAGCATCTTCGGCAGGCAACCAGACATTCGGCGTGTACTCTTTATGTAAGCCGCACCCTGTAAGCATCAGGATAACGGATAGGATAAGAATTATATTATTTCTCATGTTCTTTATGTGTTATTATTGTGCGACATGGAATTAACCCATTAAAGGGCTTCATCATAGTTATTATTTTTCTCCGCAGCAATCTTTGTAGCTGTTTTAGGGGCCGTTTCGATAGCAGTCTCGATAACTGCTTCAGCTTCGGCTTTTTCACCTCCTTGGAACTTCTCATGCAACTTTTGGAACACGATGAAGAAAGCGGGAACCACGAATAGCAAGGCAAGAGTACCCACGGCCATACCTGCCGTGACACCAAGTGCAAGCACACGGTTGCCATTGGCACCAGCACCTCCAGCAATGATGAGTGGAATCATACCAGCAATCATTGTGACAACTGTCATCAAGATTGGGCGTAGACGTTCCTCGCATGCAGCAAATGCCGCATCGCGGATGCTCATGCCTTGTGCGCGGCGCTCAGCCGCAAACTCGGTGATAAGAATCGCAGTCTTTGCCAGCAAACCAATGAGCATGATGACACCCGTCTGCAGGTAGATGTTATTCTCCATGCCTGGCAGGTGCAGTAGTGATACTAGCCATGTCACACCAAATGAGCCCATCAGTCCAAATGGCACACTGAGCAGAACAGCCCATGGCGTGAACCATGAGTTGTAGAGTGAAGCCAGGATTAGGTAGATGAGAATAACGCATATCACGTAGATTAGTGCCGTGGCATTAGAGCCAGAAGCTTCTTCAACCTCGCGCGACATACCGCCGTACTCGTAGCTGTAGCCCTTAGGCATCTCGGATTCAAACACCTCGGCAATAGCTTTATGTGCATCGCCTTCGGAGTATCCATTGGCGGTCATAACGCCACATGTTATGCTCTGGAACAGGTTGAAGTGGTCGACCGATGCCGAGCCCACGATTTCGGTCAGCGTGACAAATTCAGAGATAGGCGCCATTTTGCCTCCTTGCACTCTGACGAAGATGTTGTTAAGCGATGATGGGTCAAGACGGTACTCGGGAGCAGCGTTGGCCATGATGCGATACACCTTGCCAAACTGATTGAAGTTGCCTACGTAAGATCCACCACAGTAAGCACCAAGCGTGCGAAGCACCGCTGCTGGTGTCACCCCGGCACGGTCGCACTGGGTGGGGTCGATGTCAACTTGATATTTAGGGAATCGCTCGGAATAGGTCGACATTGCCATCATGATTTCGGGCCGTTCATTAAGCTTGGTCAAGAACTTGGTGGCGTCGGCATTGAAATCAGTCATTGAGCGGTCCTGCATATCCTGCAACACAAGGTTCACGCTGCTGTTGGAGCCATAACCTGGCACCTGCGGCATTTGGAACGGAATTACCTTGGCATTCTTGATTTCCTTGCAGTCAAAGGCGAAACGACCGTAAACGAGCATTATATTATGGTTCATTCCTGGGCGATCGTCCCAGTTCTTTAGGCGAATGATAAGGGTAGCATAGCAGCTTCCAGAGCGGCCTGCCATCATACCATAGCCACTAATTACAGCATAACTTTCAAGTTCGGGAATCTTCTTCACCTTTTCCTCAACTTTCTTGACTATCTCCTGTGTTTCATGCAGGGTGCAACCCTCTGGAGCACGCACCTCGGCAAAGAACACTCCCTGGTCCTCTTGAGGCACAAGACCTGATGGTAGCGAGCGCATGAAGAAGATGAGTAGTATCGCAGCACCGGCTAGCAAGGCTCCCGAAATCCAAGGGTGCTTAATGAAGCGGCCCACGCTCTTCTTGTATTTCTTAAGGATAGCGTTGTAACTAGCAGTATAGGCCTTGGTAACATAGTAGTTAAGATTCTTCTTTTCCTTGCCGTCTTTAGAATAGCGCATCATTATAGCGCACAAGGCGGGACACAGCGTCAGAGCCGACACGCACGAAAGGCCTACTGCCGATGCCAGAGTGACACCAAACTGAGTGAAGAAGGAGCCCGACGTGCCAGGCATGAATGCTACTGGAATGAACACTGCCATAAACACTAAGGTACACGAGATTACGGCTATCGACACGTCGCTCATGGCTTGGCGTGTTGCCTCTCGGGCATCAGTAATGCCGCTTTCCATCTTCGCCATCACCGCCTCGACGACCACAATGGCATCATCCACCACAGTACCGATAGCTAGCACTAGTGCGAATAGTGTTAGGATATTTAATGAGAATCCCGCTAGCGAAACTATGGCAAACGTTCCCAGCAACGACACTATGATGGAAATAGACGGAATAACCGTCGCCTTGAAGCTCTGCAAGAAGAAGTACACCACAAGCACCACCAGGATGATTGCGATGACAAGCGTCTCAACCACGTTGTGGATGGCTGCAAACAGGAAGTCGTCGCTGGTTTCCAGTATCTCAAACTCCAGCCCCGCAGGCATTGTAGGTTTCAGTTCCTCATAGAGCTTGTTGATGCGGGCATTCACTTCGGTAGCATTTGCGCCAGGAGCCTGAAACACCATGTAGATGGTACCCGGCTTGCCGTCGATGTTAGATGTGAAGTTGTAGCTCACGGCTCCAATCTCTACCTCGGCAACATCTCTCAGGTGCAGCAAGTGCCCACCTTCACTAGTGCGAAGCACGATTTCGTTAAATTCCTCAACCGTCTTCAATGTACCCTTGTATTCCATCGAATACTGGTAAGCATTCTCCGACTGCTCACCCAGCGAACCAGTGGCAGCAACGAAGCTCTGACCACCAATGGCTGCAAAAACGTCGTTAGGTTCCAATCCATACTGCGCCATCACATCAGGCTTGAGCCAAATGCGCAAGGCATAGGTGTTACCCAGCGCCATCACGTCGCCCACGCCGGTAATACGCATTAGTCGGGGGCGAACGTTGATGTCAATGTAGTTGGCAATAAAGTCGGCATCATACTTGCCGTCAACGCTCTTCAGGGCTCCAATGTGCAGGATGTTGCTCTGCTGCTTCATCACCTGCACGCCCACCTTCGTCACCTCTGTGGGCAGCAGTGCTGTGGCACGGCTGACGCGGTTCTGCACGTTTACAGCGGCAAGGTCGGGATCGGTGCCTTGCTCAAAAAATACCTGAATCGACACATCGCCCGAAGCCGAAGCCGAACTGGTGATATAGGTCATGCCAGGCACACCATTGATATTCTCCTCAAGTGGCTGCACAACACTCTTCATGATAGTATTAGCGTCGGCACCGGTGTAAGATGTCGACACGCGCACTGTGGGCGGTGCAATATTAGGATATTGCTCGATGGGAAGTGTGCTCATGCATATGATTCCCACCAGTGTAATGACAATCGCTATAGCGCATGCCATCACATATCGGTTGATGAAAATGTTATTCTTCATCGGTTAGTCTTCTTTTTTGGCCACTGCAGGGAACAATACGCGTTGTCCCTCTTCTAGATTATTGGCTCCCACTGTCACGATGCGATCGCCCACTTTGAGTCCTTGGGTCACGATCACATCCTTGCCATTACCGGCATCGGTAGTAGTAACAGTCACTGCGGTAGCGGTGCTATCGGCCTTTACTTTGTATACCAGCGACTTGTCTTGCAGACGTACCACGGCATTTTGAGGTATAACCATCACATTTTTCTCGCTGAATGGCAAAACCACAGTACCTTGAATACCCGAGTAAAGATGGCCTTCAGGGTTGGGGAATGTAGCCTTGCATGACAGCGTTCCAGTTGTTGCATTCACCATGCCAGTTATGCTAGTAATGCGTCCCTTGTGTGAATATTCAGTGCCATTCTTCATGACGAAAATCACGTCGGGAAGGTTTGCAATGTTCTTAGCTTTGTCGCTTTGAGTGTAGCCCTCGCTCACTCCAGCTTCGAGAACCGACTCGTTAACTGCGAACTCTGCCTCCATCTGCTGGTTGCCACTCACGATCGTGAGCTGAGTCGCAGGAGAAACCTGGTCGCCAGCGCGGACCCTAATCTCGCCCACTATACCCGATACTGGCGACTTGATGGTATATAAACCTAAATTCACCTTCGAACGATTAACCGAGCTTTGTGCCTGTCTTACTGATGCATGCGCTTGGTTGGCCGATGCCCTTGCCTGCGACACAGCAGCTTGCGCCTGAGTGACAGCAGCGCGTGCTTGGCTTGTTGTGGCTTGTGCCTGCTTGTAATTGTTGAGAGAATTCTCGAGCATATAGTTGCTCACAATCTTCTTATCAAAAAGATTCTTGTTGCTCTCATATTCCAGTTTTGCGCTATTCTCAGATGCCTGAGCTGCCTGTAGCTTAGCTTGTGCCGACTGTAGATTGGCCAAAGCCGACTCTATATTGGCATTAGCCGACTCCACAGTGGATTGAACCGAGCTAAGGTTTGCCTGAGCAGCATCCACATCGCTTATGGCATTACGTTGATCAATAACGAAAAGAGTTTGACCTTTAACCACCTGTTGTCCTTCACTAACGCAGATTTGTACTAGTTGGCCACTCACCTGTGGCATGATAGTCACATCGGCCTGTCCTTTCATGTTTGCACTGAACTTTACAGGAATTTCAATGTTGGTAGTATCCACTATCATTGTCTCAAACGACGACTGTGTCTCCTGTGGCATATCAATTTTGCACGCAGTCAGTCCAATGGCTACCGAGGCTATCACCATAGCCCACATTAAAACTTTTTTCTTCATCATATATTTTTATTTTAAGTGTTAATATATCGTTAATCGTAAGCGATAGAGTTGAACCCTTATTCGCTTATTAGAAGTTTTAAGTTTCTATGTTTTTCTGGTGAAAAGGTTAGAACCTGATTCCTGCCAATGCTGAGAACTCAAGCAGGGAGCTCACAAGTCGGCTGTCATGCTTCTTGTAACGGTGATGATCACCATAGGCCTGGATGCCCATAAAGAAATTCTTGTGGTTATAGACTGCACCAATGCGGGCCCTTATGTTGAGCGAGAAGTCGCTTTGCCTCTCGCCGGGCTGTGGCTTGATGTTGTAACGGTAACCAAGGTAGGGGGTTAGTGTGAAATTCAGCAACCACTTGGGTCCAAGCACCCAGTTGTAGCCGTAGCCCACAAGCACGCAGTAGTCGTTATAAAGGATGCGTGGCAGCTCGGCCTGCATGGGGATATAGTCGTAGGCCTCTTCGGGCATTTTCTCTGGATCAAACTTCACGTCAAAATGCTGCATGCTGATTCCTGCCAAGAAGGAGCCGGCACTGCGCTTTTGATACTTTGAGAAGCAGTAGGCTGCAGCCTGTGCATATCGGCGGTTGTTGAAGAAATAATAGGCTGTGAGACCCATCGCCTTGCGGCTGACTCCAGACTGCCTGATTTTGTGCCGCTCGTTGTCGGCGTTCTTGTCCACATAGTAGACGTTAATATCGTTCTGGTTCTCCCAGTAGTAGGCATCGGCGGTAAATCGTGCGCAAGTGAAGGAGAAGTCGACCTTGTTTGACACTTTGCCACCATGAATGAGGTTGCTGATGCTGACCGAGTAGCCCAAGCTCACAGCCATGAACGATAGCGTCACACCAATGTTTGAGACCAAATGGCTGTTCATTATCACCTTCATGTCCTTGAAGGGCGTGCCAATATAGGAGTCGAACCAGTTGTTGCTCTTGAGAAAGAGTTTCCAGTTCTTGCCAGTGGGTTTCACATAGGCACTGTCGTAGCTGTTGAAAGCACGGTCGCCCCACATATAAGTGTTGTAGCAAAACATGACAAACTTGGGATAGCCCATGGTGCTGTCCTTGAAGTTGATTTTGCCATGCTTCATGGCTCGCCACCAGTAGCGCTTGTCGCGCGTGGTGTCGAAAGGCTCGTTGAGCTTATCGTTGATGCGCTGGGTGATGCGTTGTTTAAGGCTTGGCTTTGGCTGCGACGCTGCTGCTACCGTGTCGTGCTGCTCGGGCACGACAGGTTGCTCCATCGCCTGCCCCCACGAGATGGCAGGCATGCAAAGCAAGAGCATTAATATCAACAAAAAGCGTCTCATTTACAATTCAGATTAGAAGTCACTGAAGAACGATGGACGAATGAGCAGTCCTAAGCGCAAGCGGCAATGATACTTGTTGTAGTCGAGCATATTCTCGCCATAGCCGTCATAGAAGTGAAGCATGAGGAACTGGTTGTCCTTCTCGCGGATGCGGAAGCCCACATTGATGATTGTGTTGAAGCTAAAGTTCCAGCCCTGACGCTTCACAAAAGTCACATCGGCAACCCAACGCTTGTTGTTAGATAAGAATTGAGCACCAGTCTGGAAAATACCGCTGTACTTGAGGATGTCCTTGTTTTGCTGACCATCGATAATGGGAATCCAAGTCTTGGCATGAACCATCAAGTTACGGTTGATAAAAGCTGAACCACCAAATGAGATTTTGTTCCAGCTGCGCGATGCCTCACCGTCACGGCCATTAGACTCATGCTCAACCATGATAAGAGTACTTCCCATTAAGCGACCCTTAGCAAAAATAGGCGTTATAATACCAATTCCTGGGTTGAAGTTCAGGTCGTGGAATGGCAGCGACTCCTCAAAGATGTTCCACATTGCCTTTTGCGAATAGCTCAAGAAAAGGTGGCTGTGGAGTGGAAGTACCGACTTCGTCAGGCGCTGGCGGAAACTGATTTGGAACTTCACATCGCTGTTATACTCATTAGGTTTGTGGTTAATAGCTGTACCGAGAGCGAAATAGTTGTCCTTGTAGATTCCAAAGAAAGGACGGTTATCAAAATCGTGAATGAGGCTATCGACATTGAATTGTTGTTGCTCTTTGCCCAACATCTTTGTAACAATTTGTGCCTGAGATGGACAAACCACACTAGCAAGGACCAATACCATTATAATTCTAAAAAGTTTCATTTCTATTATCGTTTTTGTTTATTCTATTTTATACTTAACTATTTCACTATTCAATTATACCACAGTGAAATTCACAATATCAATGTGATTGTACTTGGCGATTATCCTGTCGTTCATCCAAATAAAAATGTCTAAACTTGTATCAGTCTCGCCATTTGGCAATTTATACTCGTAGCACTCAAAACTGAGCATATACAAATCATCGCCATAGGCCATCAGCTCCTCGGCAAAGGAGAAAAGAACTTTTTCTTGACGTCCTGAATGAATGTGTTGTGGAACACCGTCAACCCACAGCACAGCTCGCATGTTGTGATCCTCATCATCCTCATAGCCGCAAGCATAGATGTGTCCATTGAGATAAGTGGTCGAGCTCACGTGACCAAGAGGAAGGTCGTATTCATAAGGTTGTGGGTTAAGAGTACGAGGGAGAACTTGCAGCTCCTTGTCAACCCAGATGCAGGGCTCGGTTCCCACATGGCCGCCCACAATAGTGTGGTCGGTGTCATAAGCATAGATATTGGTTGCATGACCACTCACATCTGGACTGGGCTTGGGGAGGATAGCCTTGGCATAACGGCCCTTGTACTCATAGTAGAGCACTGCATCGTTAGGCTCGCCATGGTGGTACTCCATCCCCGCGAGATAGCACTTGCCATTACTCACTGCAATGCACTGTCCCGAAGTGTTGAAGTCCTCACAGTCCTCGATAGGGAAAATACCACTGTTTTTCAAGATGTAGGGATAGTCAAAGAGGTAGATGTAATAGTCCCACTTGGCTATACCTTGCGTCTCGTGGCTCACATTATCGATAAAATCGATGTGCAGCGTGTTCCACTTGCCGTTTTTCCAGTATCCCACCTTGTCCTTGGAGTTCTTTCCCGAGACAAAATAGTCATCACCATCGCTAATTATCTCACTGGCATACTCGCAGTCGGGGAGTTCCATTATCCTGTCGCCCATCAGGTCATATATGTGACCTTCGGAAGTGAGCACATAAATCTGACGCTCGCCACGGCGCTTGACTTTAACCTCATCTTTTTCGCAAGACGAGAATAACAATAAGGCCACAAGTGCCAAAGAGCAGTGATAGAGTATATTTTTCATACGCGTTGAAAATCATTAAATGATACAACCACAAGTTGCATTTCAGAACATTTTTAAAAAAATCACGAAATGCAAGACACAAATTTGACGCAAAGGTAAGAATTTTCCAAATAATAATACTATTCAATTAATAAAAAAATACATTTTTGTTAAAAACACAGAGAAATAATGATAAAATAGTGAGAACCCTAAACGAGTTCCCACTATTTGCATAAGATATAAAAATGATGATTATTTTACTATCACTTTTCGATTACCATTAATGTAAAGACCTGGCACGGTGGGCTTGGTGGTGCCAACAAAGCGGCCATCAATAGAGTACCAAACTTTATTTCTTTGGGCGAAGTCATCGACAATGTCGGGAACACCTGTCATCGGTGGATCTTCGGGTAGTTCAAGTGGATAAACGATGAACTTATCACTCACGTCACCATCTGTATAAGGTGCGTATTGCGGTTCTTCCTCGTCCTTAAGGCGGCTTAACTTTGATTTTGTTTCATTTTCATTTGGCTCACTGACAGTTTTTAAGCGGTTGACGGCATCAAAGGCATAAATATAGCGATCCTTTAATTCAGGCATATTGTTAGGTTTTTCATAAAGGTCATAACTAACGCCGAAACCTCCTCTGAGTCCCATCGTGTTTGCAACACCATCAGGTTCGGGGATATAGAAGCATTCGTCCTCATCATTGTAAATAGACCATTCCACATGAATAAGTTCCTGTGGCTTTGGTTGAACAAAAGCATAGGTTTTTTTGTTATTGACCCCAATCTGTGCCCTACCCATAAATGAACAAGGGATATAGACATTGGGTACATAGGGGGAATCACCACCGATTATGAGCTCAGCATCATTTCGTACTTCAATAATTGGGTTTTTCTTATTTTTTAAAGTGCCAGTGATTGAGTTTCCTACAATCCATTTGCCTATATAGCCTTTGAGTTCATCTTCATTATCATCCTCATTATTACCTACATTAGTGAGTACCACCCAGTTGCTTTGGTCGTATTTATTTCCAAGAGCATCCATAAGTCCAGTGGTCTTCATGTAGTCTATCTCGCCAGCATAGACCTTATCAGGAGTAAGCCAATGGTTATCATCCTTAACGTAAAGTCCACCATCAACATCAGCATAAACCGCTGCTATTTCGTCGTCGCTAACAGTGTATTCACGCCCCACGACACCAAAGTTCACAATCCACCACAGCGGGTAACAATTATTATCTTCTACAAGGGGAATCCATGCAACAAATTTCTTTGAATCTACATAGTCTTGCAGCATCCCTTCAGGGACATGAATAGTAGTGTGCTGGTTGGTGTTGAACTCCATGCCGCCATGTTCCTCATTGCCTGGCTCGTAAACTCCGTCCCACCAATGGAAGTAGTAGTAAAGCTGTTCCTCTTCGGTCATTAGGAAATACACATCGGTGACACCCTTGCATTCACTGAAGGCGTGCGCCTGAATCTCGGTCACCGTTGAGGGTATAACCATTGTGGTGAGACTTGTGCAAAAAGCGAAAGCCTCTTCCCCTATTGTTTTAAGTCCCTCGTTGAGAAAAGCATATTCTAGTGAAGTGCATCTCAGAAATGCACCAATCCCAATTGTAAGAAGAGTCGATGGCATCCTTACCCACTTGATACCGGTGCAGTCGACAAAAGCATTCTCGCCTATGTAAGTGATACCTTCATCAATCTCAACGCTCTCAAATAACGGCAATGAATTATCTTCATCTGTATAGTTCTCAGGGTCAAAAGCACTTTCGGCGATTCTTACAACATCCAGTTCATTGACCACACCACGAATGTGTAGTGACTGGATGGGCGTTTTTTCGTCCCATCCAGTGACGATGTATCCTAAGTCGTTTGGTGACCACTCGTAGACCACGCCGTCAACGATGATATCATCGTTGGCGGCATGACCTACAGTAGCGGTCAGCACTGTTAACAGTGTTATTAAAAAGAATCGTTTCATCGCTTGATAATCTGCTTGACGGCACGCGCTCCAGTGTAGGTGCGGGCCTCAACAAAGTAGACGCCATCAATTAAGTGACTCAAGTTGAACGTCGCCTGATTGTTGTCAGGGGTGAAGCGGTCTATCAGCTTGCCATTGAACGAGTAGACGTTCACCTCACTGAGGATGTCACCTGCCTTGACGTTTATCACATCGGTCACCACTGCTGGGGTGATAACGATGCGTGACGACGATATCACATTCTCGATTGCCGAAGTGTTGTTGAGGTCAAACACTTGTGGCCCGTCGAGGTCGCCATAAATCCAGTCGCTGAGCCACTGCAGCTCTTCGCTGAACCAAACCTCATCGCCATTGTAGACAGTAGCGAAGCGCACGGTCTTGCCTGCCTCGTCGGCATTTCCTGCCACGGTGAGTAGGTAGAGTCCATCTTCGGTAGCAGTGGTAACACCACGGCACTCACCATCGACAAACGCTGCGATGCACAGGTCGTTAACCTCAACGTCACCCTTAACAACTCGTGCCACAACATTCATATTGTCGCTGAACTGGTGGTGGTCAACTGGGGTGAATGGTAGGTTGCGTGGCGCATTCATCATCACAGCCGGCGCCTGATAGCTGGTGGCATCGATGGTTGGATAGCGGAATGTCACAGGTTCGCTGTTGTTGGACTTGTAATAATAGCCCATGCCAGGAATAATGGCTGTGAGGTCGCCCTCCCACTTGTAACCGTCGTAGAATGCCACTTGAGTCTTACTCTTGACAATGTCGCCACGAGTTGGCTGCAGGTCGGCAAATGCCTCACCGAGGCTCAAGTTGTAGATTGACAGCGGACCAATCCAGTTCCATCCAGGATAGATGGTCTGGGTGGTGGTGCGGGTGTCAATCATCGTGCCGCTGATGCTCACATTTACATCGTTCTTGACCTTGAGCTTGTAGAGGTTGCCAATAGCCAGCGTGTCGAGACCTGTAGAGGTCCACTTAGTGCCACTGTTCATGGCAAATCCTTCTTTACCCTTAATGGTGTTGAACGTCTTGGAGTGACCGAAGAGGCTCTCCAGGTCGGCCTTGCCAAGCTCGGGCTGCACATAGAGCGATATCCAGTTCCAACCATTAACGAGGTTACACTGCTGTTCAACAATGTCGCTAGGCTGCCATACAACAGGGGTATCGTAGTCGCCATAGAGTCCGTTGGGCTGGTAGGTAGGATTCAGCGTCTCGCCATTGAGCTTAGTCTTCACATTGCCAAGTACCACGCCCTTCTCGGCATCATAGATGCGGAATGTGATGGGCTTGGTAGCTGTGACATCCTCAAGTCCATAGATGGTCATGCTCACGAAGTAGGCATCACGGCTGGTGACGAGCTTGGGCGATGCCACACCACAGCAACTGTTATCGACAAAGGCTGCTATCTTGGTGTTGGTATTGGTGCAAATCTTGTCGTCGAGATAGATTTGACCTATCATGTTCATCGAACTCTCGGCTCCATAGGGGTCGAATGTCCAATTGGGCTCGTTGCCAGTGACGGTGACATTGATGAGCAGCGGCGCGCAAATGCCGTCGTCGTTGGTCGCATAGGCATAGACCATGTGAGTTCCAACAGGCGCATCGGCTCCCACAGTGAACTCTACAGATTCCAATTCGCCTGTGCCAAGCACGCCAGAGGTTACCGAAGGAGTAATCCAGGTGGGAAGTCCAGAAATGTCGAAACGTCCACTCTCGCTGCCCTTGTTGCGCAAGGCTGCGAACACCGACACCTCGCTCAAGCGGTCCTTCTCAACCATGAGCGCCTCTTGATCCCATTCCAAAGTGCTGTAATCAACCACAGCACTCCATGTGATGGCCTCCGACAAGTTGTCCTGCATGTCGCGAACATTCTTGACAATGAACGTTAGCAGATTGCCCTGCATGCGTGCCGGCAAAGTGTTGATGTTGATGTAAATCTCATTGGACGAAGCCGTGAAGTCAAAGTCGAGGTTCTGCTTCAATGGCGACTTGCGCAGAGCAGGAGCAGTAGAAGATTGTACCACTCCAGGACCTATTGCCTCACCCATGCCAAGTTGCTCCATGCCAGGAGCATTATTTATGAGGCTAAACTCGGTGACAATGTTGCCATTGGCATCAAGCACACTGTGCTCCATGGGATAGTAGGCGATAAGTCCAGTAACCTGGGCTGTATCAACCTGATTGTAGCGATTTGCGATAATCGAAGTTCCATCGCACGCCACATTCCAAACTCTCAATTCGTCGATGTCGCCAGTGAACTTATAGCTCTCCTGAATCATGCTTGACTGTGGGTCAAACTTGAGGATTCCGCCCACATAGAGATAGTCGCCTGCAGCAGCCGGTAATTGCTGCTCGGCAAGAGTCTTCACGGGCTTGCCGTCAAGATAAACCACGGCACTCACGCCACGATGAACATTGAGGGCGATGTGGTGCCAGTTACCGTCGTTATAGTCGGTGTTGGTAAGCACAAGAGGAAGTCCATTGCTATTGAGCGACGACAAGGTGTCGTTGTAGAGGTGTAGAATCATAGAGTTGTCATAGTCGAAGCCAATCGACACGCGGTCGGTCACCGAGAGTAATGTTGCTCGGGCATTCTTGTCTTTTTCACCACGGAACCAGGTCTCGACAACATAGCTGTCGGTTGAGCGTGGTGAAACGCCTCCAATAGGTACCCTGATGATGTGCTCGCCATCGAGGTGAGCGGCAAGGTTGGTGTTCTCAACGTTCCACGACTCAGTAGCCAGATGCATGTTGCGTCCACGGGCATAGTCGGTAACGGTGGTGCCGTGACCCTCGTTCATCTTCCAGTAGCCCACCAGGCCTGGCAGATAAGGTGCTACGACCTCATCTTTCTGTGCCAACAAGGTACGCACTGGGCAGTTCTTGTTCCAGAGCACAAGCTCGTGCATCATGCCAGTGAAATCGCGTCCCAGAATGAGGCGGCCGTTGCTATTGTAGTCCGACACAATGGCTTCGTCGAAGAGCATCGTTTCGTTGCCATCTTCGGCCATGAGCATGGTGAGAGTGTTTTGACCCGCCATACCTTTCACATAGTTAAGAGCGAGGAATACCCACTTATCCATTGGCACGGTCTCTATCGACGTGATTGTGATTTCGTTGATAGTGGCATCGATTTGTCCGTTTTCGTTGATAGCAACCTTGAGCATGTTGCCCTCGGTTCCGTGCTCAATGATGGTGCCGCTGCCCTTGCGCTTAAGCCACAATGATGAGGCGAAGCTGGTGTTGGCGATTGGCAGGTAGGCATCGGTCTCGACTGGTGTGCCATTGAACTGCAGCGACACGTCGTGCGAAACCTGGGAGTCGTTGAGCGAACCAGTGATGAAGAAGTTGTCGTCCTTGGTGAGATAACTCTCGCGGATGTCTTCGTTAAACTTGATTCGGATGTCGTCGGTGGGTGTGAGGATGCCAGTGTTGGGATAAGCCTGACCGAGCAGCTTGGGACCACGGGTGTCGCGAATCACTTCTATCTCATCGGTCATCGCAGTGTAGTCCTTGCCTCCCAAGATGCACATGCTCTCGGCAGCCACCATGTAATGACCGTCGATGTTAGGCAGCTTGAGATCGTAGGTGATGTTAGGCTTATCGTTTGGCATGAGCGACTGCACATCGGTCTCGTGGCCTTCGCTATAGTAGCTCTCATCGGTGAGCCATTCGTGAGCTGTAATCCACTGAGAATCGCCGGCAAAGCGGTATTTGAGTCGCACTCCCTTGAGGCCGTTGAAGAGACGGTTGATGTCGCTGATGGTAGCAACTATACCCTCTTGATTTTGCACAGCCCGCTGGTTGAGGATTGTCTTGTTGAGATTGAGAGTGACTGGAGGTGCTGCAGGCACAAAGTGTGCCGAGAACGAAACAGTCTCATAAATCCACTTCTCGGGCTTGCACGTGCTGGCAAGGAAGAGGGTGATGTTGTTGTAGTCGAGAATGGAGTTGTCGGCCTGCTTGATGGTGAGAGTCTTGGTGATAGGCACTCCATACTCCATCCACATTTCCACTCCGTTGACAAGAGGCTCTCCGTCCATATAAATCTGCAGTCCATTGGGGTTGGTGGCAGCATCAACATAGACCACTGCCGATGTGAGTGCCTCGTGGGTCTCGCTCTCGTTGGTGAATACCACCTGCACCTGAGCTTCCTGTCCGGCAGGAATGTCGACGAAGTTGGTCACGGGCATCGAGATGCGCGGATTGTCGCTCTTCATCGTCGCATAGTCGAGCAGAGTGCCGGGATTGTAGTACTTGGTGCGAGTCTCTCCCTCGTAGGGGCAGCGAGTCTGTCCGCCACGAGTGCGGAAGATAGTGGACCATCCCTTAGGGGATTCAAAGATGTCGACAGTGTGGGCATTATTCCGCTGCGTGTCGTTGAGCGTGTAAGCAAACCGTTTGTTTATGGTGGTTTCGTCTACATCAAATTTTTTCTGGTGATACCCTATCTCTGTGTTAGAGATGATGATGGCGCCAGTCTTGTTTAGCAAGTAACCGTTTTTGCCCTTATAAGCTAGTCCTGTAGAGAAACTCTCAACCGAGTTGTCAACAGTATTTGTCGTGGTGCCGGTGCTATTAGTAACCGTCACACCAGTCTCAAACGACTCGTTGCCTTTTTTGTATTTCGGGTCGTTGAAGGCTTTGATTTTATCCTCTTCATTAACGGCAAGAGTTTTCTTCCACGACTCGATGATCTGGTTACACCAGTGCACACTGTCGCAACCTTCAAAACCATCGGGGAAGCGGGCATAGTAGCTTGGTCCTTCCATGCCCTCGGCTGCTTGGTCGCCCCACACTTCCTTGTCGCCATTGCTCGAGCCGTATCGCGGGTCGTCCTCGGTGAGGAAAGTGTAGTAGGTTGCCACTTGTGGATTCTCCTCAATCTCGTCCATCGAGTTGATGTGCTTGAGCATGGTGTTGCGGGTGCGCTTGATGTTGCCAAAGAGTGTGTTCTCGATGTAGAATTGTGAGTACTCAAAATGGGTGTTGAACTGTTCGTCCATTGACATGGTCTCTTGCATGTCAATTCCCCAAGAGCCATTGTCGAGCTTGAAGAGTCCCACCTTGTCGGCGGCACCTATTATATAATTGGTAGAGTAACCTATAAACACATCACCATCACGACCCACATACTCCTTGGCTGAGCTGGAAGATGTTGACGTGCCATTGGTGTAGGTGACTGATGTGTGGTTGTCCCAAGTTTTATGAACATCATATTTCCATGACACTTGATTCTCTCCAATCACTGTGTTAAAGCTCAGAATACCGAAGAACGCAGTTCCGGCGATATAGTCCACCTCAATCGATGAGCGAATATCAATACCTAGCTCCGTTTCGTTGTGAACACCGCGCACAGTGTAGGTGTAATCGCTGGTGACCGAATCTACCGCCCAAGTTGCATAGGACGCATCACCAGGCGGGTCGCGTAGAACCATTTGAACATGACTTGGACCTGCAGTAATGAAATTATTGCCCGTAGGCACCACGCCCGTTATAATACCAGTCAATCCTTCGTTACTCCACAGTTTTGTCTTGCCTTGAATGACCATCGAGGCGTTCATGTTGCGAGTGAAAGGTGCCGTGAGGGCGGGAATTCCGGCTCTCCACTTGTAGTGTGCCTCACCTAAAGAGTCGAGCTGCACTTGCTCGGGGGTGAGTTTCACCATGTCGCCACGTTTTATTTCGTGACCATCTACCACGTTGTTCTCGGCAACAACGAGTGTAGCCTCGCCCAACTCGTTGCCAAAGGTGATGACCGAGTCGCGGAGCGCATCCTTGTGCAATTTTCCTGCCGCGATCTTGTCATAGTTCACGTAAGGCTCATAGGCCTTCACCTTGAAGTCGTAGTCTCGGCCAAGCTGGAAGATGGGATAGCCATAGTTGTAGGTCACCTCACCTGTCGACTCATTGTAATTATAGATGGGAAGCTTGAGTTCTTGACCCATTTCGGTGACGGCTATGGTGTCGGTACCGAAAGCGCCTGGTGGCAACCCCATTTGGGTAATTTCCAAAATTGGGCTGTTGCGATAGGTGAGCATCATCTTCTTATTGCACTTGAACAGTGGCAACGGCTCGTTGTTTAGCGTGTAAATGGTGTCGGGGATGACAGTGTCGTTGGGATTGGTAAGGTTCACCGCTGGAATGCTACTGAACAACTCATCGTTATCAATGCTGGGATTGTTGGGGAACCTCACACTTTTCACCATGTAACGAATTGGAGGTATCTTGGCGCTGAACTCACCTGTTTCTTCATCGGTGGTGATAATGATATTTTTCACATCATCAACGTCACCACCAGCGCGATAGGATGTGCTGCCGATATCGAGTGAAGAACTTTCTACTACAACATTCTCGGGATTAGGCACCCACTCAATGGTAGTGCCCTGCACTTGCTGCACGGCATTGAGCATGCGTTGCGGGTGGTCGAGCGGCGTCAAGGTTATTATTGCTTTGCCAATGGTGTTCTCGCTCACTCCATATCCCAACGGTTTCTCGCCCTCGGTGTTGCCACCGGTAACACGGCCTGCAAACACTGCGAGCGTGTTATCGTAGAAATCGATATGGGTGTCATCAAGAAACTCATAGGTGTCATCCTCTTCTGCAGGATAGCGACCAGCGCCCTCAAAGGTGTGGCCGTCGCGGCGAGCTTCGATATAGTGGTTGCCGATAGGCACCGAAATCTCATATTCACCATTAGCATCGCTGTAGATGAGTTTGTCGTTCTTGTTGCAAGGCAAGCCGTCAACATAGAATGACACGCTATCGACAGGAATCGTGGTGCCAGAATAGCGAATTGTGCCTCGCACTTTGAAACTTGACACATCGGTAAAGTCATAACCATTGAGCGACAGCGAATTTGCACTGATAAAACCAGTGCGGCTGGCAGGATTAAAGGAGTGAATACCCTTGGTGGGGGCTACGGTGTAGCCCGTGCCGCTGCCAGTGAAAGGAATGCCACGAATGATATACTCACCATTGGTGTTGGTCAAGCCATAAAGCGAAAGCTGATCTTCGCTAGGCACGATTTCCGATGGACGGTTGTTGGTGCCCAAGTCTGGGTGGTTTCCGTTAGGAATGCCATCGGTATAGGAATAGTCAAAAGCATATTCTTCCAGACCTTCGTCAAAGGGCCAGTAGAGTTTAAGTCCTGTTTCACGTCCACTGAGCAAGCGGTCGTAAGTGGTGACAATCTCGTTGTCGGGAAGCGCGCGATTCCATATTCTC